>Ga0315277_10000912_pt1 | contig 44713 bp, 32 predicted proteins | sample YL17G05_15_MG_FD_203695 | JGI IMG/M metagenome (GOLD analysis project Ga0315277, IMG submission 203695) | Sediment microbial communities from Yellowstone Lake, YNP, Wyoming, USA - YL17G05_15 | ecosystem: Environmental > Aquatic > Freshwater > Lake > Sediment | place: USA: Wyoming | collected... | reverse complement strand
CCAGGAAGCGCTGGCGTTCGGCGCGCATGACCTCCGGGATCTTCTTGCCCATCGCCTTGCGCATGGTGTCGGCGTCGCCGAGGCTGTAGCCGGCGAACTTCTGGGCGATGAGGAGCACCTGGTCCTGGTAGACGATGACGCCGTAGGTCTCGTCCAGGATGTCGGCCAGGTCCGCGTGAGGGTAGCGAATCTTCTCCATGCCGTGCTTGGCCCGGCAGTAGGTGGGGATGTGCTGCATGGGCCCCGGACGGTAGAGGGCGACCATGGCCGCTAGGTCCGCGATGCCGGTGGGCTTCAGCTCCTGGATGTGACGGCGCATGCCGGCGCTCTCCAACTGGAAGACCCCGAAGGTCTCCCCCTTCGACAGCATCTCGTAGGTGGCGGGGTCGCCGTCGGGCAGGTTCGCCAGGTCCACCTCGACGCCGTGGGTCCGGCCGATGATCTCCACCGCGCGGTCGAGGATGGTAAGGTTGGTGAGGCCCAGGAGGTCCATTTTCAACAGCCCGATGGCCGCCACCTGCTCCATGGCGAATTGGGTCATGGGGATGGTAGCGCCGTCGCCGTTGCCGCGGGCGGGCCTCTGGAGGGGCACGTGCTCCACCAGCGGCTCGCGGGAGATGACGACGCCGGCGGCGTGGGTACTGGCGTGGCGGGCCAGTCCCTCCAGCTTCTGAGCCGTGTCCACCAGTCGCTTCACCTGCTCATCCATCTCGTAGAGAGACTTCAGCTCCGGGCTCTCGTTCAGCGCCCGCTCGATGGTCATGTTGAGGGCGTTGGGCACCAGGCGGGCGACGCGGTCTGTCTCGGCGTAGGTGAGGCCCAGGGCGCGGCCCACGTCGCGGATGGCGGCCTTGGCGCCCATGGTGCCGAAGGTGATGATCTGGGCGACGCGGTCATAGCCATACTTCTCAGCCACGTAGCGGATGACCTCGTCGCGGCGGTCCTCGGCGAAGTCGAGGTCGATGTCCGGGGGCTCGTGGCGCTGGTCGTGCAGGAAGCGTTCGAAGACCAGGCGGGCCGCCAGGGGGTCGATCTCGGTGACGCCCAGGCAGTAGAGGATGAGGCTGGCGGCGGCGCTGCCCCGTACTCCCATGCCGATGCCTTGTGAGCGGGCGAACTGGGCGATGCCGTTGACCACCAGGATGTAGTTGGTGAAGCCCGTCTTCCGCACCACGTCCAGCTCGTACTCGAGGCGGCGCTGCACGTCATCGGAGGCCGTCGGGTAGCGCCGGTCAAGGCCCTCCCGGGTCAGGCGGGCCAGGTGCTCTTCGGGGGAGACGCCGGGCGGCAGGTCCGGCTCCGGCAGGTGCAGGCGACCGAACTCCAGCTCTAGGTCGCAGGCCTCGGCCACCTGCCAGGTGTTGTCGATGGCCTCCGGCAGGTCGGGGAAGAGGGCCCGCATCTCCTCCTCTGACTTCAGGTAGTAGGAGTCATCGGACATCCTCATCCGCTTCTCGTCCAGGATGGAGGAGTTGGTGCCGATGCAGAGGAGGATCTCGTGGGTGGGTGCATCCTCCCGGTAGAGGTAGTGGCAGTCGTTGGTGGCCACCAGAGGGATGCCCGTCTCCCGCGAGAGGCGAACCAACTGACGATTGACGGCGGTGAGCTCCGGCATGTTGTGCTCCTGGAGCTCTAGGTAGAAGCCGTCGAAGACCTCCTGGTACCCCCGGGCCGCCTTCTTCGCCTCCTCATAGCGGCCGTCCATCAGCAGGCGGTGTACTTCGCTGGAGTTGCAGCCGGAGAGGGCGATGATCCCCTGTCCGTGCTGCTGGAAAAGTTCCTTGTCCATGCGCGGCTTGTAGTAGTAGCCCTCCAGGTTGGCCTTGGTCACCAGGGCCAGCAAGTTGCGATAGCCTGTCAGGTTGCGGGAGAGGAGGGTGATGTGGAAGGAATGCTTGTCGGCGGGCTCGCGGGAAAGGCGGGAGTTGGGTGCTACGTAGGCCTCGATGCCAATGATGGGCTTGATGCCGCGGGCGTGTGCCTCGCGGTAGAAGTCGATGGCGGCGTAGAGGACGCCGTGGTCGGTGAGAGCGATAGCCTCCTGTCCCAGCTCGCGGGCGCGGTCCATGAGCTGGGGGATGCGCGAGAGGCCGTCCAGCAGGCTGTACTCGGTGTGAAGGTGAAGGTGGGTGAACATTCGTGCCGCTATCCGCCCTATTCTAGCAGGAGGCGGCTGTCGAGAGGCGCGAGCTTATGTGAATTTGCGTCCGGCCTGGGGAACGCGAAAAGCGGGGGAGGCCCGCCGGGCGACGGGTCCGCCCCCGTATCCGACCGTCGGCCGGCCTAGTGGCTGTGGACGGGGCTCAGGTACTGCTGCTCGCGGGCCGGAGCCGCTCCCCGAGCGCGCTCCCGGGCCTGGACGAAGAAGCGGAAGACGACGGTGGCGACCGCGGTGGCCAGCCAGGTGTTGAAGGCCCCCAGCCAGACCAGGGTCACCGTCGGGATCCAGTACACGTAGTGGATGTTGTCCTGACCCAGGCTGTCAGTGTTAAGCATGACCACAAAGGGAAGGATAGCACCGGCGGCACCGATGACGCCCGCCCAGACGGCGGCCCAGCGCGCGCGGCCATCGCCGAAGAGGCACCAGGCGAAGGCCACGAAGTTAAGAAGGGCCGGGAAGAACGTGCCCAGGGCCGAGTCGCGGGCCGCCCAGGGACCCCCGTTGCCGAGGCCCAGCTCCGTGCCCTCGTGGAGAGTCATGCGCGACTGGAGGAACACGGAAAGCGGCACGCTGACCACAGGGATCAGGAGCACCCAGAGAAATGGCCAGAACCACTTTCGCAGCAGCATGGTCGCCTTCCTGCACCTTAGGGTCTGCGGCACTCATATTAGGATGCTGCTCCTTCCCTGGGAGTAGGGGTTACCCCTAATTTCCGCCGGAGAATACCCTACTATTGGGAAGGTCCTCGGCCTCAGGAGCCGTGGCGTTTGCCCCCTTGGTCGGAGGGCAGCCTGCGGAGCCGGCGCCGAGGTCGAGCGCCTCACTCAGTGGTTTGACACCCCTAGGAGCAGGTGCTAGCATCGGCTTGCGGTGGCCGGACCGTCTCTGCAACGGGGGGGGCGAGGAGCCAGATGGCGAAGCTGACAGGCCAGGACCTGGAGACGCGCGTGGAGCAGACGCTGGACGAGATCCGGCCCTACCTCATGTCTCACGGCGGCGACGTGACGCTCTTGGAGGTGACGCCGGAGAAGGTGGCGAGGTTGCAGCTCATGGGGGCCTGCGGCGGCTGCCCCATGAGCGCCATGACCCTCAAGTTCGGCATCGAGCGCCTCCTGGCTGACCGCGTGCCGGAGCTGGCCGGAGTCGAGGCCGTCACGGCGGACGACTTCGACTGGTCTGCGTACGAGTAGAGCCCAGTCCCCGAAACGATACCTGAAGGCCAGGCTCCTGCCTGACGGCGGGCAGGTAAGCCTGGCCTTCGCTTCTTGGCATTCCGGCGTTAGGTGGTTCACGGGTCCGGCGAGCCCACGCAGCTATCTGCACCTGAGCGCTTGTAGCGGAGGCCATCAGGCCTCCAAACGCCCGCTATTCCTCCGAAGGCCAGCCTTCGGACTGGCTCTCTTCAGCCCGGCCGTGCCAGGCCGAGGCCTGGCCTTCTGGGAGTTACTCCTCCTCGTCCAGCTCGAAGGCGCGGTGGAGGGCGCGCACGGCCTCGGGCACCTTTGATTCGCTGATGATGCAGGTGATGCGGATCTCGCTGGTGGAGATCATCTCAATGTTGATCCCCTCCTCGAAGAGGGTGCGGAACATGCGCGAGGCGTAGCCGGGGGCGGTGGTCATCCCTGTGCCTACGACGCTCACCTTGCCCAGCTTGTCGTCGGTGACCACGTCGGTGGCGCCGATGCCGCGGCACACCTCCTGCACGATGGGCAACACCTTGTGCAGGTCCTTGCGCGACACGGTGAAGGTGAGGTCGGTAAGCTGCTCCACGCTGGCGTTCTGGACGATGGTGTCCACCGATATGTGGGCCTCGGCCAGAGGGTCGAATATGCTGGCGGCGATGCCCGGCCGGTCAGGGACGCCCCGGATGGTGACCTTGGCCACGTCCAGGTCCTGCGCAATGCCACGTACTTTCTTGAACTGCTCCATGGATACGCCTCCGTGTATCAGGGTGCCTGGCACCTCCTTGAAGCTTGAGGCGACCAGGATAGGCATGTTGTAGACCGCCCCCAGCTCGACAGCCCGAGCATGCAGGACCTTGGCCCCGACGGCGGCCAGCTCCAGCATCTCCTCGTAGCCGATGTCCTTCAGCTTGCGGGCCTTGGGCTCGATGCGGGGGTCGGTGGTGTAGACGCCCTCGACGTCGGTGTAGATCTCGCAGACCTCGGCGCCCAGGGCAGCGGCCAGGGCCACCGCCGTAGTGTCGGAGCCGCCGCGGCCGAGAGTCGTGATGTCCATCTCCTCGGTGATGCCCTGGAAGCCAGCCACGACAACGATGCGGCCCTGCTCCAGCTCCCGCCGCACCCGCTCCGGGTCGATGCCCTGGATGCGGGCCTTGCTGTGAACGGCATCGGTCTTGATGCCGGCCTGGGCCCCCGAGAGGCTGACGGCGTCGTAGCCCATAGACTCGAGGGCCATGGCCATGAGGGTGGTGGAGACCGTCTCCCCCGTCGAGAGGAGGACATCCATCTCCCGCTCCGGGGGGTGCTCCATGATCTCCTGGGCCAGCGAGATGAGCTGATCGGTGGTCTTGCCCATGGCGGAGACCACCACCACCAGGTCATTCCCCTGATCCTTGCGGCGGGCGATGCGTCGGGCGACGTTCTTGATCAGTTCGGCGTTGGCGACGGAGCTGCCGCCGTACTTCTGGACGATGAGTGCCATACCTAATCTCCCGTGGCTGACTGGGCGACAATCTGTGCCCCCTGCTCGCTGGGGGCCGTGATAAGGCTCGTGGCCTCAAAGCCGCGGGCCTGTGCCGCCTCCATCATGGCCCGTGCTATCTTCTCTTCATGTTCCCTGGTGAGGGCCAGGACGGCGCTGCCGCCTCCCGACAGGTAGGCGCAGAAGGCGCCCGCTTCGCGCGCCGCCCTGAACACGTCCTCCATGGCAGGGAAGAGCTGGCCCCGTGCCGGCTGGTGGAGCCGGTCCTGCGTAGCCACGTCCAGCAGGTCGAAGCGGCCGTCGCTGAAGGCGGCCATGAGGAGGGCGGCCCGCCCGATGTTGTGGACGGCGTCCTCGCGGGATAGCTGCTGGGGCAGCAGGCGACGGCTCTCGTCGGTGGGCAGGGCCATCTCCGGGACGAGGAGAACGGCCTTCAGTCCGGTGGGCAGGGTCGCTCCCAGGTGTACCAGGCGTCCCCGGTCCGCCACCACCACCTGGAGGCCGCCGAAGAGGGCGGCGGCAGCGTTGTCGGCGTGGCCCTCCAGGCGCGCCGCCAGGGGGAGCAACTGCTCGGTCGAAAGGGGTGAGCCTAGCAGAGCGTTGGCGGCCATGAGCCCACCCACGCGGGCGGCGGCGCTGGCCCCCAGGCCCCGCGCCACCGGCACCTTCCCGCCGGCCCACGCGGTCGAAAGGCCAGCCGGCGCCTGGGCTCCGGCGGCTTCGTAGAGGGCGAGAGCTGCCTTTTCGATCATGGCCAGCAGAGGGTTGGCGGGCGACGGCAGGGGCTTGGGCCGCGCCTCGACGGTGACCTCGGCCCAGAGGTCCAGGGCCATGCCCAAACAGTCGAACCCCGGCCCAAGGTTGGCCGAGGTCGCGGGCACCCGAACTGTGGCTCGCTGTGGCGGCAAGAGCGATGTCCTCTCGTAAGGCGGTGGCCCGATTGTACCATCGCCAATAGACTCCATCAAACGTTGGGCTCATGATGAGTACACCGCCTATTTCCTGCCGTTCCCCCGTGCTATAATGCGCCTCGCCGCTATCAGGGAGGTGTGCCATGTCTCTTGAAGAGCTTCGCGACCTCATCATCGTAATCTGGGGTATTCTGGGGATCGTTTTCCTGGCCGTAGCCATCGTACTGGGGATCGTGGTGGGTATCAGTGCCCGCGGCCTCATCGGCACGGTTCAGAGCCTGCTCCGGGACGACGTACAGCCGGCCGTGCGCTCGGCACGCCAGACCGTGGACAGCATCCGCGGCACCACCTCCTTCGTGGCCGATACCGCCGTCGCCCCTGTCATCCGCCTCTACGGTATTGTCTCCGGTATCCGGCGTTTCCTGAGCGTGCTCACCGGGTTCGGGAAACGGCGAGGCCGGTAGCTCTCGCCGTCGCACGCCCACCGCGAAAGGATGCACTCCATGGAGGAGAACGACAACCACAACGAGTCAGAAGCCGGAGCGACTCTGCCCCCAGAGGCGGGCCCCGATGTCCCGGCAACCGGTGAGGCCCGCGGCCACGGCCCCGGGTTCCTGTTTGGTGTCCTGATGGGAGCCCTGGCCGGGGCCGGCCTGGCGACCATCCTCGCACCCGTGAGCGGCGAACAGGCGCGGGTTCGCACCGCGGAGAAAGCCCCTGAGCTGTGGCGCCGTCGAGAGGAGCTGGCGCGGGAGGGCCGCGAGAAGGCCCGCGGGGCCATCGGCGGCGCCCGGTCCCGTTTTGGGGAGGCCCTTGAGGCCGCCAGAGAGGCGACCCAGGAGTCACAGCAGGAGGCCCGCCGCCGATACGAGCAGATGACAGGCCGCCGGTCGGGGCCACCTCTCCCCTGACTCCTCTCGTGGTTCTTCGCCTTGTCGCGGCGGTGGCCTTGCTGGTGCTGTCCGCCCTTTTGGTGTCCTGCGGCGCCGAAGGGACGGCGGAGCTGGGCGGGCCCCAGCCTACCGCCCCGGCCAGCCCCCGCCCCGCGGCAAGCCCCGATGCCCGCTCCGTGCCGGTGGAGCCTCTGATCCCGGAAGGAGCGACCATCGAGAAGGTCCTCTACGGCCGCCTGCTGCCGGGAGAGGGCGAGCAGATCATCGTCCAGAGCAGCCGCGACATCGGCTGCGCCGACCGCCAGGACTACCTCCAGGTCTTCGCCTTTGACCAGGACTTCGGCGAGTGGAAGCCCCTCTTCGAGGCCGATAGGTGGCCCTCACCGGCCGGGCCCTTCATCCCCGACCGCGAGGAGTTCTCCGACCCGTGCAAGCGCTATGAAGTGCTGGAGCTGGTGGAGCCGGTGGACGTGGAACGGGACAGTGACACCCAGGAGCTGGCGGTGGCCCTCTCCACCGGCAAGGACGAGCCTGGCCCCCTCTTCCTGAAGGTGTTCTCCTTCCGGGCGGGGGTCGCCGAGGCCATCTACGATGAGGTCACCACCCGCGGCGGCGCCGCCCGTCTGCTGGACGACGGCCGCATCGCGCTGGAGCAGGGCACCTACTCCTCCCAGTCCAGCCCTCTGTGGCGGGGCCGCTCCAGCCCTAACGGCACTCTCACAGAGGTCATCGGCTGGGACGAGGAGTACCGCGAGGTGGACGTTCTGGAGAGCTCCCTGGACCTCTACTGCCGCCACGGCGCCGTCGACGAGGTGAAGGACGGCGCCCTCATCGTCACCTGCGACGCCGACGGCCGCCAGCGGTTCACCGGCTACCGCCTGACCGACGAGACTCAGGTTCTGCCGAGGGAGTTCGGCGGCGCCGGCGAGCTGCGCCCCGGCCAGGAAGTGTCGGTCAGCGAAGCCGAGCCCCTGGAGCTGGGGGAAGACTGGGAGCTGGAGCCCGTCGCCGCGGAGATCCGGGTCCTCAACCAGCGCCAGGCCGGCGGCGGCCCGCCGGAATAGCGAGAGGCGGGAGGCGGCTTTCGCCTCCCACCTCTCTTCTCGCTTCCACGATGGCGGAGAGGGTGGGATTCGAACCCACGGACCACTTACGCGGTCACGCGCTCTCCAGGCGCGCCTGATCGGCCACTCCAGCACCTCTCCGCCTTGGAGGCCTAAAGGCCTCCGCGAGAGCATCTTCACCCGAAGGCCAGCCTTTAGGCTGGCACCCTTCACATCGCCGGTGCCAGGCTAAAGCCTGGCCTTCTTGGGGTGATAACCTCCTCCGAAGGCCAGCCTTCAGGCTGGCTCACCCACTTGAGCTGCCACAGATCCTCGCAGATGCAGCACAGAATCAAGTTCGCCATCAGTGCAGTCTGTGTCAATCTGTGGCGGGCAAGTTGTTCCGTCTGATGGCGGAGGGGGTGGGATTCGAACCCACGGTACGCTTGCGCGCACACCGCTTTTCGAGAGCGGCACCATCAACCTCTCGGACACCCCTCCCTGCGCATTATAGCGCACGCAGTGGTCCGGCTGGATGGGCCTACAGGCGCTCTGCCCGCACTACCAGACGGTGGCTGTATTGGTGGACCTCTCGGTTGAATGTGCCGGTGCAGGTTATGATGGTCACCGTGTCTTTACCGGTGGGGCCCACGATGTCGGCGATGGGGGCGTCGTCGCCAGTGTAGGACGTGCTGCTCATCACCAGGTACTGGTAAGCAGTGCCATCGGCCAGGCGCACTTCCACCAGGTCGCCGGGGCCGAGCTCGCGCAGGTGCCAGAAGACGGCCGCCCCGACGCTTGCGAAGTCCACGTGACCGGAGAAGACGGCGTTGCCGCCGGTTCCGGGTCGGGCCGTGAAGTCGTACCAGCCCACTTCAAAGGCCGTCTTGGGGGACTGCATGATGCCCTGACCGTCCACACTCAGCGTCACCACCGGCGCGTCGACCCCGATCTTGGGGATGACCAGGCGGTCCAGGGGAGCGTTGCTGACAGGGGTTACCACGGGCGTAGGCCGGGCCTGGGCCAGTTGCTGCAATCGCTCCGTGTCCAGGCTGAAGCCGGTGGAGGTGCTGGCGTCGCTGAGTGGCGGTCCGGGGGTTGGCACGGGGATGGAGTTGGTGCCGCCGCCGACCACGCCTGAGAAGGCCAGCCCCAGGAGGGCGAAGGCGGCCAGGATCAGCACAACGCCGGCGCCCATCAGCCAGCGGTGCCAGTGCCGGTTACGCCTGGAGTAGGGAGGCGACATAGGCGTCTAACCCTCGTAATAACTAACGACCCTTAATTATACGTCATTACCGCCGATTCAGGTTCAGGTTCACGTCGGGTAGATTGTCATGCCGAGAAGGCCAGGCTTATGGCCTTAAAGGAATTATCTTTACACCGTCCTGGGTAGCGCTTCGTAGCTGCAGGGCTTCAGCCCTGCCAAGAGAGCAGTCCCAGGAGCAGACCTGAAGGTCTGCAGCTACGGTGGTGGATCGTGAAGCTATTTTCTTGATGACCATTAGCCTGGCACGGCCGTGGCCAGGAGAGCCAGCCTGAAGGCTGGCCTTCGGAGGGATGGGGTCGGGGTGAAGCGAGCGGGATAGGTTGCCAGCGTCAGAAGGCCGGGCCTTCCTGACCGCTGGCAGGCGGGGGCCTGGCGCGGGCCGTCGTGTGGGTCGGGAGAACCGGGTAGGGGCGTAGCCGTAGGGGCGTAGCGGTAGGGGCGTAGCTTTAGCTGCGCCCGCTCCGCCCAGGGCCGACCTGAACCTCGCGGACGGAGCTGAAGCTCCGTCCTTACGGTTACGGTTGGAGAGCCAGCCTGAAGGCTGGCCTTCGGAGGGATAGCTGGCCCCCGGGGGCCTGGCGCTGGCCGTCGTGTGGGTCGGGAGAACCGGGTAGGAGCGGAGCCGTAGGGGCGTAGCTTTAGCTGCGCCCGCTCCGCCCAGGGCCGACCTGAACCTCGCGGACGGAGCTGAAGCTCCGTCCTTACGGTTGTCACAGATGCAACACAGATTCCAGACCATCCGAATCCAATTCGCCATCAGTGCTAGTCTGTGTCAATTTGTGGCAGGCAAGCGGGCGCGTGGAGGCCTGAAGGCCATTGACACTGTCCTTCGACAAGCTCATCCTTCGACAAGCTCATCCTTCGACAAGCTCATCCTTCGACAAGCTCAGGACGAGCGGAGGTTGCCCGCTCATGGTGAGCTTGTCGAACCATGAGCGGGCCTCTTTTCGACTCAGACGTATCGCGGATGGGGGCCGCCCGTCCGGGCGGGTTCGCCTACGGCGGAGAAGGCCTCCGCTACACCCGGTCACGCCAACCAGGGAACTTCTTGCCCCCGCCAGGCGTTAACTATTTGTGGCCCCGCCGCGTTTCTACTGTAAAGCGGCCTTACCAGGCTCCGCCTGGTTTTGTGTGGCCGTTTGTCGGTGTGCCCCGGAGCGCCCCGGGCCGCCGGAGTATTGACAAGGGACGCCTTCTGTACTAAAGATAGGCGACGGTGGCGGGAGCAGGCCCGCCTGAGGCGGGCAAGTCCGCCTGAGGCGGACAGGCGCGAGAACAGGACCTAGCCTAGTTCATTAGCCCGTCAGGGCAAGGAGGGCCAGCTTCATGCGCGTTCCAGGGCACCAGAGAAAGTCTTATCCATGGAGGTGGGCGGCACCGCTCGCCGGGCTTGCCGTCCTTGCTGTCGCCGTCGGCTTTGCGTTGAGCTGGAGCCCCAGTCCCACCGTCCAGGCCCAGGCAAGCGACACGGTGGACATTATCGACGGCAAAATCGACGTTGACCAGAGCGGCACTGTGACCACCGCCGACGACCTGGCCGACGTCCTCCTGATCGTCGACGAGGCGGGTGCCAATGCCACCCTCAAGGTCGTGGATATCCGCGACGGCCTCGTGGACGTCAACGAGAGCGCCAGTATCACCACCGACGGCGCCGACGACGTGGGCGACGCCACGCTCTTCGTGGTCAGCACCGCCGTCGGCCAGCAGGTAGACATAGACAACGGCTATGTCGATGTCAATGGCGGAGGCGTTGACGCCACGGACGACCTCACGGGCGTCCGGCTCGTCGCAGACGCCGCCGTGACTGACAAGGCCGATATCATCGGGGGTCTGGTCGACGTTAACGAGAGCGGCTCCATTACCACTGCCGACGACCGCGCCAGCGTGCTCCTCCACGTGTCTGGGGGGACGGGCGCCCTCTTCGTGGTTAGCATCATCGACGGCGGCGTGGACGTGAACGCCAGCGGCGACGTCACCGCCACCGACGACCTGGCCGGCGTCACGCTGTTCCTCTCAGGCACTCCCGGCAGTGGTGTCAGCGTAAACATCGTAGACGGCCAGGTGAGCGCCGATCAGACCGATGTGCTACTTGTGGCAGACTTCGGCGGCACCGACCAGGTGGACATCCTCGTGACCGGCGTGGACGTCAACGAGAGCGGGGACATCACATCTACGGACGACCTGGCCGACGTCCTGCTCGAGGCGGACGCCGCCGCCGCCAGGACGCTTGTCCTGGTGGACGTCATCGACGGCGGAGTGGACGTCAACGGCGACGGCAACATCACCCCCGCCGACGACGTGGCCAACGTCACGGTATACAAGGGCGGCACCGGCAGCCCGCTGAGCATATCCGACGGCTTCCCGAGCGTGCAGGTCTTGGACGCCGTGCTAGTGGCTTCGGGTGCGGTCGGTCCAGGGGCCACCGCCACGCCCACCCGCACAATGACCCCCACGCCCACTATCACGCTGACGCCCACCATCACCCTGACGCCCACGCCCACCCGCACGTCCACGCCTACCGGGCCCACGGCCACACCGACATCGGGGCCCATGGAGTCGGTAACGCTGGTGGGTGGTGCCTGTAACCCGGTGGCCAGCTCCTACCCGGACGGGACGGCCATCGCCACCATTGCCAATGCCGTTTCGCCCTCCGGCATCCTTATCTCTATCTGGAAGTTCGAGCCTGGTAGCGGCGCCTGGCTCGGCTACTCGCCCCAGGCCCCTCAGGCCAGTAACCTGACCCAGGTGAACCGCCTTGACGCCATCTTCATCTGCGTCAGCTCCGCCGGCTCCTGGAGCCGGCCCCAGATATAGAAGGGCGGAGCAGGCGGCACTATTGAGGGCGAGGAGTTAGGGCTACACAAGAGGGGGGCGGCCCGCGGGCCGCCCCCCTCCATTTAGGCCTCCCTGCCTGCAGGCAGGGAGGAAGAATAGCAGAGAAGGAGCAAGGCCCAGGCGTGCCCGGAAGCTCAACCCCCGCCTCTGGACCCATGGCCAGGCAGGCGGGCGGCGCCCCGGGCCGCAGGAGTATTGACAAGGGACGCCTTCTGCACTAAAGATAGGCGGCGGTGGCGGGAGCAGGCCCGCCCAAGGCGGACAGGCCCGCCTAAGGCGGACAGGCGCGAGAATAGGACCTAGCCTAGTTCACTAGCCCGTCAGGGCAAGGAGGGCCAGCCTCATGCGCGTTCCAGGGCACCAACGAAGGTCTTATGCATGGAGGTGGACGGCAGCGCTCGCCGGGCTGGCCGTCCTCAGTTTTGCGCTGGTCATGGCAATCGTGGTCACGCCGGCCACCCGCGTCCAGGCCACCACCTACACGGTCAACGTCACCACCGACGATGCCGACCTGGGGATCGACGGCACCTGCGACTCCAACGCGGCAGGCGGCAACCAGTGCAGCCTGCGCGCCGCCATCGAGGAGGCCAACGCCTTCGTCGATAACGATGTCATTGCCATCAGCACCGCCGGGCCCATCGTCCTCCTCGCCGACCTGCCGGCCATCGCGGACGACGACCTCATCATTACCGGGAGCGGCCAGCAGGTCAGCCTCACCGCCCCCGGCACCGCCTTCACCATCGACCACGCTGACCGCGTCCAGATCAACAACCTGGTCATCGACGGCGAGGGCATCGGCACCATAGGCATCCTCGTCGACAACTGGTCCGACGACCTGGTCCTGAACGGCCTCACCGTCCGTGGCTTCGCTGCCGGGGTCTACTACGCCATCGGCAGCGGCGGCGACCGCAACACCATCCGCAACTGCACCTTGACCGCCAACCGTGACAACGCCGTCGTCCTCAACGGCGGCAAGGACGACGTCGTCCGCGACAGCGTCATCACCAACAACGGCGACGTCGCCGGCGACAGCGGCATCGAGGCGAACTGGGAGGTTGACCTCCTGATCCAGGGCAACACGTTCTCGGGCAACTCCGACGCCCAGATTCTCATCGGCAACCTTGGGGTCAACCGACACGTGACCATAATCCAGAACACCATCACCTCGGGCTCTGACGGCATCGTTATCAGCGGGGCCGTGGACCCGACGGCCGCCATCGACATCGGCCTCTCCGTCGCCAACCGCAACGTTTTCCGCGGCACCATCGCCCCTACGGAGCAGCACCTGAGGAATCTCAGCTCGGCTAACATCAACGCCATCTACAACGACTGGGACGCTTACAACCCGGCGGCCATTGAGGGCGTCATCTGCCACGACGGTGACGCCGGTTGCGGCCCCGGCGTCGTCGACTTCGAGCCGTTTATCGACACGCCGTCACCGCTGCCCACCGCCACGACGACGCCCACGCCGACTCAGACGCCGGGCGGCGAAACCGCCACCCCCACGGCGACCGCTACCGGCACGCCGGGAGGCGTGGAGACGGTCGCACTGATAGCCGGCTGCAACCCCCTGGCCTGGACAGGAACCGACGCAACGCCTATCGCCACCATCGCTGGCGCCGTCGCACCGGCGGACATCCTCGTCGCCCTCTGGTCGTTCGAGGGAGGCGTCTGGCTGGGGTACTCGCCCCAGTTCCCCGATGTCAGCGACCTGACGCAGATGGGCCGCCTGGACGTGGTCTTCGTCTGCGGCAGCGCTGCTGGCACCTTCAGCCGGCCCGTGATCTAACCGAGATCGACACTGCGGGCGACGCGCCCCGTGAAATGCTGAAGGCCAGGCTTGAGCCTGGCCTTCAGGTTTGCCCAGAACAGTAGCGGAGGCCTTCAGGCCTCCACTTGGAGGGCTGGAAGAGTGGAGGGCTTGCGCCTTCGCCTGAGGTGAATTCGCCTTTGGCGAAAGAGGCGCATCCGCCTCCGGCGGAGAAGCCCTCCGCTACGCCTCACGTGCAGAGTTGATGAAGCTTAGCCGGTTTGCTCTTGGAAGGGGCCGTAGACGCGCTCAGCGCGCACGGCGCGCCGGTCGCTGTAGTTGTGGCCGTCCCAGGAGCCGGCGCAGGTGAGGAGGGTCAGGGCATCATGACCATTCATGTCGAAGACCCTGTCCCAGGGGACATCCCCCTCTGGCCACTTCTCGTTCCAGACCACGGCATAGTGGTAGACAGTCCCATCGTCGAGCAGCACCCGCATCTCATCGCCCGGCTTCAGCTCACTCAGGTCCCAGAAGACCGCGGGGCCGTAGCGGATGTAGTCCACGTGGCCGGAGAGGATGGCGTTTCCCCCAAACCCCAGGCGGTGCTCCTCTCCCGGATGGTAGACGGACATGTCGTACACGGCGACTACTTCTGGGCCGCTCGGCATGGGCATGACCCCATCCTCCCCCACAGCCTTGGACTCCAGGGGAGCATCCACCTCGATCTTGGGGATCACCAGTCGTGTGGGGGGGGCCTCGCTGGGCGGAACGGGGATAGCCGTGGGCCATGCTGCGGTCGTGGCCGTGGGCGCCACCACAACCTCCGGCTTGCGTTCCTCTCCTCCAAAGGCCCCCTTCATCAGGACGACGACCAGCGCCGCCCCCACCAGCGCCGAAGCCAGGGGGGCCACAACCAGAAGCAGCCGCCTTGGGACGCTTAGTCTCCACAGTCGCATGTAGCCTCCAGGTGTTCGCCTGTGTCAGGAAATATCGACGGCCTTCCGACTACTCAGGATACCACAGCCGGGTTGTGACCGTCCTCAGCCGGCGCTGGCATCCGGGAAGGATAGAACGAGCCTTCCCGGATGCCCGGGAAGGCTCGTCTCATCTCAAGGTCGTACCTCCGCCTTGCGCGGAAGTCGCCTCGACTAGCGGGCGTACCGCCGGTAGGCCGCTACACCCGCCGTACCCAGCAGGAGCAGCGCCAGCCCGGCGGCCGTGTAGACCCACCAGGCCGTCCCGCTGCCGCCGTCCAGGTAGCCGCCGGTGCCAGTCACGATTACCGGCGTCGGCGTCACCGGCGCTACCGTAGGCGGCGCTACTGTAGGTGGCGCCACCGTAGGCGCCGGACCTCCTGCCAGGTCCAGCGATGTGAACTTGCCGCTGCTCCAGGTTGCGCTCCCCGCTGGGCTACCACCCACCGTGAAGCTCACCGAGGCTCCCTCGGTGCCGCACCCGGCCGTCTGCCCGCTGGACACTACGTCCAGGACATACGTCGAGTCGGACTTTGCTGTCGTCTGGCCGCAGACGTTGCCACCGACGGTGGCTGTGATCTGGGTGCCTGCCGGGGCCGGCGACCCGTCCAGGGTTACGTTGCCGAAGAGGCGGTTGGGCGGCGTCGGCGGCTGGGCGCTCACGCTCGCCACCATCAGGGACGAGATCAGCGTCACTACCGCGGCTATCAGTACGCCCTTCCTCAGGGCTTTCCAGCTAATGATCATCGCTCAAGGTTCCTCTCGTCTGATTCCTTTCTCGGAGCCTTGGCCCCGTTGAAGGCCCAGGGTGTGGGGTCCCGGGTCTGGGGGCCCCACACCCTGCCGCTGATCCTAGATCACCGGTCGGCCGATTGTAGCGGCCGCGCTGACGCAGACGAAGACGGCGTCCAGCCGGTCCACCTTAGTCAGGTCGTTCACCGCCGCCGGAGCGGAGGGTGAGAAGCCCTGCCAGGTGCCCGTGGCCGGGTCGAACTTCCAGATGGCGTCCAGGGCCTCGGCCGGCGCCACCGCGCCAGCCACCGTGGCGATCGCGGTCCCATCGGCCCACGTCGCGGCTATCGGGTTGCAGCCCTCGACCAGGGCCACTGATTCCAGCTGCGGTGTGGTGCTCAGGGTCACCATGTCGGTGGCCTTCACGTCCGGGTTGGAGTCCAGGAAGCAGGTGATGGTCAGCTCCTCGCCGCCTACCACCGATGCCCCTGTCGGGATCAGGTTGAACTTGACGTTGCCGTTGCCGTCGCTCGTTCCCGTCTGGGGGATGATCACCAGCGCACCGCCCGTGGGGCTCACGCTGCACTCCACCGTCTCACCGCCAATGGGTCGACCGTCCTGGTCCACAATGAGCACGTTGAAGTCGGCTCCCAAGAGACCCACGCTAGCCGGAGCATCGATGAACAGGCTCATCGCCGCCGCACCAGCAAAGGTAACGTTGATGGTGCGGAGCACGCCGCCGCCGCCCGACTGCTGGGCTGTCACCGAGGCCACGCCTACGTCACCCGTCGCCAGGAGACCGTAGGTGACCACGCCGTTGGGCGCAAAGTCCAGGTCGCAGAGTTGGGAGCCAGCGGTAGCCAACAGCCAGCTCGGGCTGTCCAGCACGTCCACCGAGTCACCGGCGTCACAGGCGGTGTGTATACTGAACATCGGCAACGACTGGGCGATGTCCGCTGGCTCCTCCACGGTGAGGATCGCCTTGTCCGTCTCGAAGTTCACCCGGTCATCCACAGGACTGCCCGTGTCGCCGCCGCACTTGTAGAAGAGCTCGCCGTCCTTCGGCGCAAACTCCGAGATCTGCTGGTTATTGGCGGCTACTCCGTCGTGGTCGAACTGAAAGTAGAAGCCGTATAGGTCCAGCAGCCAGTCCTGCCAGTCGGCGTCGATTTCCGGCACGGCGCCTACGTCCGGGCAATTGTAGGAAACAAGGGTGGCGCTCAGGGCCGAGGACGCGTTGAGCGGCGAGACAGCAAAGATGGTGTCCACAAAGATGATTTTCACCATCCGGAAGTCACCCGACTCGTCCGTCGCCTTGACCTGCACTACCTCGTTGACGCCGCCACCCGTCACCTGCACGGCCACCCAGCCGTCCTTGGTGCCATTGCCGTTATCTGCGGCGTCGCAGGTAGCGCCGTCTGCACACTTCAGCAGCTGTGCGCCGTTGGCCACGAAGGTGGCCGCCGGCGCCACATTTGATGGGTAGACCTTGGTAATCTCAAAGGTTATTGGGGCCTCCCCATCATCGTCGACGTCGGCACACTCCTCGACGTCTAGCGTGTCCACGTCGTCGCAGACCAGGCCTACTACCGCCAGGCTGCCGGGTCCGCGCGCCGGGGCGATGGCCGGGATGATCTGATCAGTGTACCCTGGCAACCCGGGGAGTGCTGAAGGCACCGACCAAATGCCACCAGGAGTCACTATCGCGGCCTCGCTGCTCTGCTGGGGCACCCCCGGCCTGAACAGCCCAATAAGCAGGGTCACCGCCAGCAGCAGGAGCCCTACTCCTATCTTCTTTGCTGTTATTTTCAATGCACTATTCCTCCCTTAAGGGGAGTTGACGCTTGCCCGTTCGGGCCTGGCTGCCAGCAGCCACGCACGCCTCCAGACGCGCAGCCCCCTCAGGCTTGCGCCTCTCTACAAGCTTGCCCACCCATCAACCAACGATCCGCACAACGCGCTCGTTGTTCACCTGTGCCTCAGGTGGAGCCACCCCCACGGCCCTAGTGCCTAGCCGGCGTACTCTACGGGCGCAGCCGCCGATAGCCTGCTGCACCCGCCGTACCCAGCAGGAGCAGCGCCAGCCCAGCGGCCGTGTAGACCCACCAGGCCGTCCCGCTGCCACCATCCAGGTAGCCGCCGGTGCCAGTCACGATTACCGGCGTCGGCGTCACCGGCGCTACCGTAGGCGGCGCCACTGTGGGTACCACCGTAGGCGGTGCCGGACCTCCTGCCAGGTCCAGCGATGTGAACTTGCCGCTGCTCCAGCTCGCACTCCCCGCTGGGCTACCACCCACCGTGAAGCTCACCGAGGCTCCCTCGGTGCCGCACCCGGCCGTCTGCCCGCTGGACACTACGTCCAGGACATACGTCGAGTCGGACTTTGCTGTCGTCTGGCCGCAGACGTTGCCACCGACGGTGGCTGTGATCTGGGTGCCTGCCGGGGCCGGCGACCCGTCCAGGGTTACGTTGCCGAAGAGGCGGTTGGGCGGCGTCGGCGGCTGGGCGCTCACGCTCGCCACCATCAGGGACGAGATCAGCGTCACCACCGCGGCCGCCAGCATGCCTCTTCCAAGAGCCTTCAAGTTGAGAATCATGGTTTCAGATCCCTCCGTTGATTTCTTTCCCGGAGCCACCCCCTTGGCGGAAGCCCCTCACTCTAGATCACCAGCCGGCTAATGGTGCCGGGCGCGTTCATGCAAACGAAGATCGCATCCAGGTTGTTGACGAATTCCAGATCGCTGGCCTCAGGAGCGGCGGGCGAGTAGCCTTGCCAGGCACCGGACGCAGGGTCGAACAGCCAGATGGCATCCAGCGCCTCGGCGGGCGCGACACCCGTCACCACCGTGTCGATGGGGGTGGCGTCGGGCCACGTCGCGGCCAGCGGGTTGCAACCCTTCACCAGGTCCACCGACTCCTTCCGCTCACCGATTCGCACCGTGGCCGTGGCCTTGACATCCGGATTGGAGTCCAAGATACAAACGATGCTCACGTCCAGTCCCGTCTCAACCGCTGACCTCGTGGGGAACAGGGTGAACAGCACTTGCCCTGGGTTCTCAGACTCGATGCCCCCGGTTGTGCCCGTTTGCGGGATGATGGCTAGCACGGCATCCACAGGCTTAGCGGCGCACTGGACTGTCAGTCCGCCCAGGGGCCGGAAGCTGGCGTCGACCATTGCTGCGCTGAATTCGCCGCCTTCCACACCTATCACTTCGGGGGTCTCCAGCATTAGGCTGAGCGCCGCGCGTCCGAGGAAGCTAGCGTTGATTGATCTGAGGACGCCGCCGCCGCCGGATTGCTGGCCGGTGACCGTAGCCACGCCGGATTCTCCCGTGCCCATTAGCGCGTATGTCACCACGCCATTGGGGGCGAAGTTCAGGTCGCAGTAGTCCCCTGGAACAGGTACAAGACCGATATCGCCCAGCGTGCCCCAGTTTCTGGTATCCACCACGGGCCCTGGGCCATCCAAGATGTCCACTGAATCTCCCGCATCGCAGTCGGTGGTCAAACTGCCGAAAGGTCGAAATGTCGGCACACCGCCTGAGACCAGGGGTTGCGCCAGTGTACCCACGTCGCCTAGGAAGTCCACCGTAAGGATGCCCGCGTCCGTTTCAAAGTTTACCCGATCGTCAAGTGGACTACCCGTGTCACCGCCACAGGAGTAGAAGGGTTGATCGGCACTGGGGCGGAGCGCTCCCGAGTTTAGACCCAGACCCGAAAGGCTGCTGTAGAACCAGTCGAACACCTCCTCCCAGCTCACTTCTGGGGTAGCCTGGGCAATCGGGACAATGCTCTCAGCAGCCGTGCGCGTGTACTGGCCCACATCATCGCAGCGGTAGGAGACTACGATCGGTTCCGCAGCTGCCCCCGACGCTAGAGGCGGCACTGCCAGGTACGTTTCAATGAACATCACCAAGACGCTTCGGCAGTCTCCTGTAGCGTCGCAAGCCTCAACGCTGATAACCTCATTCTCTCCCCCACCAGTGAGCCCTACCGCCACGTGCTGAGTAAGAGGGATCGCGTTCTCAGCTGTGGGGTCGCTGAGGTCGCAATCCGCATCATCCGTGCATAGTAGTGTGGTCGCACCGTTGGCCGTGAAGGTCGCCGCGACCGTTCCGCCCGGTGGGTACACCTTGCTCATGCTGAATGTAATCGTGGGGTCCCCGGCTTTGTTCAACGGGCAGTTGAACGGGGGCCCGAGGGTGTCCATGCATATGGCAGTGACAATAGCAAAGCTCCCGGGTCCACTGGCCGGCGCCACGGCCGGTAGAACCTGAGCCACGCCAGTCGTGATGAAGTCACTGCCGTCGAAGATCGGGGCCACCGCTGGCAACGCAGAGGGCAGGGCAGCGATCCCTCCCAGGAAAGTGGACGCTTCACTCCGCTCGGCCGGCACTCCCGGCTGCAGCGACCCCAGAACCACCGCAAGCGCTGATGCTAGCACCAGCGCCGTTGTTCTCCTGGCAACTTTCACCAGGCACACCTCCTCTTGCAAGATCCGCTCTCGCGAGACCTGGCATGACTGCGGCCTATCCTGAGCCCGAAACGAAGTCAACGCCGAGAGTCGGCCTCGCGCCGAACCCGACTTTGCCCTCCCTTCGCCTCCTCATGAGACACTCGGCGAGCCTTCCCGGAAAGACTCAAGATCGCCGGGAAGGCTCGCCTCATCTCAAGGTGTACCTCCGCATGGACGAGCCGCCGTCTGGCCATCTCGGGCAGAGCCGCCTCGCCTAGCGGGCGTACCCTATGGGCGTACCCTACGGGCGTAGCCTGCGGTAGGCCGCTACACCGGCCGTACCCAGCAGGAGCAGCGCGAGCCCGGCGGCCGTGTAGACCCACCAGGCCGTCCCGCTGCCACCGTCCAGGTAGCCACCGGTACCAGTCACGATCACCGGCGTCGGCGTCTTCGGCGCTACCGTGGGGGGCACCACTGTAGGCGGCGCGGCCTGCGCGGCCAGGTCCAGCGATGTGAACTTGCCGCTGCTCCAGGTCGCACTCCCTGCCGAGTTACCACCCACCGTGAGGCTCACCGAGGCTCCCTCGGTGCCGCACCCGGCCGTCTGCCCGCTGGACACCGCGTCCAGGACATACGTCGAGTCCGCCTTCACCGTCGTCTGGCCGCAGACGTTGCCGCCAATTGTGGCCGTGACGTTGGTGCCTGCCGGGGCCGGCGACCCGTCCAGGGTTACGTTGCCGAAGAAGCGGTTGGGCGGCGTCGGCGGCTGGGCGCTCACGCTCGCCACCATCAGTGACGAGATCAGCGCTACTACCGCGGCTACCAGTACGCCCTTCCTCAGGGCTTTCCAGCTAATGATCATCGCTCAAGGTTCCTCTCGTCTGATTCCTTTCTCGGAGCCTTGGCCCCGTTGAAGGCCCAGGGTGTGGGGTCCCGGTCTGGGGCCCCACACCCTGCCGCTGATCCTAGATCACCGGTCGGCCGATTGTAGCGGCCGCGTTCACGCAGATGAAGATCGCGTCCAGCCGGTTCACCTTAGTCAGGTCGTTCACCGCCGCCGGAGCGGAGGGTGAGAAGCCCTGCCAGGTGCCCGTGGCCGGGTCGAAGTTCCAGATGGCGTCCAGGGCCTCGGCCGGTGCCACCGCGCCAGCCACCGTGGCGATCGCGGTCCCATCGGCCCACGTCGCGGCTATCGGGTTGCAGCCCTCGACCAGGGCCACTGATTCCAGCTGCGGTGTGGTGCTCAGGGTCACCATGTCGGTGGCCTTCACGTCCGGGTTGGAGTCCAGGAAGCAGGTGATGGTCAGCTCCTCGCCGCCTACCACCGATGCCCCTGTCGGGATCAGGTTGAACTTGACGTTGCCGTTGCCGTCGCTCGTTCCCGTCTGGGGGATGATCACCAGCGCACCGCCCGTGGGGCTCACGCTGCACTCCACCGTCTCACCGTCAATGGGTCGACCGTCCTGGTCCACAATGAGCACGTTGAAGTCGGCTCCCAGGAGACCCACGCTAGCCGGAGCATCGATGAACAGGCTCATCGCCGCCGCACCAGCAAAGGTAACGTTGATGGTGCGGAGCACGCCGCCGCCACCCGACTGCTGGGCTGTCACCGAGGCCACGCCTACGTCACCCGTCCCCAGGAGACCGTAGGTGACCACGCCGTTGGGCGCAAAGTCCACGTCGCAGAGTTGGGAGCCAGCGGTAGCCAACTCCCAGCTCGGGCTGTCCAGCGCGTCCACCGAGTCACCGGCGTCACAGGCGGTGTGTATACTGAACATCGGCAACGACTGGGCGATGTCCGCCGGCTCCTCCACGGTGAGGATCGCCTTGTCCGTCTCGAAGTTCACCCGGTCATCCACAGGACTGCCCGTGTCGCCGCCGCACTTGTAGAAGTACACGTCATCCATCGGGGCGAAGTCTACGCCGAAGAGTTTGCCGTAAAGGGCGTTGTCGGAAGACTCGAGCCAGTCCTGCCAGTCCATGTCGCCGCCCGACACGCGGCCTATGTCCGGGCAATTGTAGGAAATAAGGGTGCTGCTCAGGGCCGAGGACGCGTTGAGCGGCGAGACAGCAAAGATGGTGTCCACAAAGATGATCTTCACCATCCGGAAGTCACCCGACTCGTCCGTCGCCTTGACCTGCACTACCTCGTTGACGCCGCCACCCGTCACCACCACAGCCACCCAGCCGTCCTTGGTGCCAGCGCCGTCATCTGCGACGTCGCAGGTAGCGCCGTCTGCACACTTCAGCAACTGTACGCCGTCGGCCGCGAAGGTGGCCGCCGGCGCCACATTTGATGGGTAGACCTTGGTAATCTCAAAGGTTATTGGGGCCTCCCCATCATCGTCGACGTCGGCACACTCCTCGACGTCTAGCGTGTCCACGTCGTCGCAGACCAGGCCTACTACCGCCAGGCTGCCGGGTCCGCGCGCCGGGGCGATGGCCGGGATGATCTGATCAGTGTACCCTGGCAACCCGGGGAGTGCTGAAGGCACCGACCAAATGCCACCAGGAGTCACTATCGCGGCCTCGCTGCTCTGCTGGGGCACCCCCGGCCTGAACAGCCCAATAAGCAGGGTCACCGCTAGCAGCAGGAGCCCTACTCCTATCTTCTTTGCTGTTATTTTCAATGCACTATTCCTCCTTTGCGGGAGACAACGCTCACCCATCCGAGCCTGGCCTTGCAGCAGACCGACCTAGCCGGCTGGCCCGCGTCCCTTCCAGGCTCGCGAACAGCACCAAGCCAGCGCGTCACAAGGACCGCTGCTACCCTTCCTTTTTGTCTGGTTACCTTGGGGCTGCACCTTTGGCAAGCGAGCTCCTCCCTGATAGGTCCCCCCCAACATTTGATAAGCGCTGCATCCTTACCAGTCGGGGAACCCCCCGACTGAGCTGCATATACCCCTCCTTTCTTCGGGTCTTGTGAGCGGTCCTATTTCGGACACCATACCTCTGCCGCCCAGCCATCGCTGGGCGGCCGTCCTTTACCTTAAACGCGTCGGCCACGGAAAAGGTTAACGCCGCCTGCCCCCTGTTAACCCCGAGCACCGGCTTGACGTTGTAATAATTGCAGGATTGCGGGCGGCTGGACGGACGGGGGCAAGACCGGCTATGCTATTTAAGATTTGGGCACACCGGCTCCATCGCCTGGGGAGGCCTACGTGCACCTTTCTTTTCGCTCCGATCTTCCGACGGACGGACAGGAAAGGGACATCGTTGGGCGGGCCCGCTCCGGCGACCAGCAGGCCCTGGGCGAGCTCTACGACCTCTACTTCCCCCGCATCTACCGCTACATTCTGGCTCGCACAGGCAACCCGGCGGAGGCGGAGGATGTCACGGAGGAAGTCTTCGTCAGGGTGCTGGGCGCCATCAGCGGCTTCCAGTGGAGGCAGGCCCCTTTCGCGGCCTGGCTCTTCCGCATCGCCCACAACCAGCTCGTCAGCTACACTCGCAAGAACGGTGCGCGCCGCCAGGAGATCCCCCTCGCGCCCAGCGTCGCTGACCGGGCGCCTGACCCCCTTATCCGCGTCGAAGACAGGCTTTACTTCGAGCAGATCTTTGATGTCGCGCGCGCCCTCCCTCAGGCCCAGCGCGAAGTGCTCTGGCTCCGCTTCGCCGTCGGCCTCTCCGTCAGCGATACGGCGCGCTCCCTGGGCAAGCGCGAGGGCAACGTCAAGGTGCTCCAGCACAAGGCCATCGCCAGGCTCCAGAAGCTCCTGGCCCAGTCTGAGCTGGAAAGAACGGTCGATAGGATAGCGCAACCGCGATGAAGCAGCGCTTCGAAGAGATACTGACTGAGTGCCTGGAGGCGGTGACCACAGGTCAGCGCACCATCGAGGAGTGCCTGACCCTCTATCCCTATTGGCGCGACCGCCTGGAGCCGCTGCTACGGCTGGGTTATCGGCTGGGCCAGGCCTCTTTCCCCGAAGCGGACTCTGCCTTTCAGGAGGCCGCGCGAGAGCGCTTCCTGGCTGCTGCCCAGGCACGTGCCGCGATCTCTCGCCGGCCACGGAGGTTCCTGCCCGCGCTCCCCGTGCTTTCTCGATGGAGCTGGCGCCCGGCGCCCGCCGCTGGCTGGCGGAGAGTGGCTGCGACCATGGCTGCGGCCTTCCTCATTGGCTTCTTCGGCTTCTCATCCTTCGTCGTGGCCAGCGCCGGCGACAGCCTGCCCGGCGATTGGCGCTACCCCGTCAAGCGGCTCACCGAGCGCACCCGCCTTGCCTTCACCTTCGGCGAGGACGCTCGCCGCGACTACCGCATCGGCCTGGCAGAGGAGCGACTGCACGAGGTGCAGGGGCTGGCCTCCCAGGAGCGCCAAATCGGCGAATCCGTTCTCAGGCAGATCACGGAGACCACCGAGCCCCTCGTCCGGGCCCTGGAGCCCGACTCCGTGCCAACCGGCCAGATCGAGCGCATCACCGACCTGACGGCTGAGCAGCAGGACACCCTTGACCGCGTGGCGCCTCTGGTAAAGGAGAACGCCGTCGACGAGCTGGAGGAGGCCATGGTGGTCTCCAGCGAGGGCCATGAGAAGGCTGTGCAGGCGCTGGCCACGGCCCTCTCTGAGGAGAAGCCTCCCGAGGGAGTCTCGGGCCCCACGACTCCGGGAGCCGGCACACCCACGGCCGGGGCCGGCGCCAGTCCTACCACGACGCTGATGTCAGGCTTGGGTCCCACCGCCGTAGCCACCCCTACGCCGGCGCCCGGCGCCTCTGCTACCCCCATGCCGCAGCCCACGCCTGTCCCGGGCGAGGCCACACCGGTGCCGGGTGAGCTCACTCCTCTACCAGGTGAGTCTACGCCCGGGGCGCCGTCGCCTACGGCGACGCCGGCCGCCCCCGAACGGCAGGTAGTCCTCCTGCCCGAGGACACCACCGGCGGCATCACCTGGAACCTGATGATCATAGGTGACTTCTCAGTGAGGCTGCCAAACGATCTGGAGAACGGCTGGGTCGTATCCACCCTCAGCCCCGGCGAACCGAACGAGATGCTCTTCATCGGCCACCGGCTTGGCAGAGTCTTCGATGTCGCCATTACTATTCGCGTTAGCAGCGGCGAGGCATCCGTCTACGCTCCCATCCGGGGGAGCTTTCAGAGGGTCGAGGTCGAGGACGTGGCCAGCGCGGTACCACTTGTGTCCGAGATCGTCTTTCATGTCCTGGAAAGCATCAGCATTGCCTCCTAATGGACGTGGGCAGCCAGACGCGATGGAGCTGCCACACCTTGTCCAGTAGACACGAGGATCCGCAAGAGTGAGTAGTCCACCTCGGCTTGAGCTTGTGCTGGCTGTAGCCGCAGGCGTCGTCCTGCTGGCGGCCTGCGGCGGCAAAGGAGATGCCGCTCGGGAACCGGAGAGCACAAGGCCTCCCGATCAGACTCCTGCTGCTAGTAGGCCAATGCTAGCGCCCACCTACTGCCAGGTGACCATAGACGCGGCTCCGTCGCTGAATCTTGAGGTAAGCGCCTACTGGAAGGGGAGCGACCTTATCATAGCGGAAGGCAGCGTGGACCTGCCCGGCCCCGCCCAACTCCAGGCCTGGATATGCCAGGACGGCCAATATGCCGTCGCCCTTCGGCTCAAGGGCACACCCGAGATCAAGAACGGCCAAGTGAAGGCTGAATGGGAGCCGGTAGATGTCGATGTCGGCCCCGTTTTCGACCCTGGCGCGCGCTTTGAAGCCGTGTTGGCCGCGCAGAGCGAGATGGGTATACCCTTCTTCGTCGTCAGAATCCCCGTGGAGGGCCGGCCTGAGTAGATGTTCTGACTACACTACGTATCTCCGTCCGGCAGCCGCGATGAAACGGGGAGAGGGCCTGGGCCCTCTCCCCTCACCGTCGTGTCGCCTAGTTCCTACAGCAGTGGCCGGATGAAGTTGCCGGGGCCCATCATGCAGATGGCCACCACGTCCAGCATGTCCATAGGCCCCATGTCGCTGACCTGTGGGAACTCGGGGCTGTAGCCTCTCCACGTTGGTGGCGGCTGCTGCGCCCAGAACGAAAGCAGATTCTCCGCTGGCCCTACCTGCCTAGCCAGCTCCTCCGGCATGGTCCCATCCGCGCCGGTCCACGCCAGGAATTGACAGCCGCTTACCAAGGGGGCCATCTCCATGCCTGGTGGGAGCGGCGTGGGTGTTGCACCGGGGCCGGGTGTGGGGGTCCCACCCCCGCCGGGCGTCGCCGTCGGTCCTGGCCCACCAGCCGCAGTGCAGGTAATCTGAGCATCGACCAGCACAGTGTCCACAAAGAAGCCGACCTGCGCGAGAGTGCTGGTGCCAAAGGCCGGGTTCTCCTCTAGGGTCACCAAATGGAGAGGACTCGTCCCGTTAGCCACGCAATGCAGGCTAACCCGGGTCACCGGGCCCGTGAACGTAATCTCGCCCGTCGCGCGTACACATCCTGCACCGGCCCAATCGGCAGCAGCCTGTGTCGGCCCGCATATGGTCAGGTCAGCCGGCATCAGGTCTGTATATCCGTCATATGCCAGCACCGCGGGGTCCCACCGGAGGGCAAACGTATAGCCCTGGTAGGGAGTGGAAGCGTCCGTGACGCTGATGTCGACGTCAAAACGGTCCGTGCCTGTCACTACTCGCTGGGGATCCACCCCTCCTCCTGGGATAGCGTCGACGGCCATGGCGTCCGACGGGGAGGCAACTGCCGGAGGGGATATCAACAGTAACCCGGCGAGAAGCGACAGGGCTAGGGCAGCCCCAAGCCATCTCTCATAGCTCATTCTTGTCATACCTCCTGCAAGCGAGTCACGGCGCAGCAGCAACTCGAGGCGAACAGGCTCCAGCGGGTGTCGCCCGCTAGCCCTACGAGGGCGGCAGCGTTGGGGCACTGGCCATGCGCTGGCAGGTCACCAACGCGTCGGTCAAGGTCGTTTCGATGATCACGCCCCCAAACCCCAACACGGAGCTGCCGAAATCTTCGTCCTCAGCCAGCTTTACTAGATGAACGGTGCTAGTGCCATCCGCAATGCAGTGGAACGTAAGCGTGTTGACGGGTCCCGTGAAATCCGTGCTGTCGCTCGGCCGAGCGCAGCCGCTGAAGAAGCTGTCATCCCCCTTGGCTCCAGCCGCGCACAGCTCCAAGCCTGCGGGTTTCAGATCCCGCTGGTCATCGTAGGCTAGGACTTTCGGATCCCACTGAACCTGATACTGGTAGCCCTGGTATGGGCTGGACGCCCTTGAAACAACCAGGTCGACCTCAAAAGGATCTGTGCCCGTCACCGTCCTACTGCTGTCCGTGGCCCCTCCGGACACGGCATCCAGCAACATCCCAGCGCCGTCACTTATCATAGCCGGCGTCTGCCCCGCCGATGGTGTCCCGCCCGGCGCTCCCCCTCCACCACCCCCACACGAGGATAGCAACCAGCCTACAAATACTAGGGTCGGAGCGATCCACCACCTACCGACTGTCGCCATCGGGCTACCCATCCTTTGGAGTGTATTCAGGACTGAGGTCTCTACACCTCTATATCAGGGGCCGGACGAAGTCCCCCAAGTCATTCATGCAAATCGCCACCACATCCAGCATGTTTACCGGCTCCATATCGCTCACCTGCGGGAACTGGGGGCTATAGCCTCTCCAAAGCGGTGCTGGCTGCTGCGCCCACAGGGAACGAAGAGTCCCCACCGGCCCAACCAGGGCGGAAAGGTCCGCGGGGGTCGTGCTGTCAGCTCCCGTCCACGCCACGAACTGGCAGCCGGCCACCAGGGCAATCGCCTCCAGGCCTGGCGGCAAGGGCGTTGCGGTCGGGAGAGGACCTGCGGGAGTCGACGTAGCCTCTGGCGTGCCTCCCGGTGTGTTGGTGGGAGCCGGCGTCTCGCCGGGCCCCGGCGTGGGTGTAACAGAGGCTCCGCAAGGAGGCACATTGCTGATGGGGATATCTTCGCCCCAGATGTCAGCCAGGCCGGCGCAAACGAATCCAATGTTTGGGGCCCCGTTGCCCACGGGCTGGAATTTCACCGTGGAGAGGAGGCCCCCGCCGTTCGGTCCGGGAGGGGTCGAGCCGGCGGTCGCGCAGCCGAAGCGGACGTTGCCCGGCTCAAGGCCCTGTGACGGCGGCAGAATGGCGGGCTGGCAAGCCACAGAGCGGACCGGGACCGTGCTGCCCAGGAATCCCCCGTCCGTCGCGCTTACGAAGGACACCACGTTGGGGTCATACGCGAGCTGCCACTCGTAGGCGCCCAGATTCGTGACGCCCGCCACCCTGATCTCCACGTTGAAGGTGGGGCCACCCGCGGCCACGGACGCTGGGACACCCGCGAGCGATAGGGTAGCTCCCTGTCCCGAGGCCATGTGCAGCCGCCACGCTCCAAATCCGATCAGTCCCAGAGCCAGTCCTACCACGGCTAGCCAGCGCAAAGCTTCCCCTCCTGCAGATTCATTCCTTTCCGGTCTTCACTACCCTAGGTACGATCTCAATCCGGGACCCGGTTTCATGCCCGAGGCCGCACTGGTTAGTAAGAGGACGCCCCAGCACGGTTTGGAGCATCAGGCGACTGCCACCCTGCCGCTGAAAGAAGACAGGAGAAGGTTCCAACCCTCTCCTGTCCTCCGATTCTGTGCTGGATCGCTGCCCTCGGTACTTACTCCCCGCTGCTGCGGTCTATCAGCTGCTTGCTCGCCTTGAACTTGCCTGGACCATAGGGGCACCAGCCCGTGCCGCTCACGTTGAAACCACTGCTGTTGCCCCTCACTAGCACGAGTTTGCGGATGCCGATGGTGCGGACAAAGCGGACGCCGCCTCCCGAGATATCGAGGCCTGGCCCAAACAGGCGCCACTCGTTCCCCGGCAAGATATCCAGCGTATTGGAGCCGTCGGTGAAGCGGCAGATGTAGGGCGGCTGAGTGGGCGTCGGCGTCCTAGTAGGCGTGTTGGTTGCCGTCGCCGTTTGTGTTGGCGTGGGGGTGATAGTAGGCGTGTCCGTGATAGTAGGCGTGGGGGTGATAGTAGGCGTTTCTGTTGGCGTCCCCGTTTCTGTTGGCGTCCCCGTTTCTGTTGGCGTCCGGGTGATAGTAGGCGTGTTCGTAATAGTAGGCGTGTTCGTCGGCGGCCCCGTCCCACAGTACACCGTGGCCGGCTGGTTCAGCGTCGTCGCCTTGGCAGCGCCAAGCTTCTCCAGCGTCGCTGTCCCGTTCGGGTCGCCGTCAAGGGCCGGCAAACCGACGTTCGACATCCCGTTGGCAATGCATTTCATCGTCAATCGGTGCACTACCTGCGTCGCCGTTGCTCCTATGGGATTGCTCGTGCTGCCCTCGACGTAGCCACCCTGCCGGAAGCCTTGCCCAGCGCCGCCTCCCGATGGGCCGCCTAGCGGCATCGTCCAGGGAGGGGGAAGAAAAGTATCGCTGACGAAGTCCATCACCAACGGGTCCCACGTCACCTTGGTCTGGAAGCCGTAATACTCGATCAGACCTGTACCAGAGTCTGTCGCCTCTACGTCAGCAATGCTGACCTCCACGAAGAAGTTCGTGTTGAGGGGCTGGGCGGCTGCCGGAGCGGTCACCGTCATGTCGTCCTTGCCATCCCCGGGAGCCCCGGTGGTCTGTTGTACGCCCCAGACGGTCACCAATGCCAGTACTACAGCCACCAAGGGCAACCCTATCCACAGGGTACGTACTCTTCCTGGGTTCATGCGCGAACCTCCAATCCGGCTTGGTCAAAACCCCAACGATCAGGACCCATGTCCACCAACCGCAAAGCCCGAAACGCAACACGCTCTGGTTGCTCCGAGCCCATAGACACCGCTAGAGCCTGGTGAACCGCCGCGATAGTAGCGCACAAAGCGCCAGCCGTCAATACCTGCCTTGTTACCGAATCGAAATCCAGGCCTTGGCCCGCTCTGAGCCTCAGCGTGGGTCTTGCGCACTACCTCCCAGACAAGCGGAGCACGAGCCACGACATCTCCCCGGACCGGCGCGGGCGCGCGACCCCCTCGTCCCCCATGGACCGCCCACTCCCCTTGTCGTGTGTCGCAAGCTGCCTCCCCCTCCCGTCCCTCTCTTCACTGCCGTAGTCGTAGGAACTACGCGGGGGGCGCAGCGCAGCTGTGCCCGACCTGAGCCAGTATCACGAGCACGTCCTGGAAGTTAACGGCGCCGCTGGGCGGGCCCGAAAACGGGGCGGACGGCGAACGGTCATAGCGCCGTCCCACCTTGTCATTGTTGTCCAGCAGCGTGTCCCCATTCCAGTCACCGTCTTTTAGGCTGTCGTAGTCAACCAGGTTGAGGTTAAGGGGTCCGTTCTCTTGAGTGCCCACGTAGCTCAGAACCCCTAGCACGTCCTGAAAGTTGATGGCGAAGTTCGTGGCGCCGTTGGGCGTCGGGTCGAGCCGCGCCGGGACGGGCACGTCATAGAAGTCCCAGGGGTTGTTAGGGTTCCGCTGGCCGCCCTTAGTGGGGTCGGAACCCAGCTCTTGAAAGTCGTGACAACCATCCCTGTCCGTATCTGGCAAGCCAACGTAGGTCCAGACGGGGCCGAAGCTCGTGCTGCCCGAGGGCGTCTTCGTCCAGGTAGCGGTAGCGCTGTTGCCGACATAGGTCGCCGTGCCGGGGAAAGTGACGCCTATTGTGATAGTGGCCGAAGTGCTGGGCGCCATATCACCGAGGCTGCATGTCACTTTCCTCAGGCCACCGTCGTATGAGCAGGTCCCGATGCTGCTGTTGGCGTGGACATAGCTCACGCCAGAGGGCAGGGTGTCCTGCACCGCCACCGCCACCGCCGTCGAGGGCCCGCTGCTGCCTACGTTGATAACGTACTGACCGGCGGCCCCCAGGCTCACGTCCCGGGGAGCCGTCTTGGTAATAGAGATGTTCGATGCGCTTACCTGGGTCGAGGTCTCCGCGTGGTTGTTGGAGGCCACCTGATCCACAGAGGTGGTGGTTACGTCAGCCTTGTTGAGCACGCTCTTGCCGGCCTGGCTGGCCGCCACGGAGGCCGCGATGTTCACGGTCTTGTTCTGGCCGTTGGTGAGAGTGCCCAGGTCACAATTGACCTTGTGGTCGCCGCTGACGTAGTTGCACCCCTGGCTGGCGCTGGAGAAGCCCACCTCAGCAGGCAGGGTGTCCACCAGAGACACGCCCTGGGCCTGATTCGGCCCCAGGTTCGTCACGTTCAGGGTGTAGCTGATGGTGCCTGGAGCAGCCACCGGGCTGGGCGCGGTCTTGGTGACGCGCAGGTCTGCTTTGTAGTTCACGGTCACGGTGCCGTTCTGGGTGTTGCAGGGGGTGTAGTTGGGGTGGCAGATAGGGTTCCCCGCGATGTCACTGAGTTGGCTCTGGTCCACCACCAGAGTGGTGAACCCAATGGCAACGGGGGTAAAGGTCACCGTGGCCAGATGCCCGCTGCCTGTCGGTCCTAGGTAATCCCACCCCTGCGTGGTACAGGTGATAGCGATAACGCCGTGCGCGGGGTCGTGCTTGTTAGTGACCGGCAGGGGGCAAAAAGAGTACGGGCGGGGCGGGTTCGTGCTCCTCAGAAAGGGGCCATCAGCGAACGACTGGTAGCTGAGCACCGCTGGGTCAAAGTGCATCTCCAACGTGTAGCCCCCCAGGCCGCAGGGCTGACTTGGATACAGGGGATGACAGTTGGTGGTGGTGACGTTCTGCACCCACACCTGCACCGTGAAGGACCCGCCGCCGGGGGAAACGACAACGCTGTTCTGAATGCCCGTCGTCGACGTGTCCGCGTCCACCAGCAGCGTATTGTTCACGGCGATCGCTTGCTGGCCCCTTCCCGCCAAGAGAGCCGATACTGCCACAGCCAAAAGAACAAGAACTCGGCGCATCACTACCTGCCCCCCGTTCTCCCTACTCCCGGGGCACTACACCCCGGACGGCCTTCTACTCATAGAACGCCTAAACGGCGCCTATGGTTTCACGCCGATGCTCCATCCTTGCTTGTCGCGGCACTTCACGCATGTCGCCGAGATACATACCCCCTGGCCCCTTCAGCCAGTCGCACTGATCGTCGAGCGGGGGAGTGGTGTCCTCTTGGACCACTCCCCCGCTCACTACCCCGAAATCAGTCAGCCGTGCCTAAGCACGCCGACCGCAGCCAACGAGGGCTACGGGATCGGCGGCGAAGGTGGCTGGAGCGGAATCGGGAGGCTGCAGGTGCTGCCGTCGCGACCGAAGATGAACTGGAGGTCCTTGATGTCGATGTCGAAATCGGCCAACTTGGGCTCCAGGTCAAACCACTGGTCGTACAGCAGCAGGCCGAAGCTGGCGCCGTAGCGGAAGGCTATGCCCTGCTCGTCCAGCACGTCCACGTTGCAGTCGAGGTTCACGTCACCCTCGAGCATGCGGATCGTGAGCGTGGCGTCGCCGCAGACCGGTACCAGTCCGCCATTGACCATGCCCAGCATCGGGTCGCCGAACTTGTCCGCCCACTCGCAGTTCTCGTCCAACAGCGGTGTGACCACGCCGTTGTCCTTGGTGGGCCGGATGCGCTCAACCAGGTCCGACGCCGGGTAGACCGAGACCGTCGACAGGGTCACAGGACCCGGGTTGACGGGACCATCCGGGCTGCCCGTTGAGACGCAGCCAAACATGATCCAGTTCTCGGTATAGATGGTCAGGTTGCAGTTGACTGCTCGCTGCGTCGAGCCGAGGAAGCCGGCGTCCTCCACCGTCAGGTTGACCAGCTTGTGGTCAAACTTGATCTGCTTCTCGTAGGCGCCCAGGCCCTCCGGGTTGCTGTCAGCGTCGTTGGGGCTGTCAGCGTCCGCAATGGCGCTGGCCACCTCATCGATCTTCAGCCAGCCCTTCCCCGCCTTCGGGTCAACACACGGGCCGATATCGTAGTTACCGGTCACCGGGTTGAGGCAGTTCGGGTGCCGCATGATCCACAGGTTGGCCTGGTTGGGGCTCTTGACCTCTTGCGGCTGGTTGAAGCACTGCACCGTGAACGACGTGTCCGAATGAATCGGCGACGGGGAGGTGGCAATGCCAACGCTCACCGGCACCACGCCAGTCGCGGCCAGGCACTTGACGTCCAGCTCGCGGCTCACCACCACCAGACCGAACGGGTGTGGCCCGGTCTTGAAGTTGATGGCCTCGTTGGTGTAGACGAAGGTCGCGCCCGCTCCGTTAACGTCCGTGTCTGTACCCTGCTCGATCCAGTCAAACACGACGTTGAGGTTGCTGTCCCCAGCCGTCCAGTTGTGCAGGAGGTAGGGGTTCGGTCCGGGATCCTGAATCTCAACCTGCTCCCAGACCCTGACGCGAGCCGTCTGCCCGACGAGGACATTGATGGGCGCAGGGTATACGCCTGAGCCCTTGTCAAGAGCCTTGTTCGCCACAGGCGGGACACACTCTCGTTCGACGGGCCCCGTCGTGTCACCAAGCGCGCCGGTCGGGCCGTCTGCCCACGTAACCGTGCCCGTGTTGACACACTTGAAATTCGCGGTGGCAACCACGGTCGTCACCACGTCCATCTTGACCTCGCCCACGACCGGGGTCTCGGCCGGAGTAGAGCCGCCGCCGTTCGCCTCGAGGGTGCACTTAGCGGTACCCAAACCAATATTAAGGAGGGCGAGGTTGCTGCCAGTCTCGTCGCAATCGTACGCCGCTGCGGACGCGCCTGTCAGCGTCGCCGACACGAGCAACTGGTTGGGGTCGACCGTGTCGCCGATCACCACGTTGCTGGCTGGCGAAACGCCGTTGCTGTTCAGCGTCACCGTCCAGGTGACGGTGTCGCCGGTGACGTAGCTCGCCTTGTCGCTGAGCTTGCTGATATCAATGTTTGCTGCCGGCACAAGGTAGAGGTTGCAGGCGGCGTTGAAATCAGGCAGGACGTACGGCAGGGGCGGGCTGTCACAGCCGACGTTGGCTGTGTCGGGGTCAATGGTGTTCGGGAATCCGAACACATTCGTGCTGGCCCCGAGCGCAAGGTTCAGGTCCGCTTTGCCCGCGTCGTGCAGCGGGATCCGCGCCGTGATGATAACCATCGCCTTGCCGCCGGTTAGATTCGGATCCGTTAGACTCGGCGGAGCGAGAGGCAAGCCACCGCCGGCGATGTTCAGCAGGTCGATGGGGCAGATGACGGCTCTGCTGAACATCACGTCGTCGTTGCCGTCATCGTCAATATCTACCGCATAGTTTATCGGCCAAGCGCCGAGGAAATGCGGGCAGAGCCCCACGACCTCATAGGTGGTGTCGCCGTTCATGTCCACCAACAGCGGCGACGTGTCCATGATTGGAGCCGCGTCGTCGTCGCCGTCCGGGTCGGAACAGTACACCGTGTACGGAGTACAAGGCGTGTCCACCGTCGGGACATAGATCTTGTCACCGGTGCTGAACTCTCCCGGCTGTGGCAGGATCACTCCGGTGATGTCGACGTTGTCCGGGGCCGGCAGCGCGTCCGCCACGACCACGCCCGTAGCCGTCTTAGGCCCGATGTTGTGGGCGCCCACCGTATAGGTGATGAGGCTGCCCGCTACCGGGGCCGAAGGGGCCATGGACTTGGACGGAACCACGTCCGCCTGGTTCTTGCAGGTGATGCTCACCGGCGTGATGTAGGTGTTGGCCTTCGCCCCACCCAGCTGCTCCAGCGTCGCCGCGCCGAATGGCTCCGGCCCACTCAGGGGTACCAGAACCAGGCTCGACGTGCCCGGCGCAATGCACTTGAGCTGCAGCGTGTGCACGTCTTGCGGCGTCGTCGATCCTACGGGGCCTGGTGGAACATGGGTAGGACCGCCAGTCTCAACGCAACCACCGCTCCGGAAGCCTAGCCCCACGCCGCCACCCGACGCGCCACAGTTCGGGACCGTCCATTCCGGAGGTGGAAGATACGTGTCGCTGACAAAGTCGATCAGCGCCGCGTTCCAGGTCACTTTCGACTGAAAGCCGTAGTACTCGATGACGCCGGTGCCGCTGTCGACTGCCTCCACGTCATCGATCGCGACTGTCACAGTGAAATTGGGGCCGTTGACCGCCGCCTCCACCGGGGCGGATATGGACATGTCGTCCGCGTTGTCTCCCGTGGCAGCGGGCGCTCGGTGGACCGGTGAATTCCATACCATCGCTAGCGCAATCGCTAGCGCTATTAGGGGCCAAAGCGACCATCGCTTCGTTACCCGTCTTAACATCTGCTAACCTCCGTTATAACTTGAGCGGGAACCGATACCCGGCAATAACTCATTACCTTGTCCCTCGCACCTCCTCCTTTCGGCGGGTAGTCACAATTCTCGCTGTTGCTGTCGTCCCTGACCCCAGTGCCTTCCTCGGGGTCGGGCCTGCGGCTGAGGCTGGTGGTCAGAGCCGGCCGGAGGCCCGACCCGTCCTGCCTATCTCCCCTGCCGGCGTCCCCGCCCGTGCCGCCCCAAGGCGGGCAGGCACTGGGCGCCGGCAGGCTGTCTATCTCTACTCCATCCTCAACTTGGCTTCAGTACCATTCTCCCTATATGCAGAGCTTGCCGACCTGGCCCAGGAGCGCCAGCACGTCCTGGAAGTTGACGGCTCCGCTGGGCGCCGGCGGCGTCGCCCCGGGACCGCGGTCGTAATCCATCCCGTCCGGGACCCCGTCCAGGTTCTTGTCAGAGTCGTAGTCCACGCCGTTCAGGTTGGGCCCAGCGCCAGCCTGAGTACCGACGTAGCCCAGAACACCCAGCACGTCCTGGAAGTTGATGGCGCCGTTCCTTATGCCGTTGGGCGCCGGGTCGGGCCGCACCGGAATGGCCACGTCGTAGAAGTCATACCACTTGGCCGGGTTAAGGCCCTTGGCGACTTCCTCAGTGTCGTTGCACCAGCCGTCGCCGTCCGAGTCGATGCCCGGAGAGCCAGAGCCGAGCCAGTTCGTGTTGGCCGCCGCCTCGTTGGCGTCGCTCGTGGTATCGCCGTCGCAGTCCATGTCCAGACCAGTGGCCGGCTCGACGTTCGGGTTGAGCGAGTCAAAACCCTGGTACGTCTCACAGGCGTCGCTGGACTTGTCGCCATCGCTATCGCGCCCGGTGGCGGCGTAGTCATACCAGAAGAGAGAGCCGGGGCACTCGGCGGCGCCCGGCGGGCAAGCGGAGGTGGCGCCGTCCAGCCAGTCCGGCGTGCCGTCAGATTCCTCTGCCCACGCAGAGTTCCTGTAAGGCGAAGCGCCAAACACAGCGGCCATCTTCGGGTTGCTGTACAGGGGATTCAGAAACGTCTTGGTGCCGATGGGATCGGTGTCCACCGCCGTCTTCGCCGTGCGGTCGGCCAGACAGGACTTCTTGATCGGTCCCCAACTGGCAGCTTCCCCGGCCGGGTCGTTCGCGGCGGTCCCGTCGGTCACGAACTGGTCGTCGCAGATATTGTCCATGTCATTCCAGCCGGCAGCGTACCCTCCGCCATTACCCGGGATCGTTGGCGCCAGGTCACAGAGATCGCCCATGCCGTCAGCGTCCACGTCAGACTGGGCGCCCCCGGCGGAGCCGGCACCGTTGGGAGTGGTGGGGCAGTTGTCTGACCTGTTAAGGAACCCGTCTAAGTCCTTGTCTTGGCCAGAGCTGAACGTCAGCGGGTTGCTGGTGAACGGCCCCGGATTGGTGCCCGGCGGCACGTTAACGCCAGTGCCCTCCGTGTCGCTGTCACAGGTGCCCGTCAAGCCGTCCCCGTCCGCGTCATTAGCGGCCTGGCGCAGGTCGTCGATTGCCGCGTTGGCCACGGTGAGACAACCGTCGTAAAGTCCGGGAAGGCCGTCACCGTCCAGGTCCTCATCGTTCGAGATCCACATTATGTAGTCGTAAGTGCCGGAGGCTACCACCTTGCGGTGGGGCTTGTCGCCGTTCGTGTTCGGTGCAAAGGGAGACTCGGCACAACACGCGGTGTTGTTGGCCAGAGTCTTGCCGAACGTGCGCACGGGCGACGACATGAACGGCGCGGCCTGCTTCACCGTCTGGTCGGTAACGTTCGCGGACGTAGGGTCGCTCGTGGGAACGCCCGGGTAGGTCGTCAGAGTGAGGCTCATCCAATCCTTACCAATCGACCTCAGATCGAAGACCAGGAAGTTGACGTCAAGGTCCGCGCTCAGGGCGGGAATCAACACCGCTACGCCAAAGTTGCGAGCGATAAGGCTGCCATTGGCGCCCGGGAAGCCGAGGCCGTTGACGAAGGCGACCAGGGGCGTCGGCATTTTGTCCGCGCCGTCGTAGATGCCATTGGCAGGGTTTAGGTCGTTGGCGGTGTCCTGGATGCCGTCCTTCACTCCGCCGGGGCCGGTCAGGTCAAGCTGGCTCACCGTCGGACCGCTTAGGTTCTCGGCGGCTGCGTAAAGGTCCAGGGTGCTCCCGACGCGCGGCGGCGCCGCCGACCCCACCACGACGGGCGGCGGCTGCCCTGTGGTCAGGTCAATGTTCTTGCTCCCCAGCTTCGAGCCGTTGGTGTGGAGACCGAAGGTGATTCGCGTTGTAATGTCGCCGATCTGGATGTCGTCCGCGGCGCCGGCTCCACCGAGGATGCCATCCATCCCGCTCTGGCCAAAGGCGGGCTGGATACCCGCGCCCCAGAGCGTCGTCGCCCCGTCGAAGACCGCCTCCTCCGGTGCAGCCACCCCTCCAATTTTACCGTTGTCGCTCATCGTGGGGTCGATCCAAAGGTTAGCCACGACCTCGGGCAGGTCGCCGATGTCGATCTTGTTGGCGATGGAGCCGGAGTCCGCATAAGTGGCGCCGGTGCACACGTCGTCGCCGCCGGTGCCATTGAGGTCCATCGGCGCTATACACAGGATGAGGTCCCAGCTGCCAGAGCCGGGCTCCCCCGCCTGCGCGGGCCGCACTCCACCCATCGTCAGCAGCAGCAATGCTGCTAGAACCATCCCCACCGCACCCAGAATAGGAATCCGTCTCATTGAATTCTCCTTGCGCTTCAGTTACCCCCGCAACGCCTGATAAGCGGGTGTGAATCCTACAGAGCGCCGGCCGTGGGCCGGCAAACAACCCAAGCTCCGCTCAGGCACCTCCTTTTCGCTGTTGTACCGGGCGGGTCAGAAAGCAGTGGGGAACGTGCAAATCTGCACGGGCGCCCAACCGGGAGACCAGCATCCGGACTCCGGCCCGAGCACACTCTGGAACTCACTCCGCTCCCTTCCTCCGGAGATTCCAAACCTCCAAGGATGTCGCGGCGTCCTTGCCAGAAGACAGGCGTGCTCTATATTTGCATCTGCCAGGCGGGGAAGATTACCAAACAACCACCAGCTAGCCTCTCTTTACCACTCTTTTCCTGATTTGTCAAGTCCCTTTGTTGGGTCTTGCCTGAAGATTGCCAAGTCGAAGCCCCGGAGGACGGCGCTGGCCCCCCCGTCTTCCGCGTACTTCCCAGGCCCCGGCCAGAGCCAGGACCTTCGGATCCGCCTCCAGGGAGCCCAGCGCCTCGTTGGCTGCCGCCTCCCGCCGGCGCATCAGCCGCCGCGGGCTCGTGCCTAATCCCCATACCTTCCCCTGGGTCGGGCCTGCGGCTGAGGCTGGTGGTCAGAGCCGGCCGGAGGCCCGACCCGTCCTGCCTATCTCCCCTGCCGGCGTCCCCGCCCGTGCCGCCCCAAGGCGGGCAGGCACTGGGCGCCAGCAGGCTGTCTATCTCTACTCCATCCTCAACTTGGCTTCAGTACCATTCTCCCTATATGCAGAGCTTGCCGACCTGGCCCAGGAGCGCCAGCACGTCCTGGAAGTTGACGGCTCCGCTGGGCGCCGGCGGCGTCGCCCCGGGACCGCGGTCGTAATCCATCCCGTCCGGGACCCCGTCCAGGTTCTTGTCAGAGTCGTAGTCCACGCCGTTCAGGTTGGGCCCAGCGCCAGCCTGAGTACCGACGTAGCCCAGAACACCCAGCACGTCCTGGAAGTTGATGGCGCCGTTCCTTATGCCGTTGGGCGCCGGGTCGGGCCGCACCGGAATGGCCACGTCGTAGAAGTCATACCACTTGGCGGGGTTGAGGCCCTTGGCGACTTCCTCAATGTCGTTGCACCAGCCGTCGCCGTCCGAGTCGATGCCCGTGAGGAAGTTCGTGTTGGCCGTCTCCTCGGCGGCGTCGCTCGTGCCATCGCCGTCGCAGTCCATGTCCAGACCAGTGGCCGGCTCGACGTTGGCGTTGAGCGGGTCGGTACCCTGGTACGTCTCACAGGCGTCGCTGGACTTGTCGCCATCGCTATCGCGCCCGGTGGCGGCGTAGTCATACCAGAAGAGGGAGCCGGCGCACTCGGCGGCGCCCGGCGGGCAGGCCGAGGTTTCGCCGTCCAGCCAGTCCGGCTCGCCGTCAGCTACCTCTGGTGCCGCAGAGTTCCTGTAAGGCGAAGCGCCAAACACGGCGGCCATCTTCGGGTTGCTGTACAGGGGATTCAGAAACGTCTTGGTGCCGATGGGATCGGTGTCCATCGCCGTCTTCACCGTGCGGTCGGCCAGACAGGACTTCTTGACCGGTCCCCAGTTCCCAGCTTCCCCGGCCGGGTCGTTCGCGGCGGTCCCGTCGGTCACGAACTGGTCGTTGCAAATATTGTCCATGTCGTTCAGGCCGGAGGCGTACCCCGTGCCATCACCGAAGACCGTGGGCGCCGGGTCACACAGATCGCCGATGCCATCATTGTCCCCGTCAGCCTGGGGGCCCCCGGCGGAGCCGGCACCGTTGGCCACGAGGGGGCAGTTGTCTGACCTGTTAAGGAACCCGTCTAAGTCCTGGTCTTGGCCAGAGCTGAACGTCGCCGGGTTGCTGGTGAACGGCCCCGGATTGGTGCCCAGCGGCTGGTTAATGCCAGTGCCATCCCCCTCCCCGTTGCTGTCGCAGGCGCCCGTCAAGCCATCCCCGTCCCCGTCATTAGTTCCAGTTCCAGTAGGGGGGATCGTATAGGGATAGGGGACCTTGCGAAGGTCGTCGATTGCCACGCCGCCCACGATGGGACTGGTCACGGTGGGACAACCGTCGTAAAGCCCCGGAAGGCCGTCACCGTCCAGGTCCTCATCGGTCGAGATCCACTCTTTGAAGTCCCAAATGCCGGAGGCCACCACCTTGAGGCTTGGCTTGCCGCCGGCCGTGGCCGGAACCGCGTTGTTGTTGGCCAGAGTCTTGCCGAACATGCGCACGGGCGACGCCAGATACGGCGCGCACGTTTTCACCGTCTGGTCGGTAACGTTTAGGGCTGTGGGCGGGTTCGTGGGAACCCCCAGGTAGCCCGTGAGAATGAGGCTCATCCAACCCTTGCCAAGGGGTCTCAGGTCGAACATCAGGAAGTTGATGTCAGCGTCCGAGTTCAGAGAGGAAATCAACACCGCTACGCCAAAGCTGCGAGCGATAAGGCTGCCATTGGTGCCCGGGAAGCCGAGGCCGTTGACGAAGGCGACCAGAGGCAGCGGCATCTTGTCCGCGCCGTCGTAGATGCCATTGGCAGGGTTTATGTCGTTGGCGGTGTCCTGGAGGCCGTCCGGCACTCCACCCGGGCCGGTCAGGTCAAGCTGGCTCACCGTCGGACCGCTTAGGTTCTCGGCGGCTTGGTAAAGGTCCAGGGTGGTCCCGACGCGCGGCGGCGCCGCCGACCCCACCACGCAGGGCGGCGGCTGCCCTGTGGTCAGGTCAATGTTCTTGCTCCCCAGCTTCGTGGCGTTGGTGTGGAGACCGAAGGTGCCTCGTGTCGTAATGTCACCGATCTGGATGTCGTCGGCTGTGCCGGGGGTGTTATCCATCCCGTTGGTGCCGAAGGCGGGCTGGAGGCCCAGGCCCCAGACCGCCGTCGCCGAGTCGAAGTTGGGCTCGTTACCTACCGTTGCCGAGCCGTCGTCGGACATCGTCGGGTCGATCCAAATGTTGGCGACGAGCTCGGGGAGGTCACCGACGTCGATCTTGCCGGCCACGGAGCCGGAGTCCTCATAAGTGTCGCCGACGCACACGTCGTCGCCACCGCCATTGAGGTCCATCGGCGCCACACATAGGATGACATCCCAACTGGCGGTGCCGGGCTCCGGCGTCCCCGCCCGTACGGGATGGGCTCCACTGACGAACAGCAGCAATGCTGCTAGGACCATCCCTACAAGACCCAGAACAGGAATTCGTTTCATCGAATCCTCCTTGCGCTTTACTTACCTTCGCGCCGCCTGATGGACAGGCGTGAATCCCACAGAGCATCGCCCGTAGGCCGGCGAACAACGCAAGCTCCCTTCAGGCACCTCCTTTTCACCGTTGTGCCGGGCGGCTCAGAAGCTGCGGACAACATGCGAATGTCCGGCGGGGCATAACTAGGAGACCACCATCCGGGCTCCGGCTCAGCCACACTCCAGGACTGACCACGTTCCCTTCCTCCGGAGATTCCAAATCTCCAGGGATGTCGCGGCGTCCTTGCGAGAAAAGGGCGTGCTCTCTTCTGTTAGGCGGGGAGAGTAATCAAGTCACCACCAGCTAGCCCCCATCTACCACCCTTTGCTCACCTTGTCAAGCCTATTGTGTTGGGTCGCAGATAGAATGTCCTAGCTAGGTCGCAGCCAGGATGTAATCTCGTGGGGGAGTGCCCAGACGGGCCCGTCCGGGCTTCCGAGAGGGGGTGCCCATGCACAAAGGATCGCTGCGGTGCATGCCCGTCGTCTGACAGAACTCGTCGAGGATCCTCTTCTTTACCCCTTTCTTGGCTGTCCTGTAGCGGGGCCGCAGTGCGCCGGCGTACTCATGCACGGTCAGGCGGGCCATGTTGCCTCCCCTGTTTTCGGTAACAGGATTTATGAGGCATCAATACCACTCTTGGTAACACTTTTTGTGAGGCAGATCGCACAGTTGACTGGCGCGATGACATAGCCTAGAGTGGCGATCTAATGACGTCCCCCTGCGCGCGGTTCAGAGGGCTCATCGCCGTGGCGGTGGCGCTGGTCTTCGTTATTGGCTGCGGCGGCGAGGGCAGTAGTCAGCCGACGGCGACCGCGAGGCAGCCAGGGACCGGGGCGGACGTCCCCGAGAACGTCTTCCAGAACGGCAGCTTTGAGCTAGGTGAGGGGCCCTGGATCTCTCTGAGCACGGAGGCCTGGGGAACGCCCTTCCGCCTCACTGATGAGGTGGCTCACAGCGGGCGCTATAGCGCCCTACTGGAGATGCGTGGACCCAGCGAGGCCAGTGGCGCGAAAGTCTTCGGTGTAGTGCAGGAGGTAAGCCCGTCACAATTCCCGGAAATCATATCCGGCTACTACCGTGTCAATAGCTGGCAGCGGGGTACGGAGAAGCAGTATCTTCAGTTCGTGGTTATCGTCTGGGGTGCCACCAACCTGCCCGGCGGCTTCGCCAACCATCAGATGCGTTACCCCCTGGGCGGCATCAGCGAGCCGCCCTTCCAACTAGCTAATGCAAGATTCGTCTTCTTGAACACCGGCGAGCCACGGGTAGGCGAGTGGGTGTACTTTGAGCGTCCCATTAGGGAAGACTTCCGTAGGTTCTGGAATGCTGTCCCCGAAGGCTTCTCTTCCATCCGCGTCCTCTTCGAGGCCCGGTACGACGACAAGCAGCCCGGCTCACAACTTGGAGCGGATGTAGTGTACGATGACCTATATGTGGGACCAGCAGCGACCAACCCCAATGCACACTGAGCGGGCGGCCGCTCAGCGTGCGTCTCGGAGGAGAACGATGCGGACGAGAGGGTGGCTTCTAGTGGTAGGGGGGCTCACGGTAGTAGCCCTACTCTTGCTCCCGGCGTCGCCAGCCGCCGCGCAGGAGGCCACTGTCCACGTAGAGGTGCCTTTGACAGCGGTGGCAGCCGATTCAGGACCCTTCACGGTGTCCGTGGTCGTGGAAGACGTGGCGAACCTGGGGGCCTACCAGTTTGACCTGACCTACGATCCGGCGATCGTCAGGTTTGTGGAGGTTCACGAGGGAGCGTTCCTGGGGAGCAGCGGCCGCCAGGTCCAGTGTCTTCCTGCTCGGACGCAGGAGGGCCTGATAGGGTTGACCTGCGTGACCCTGGGGGCGACACCGGACGGACCCAACGGCTCCGGGGTGCTGACCACCATCACCTTCGAGCCCGTGGCGCCCGGTTCAAGCCCTTTGCATTTCGCACGCCTTACCCTTACCGACCCGCCCGGACAGGCGTTGCCTAGCGGGGCTCAGGACGCCACAGTGAAGGTCGCCGGCGCCGAGTCGGCGGCGACGGAGTCAGGTGGCGAAGGCTTCGCCTGGGGCCTCTGGGGGCCGGTTATTGGCATCGGCGCGCTGGCCCTGGGTGCAGCAGCGGTTTCGGGGGCCTGGTGGGTCCGGCGGTCTCGGGGCATGTGACGCCACTTCACGGTGCGGTTCTTCATCGGTGGCGGTGGATCTGAGCGGCCTGGGAGTTGACAAATCTCGCACAAGGGTATAATAACAATTCTGGTGGCTGTTCGTTCCCCGCCTTGTAGGGTTCTAGAGCACAAGAGAATAGAGCAGGCAAGGATCGCCTCACGGTCGCGGAAAGGAAACGCGGCCTCTATTTGTTTGCGTTTCTGGTGAGCCGGGCGCCCCGGGGGTGGCTGGGGGTTTGTGTTGATGCAAAAAGGAGTCTGCGCGACGCCGTGAGACTGGGCACCTCCGCGCGACGCCTGGGCCTGATGCTCGCCACGATGGCGCTGGTGGCTGTCGCCGTCGCCTTGTTCCCTAACGGGGCCACACCGCCAGCCCTGGCTGCCCCTGTCGTCACCACCGATCAGCCCGACTATGGCCCCTTCGACCTTGTCACCATCACCGGCGCTGGCGTCGACGCCAACCAGCTACTGGACGTGGTCGTCATCACGCCCTACGGCAGCATCTACACGGGGGACGGCACTGGAACACCGGGCTTCGACACCGTCCAGGCTGATAGCGGGGGCGGTTTCGTCTACTTCTACCAGTTGAATGACTACGGGGTCGGCACCTACACGGTGGAGGTGTACGACAACGCGGACACAGCCCACAGCACCATCCTGGCTACGACCACCTTCACGGACTGTATCCAGTACAACCTCAGGCAATGGGCTGACCTGGACCGGCAGTGGCAGACTGGGAACCTCAACTCCTCCAACTCCAGGTATGTCGAAGGCGACTCCGTCCCCTTCCGACTCACGATCACTGTCCCCAGCGACGAAAAGGGCAGCACCATCAAGGTGCGGGTGAAATACGAGTACCAAGGAGGGGACGTCAACGCCTATGACTTCCTGACTTCTTTCGACCGGAGCCGCACGCCAGCGTCGCCCCCGAGCGGTGCGCCTTCGGACACGCGCACCATCCCGACCGACCCCTCCGACCCACCGGCCAGCTTCCAGATCGCCGGCCAGTTCAAGCTCTACGGAGGCGCCTTCGTCGGCTCGCCCTCCAGCCTCCTTCTTAACCCTTGCGGCAGCGACCCTGACGAGAAGGGCTACGAGCTGACCATCAACCTGAACTCGAGCTACGTCTATCTGATGTGGGGTGGGCACCTCGCCTCGGCCGCCGACTGGGGCGAGGGCAAGGGCGCTGGCAACTTCCCCGGCGCCTCCTTCCACATGGGCTTCGCCAAGTACTGCGACGGCCAGTGCCGGGACTCCCAGGACCGCAGCATTCAGGTGAGCGGGCTCTGCCCAACACCTACGCCCACTCGGACTGCTACGCCGACTTGGACGCCCACCAGCACGGCGACAGCGACACGGACGCCGACCAACACGCCGGTACCGCCGACGAGCACGCCGACACCCACCAGCACGGCGACAGCGACACGGACGCCGACCAACACGCCGGTACCGCCGACGAGCACGCCGACACCTACCAGCACGGCGACAGCCACCGCCACGCCTACCAACACGCCGGTACCGCCGACGAGCACGCCGACACCCACCAGCACGGCGACAGCCACCGCCACGCCTACCAACACGCCGGTACCGCCGACGAGCACGCCGACACCGACCAGCACGGCGACAGCCACCGCCACGCCGACCAACACGCCGGTGACGCCGACGAACACACCGACGCCTACTAACACGGCGACCAGCACGCCGACGCCGACCAACACGCCGGTGACGCCGACGAACACACCGACGCCTACTAACACGGCGACAGCCACCGCCACGCCGACCAACACGCCGGTGACGCCGACCAACACACCGACGCCTACTAACA
>Ga0315277_10000911_pt1 | contig 44733 bp, 54 predicted proteins | sample YL17G05_15_MG_FD_203695 | JGI IMG/M metagenome (GOLD analysis project Ga0315277, IMG submission 203695) | Sediment microbial communities from Yellowstone Lake, YNP, Wyoming, USA - YL17G05_15 | ecosystem: Environmental > Aquatic > Freshwater > Lake > Sediment | place: USA: Wyoming | collected... | reverse complement strand
ATTAAACCCTGATTATCTTTTGAATTCTTCAGCTATCACTTTCAACTTCTCAGCCCTAGATGAAGGGGTAGGGGTTAAAGAAATAGTAGCTACTTTAGATAGCAACCCCCTTACTAATGGGCAAAACATTACTTTTGATAGAGTTGGTATTCATACCATTGTTATTAATGCTAGTGATTTTCTTGGAAATACAATCGAGGAAAATATTTCCTTTAGCGTCGTTTATAGTTTTGGTGGTTTTCTGCCTCCAATTATAGCCGACGGATCAGGTATCTACAATCAGGGCCGTACGCTCCCAGTGAAATTTCGACTAACAGATATGAACAGTAATTTTGTGTCCAACGCGGTAGCTACTATAACTTTAGCCAAGATATCGAACAATATTTTCGGAGACGAAGAAGTTCCACTCTCTACCTCGAACGCAGATGTGGGGAATATATTTAGATATGATTTAGCAAAAAATCAATATATTTTTAACCTATCGACTAAGAATCTTTCTTTAGGTTCTTGGCAATTAAAGGTTAAACTTAATGACGGGATAAGTTATGATATAATAATAGCTATTAGAAAGTGATAAGAAATAATTAAAACAAAAAATGAAAATTCTAACGAATGACCAAAAAACAAATTGGAAATATCCTTCGTTATTATTGATTTTATTTTTAATTGCTACCACTGGAGTTATTATCTATTCGTCGTCTTTTTTAAAAGAGAAAACAAAAGGAATACTCATTTTAAATGCCCCTCCGGCTATCGCGGCCGAGGCTCCTTCCGGTCAATCGCAAGGCGGGCAATTGTCTCTATTATTCCCGCCGTTTCTCCCACGGGAACTCTTTGTAGGCCTGTCAAAATTCATTTTTTTCGCAGTACTACTCCCTCTGCTTTTATTGAATTTGTTATTGTTTAGCTTAAGCGAGAGGAGTTTTATCCAGAAATCGGAAAAGGGAAAAAAGATGATAAAGTTAATCCTCAAAATATCTTGGATTTTTGTGATTGTACTCGCGATTATGGCACTTTTCTCATTTATTTTTTCTTTTACCAGAGAATCTGAGTTTGAACATAGTGATGTAATAATTCTGTTCCGCGGAGAGTCGCTTTCAGAACCGCCTAGGCCCTCCCCATTGAAGGCATTAGTACAAATGGTTAAGGGATTTTCTCTCTCTCTCTTAATTACGCTTATCATCCTGTCTATCTCATGCATGCTGTTGCGCTTTATAGCTCGGCGGCAGCCGGAGGAAAAAGGAAAAAAGATAAAAAGAATTTCAAAGGCGCTTTGGATTATCACTTTGATTATCTTTATAGTATTTATTGTCTGTTTGGTTATAACAACCTTTTTACCAGAAGAAACCGAGCCGGCTAATTATCTCCTTAAAAATGATAAGCTTGAATTCGGATTCGCAAGTGCTAAAGGTTGAATCAGGGGATAATAAAAGTCAAACGGTAATGATTAATATAGGAAACTAAAAAATTAACTATCAAAAAATTTTTAAGACCAACCAAAGTTAAAATTGTTTTAGTAGTCATTCTATTCTTTTTGACAATTTCTGCAAGCGTAGCTGGAGGTAGAGCAAGGGTTTCAGCGTACGAAGGGGACAAAACAAATGAATTAAAAGTTAAAATATGTGAAAGCGTAGAGAAGACTCTTTTATTGCCTATCCGTTTGCTTGGGAAATATATAATTGCTCCAAAAACACAGCCCAGCTTTGACATTGTTTATTCGCCTTCGTTAACAGAGACGTTCTTGCTGATTATATTAACAATACTCTGGTGGTATCTTATTTCGTGCCTGACAATTTTTGTTTACAAGAAATTAAGAGAAAAGTTGAAGAGATAATTAGAAGTAACGATTTTTTATCGCCCTCCGCATAAAAGCAATTTTTATCGAAGAACTCAAAATCTACGAAATCAAATACGAGTGATTTTATGATGAAAATGAATCAAGAAGTATGAATCATGAAGCACATAGCTTGCAGCATGTAACTCAAAATAATAGTTTTTATAAAAGCCGATGCAAAACTGGGTTTAATTATTTGTTCATAATTTCGCCTAGTGAAGGATATGACCGCTCTGCGTTTGCCCAAAAAAATAAATAACTTTTTAGATAAACTTATAGCGAACTCAAATAAGCGCGTAAGCCTGAGAGAAGTTGCGTCGTTTGGAATTTCTGGGATGAAGGTGGCTTTTGATTATGACGAAGACAATTTTTATATAGATATCTTAGAATCTTACGCAAACGATCTAGACGAAGCGGATAAGGAAGATTTTTATCGTTCTGTCTTTCACGAAGCGATGCACGGCTGGCTATTACTTGTGGAAGGTTTTTATATGCTGGAGTCGAAAGAAAAATTTCACTTGAGTGACGAGGAGATGAAAATAAAAAGTATTCTTTTCTCTATGATAAGCGATATAGCGGTAAACTTTCGGATTAGAAAAGAAGGATTTAGCCCTTTTCCGTCGAGCTACCCGTCGGTTGTAAAAAACGAAACCGAAGCGTTTAGAGTTAAAAAAGATTATTATTCTAGTTTGCGGGAGCTGGGAGATTTTTTTTGCTCAAAATTTAAAATTAATAGATATATATCGGCGTGGAGTTTTGTCAGATATTTTGATTTGGATGAAAATGCGAAATCGATATTAAGTAACTTTTTCTCGTCTTTTAAAGAGGGTCTGCCAAGCGAATATGAGGAGTGCGAGAGGATTATTGACCTTATAGAGCAGAACAATCTGTTCAGTTCCGAAGGTCAAAAAGTTGTCATGGCAAAAATTTCAGAAATGTGGGGATTGGCTGGCAAGACAAACCTGATCCAGTTGAAATAAAATGATAAAAAACAGTGTCAACTAAAAGCTTCAGGCAGAAAATAGTTTCTAAGGGCGGAAAACTCCTTTCAGATAAATAAAATCTACGAAATTAAATACGAGTGATTTTATGATGAAAATGAATCAAGAAGTATGAATCATGAAGCACATAGCTTGCAGCATGTAACTCATCTTCCGGTAGGTTAAGAGTATTTCTCGTTTTATATCAAGAGCATAAACAACCGCCTCTATACATTAATGTGTCGGACTGTTGCCTCTCTCCCCTGCCTGCCGGCAGGGTTTTCTGTCTGGGTTGGATGGACTATAATAAACTAATATGAATAAAAAGGTTTCACCGGCAATATCAATAACAATAATCTTTACCTTAGCTGTTTTGGTAGGGTTAGCTGCCTATTATCAAGACGCTATTTTCCCCGTGCAATCTCCTGTATTTACTGTGATACATCGAAGAGCGTCAAATTTGAATGAATACACGAACGACGTTTATGGAATTCGGATAAAGTATACGAATGAGTTCCCGATAACTTCTGAAAGATGCGGCGGATATATTCCGATCTGTTCTTCTGAATTCCCAATCGCTTGTTTTTGTTACTCGGGGAGCAATTTTAGCGGAACTACATTCACTGGTGCAGGGCTTTTGATTAGCATAGTGTCCGATAATACGGAACAATCATGCAAAGATTTTGACTATTATGATAAGCAAGGTTTGTACATATCAAAACTTGGAGAAACAACAGTTAATGATATTGTGTTTTCTGTGGCAGTGAGAGGAGGCGCGGCTCTGATGCACTGGAGTGAAGAGCGTTTATATAGAACATTTCGTCAGGGTAGTTGTTTTGAGATAGCCGAAACAATAACAGGCGGGACTTATTCCCCATATGGAGATTTGGGAAACTATAAAGAATTCACTAAAGCTGACAAAGAAAAAGTTCTTAGTTCTCTGGAAACCATGTTTTCTACTTTTAGATTTATAAAATAATATGGAAACACAAGCACCAACAAAGACGGAAAATTTGATTAATCTTAATTTCGTTTTATCAATCATAGGACTAGTTTCAAATTTGGGATTTTTGGTCATTACTGTTACAAAAATTGCCGTTGTTTTGCCTTGGTTTAAGTTTATTTTAGTGCCTATTTTTTATATAGGTCTTTTCAGTAGTTTATCCGCTATTATTCTTGGAATATTTACACTTATTAGGGCTATAGTAAGGGCTATATTAAATAACGAAAAATTAGCCCATAATATATGGAAATTAGCTTTTTCGCTGTTTGCAATATTTTCATTTGCAGTATCTGTGTTGCTTTCAGCAAAGAAGTAATATGATTTGATTTTTTCAGAAGGTGAGTTTTGCGCAGATAGTACAGGATATTCGGGCCCTATTGCTAATTGTTCCGCGGAACATATCTCATGTAATTAAATGGTAAAAAAGATAATATCCTTCTCAAACAGAGGAAAAAGAACTGAAGATACTCTTGTGTCGTAACTGGCTTATCTGTCCAGTTATTTTTTTATCTTGATTTATACAGTAAATTTGATAGAATAAAAAAGTTTGGATTAATTTAATTCGAGAGCTCGCGTTTTCGAACGAAGAAAAAAAATAATTAATAATTTTAAATTATGTTAATTTTCCCACTACTTATCGCAACAGTCGGTATTTCGATATCGTTAGTACTGATCAGGACAATTCGTACATTTAAAGCTTCCTCTCCGGAGATTGCCGAGGTCGGCAAGAAAATAGAAATAGGAGCGGACGCTTATCTTTTGCGTCAGTTTAAAACAATCGCCGTTGTTATTCCCTTTCTGTTCGTGATTCTCTGGTTGCTTTTCGGCTGGCAAGTAGCCGTCACGTCTTTGATCGGAGTTATGATTGCGATGCTCTCGGGATTTATAGGAATGAAGGTGGCAACGAAAGCCAACAGCAGAACAGCAGATCTTGCCAAAAAAGGGATGAGCGAGGCGTTTTTGAGCGCAGTTTCTGGAGGAGCGGTAGTCGGACTTATGATTACTTGCCTGGGTCTTTTAGCTATAATTGTTTTGTATTCGATATTCAAATCTGTTGCACCTTTGATCGGATTTGGTTTCGGCGCTTCTTTGGCCGCTCTTTTCGGGCAGATCGGCGGCGGTATTTTCACTAAGTCCGCAGATATCGGCGCAGATTTGGTGGGCAAGCTAGAAAAAGATATTCCCGAAGACGACCCCAGAAATGCCGCAGTTATTGCCGATCTTGTCGGCGATAATGTCGGGGATTGCGCCGGCAGAGGATCTGATTTATTTCAGACGTTCAGTAGCGATATCGTAACGGGTATGATTGTCGCTTCTTTATATATTGATAGGTATGGAATAAAAATATTATTTTTTCCTCTGATTTTACAGGCGATGGGCGTTTTATCTTCTATTTTTGGCATTCTTTCCTTAAGGATATTCCAAAAGAAATACTCTCCGGAAAAAGTTTTCAATATAGGGCTTTTAACTACAACCGCAGTAAACCTTGTGGCCAGCTTTGGCTTGGTTAAATTTTTTATTGGAGATACGTCAATTTGGTTGGCAATAGCTTTGGGGATTTTCGTTACAATTTTTGCTTCCTTTCTGACAAAGTATTATGCGGGAACAAACGGAAAGCCGGTCGCGAAAATGGCAGAGGCCTCAAAGAGAGGGGCGGCTCTGAATATCATCACTGGCCTTGCCTATGGATTGCAGAGCCCGGTTTTATCAATATTGGTGATTATGGCCGCTGTTTTGGTATCATATAAACTTTCCGGCAACTCATTGCTAGCCATCATTGCTCTTAATATTGGCACGGATGTAATGATTGCCTATATTATGACTGCTGATGTATTCGGGCCGATAACCGACAATGCCGCCGGAATTGCCGAAATGAGCTCTGCGCCCAAGGAAATTGTTGATTCTCTCTCTTCTCTTGATTCTGTGGGCAATACAACGAAAGCAATCACCAAGGCCTATGCGATGTCTTCCGGAACGGTGAGTGCATTTGTTATCTTCACCACTTTCTTCAGTATGGTTAAGATTGACTCTATTAACGTTTCTTTTCCTTTTGAGCTGGCTTTTCTTTTTGTCGGCGCGACCTTGCCTTTTCTTCTTTCTTCTCTTGTGATTAATTCAACCTCGAAGACGGCTCTTCTCGTGGTAGATGAAGTCCGCCGCCAATTCAGAGAAATTAAGGGCCTAATGGAAGGAACAGCAAAACCTGATTATGGAAGGTGCGTGGATATCGCCACCAAAGGCGCTTTAAAAGAAATGGTTGTTCCGGGGTTGATTGGTATTCTGCCTCCCCTGCTTGTGGGATATATCTTTGGGATCAGGGCTTTGGGTCCGCTTTTAATCGGGTCGGTTTTGGTTTCGGTATTCCTCGGACCTTTTTTCAATAACAGCGGAACGGCATTTGATAACACTAAAAAATTGGTTGCGGAAAAAGGAGACCACAAAGGATCGTTTCAGCATACAGCCGCTGTTATCGGCGATACCGTAGGCGATCCCTTAAAAGATGTGGCGGGGCCTTCGCTTTTAATTTTTATGAAACTCTTGGGCATGGCCACCCTTATTATTGTTCCGTTTTTGCTGAGATAGAATACATTTTTTAATCTTGCTCAAGGAAGAAACCGCCCAATACACTAACGTGTCGGGCGGTTTTTGCTTGGTCACAGCAGTCGAAGTGGTAAAATAAAAAAAGAACTGATAATATTTTTCACGATTATTTCAGTTAAAAGATTGACTTTGAATCTGGGAATTATAATATAAAAAATCACAGCAGGAGGTGAAAAATGCCTAATGTACCGCATCCGTATGAGAGGGTAAGGCAGGCGCTTAACGAACTGGCCGATGCTTTGCGCGATTGGGAACGCTCCACAGGAATTAAGTCTGTGGTGATATTCAGGGATGACTTCGGAGTCGTTTTCCGGGCTGTAAACGGAAACCCCGAGGTCCCTGATGATGTCACGGATAACGACTTGCTGAAAATAGCCAAAAAGAGGGGCTCATAAAACAATGAGCCGATAGGTGCCCATAAAAAGGCGCCTTTTATTTTAGATGGAGCGGAGATATTGATTAATTTCTTTAAAGATTTAGAATGCCATTAGGTATTTTTTGTTCTTTGAGATTGCATCAAGAGAGGGTTTGATATGAAGGATCTTGTAGTAACTATAGTTTTCGGGATTTGCATAATTGGCGTTATAGCGGCAAAAATACTGGGTTATTTGTCCTTTGACGATATGTTTGAAGAATATTGTTAATTATAGTCGTCTTTGTCGTACTGGTTTGTAGTGGCGGTTCGGGTAGGACGTTTCCGCCGACCGACGATGACTCGCCGGGCGATATGGGTAATTACTTCAGATAGCGAGAGGTTTCTTAGAGCTTTAGGAGGTGCTCGAGAGATGAAAGAAAAGCAACCGATCATGGTTCCGATGGCTAGCTTTTGGGGCATTAGTGATAAATGGACCGCCCATCAGCTACTCAACTGGTTTTTCGCGGTTTATTCTGGTGAGCTTGGCGAGCGTAAGCCAAACGCGCAAGTCATCAGAAAAGGAATGGTGCTTGGAGAGTGGGATGAATTAGAAGATGGGGAAACCGTAGTGATAGATAATAGCGGAGTGATTTTTAGAAACAATCTATCAGGGGAAGAAAAATGAATATATGGCTCGAACCGATTTTACCGATTCGAGCTTTTTTGTTTGAATTCTAATTCGCCAAATTAAAACAAAAAGTCAACGCTGTATAAGCGCTGACATATAAGACAAAAAGAACTAATCTTCATCATCCGTTGTGAGGTGGACGATAAAAAGCATTAAGAATAAAGCGATAAAGCTCCCTAGGAGAGCTAGAACGGGCTCTGCTAAAAAATAAACTTCCCAGCTCATTTTTTCCTCCAAAACGAGCTGGAATTATAATCCTTCGTAAGGTTCGTTTAGGATAGCGAGAATATCGTTATATCCCTTCTCACGAGCAATGGTTTCGATTCTGCTGACTCTGTCTTTGGCAATCAAAACCTTTTCCCAGACCATTCTCAGCCGTCCGTTAAGCCCGCCTTGAGAAATGCATAATAACCATACCCCGTCATCATAAAGATGATGGGCAATTTTCGATAGAAGCGAAAACGTTTGACTGGGCATTTTCAGGCCACCTCCTTAGGCTTTTGTAAAGAAACAAAAGAGCGGTAACTGATCAATCCCTGTCTCTCTCGAAGGGTATCCCTTCTTTTTTAAAAATCTCTTTCACCCTCTTCCCCAATAGGGTGTTATTCTTTTCAACGAATTCGTGGACTGCCAGCTTTCCATCCGGCAGTTGAGATATAGTAATCAGTTCATTGCCTATTGCAAGCGTGATATTGCTTCCTTTGTAGGGATTGCATTTTTTCTTTGGCCCCCAGCAACGGCCTTTGAGCATAGCTTCCTGCCAGAGTTGTTCTAATGCCTTTCTTGCCCTTATCAGTGATTCAAAGTCCATCCGTTGGCTCCTGTGGAACGAAATTAGGGAATAAATTACACTAACAGAATCTCTGTCTTTTTTCAATATATCATTTTTTTATCCTTAGCTATTGACAAGGTCTTTACCCTCCTACGCAGAAACCCACGCCTGCGTGCCGTAACGCACTTCGGCGTGCAGGCACGGGTCTTTAGACCGTGGATGAATTGCGGAGAGGGTACCCTTCGAAGCTCCAAGGGAGCGTAGTAGGGTGTGCTTCGGAGGGTTCCGCGCTCCGTCGCTGAAGCTATGGAAGCGTAAGAGACCCGACGAAGGTTGTGGAGGGAGCACGGGCTTTAGTCCGTGGGGCTCCACTTTTTCTAATATGGAAATACTTGTGATATACCTCGAAGACCAGCCAGTCTGGGTCGCGAGGATGAGTCGCAAGTTACTGATCCCCTGCGGGGATTTCAGTACTGCACAGACTGGAAAGGGGTCTTGGTGGAGTTAGCGCAAGTCGCTAGCGGTGATATTAAGACCCCCCTCTTTTTCATATGAGTTTTTTGTTTGCAAAAATAGAAACGATTTGATAGTGTGCAATCAGTAATTAGGGCTACTTTCTTGATTTCTCCAAAGGCCCCCGGGAGGTGGCCAGAAGATGAAAGCTAAAGATGTTATTATTCTCAACGCTGAATCAGGCGAGTACGCTCGTCGCGTTTATTCGCGCGAAAAAGGATGGGAACACTTGGCGACGGGTGCGACGGGTCTTGGAAAGAGGCCACCCGACAAGGAACTGAGAGATAGAGCCATTAGGGAGTACGCGGCCACGCATGTCGTGATTATTACCGGAATGGTAATGGAGTGGTGGTATCTTCGTCGCCGGGCGAACCAGTAGCAAAAAGGCCCAAGGAGGTGGCTTAGAGATGACAGTTACCGTTACTAAAGAACTTGATTCTGACGGCAGAGCAGTTAACAGGAAGTATCCCGTTGAGCAATGGGAACGTGTCGCCGTTGAAAGCGGTGCGGAGCTGGTGCCGATAGAAATCGTCGCCGGCAATGCTGGAGCCACGCATGTTGTGGTCTACAATAATGGAGGACATCGTCTATTTCTCCGCCGTAAAGAAGCCGCTGTCGAGCCGATATAGAGTCGGCAATACAGTCAAGCCATAGAGCCCAATTCAGGAAATGAATGGGCTCTTTTCTTTTTTTGCTTCAATACAAAACAGATGAAGTCCTTTTGTCCCCGCGCCGGATGGCTCATGATAATACTACATCGAAGGATTGAGTTTTTTACGTTCACGGGTTATTGTGAATTAAGGACTAAAACTTATTTTAGCCGGTTAGTCGGTTAAAATTACTCTGCAATTTAATAACTTAATCTATAAAAATATGAAAAAAACAATCTCAAAACCTAATCGAAAAAATACTTCGGTGCGACTCAGTACCTTCGGGAATCGATCTAATTTAGCCACCCGCATGGAGCGCCGCAACGTAAGTGGAAAGAAAAAATAGCCAATTTTTTCTTTCCATGGTGAGTCGCGCCGAATCCACGGAAAACGGAAGTAGCTTTTTTCGTGGTGCCTGTCCCGAGTTTCATGCGAGGGAAGTCCTTCGACGCGGCTCAGGTCATTCCGACTCCCTCGGGACTGAGTCCTCGGGACGAACGTCTGAAGAGTCCTCAGACTCGAACGAGATCTACGACCTGTCGAACCATGAAGTTAAAATCTCGCTAAAAAAATTGGGGGAGAAGTATAATAAATCGTATAATTTCTGCGCGATTCTTGCGCGATTCTTGCGCGATTATCAGGGCGGAGTTATAATGAGAACAATACTCGGCATCTTGGGCAGTACTCGGCCCCCGCTATAATTAATACAGGCATGTTTAATCCAATATATAAGCTCACAAATTCAATTGTGCAAATGTTAACCGCAATCGCAGAATCCAAAGCGGTTATTGAACGCGCTAAAATTCTGCCTCAACAGGAGCTAAAATTAAGACGTCAGGCCTTAATAAGAATAACGCATAGTTCTACTGCTATAGAGGGTAATGACTTAGGTATCAGCCAGGTGGAGGCATTATTAGCCCGCAAAAAGATAGACGCGCCGCAAAGAGACATTTACGAAGTGCAAAACTATCTTAGGGCTTTGAAATATATAGAGGAAATAGTCAGAGCAAAACAGCCGATTACCGAAAAAGTTTTGCTTAATATTCATAAACTGGTAACAAGTAGAACTATTTCCGGAGAGCAGTGCGGTCATTATCGTAAGAACCGCGTTTATGTGGTAAGGCGGCGCCCGGGGTCTCCGGACGAAATAATGTATACGGGACCGGAAGCCGATAAAGTGCCTGAACTTTGCAAGAATCTTCTTGGATGGATAGCTGAAAGCGAAAAAAAAGAGATTAATCCTATAATTGTGGCTGGGGTTGCCCACCAGGAGATAGCCGTTATCCATCCGTTTGCAGACGGTAACGGCCGGACTGCCAGAGCTTTGGCGACTTTAATATTATACAAGCGGGGTTATGATTTCCGTCATCTTTTTGCGTTAGAGGATTATTATAATCGCGACAGGCAGTCGTATTATAAAGCGATTGATATCGGAGAAAATTACGAAAAAAGACGGACAGATTTTACTCCTTGGTTAGAATATTTTGTAAAAGGATTTAAAGAGGAGATAGATAGCGTGAGAAACACAATCGCCGCTCTTTCCCACAGAAAAATAAATAAAAATATCGGTTCCCAAGTTTTTCTAAGCAAAGAACAAATGGGAGTTTTGGATCTTCTCGATCAGATCGGAAAAATAACCGTAAAGGATGTTATGGATATATTAAAATGTCCCAAAAGAACCGCCCAGCTTCACCTGCAAAAACTTAAAAAACTTGGGATGATAAAGCAAATCGAGAAGGGTCCTGCCTCGGCTTACGTTGCGAAATAATTACGGCAAAAAACTGCAATAAGGGTTAAGTTATGGATAAAATCAAAACAAACTATATTTTTCTTGACGAGTCCGGAAAACCCGAGGTTTATTCCGCCAGAGGCGTTAATTTAGTTGAGCAAAACGTTGCGTCAAAGTTTTTAGTTATAGCAGCAGTAAGGTGTGACGACCAATTGGTGCTTCAACAACAGATTACCGATTTTAAAGCGAGTTTATTGCGCGACAATGGCCTGGCGAGAATATTCTCTCCGGCTTATTCCCTAGATAGTTTTCATGCGCAAACTGACTATCCAGAAGTTAGAGAAAGATTTTATCAATTTATAAATGGGCTTGATATAAAAATTGATGTTATTGTTGTAGAAAAATTAAAGTGTTACGACCCCTTAAAAACAAATCCCGGAAAAATGTATGGAATAATGGCCGGACAGTTGTTAAAAAGTATCTGTCACCAATCCGAAAAGACGGAAGTAATTTTTTCTCGAAAAGACAGCAAGCTTAAATTAAGACAGGAATTGGAGTATAAAGTGCAGGAAATTCTGATTGAATTCTTAGAGAAGCACCCAAGCCTAGAGTCGGATTTCTCTATCAATTACCAGCATAATCCGTACTATACTCATGGCGGTTTGCAAACCGCAGATTATGTCGCCTATTCAATCTTTCAAGTTTACGAAAATAATAACAGAAGATGGTACGAAATAATAAAAAATAAGATTGGGAGAATTCAAGATATCTGCAACAAAAAATACTTCACTCAGAGCAACCCGCTTTAACTATCCACTTAAGGAAGTGCGAACTTCGCACGTTTCATTAAGCGAATTGCTCCGAAAGAAGTATCTGAATATAGTATAACATGTATAGCAAGAAAGTTATTCACAGTCAATAAGTACTTTTTCAGATCGCACGAAATAAATTTTAAGGAATGGCGCCTCTCGTTTGGAAACTTGGTGAAAAAAAATGAAAAAAATATTTCCCATCGTAGTTATCATAGCTATAGTTATTATTGCCGGGTTTTTAGTTTGGTGGCAGTTTGTCAGGGAAGTGCCGAAACCAATAACAAATTTTGAAGAATGCGCTACCGCAGGGAATCCTGTGATGGAAAGCTATCCTCGCCAGTGCAGAACAAAAGACGGCCGGAATTTTGTAGAAATATTACCCTCGCCTTCGCCTTTGGATTCCGGCGTATCAGGGATTGTATTGCTTGGCCCGACGTGTCCTGTTCAAAGAATTACTCCCGATCCAAATTGCGCTGATAAACCCTATAAAACAATAGTGCAGGTTATTGCAGTCGGCAGTCCAAAAAGTGCGGCTTTCGCTATTGTGGAAAGCAATGATCAGGGCCAATATAAAGCGATGCTCCCGCCGGGTGAATATGCCCTTCAACCAATAGGAGGGAATCCCCTGCCGCGCTGTGAAACAAAAAATGTAACCATCGAGCCCAACGTAATCAAAGAAGTAAACCTTTCTTGCGATACGGGCATTAGGTAGGAATTAGGAATTGAGAATTGAGAATTAAACGAAGGAATCTAGAATGAGTTCAAGATATGAAAAACCAAATAGCAGAAAAATGATTCTGAGACCAACGAAGAATCATGGTGAGTCCCTTCGATGCGACTCAGGACTTTCCGGCGCACCGAACCAATACTTCGGCTTGGCCATATAATTTAGCCACCCGATAAGTTTAGGATCGGTGATCCTTCGACGCGGCTCAGGATTCTTAACCGCGGTTAAGAACATGAAATTACTTTTATCATCTGCCGGTTGGGAATATAATTTAAAAATCGGAAAAGAATTTTTGAAGCTGACGGATAAAGAGCCTTCCGAAATAAAGGTATTTTTGGTTACAACGGCAACAAAAAAAGACCGAGAGTGGGGATATGTAGAATTTACCGTTAAAGAATTAGAAAAAATTGGAATAAACAAAAATAATGTTTCGATTTTTAGCCTGAACAAAAACGTAAAAGATTTCGATTTTAAGGGAATTGATGTAATTTACGTTTGCGGTGGCAATACCTTTCATTATTTAAATGGAATTAGAAAAACCGGGCTTGATGAGAAAATCATAAAGGCAGTAAAAGAAGGGGAAGCATATTTTGGCGTTAGCGCCGGAAGCATAATCGCTGGACCGGATATTAGTATTGCCGGAGTAGGAGCAGAGGATCCTGACGAAAACGATATTAAGCTTAAGGATCTAAAAGGATTAGGCCTTACGAATTTAGTGATTTGTTCCCACTTTAATACGAAAGTAAAGAAAATAGTAAGAGAATTTGAAAAAAAATCCAAAAATAAAATTGTCAGATTGACTGACAAGCAGGCGTTCTTAATAAAAAACGGAAAAAAGAGATTAATAGAATAAAGATATGAAAAAAGAAAACAAGACAATAGGTGTGCTTGGCGGCATGGGTCCGGTAGCTTCGGCTAATTTATACACGAAAATCATTAAGTACACCCAGCACAAATATAACGCAGTCCAGGACTCTGACTATCCGCCAATTATTATTTACAGCCTTCCTTTGTTAGGATTTGACGAAACCGGGATTGCTGACAAGGAATTGGTTAAAAAGCAATTAATAGAGGGTGTCAAAAAATTAGAACTCGCAGGCTGTGATTTAATAATAATAGGGTGCAATACGGTTCATGTTTTTTACGATGAAATGCAGGCCGCCGTTAAAATACCTATTTTAAATATAGTTGAAGAAACAAAAAAGATAGTCTTAAAATTAGGCTTTCGAAAGATTGGCCTGTTTGCGTCTGAAAGCACGAACAAGCTAAGCTTATATCAAGAAAGATTTAAAGACAGCGGGATAGTAGTTGTTTCTCCGAATCAAGCTCAGCAGAAGGTTTTAAATAATGTCATTGAGCATGTTATGGGGGGAAATCAAAAAGTAGATGATGTGATTGCATTAAAGGAGATTGCGGAAGATTATGTAAAGCAGGGAGCTGAAGCTATCGTGATGGGATGCACAGAAATTCCACTAGCTATTAATCAGAGCCATACAGACATTAAACTTTTTGATACAATAGAAATAATCGTGGAGTCAGCCGTAAATTTCTCGTTAAAAGAAAATCAATCAGATCCATTGTCTTGAGTTAAGCAGTCGCTAAGCAAGTTATACTGGTAGTAGTGCTTCGGCGAGCTCAGGCCCCTCCTTCTCCGCCCTAGGCGGATACGGAGGGCAAGACCCTCCTTCGCCAAGGCTTCGGAGGGCAGGAAAGGTCGGTAACCCCAGTAGTACACTTCGACGAACTCAGTGACTACGGGGCAGGAAATTTTTTACTCAAAAAATTTTATGGAATATTTAACTATTTTAATTTGTGGGTTTGGCGGAGGGATGATGAGAGGACTGGTCGGATTTATAAAATACCAGTATTCATACAAAAACATCGAGTTTAAGCTGCCGTATTTTTTCACGATGATGTTTATTTCCGGAATCGTCGGGATGATGGTGACCGCGGCTGTGAGAGATATAGCGGGAGACGTTTTGACAATAGCATTCAGCCCCGGAATTGCCCTTATTGCAGGATACGCCGGCGGCGACTTTATAGAGAACCTCTACAAAATAATTTTCCGCAAGACCTCAATTTTTGAAACAATAGTAAAACCATAAGAAAGGTGATTAAACGCAGAATTATAATTTTTGGCAAATTTTTATAGTGAGGGAGTTTTAAATAACAAAATTAGTCCGATAAGATTATGGATAATAAAGAATTGGTAAAATTTTTATTGAAGGCGAGGACCAAGACTTATGCAGGAGCCGGCGGAAAAATTAAAGCCGTTTTTGAAGGATCAAAACAAATGGAGTTTAAGGAGAGAAGATGGTTTTATCGGGATGTGTTTTATGTCGGGAAAGGAATTTTTGCAGGGCTAGAAGCCGTTTATTTTAAAGAAAAACCGAAATTTACAATGTCGTATTTTGGAAATTTTAAAGGAATGACAGAGAAGGAAACAGATAAAATTTTAAGGCAAGCGCTTATGGAGAATTGGGAAAAGACGAGAATTTGGAAATATGTTGAATGGGAAAAAGACGGATATGAATATACATGCGAGCCGGATGGTGGGAATTCTATTGAGGAAATCGGCGGAACGGAAAAGATTTCAAAAAATGGAAAAGATATTTACAAGTTTTATTACGCCGGAGGCGTTATCGGATAAAATAATCAAAATAATATGGATATTAAAAATTTTTTAAAACCGGATGTCAGAAAAATAATTTTAGCTGTTTTGATATTTGTTCTTTTTCCCTTGCCCCTTACTTTGCCGACCATGTTTTTGAATGGTATTTATAATATATCCTCTCTTGAATTTAATTTTTTAGATATTTATTGGTTTGTTAGCGTTATCGTCGGATTGTCTTCTCCTTTTGTGAGCTATATATTGGCGTGTTGCATATCTTCTATTTGGGCTAAAGGTAAAAGGGCAAGGTTATTTCTTGCTGCAAGCGTTTTGTTGTTTTTAGCCGTAATTATATTTATAAATTATGCGGAAAATAAAGCCGATAAAGATAGAATGAAAAAAGCCAGAGATGCGTTTATAAAATTCAATATCGAGAGCGCTAGGGCAACAGCGGTACTTTATTGCGACAAAAGCAACAAGAGCTATTATGACGTATGCAGTCATTCTGATGATATGCGAAGAATCGCAAACGCATTCTCCGCACAAGGATCTCAATTGAGATGTTTTGATGGCGCAAAAGAATATTGCGCTGAAGCTGACTTAGTTAATTCTCAGGGCGAATGGTGTGCAGATAGCACTGGCTATGCAGGACCCGAAGCCAACTGTTCTGCCAGCAATATTGCTTGCCAGGAGATAGGGTTGGCTCCAACCTATATTGCCAACGGATCAAACGATAATTATAAGGTAAAAAAGACCTACCAAACACTAAAAAACCTGGAGGACGAAAGTCGCCTTTTACTTTTTAAAGTGGATTATTATTGTTATCCGACCGACAATCTAATAAAGCCTTTCAAGGATCCGACAACCAATGAAGAATTAGAGCTTATTTTTAAAGACATAAAATGCTGTGAAATGCCCGGTGTGCGGATTTGGGCTAATAAAAGAACAAATATTGTTTGGATTCAAGAGATTGCAACCGATTTCTTCTCTCAAAGAGAAAATTGGTATGGTCCATTTAAGGTAGTCGAATTAGAAAAATAAGTATAATTCTATTTTTTGGTACGCCGGGAAAGCTGAGGCGTTTTTAGTACCTTGCCCGATTCTATATAATAAATATGATATTTAAATGAGTATTAATTTTTTCCAAAAAGTAAATAATTCTTTTGATTTTGCTGTAATTTTTTTTCTGCTTGCCGGCAGCATGTACTTTTCGGTTTATGCGCTTCAATCCGGGAAATTTATCTATATTCTTTTAAGCGGAGCAGTTTACTTCCTTAGTTTTCTGGTAAGAAAAATACTGATAAAAGCCAAAAATAATCCTCACTTCACGGAAGCCGGTCTTTTTTTGATTTCACCTTTGTTCGTTGCGTGTTTACTTGATTTGTTAAAAATTGACAGTGATATAAAAAAATATCTCCCCGACAAGATCTTATTGGAGTCCGGAACAGGATTTATTTTCCTTATTGTAAGTTCTTTGTTATCCGGTAAAAAACGGGGAGCGATTAATCTGGCGGCAATTTTTGTGCTGATACCGCTCGTTATTCTGCTTAATAATAATCAAAGCTTTATCAACGCCTTTTTTTCCAACAATCCCTGGATAGCCGAAAATATTATAGGATTTCCCTTAATTTATCTGTTTACACTGCTTTTCGGGTTGAATGACCTGGCGAGGAAAAACGAAACTCCAGGTAGTTGATTACGTGGCATGGTAAAAAATTCGGTGGAAAAATTCAACAGATTATGAATCTAAAACGGGTAATAGGCATAAGTACTTTAGTTTTCCTTTCGGTATTAATCGCTTCCATTATTGGAGCAAAGTTAGTTGGAGTGGATCTTGAAGTCGCAGATCCCGCAAACCTCCCGTTGGCAATGTGGCTGGTTGGAATATTGTCTTCAGCTGCATTATGCGCCGGAGGAACTTTGTGGCTTTTCAAGTTGGGAGAAATAGTTCCCAGCGCGAGAAACGGTTTTTTGTGCGGGCTTGTTGCTGGCGCCCTGGGATTTGTGCTCGACTGGGTTGCCCTGATTCCTCACCGGAACGGACTGAATATTTTGCTAAAGTATTTCACGAGGCCAGAATATTGGACAGCGTTTATCTTAATTCCAATTGCCTGCGCTTTGGTCGGTTATCTTTCAGCCAAAAAATAAGAGATAGATGCGGTACTTCAGCGCTTCAGTATCTTCGGTCCTTCGACGGGCTCAGGATTACGGACGGGCAAAGCTGGGCCTTCGGTACGACTAATCAAACAGAGAAAACCCACTTTTCGAGTGGGCTTTCTTTTTTCCAAAAAAACTTAGAAAGTCAGTTAGGAAAGATGTTTTGAAACGAGCTTTGTCATTTCAAACATATTGACCGTTCCCTTGCCGCCGAATACTGCCTTTAAATTGGCGTCGGCGTTGATATTCCGTTTGTTCTTTACATCCTGAAGGTTGTTCTTCTTGATGTAGACCCAAAGCTTTTTAACAACCTCGGATCTCGGCATTGGTCCGTTGCCAACTACTGCAGCCAACTCAGGGCTGATTTTCATCGGCTTCATAAACGCAGAATTTGCCATAAGGTTTAGTCTATTTATTTATTATCGAGGCGGTTGCCTTTACTTACTATACCATTAAAGCCAGATTGTTATAAAGCCTCAAGCCTAAACCAGCCTTTATTTTCTTCCAGACACGACGCCTATAGCGTCCTCGCTATGCTAATCGTTCTTGAGATTAGTATATTTGTGCTGTAAACTTAAATTAGATATATCAACTAATACACAAATATATGCTCAAAGAATTCAAACAATTTTTGCTCCGGGGCAACGTGGTGGATCTGGCTGTCGGTATTGTGGTTGGCGCATCTTTCGGTACGGTTGTCTCAGCCCTTGTTTCAGATCTTTTGACTCCGTTCATTGCGGCAATTGCTAAAGTTCCCGATTTTAGCGGGCTTTTGTTCACCATAAACGGCAGTAAATTCATGTATGGCCACTTCATAAACGCCATTATTTCTTTTGTACTTGTTGCGGCAACTGTTTTCTTTTTCGTGGTAAAACCGATAAACATGCTTATTGAGCGTTCTCGAAAGGAACCTCCGGCAGATCCCACCACCAAGAAATGCAGAGAATGCCTAAGCGAAATACCTATCGAAGCTAAGCGCTGTTCGCACTGCGCTCAAGTGGTAGTTTAGGCGCGACGCGCCACTTTCCTTGTAGCAAAATTATGCGGCAAAAAATTCACGAAAAAATAAGAACCTTTCGCTTCGCTCAAGAACCTTGATTCTCTTCGAAAATTAATAACCTTTCGCTTTGCTCAAGAACCTTGTTTCTCTTCGAGAAATAATTACCTTGATTATTATTAAGAACCTTGTCCGAAGCAAGAACCTTGATTCCTTCGGAATTAAAAAATTATGTTATTTGGTAAACCGGGAGAACCGACTAAGTTAAAAAGAAAAGTTTATTTGTGCGCCTCGACAATTCTGGGCATGCTTTTAAGTTTTATTGCCCACGGGCTTATTGAAATCAATTATTTGCGACAAGCCGAAAGCCAAGGCAAGATCGTACCTTTTTACGGCAGCTGTACTCTTATGCCGATTCTGCAAATTGCGCTTTTGGTTTTTGGTGCGCTTGGCGGATTCTTCTTGGGGCGATTCTGGTGGCGGAAACTCTATATCGAAAGAGTTTGGGATAAAAAATAAAGTTTATGCCATCGAAAATTCTGAAATTTGAAATATGGGGAATGTTTTTCATTTCAGTTGTCGGAAGTTTATTGCACTTTACGTTTAACTGGCTGGGCCGATTTTGGCTGGTAGGGGCGTTTTCTGCCGTGAACGAAAGTACCTGGGAACATCTAAAACTGGCAGCAGTTCCTGCAATTGTCTGGGCGGTTTTGGAAAGCAAAGTTTTCAAATCGAGGGCAAACAATTTTCTCTGCGCAAAGGCCTTGGGAATATGGCTGATGCCGATTTTAATAGTCGCATTCTTCTATTCATATAAGGCGATACTAGGGCATAATCTTTTGGTAATTGATATTTCTATCTTCATCGCTTCAGCCGTTATTGGACAACTGGCGAGCTATAAAATAATGACCATTCCGGAATTTTCCCAAAAATTCAATATCGTCTGCCTTATTTCTTTAACGGTTTTATTGCTGGCGTTTATTATTTTTACCTTTTATCCCCCGCATTTTTTTCTTTTCAGAGATCCTATTTTTGACCAATACGGGATAATAAGATAGCCCTTCGACCCTTCAACCCATTCAGGGTAAACGCGGCTCAGGGTAATCAATCTATGAAAAAACAGATTGAACTTAAGAAAAGAAAAGTTGAGTACACTTTAAAAGTAAGCAAGCGGGCTCGAAGGATGCGGCTTGCTATTTATTGCGATGGTAACTTTGTTGTTACTGTTCCGAGAGGAATTGGCGAAAATCTTGTTGAGCAATTCATAACCAGAAAATCTCAATGGGTTATTGATAAGCTGGACTATTTTAAACGTTTTCCCGCCGGAATATTTTTGAAACGCACAAAGCGATATTCTCTGGGGCGAAAGAGAGAGGCATTTGAGCTCGTAGAAAAACGTGTTGAACATTTTAATCAGATGTACGGGTTCAGATTCAATAAAATTACTATAAGAAACCAGAAGACCCGTTGGGGCAGTTGCTCCAAAAAAGGAAATCTGAATTTTAACTATAAAATTGCATCGTTGCCGCAAAAGATCGCAGATTATATTATAGTTCACGAATTGTGCCATCTTGGGGAATTTAACCATTCGCAGAAGTTTTGGAATCTTGTCGCCAGAGCCGTGCCCGATTATTTGGAGATCAGGAACGAAATAAGAAAAGGGTATAAACTATAATTAAATTTGAAGGCGAGATCTGATACGATTTTGTGGGAGAGCAGTTTGAAAAATAAAAACCATCGTGCTATAAATATAAAGCACATTTTGCAGCGAAAAGGTAAAGAAAGAGGAGGCCGAGTATGCTGACTTTTGTTGGATGGTTGATCTACATTGACGGCGGATATTTTCATTTCAGAGCCGGTGACGACTATTTTGTTGTCGAAAATCCGGCAGGGGTGGAATTGAAGTTGGAATGTGGTAAGGTCTATATGGTGAAGTATGATCAGTCAATGCTCGAGCCCATGCCAACGATGCGTTGGATGGCGACGATAGAGGGCCAGCTAATCTGGGCTAAGCTTTCTGAAGGCTAAAGCGTAGCAGAGCCAGGGTTCGGCACAAGATGGATTAGTTCTCTGACAATCTCACTCCCTGGGCGTATTATTCTGAAAGGAGAAAAGAATGGTTACGATAGGTTTTTTGAGCAAACAAATTGACGGGAAAGTCGTAGTGGAGATTAAGACCGGAAAAGAGCAGGCTCAAAAAATGACATTTTTTTCTTCTGAGGCTTTGAGGGGTCATATTCAAAGCCTTGCCTGCAACGGAGAGAAGCTTGAACTCGATGAACAAGTGAAATCTGTCTGTGGTCTGGGCCCAAGGTGGCCGCGGCTGAACTGATTTTCATTGACGCAAAGCTCTCCGAAGCTGACCGATATTTCGGCCAGCTTTTTTTATTCGGTTCATATCTTTTACCTCCCGGCTGAGATTTTTGACGTGAAAACCGCCCTATGCGCTGATGCGCCGGGCAGTTTTGTTTTAGGGAAAAAAGTATTAAGAGAATCAGATAAAAAAAGCACCGGGATTAGTTTATTCTCGGTGCATTGATTGATTAAGAGCGGCATGCCCTTTATCTGCCAAACTCTTTCATCAGCCCGAATATCATTGTTAATGCGCTTCCCCCCATCAGAATAATTACCAGAACCTTCAGACTGATTGTGGAAAAAATAACCAATGATTCTTGATGGAACAAGGCGCTGGCAAGGCCCAGCAAACAGCTTATTGCGAAAAGAACCAATCCAATTATTGCTGCTTTCATTCTTTCCCTCCTTCTATCAATGGCTTTCTACTTTAATAAAATACAATATTGCTCTGTTTGTCAACCCTTCAGTAACACCGATAGCAAGGGTTTCGACTGAGCCCTTCGGCAGTGAGCTCAGGGCCAAAGGCCTCAACCGAAGTCCATCGGGGGGCTTGTCGCCGAAGTGTCAACCCTAAAAAATAAAAAAGTGGTATTTTCAGCTTAATTTTGCTAATATGATTTTGTATAATAATGCGTTAAGGGACGTATAATAATAAAATGGAACGAACTCTAGTTAATGAAATCAGCGGAAAGCCGGGAGAAAAAGTTTTAATCAAGGGAAGGGCGATGGTCGTGAGGAAGCTCGGCGGCCTTTCTTTTGTTGTGGTTCAGGACAGGAGCGGCTCAATTCAGGTTGTTTTTGAAAAAGATTCCGGAATTAAGGTAGGCGATGCTGTTGAGATAACCGGCGAGGTTAAGAAAGACGAAAGAGCTAAGGGCAGTTTTGAGATTGCCGGAGAGAAGGCGGAAGTCATTGCGAATAATGTTGAGGACTTGCCTTTTGACTTAGCCCGTAACGAATTAAATCTTACAGTTGATAATTTGTATGATTTCAGGCCCTTGTCGCTAAGGCACCCAAAAATTCAGGCGATTTTTAAGATTTATGACTTGCTTTTAAAAGGATACGAGGAAGTAATGAGAGAGGAGGGTTTTACCGAGATTAAAACTCCGAAGATCCTTGAAGCGGCCACCGAAGGCGGGGCAAATTTTTTCCAGATAAAATATTTTGATAAAAAAGCCTACTTGGCGCAAAGCCCGCAGTTCTATAAACAAATAATGGCCGGAGTTTTTGAGCGCGTTTTTGAGATTGGAACAGCTTTCAGGGCGGAGCCGCACTTCACCACAAGGCACGTTAACGAATATACTAGTTTGGATGCTGAAATTGCTTTCATCAAAGACTTCTATGATGTCTGCAGAATCCTGAATAAGGTTCTGGGAAAAATCTTCAGGAAGGTTGGTGAGGAAGGAGCGGAATATCTGAAGCTTTACAATACTCAAATGCCCGAAGTTCCCGAAGAAATCCCCTACGTCAAGTTAGCCGACATTAAAAAAATCATCGAGAAGAAATACAATTATAAAATTTCAGAAGGAACGGATATCGATCCGGAAGGCGAGAGGTTAGCCGGCAGATATGCTAAGGAGGAATTCAACTCGGATTTTATTTTCCTTACCCATTATCCATGGAGCGACAAGCCGTTTTATACGATGCCGAGCCCGGAAAATCCCGAAGAAACCTGCGGATTCGATTTGCTTTTGCGGGGAATGGAAATTGTAACAGGCAGCCAGAGAATCCATCTTTATAAAATGCTGATGGAAAATATGAAAAGAAAAGGCGTGAAACCGGACGGAATGGAATTCTATCTTAATATTTTCAAATTCGCAATGCCTCCTCACGGCGGATGGGGAATGGGCTCTGAAAGATTGGTTCAACAGATTTTGCGGCTGAAAAGCGTTAAAGAAGCAGTCCTGTTTCCAAGGGATGTTAAAAGATTAAGCCCATAATTCCCGATTCTCAATTCCCTATTCCCAATTCTCTTTATCATGTTAAAAACAGAATTTTGGAAAAAATATTTTGACGTTTACGATGTTTTAAACCTGCTTATTCCCTATCAGGAGCTTTTGAGCGATATGTGCGACGAGCTGGAAATAAAACAGGGCGAGCTTGTTTTGGAAGCAGGGTGCGGAACCGGAAATCTTGCTCTGAAAATTAAAGAGCGGGGCGGGCGCGTTATTGGTTTGGACAACTGCCAGGCAGCGCTTGATATATATAGGAAGAAAGACCCGAAGGCAGAGGTTGTTTTGGCAGACCTTTCAAAGCCGCTTCCTTTCGCTGATAACTATTTTGATAAAATTGCAACTTGCAATACGCTTTACACTTTTCCTCTGGAAACGCAAAAAGCGATTTTAAGAGAACTCTTAAGGATTTTAAAGCCCGGAGGCAAAATAGCGGTTGAAAATCCCGTAAAAGGATGGAGCGCTTCCAGAATATACGAAATCGGGATAGAAAAAGAAATCAAAAAAAGCGGGTACTTTAAGGCCATGCTGAAGATTTTTAAACTGATAATTCCAACCGCAAAAGTTTTTTATTATAATTCCAAGATAAAAAAAGAATCCAATTATAATTTCCTGAAAGCCGAAGAACAGATAGCTCTTTTGGAAAGCGCCGGTTTTCATGACGTTTCCAGCGCCCGGCTGACTTACGCCGGAGAGGGCATACTCAATACCGCGGTTAAGTCCTAAGCATCGGAGAAGTATTCGGTTTGAGGAATTCGGGATATTTTCCCTAGAATCTACGGCAAGAAGCCGTTTTTTGTTGGCTCTTGACAGTTCGTTAAGAGAGGGGTAGGGTAAAGATAGTTCGTTGGAGTAATCTTGGCAGTTTGAAAGGGAGTACAACAAGATGGGTTACTATCAGGATGGGTATGACAAGGGTTACAAAGACGGTCGCGCTGGAAGGCCTTCTTCACAAGCATGGCCTTATGATTTATTGGATTTCATGAATACTGAAAGACAACAAGAATATGAAGACGGTTATGATGCTGGATATGAAGATGGCAAAGAAGAGCGCCTACGCGAGGAAGGATAAGACGAAGAATAGTAGTAATCTTTTCTAAACCGCTTTTAATATTAGAGCGGTTTTTTGTATAAATAGTATGGAATACTGTGTTCTTTCTTGCTGATACTAATTGGGCTACAATTTTCAAGTGGCCAACACGATACTATGATTTTTGAATCTTTTTTCAGCTCCATTCCAATTTTCCTTTTTAGTTTATCATAAGTTTTAGGCATCAAAAAAACATATATTACATCAGCTTTTGACAGATCATGTTTATAAAAATTACCGTACAGAATTTTCACTTTTTTATAAAACAGTGATTTAATTTTCGAATATAAATATAGAATTGGTGAAATCTCTATTCCAACGCAATTTATGTCATACTTCCGAGACAGATAGAATAGTATCTCCCCAGTACCGCTACCTAGGTCATAAAATAACATTCCTGGTTGTATCTTTATCATTTCTGCTATTCGTTCATAATCTTTTTTTCTGGTTGGTACCCAGGGAGCTTCAAAGAGAGAGCCCAGTAATAGTAAACTAAATACTAAAATGAAAAAATACATATTGCTTTTATATTATCATAAAAATATCAAAAAAACATAAAACCTCTAAAAAATAAGACACATCTGTTAAGGAAAACGGTGTCGGCTCTGATTTTAGAATTTTTAATCTGCTTATAGAAAGCTCTGGGATTTTATCGCGGGGCTTAAGGGTCAAAAAATAGAAGACATCATTAAAAAATCTCTCAATATTTTAAAATAGTTTAATAGTTTTAGGTTGGCTACGACTTTCTTGAGAAGAAGGCGATTTTCTGTTTACACTGAGCCTGTCGAAGTGTTAGAGTGGGGGTAGATGAGTTTAACTTTTTCCACCCAAGGCGGATCCGCCTCGGGCGGAGAGATTTAACTTAATTTTATGTTGATTCCGTCGCTCTGATTGTAGATTTTGTTTCTATTATTTTGTCGCGTCAATGAACAAAATTAATGTATAATTAGTATTAGATACAATTTGCTATAAGAAAGTGGCGAAGACACATTGGATGAGCTTTAAAAAAGATCTAAGATTCAATCGAATTTCATTTATAATAAAGCATTTCTCTTTTTTCGAAAGATTTTTTGATTTGAAAGAAGTTAAAACCAGAAAAGACAGAGAAGTCTTTACGAATATTTGGTATAATATTTGGATAGAAGAGGGGTATGCCGAACCTGGAGAGTATATTCTTGAAAAAAAAAGAAAATATGAGAGATTTTCGAAAGATTACATCCTTAAATTTTTACTAATTCCTATGGGTACGATTCGGATAATCCATAATAATAGCGAGATAGGATTACCAACAATCACTGACTTTGAGACGCATAAAAATTTAAACGATCAAAAATTGGTAGAACTTTCGCTCTTTTCAATAAAAAAAGGATATCGTTTTTTTCATCTATCTAATCTAATCTCATTAAAAAAAATCTATAAACTGCTAAAGAAAGATGAAATTCTTGCGTTCGTAGCAGCTTTAGATCAAAGGTTATTCTTCTTTCTAAAAGAGAAACTTAGTATGCCTCTTCAAAAAATTGCACAAGAGAAGAACTACGAGGGGTCTCTTACGTTTCCGGTCTTCCTTTCTTTTAAAGAGAGTGAGGATTATTTGGAAAAAAGAAGTTTCGTTTTTTATAATTTTTTTACGCGATGAAGGCATCTAAAGCATAAAAATGTTACCTTAATCCATTATATGATTAATACTCACCTCCTCTTCCTAATCGTTATAAGTTTGTTAAATGTTCTTTTGGGGTTTTTAGTTTGGTTAAATAATAAAAAAAATATTGGCAACCGAGCATTTGGAATTTTTATTTTTTTTGTCGTATTGTGGACCATTATTCTTTATATTTCTGATCTACCTTCCCAGGCCTCAAATGCCCTTTTTTGGAATAAATTGACCTTGAGCTTTGGTATTCTCTTTGCGTCTACCTTCGCTTATTTCTGTCTTGTTTTTATTGAAAAGGAGGGCTTTTCTATTTTTCTGAGGCGTCCCTTATCTTTTATTGTCCTTAGTTCTATCCTTTTCCTTTTTTTGGTAACTTTGTTCACGAATCTTGTCGTGAAGAAAATTGAATTCTATGAATGGGGTACAAATATAGTAACCGGTAGTTTGTATTTTCTAGTAGCTGGATACTATTTTTGTGCCTCAGGAGTTGGTTTGGGAAGTCTAATCTCCAAACACAAAAAGTCAACTGGGATAGAAAAAAAACAGGTTCAATTTCTATTTTTTGGCTTCTTATTATCTGCCGTAGGCATTTTGACAACCAATTTGATACTTCCGTTAATTACTGGAGAAAATCCTTTCGCGAAATACGGTCCTTACTTCATAACTTTTTTCATTGTGTTTACCGCCTATGCTATCACCAAGCATCATTTATTTGATATTAAAGTTATAGCAACTGAAATTTTAGTTGGGTTACTAGGAGGTATATTAATTGTCGATTTAGCTACTGCAGAATCGGCGACCCTCCGATTATTTAAACTAGCAGTTTTTATTGCTTTTTTATATCTGGGAGTTTCTTTGGTGAGAAGTGTCTTAGAAGAAATTAAACGGCGAGAAGAACTTGAGAGTTTGACGGAAAAACTTGAGATAGCGAATAATGAGTTGCGGAAGTTGGACAGGGCGAAATCGGAATTTATTTCAATGGCTTCTCATCAGTTGCGTACTCCCCTCTCGACAATAAAGGGCTACGTTTCTATGATGATTGAAGGAAGTTGGGGAGAATTAAAAGCGAAACAAAAAGAAAAATTGGAAAATGTTTTTGAGTCGAACGAAAGATTGATTAAGCTCGTTGCTGATCTGATGGACATTTCGAAAATAGAGCTTGGCAAGATGACGATGGAGAAAAACATGGTCCAGATTGAGGAAACGGTGGAGTCGTGCTGTAGCGAGTTGAAGGACATAGCGGAAAAGAAAGGGCTGAAACTTTATTTTGAGAAATCCGAAGAACCTTTGCCGCAAATCGAGGTAGATAATTTCAAGATAAGGCAGGCAATTTTAAATGTTCTTGACAATGCCATAAAATACACGAGGTCAGGCGAGATAAAAATCAGCGCTCGGCAGAAAGACGGAAAGATTATAATTAGTATCAAGGACACCGGCGAAGGATTGAGAGACGAAGAAAAAACAAGTATTTTCTCCGGATTTGTGCGCGGCTCCGCCGGCATCAACCTGTTTACAGAGGGAACGGGTATCGGCCTCCATGTGGCAAAGAAATTCCTTGAAATGCATAAAGGCAAGATCTGGGCTGAAAGTGAAGGGGAGGGAAAGGGCTCGACGTTCTTTATCGAATTGCCGGTGGGGAAATAACTTTCGCTTGGCAATGTTTAACGGTCCGTTATTCTCCAGTCAGGCCGTTCAGGGAACGCGCAGTCAGCTGTAGAGAAAAGAACAAAGATTATCCGCCGCTGCTGCTATCTCTCGTCCCTTGGGTAGCTTAGAGATAAAACTTCGGAAACAATGATCGGGACTCCGAGGTGTTCCCTTCACAGCCTGCCGGTTTCGTTTTCGCTGTTGACACCCTTACAAGGATGGCGGAAATTGACACGGGTTCTTACGAAGATATAATTAAGCCAGAAAACAATTTTAGTTGAACTTATGCTTACCGACGACGACGTTAAAAAAATAATCGAAGCGCAAAGAGACGTTTTTGCCACGAAAGAGGATTTGCTGGAAATGAAAGACGAAATAAGGAAAGATTTTTCTGGCCTGCTTTCGAGCGTTGATGCCTACGCAAAAAAAGCCGACGCGTACTTTCAAGAAATGGTGATGTTGTCGAATAAGGTTGACAGACACGAGAAATGGCTTCAGCAGATTGCCGAAAAGCTCGGCATAAAGCTGGAATATTAAATTTTCTGTGAAATTAACACCCCGCCATCAGTTAAAACTGATGGCGTTTTAAAAAGCTTCGCCGCTTTGCGGCGGCCGGAAGAATAATTAGAAAATTAAAACTGATTACGTAAAAAACTTATGAACAGCAAACAGGAGCAAATTAAAAAATTCTGCCACGAGAGGAATTGGGACCAGTTTCACAATCCCAAAGATATACTTCTGGGCATCGTTGAAGAAGTCGGAGAATTTAGGAACCTGGCTAAATGGGAGCAAGATCCGCAGGTTATCAGAAAGGTTTTTCTGGAAAAAAAAGCGGAGGTAGAGGATGGAATCGGAGATATGTTTTGGTTTCTATCCCTGCTTGCAAACAGTTACGACATAGACATAGACCGGGCCGCCCAACTTGTCATTGACGAAAACGAAAGAAGATTTCCCTTGGACCAGACAAAAGACAAGCACACAAATATAAACCTCGGCGGATACGACGGCCACCATTAGATTTGACGCACAGGAGATTTTGAAGCTTTTTATATAGAACTGCCGGTTAGATAAACCGGAACATGGATTAAGTGGACGTAAGGGCTATGTTAGACTTGAATAGTCTCGGTCGGTAAGATTACCTTATTACAGAAGCGGTATAGTTAGCTCTTTTTTTAAATTATTCTGCCACGTTCTTAGCGAATCCACCCATACTTACAATTGCTTTACAAGTATGGGCTTTTGTTTTATTGTAGCTTAGACCTTTGACATTATTATACACTTATGAGTCAGGAGAGGAGCTGGATATGTTGCAAGTAAATGGTGTTTCTTATTTTATAGGGGAAAGGCAGATTTTAAATGGAGTGACCTTCTCTCTTTCGCAGGGGGAAAAAGCCGCTTTAGTTGGTGTGAATGGTGCGGGTAAATCGACATTATTGAAGATAATAGTCGGGGAATTGCCCCTACTTGAAGGATCTGTTTTGAAACCAGATTTAGTTAGCTATGTACCTCAGGTAATCACCGACGAGATAGCGGTCAACAAAGAAACGACTTTGGGTGAATTCATGCTTGAGGGCCGCAATCTCAATAAAATCGCGCGAGACTTGTACAAAGCCTTGGATGCCATGGCGCATACCTCGTTATCTGGGAAAGAAATGGAGGCTGCAATCAATCGTTTGTCAGAACTCCAAGAGCAGTTCCTATTGGCGGGCGGCTACGACGCAGAGAATGAGATCGAGACAATTCTGCAGGGCGTTGGCGTCCCGTTGGACTTAAACTGTCGGGTGTCGTCGCTTAGCGGAGGGGAAAAAACCCGTTTAGCATTCGCAAGAGCTATTTTTTCCGACGGTGATTTGTTGATTCTGGATGAGCCAACCAACCATATCGACATGCAATATTATGGTTGGCTTGGCAAATATCTCCATCGGAGCAAAAAGACGATTCTCGTCGTGAGCCATCATCTGGAGTTTGTTAATCCGTTTACTGAAAGAATTTTAGAGATTGAGAAGTTTACCGGTCGAATCAGGGAGTACCACGGAAATTATCAAGAATATCTTGTTCAAAGCAGAGCTAACGAGGAGGTACTTGCGAGGGGGATTGATTGGCTCGATAAGGAGATTACAAGGTTAAGGACTTCGGCGCTTCGGCTGCAGTACGGAGGCCCCAATAAGGCTAAGGCAGCTCAAAACATGTTTGGTAGAATTGAGAGACTTGAAAAGCAGCGGGATGAAGTTGCTAATGAGATTCCTAGGCGAGAAAGAAAGATGAGGTTTTTGTTGAATGCCAGTAGGCGTTCTGGATATGTTGTGGCCAAAGCAATGAACCTCGCTAAATCTTTTACGCGACCTTTATTTAAGGGCGTTAGTTTCGAGATTTACAGAGGGGAAAAGATTGTTGTCTTGGGCCCTAATGGTTCTGGGAAAACAACATTGATTAGGATAATGATGGGTTTTCTCCTACCAGATAGTGGGCAAATAGAATTCGGAACTAATGTAACCCTAGGATATTATGCTCAAGAGCACGACGATCTTAATTTCGATGCAACTGTTATCGCGGAGGTTAATGCTGCGTCAACAATTAATTTCCCAAACGTTAGAGATGTTCTTGGTCGGTTTCTTTTTTCTCAAAACAAAGTATTCCAAAAAGTCGGGACACTTAGTTTGGGCGAGAAAAGCCGGCTATCTCTTTGCAAGCTGATTGTCAGTGGGCATAATCTTTTGATTCTTGATGAGCCGACAAATTATCTTGATCTAGAATCGAGAGATGCTGTCGCTGAGGCGATCCAAGACTATGATGGCACAGTTGTGATAGCAAGCCATGACAGCGAATTCGTCCGTTTGGTCAAGCCCAATAAGGCGATAATCATGCCGTCTGGTAAGATGCAGCTTTACTCCGAAGAGTTGCTGGATTCTTGATTGGTCTTTTTCTCTACTATAAGGAGCTGGAAAATGAAAAAATCGCGCTTAGGGGAGATGTACCATCGATTTCACAGCATGAATAACAAATATGGATTTGTCCATCATCTAACCACGAAAGGTGGGTTTTTCCGTAAAGAGATCGGAACGGGCAAAAGAGTACTTGATCTTGGGTCCCGCGATGGGACCCTTGCTTCTTTGCTTGTCGATAGCAACAAAGTTACATGTCTCGATATTGATTTCGAAGGACTGAATCTGTGCCGCGAAAAAACGAAGGCTGAAGTCGTCTGGCACGATCTTAATGATCCGTTGCCGTTCAGAGATGCAGAATTTGATGTTGTTCTTTTGTCCGACGTTCTAGAGCACGTAATCATGAACGATCAATTGGTTCAGGAGTGCTACAGGGTGTTAAGAGATGGCGGAATATTCCTAGGCTCTACTCCGAATGCATATTTCTGGTCTAACAGGATTAAAATGCTTTTAGGCATCGATCTGATTCGATACATCGATCCTACTCACGTTCGACATTTTTCACTGGATTCTCTTAGAGATTTGATAGGTGGAGTATTCAGCCTGATAGAAATCCTTCCGTATGGTCGGCATCGTTTAGCAAGGGTGCTGCCAAGAATTTTTGCCAGCGATTTTATGTGGAAGGCATTAAAGAAAGGAGGTCCTCGATGAGAATTATCTTTTGGACTTTTTCTCATCTTCCAGATCTTGGCGGTTTTCAATGGAGTACGTTCCGTTTAGCCAGGGCTCTTAAAGAGTTAGGCCACGAACCCTTATTTTTGACGGGAACCACTCAGGCTTCTGAGTTCGATAGTGTCGTTGACGCTATACGAATTTCCGCAGCAAACGTTCCGGATTGGACTATGAAATCTGGACGGTGGCTCCTGGAAAATCATCACAGATTTGACGTCGTTCACGCTATAGACCTGTTCTACAAGGCAATCGGCGAGCAGGTAGGTTTTTTGCTAGACGCTGACTTACCCGCGGTTATCAAAATACCAACACAAGGATACGTTCCTCGTCTAATTACCGATTGTGAACTGAAACATAAGTTTCGTTTGATCGATGCTATAATCGCTCTAAATAACGGTATAAAAACGGAGCTGTTAGAAATAGGGGTTAAGCCAGAAAGAATTTATGCGATACCAAATGGCATTGATTCACGCGAGTTTATTCCCGCTTCGGACAAGACTGCAGCAAAAAAGCTGCTAGCCTTTCCTCGACACAAGATAACAGTTCTGTATGCTGGTCGTTTTGTGCAACGGAAGAGAATTGATGTATTGTTAGAAGCTGCAAAGTCGTTGCCAAAAACGGTGCAATTAGTCTTAGTTGGATCTGGGTTTGAAATGCGAGATTCTGTCGAAAGAGAGTTGATACAATTAGCTTCGAGGATCCCCAATGCGAGGATCGTCAAAGCCATCCCAAATATTCTAGCGTATTATCAAGCGAGCGACATTAATGTCCTTCTTTCCGAAAGAGAGGGACAGTCAAATTCAATTCTGGAGGGCATGGCTTGTGGCTTGCCCACGATAGCCACTGATATCCCAGGTATTTCAGAAACGGTACATGCGGAAGTTGAAGGGATCTTGGTTAAAGTTGGCGACATAGAGGGTACAGAAAAAGCGTTATTACGTCTTATTTTAAGCCAGGATTTACGAATTAAAATGGGTGATGCCGGCAGAAATAGAATTCTAAGGGAATTTGATATTCGAATCATCGCGCAACGTTATGAAAATCTTTACAGAGAGATCATCACGAAGAATAAAGAGGGAGGTAGGGTAAGATGAGAATAGCTTTGGTTATCCCTTATAATCCTTTAGAGGAAATAGGCGGACTGGAAATTGCCACAGTTATTCACGCTAAGGAACTAATTCGTTTAGGGCATAAAACTACCATCTTTACCAAGGGGACTAGCGGAATGATCGGCAATGTATCAATCTATGGTTACCCTAGTTTTACTGAATTATGTTTCTCTCTTCTTTACAGTAGAGAACTATTTGATGTTTTCCACTGGATGGAAATTTTTCCCGGCCCTGGAGAAGTTGAACTACAAGGAATGGTTTCGGGGCTACTGAGATCGGCTGGCAAGAAGACTATTCTAATGGTTGCTACCTCTGGTAATCTTTCTCAGCGAGGCGCAGGATGCTTGGCGACGCCATTGTTAAAATCTTCAATGGACGCTTATGTCGTTTCTAACCCCGACCAACTTTCAGAATTCGCAGAGTATGGTATCGTCGAAAATGTCCACATAATCGGTTTTGGAGTAGATACTTCCTTATTCAAACCTGTCAATGAAGGTGAAAAAATCCGCCTGCGTAAAGAATTGAACTTACCTCCAGATAAAGTACTGTGTCTATTTGTCGGGAGGTTCGTTGAACGTAAAAGGCCTGATTTTTTACTGCGGGCATGGATGAGTCTAGCCGGTCTTTATAACCGTACTGAGTTGATCATTGTCGGTTCCGGAATGGATCAGCACGATTCCATGGAAGAAAAAGTACGTCAAATTGCTATGTCCGTATCTCACGTGGACTTTCGCGACATTACGCGCCATCCAGAAGAGTACTATCAGGCTTGTGATCTTCTGCTGCTTCCAAGTAGCCGGGAAGGTCAGCCTAATGTTCTAATGGAAATGATGGCTTGCGGAAACCCTGTTATCGGGTCCGATATCGCGGGAATAAGGGAATTGCTCGCCAATGGGGTTAACGGTTTACTTTTTTCGGTTAACGATGCTGAAGGTTTTACCAAAGCTGTGGAACGATTAGTTGATGACAAAACTTTACGTCGACAGCTGGGGGGCAAAGCTACGGAATTGATCAGGGAAACCAAGGATGTCCGTTTAGTCACTGCGCAATATACCAAGCTTTATGGTGAAGGATAGGAGGATAAGATCATGCTAACCAAAATTAGAGTTTCTGTTTCGCGAACTTGTGAGATGAGTTGCATATACTGTCCAAGGGGACCAAAGATCAATATGGAGAATTACGACGGCTTAGAATCTTACTGTATGACCACGGATGAAATAATAAGAATCCTTAGAGTCATGCGTCAGTTTGGACTGGAAAACGTTCATCTGACCGGCGGAGAGCCGCTACGCCGTGGGGACTTGATCAGCCTGATTGAGCTAATTAACTTAATGGGAATGAAAGTCCAGTTAAATACCAATGGCATGGGGCTAACGTCGTCGAAAGTGCATCAGCTAAAAGACGCTGGTGTGGAGTTGCTAAAAATCTCACTCGACGCCCCTAACCGCAGTTCCTTCCTCACTTTTACTGGAGTAGATGCATTCGACCGTGTCATTAGCGGAATTAGAATGACAGTTTGTCGTCTTCCTGTAAGACTCAACTGTGTGGTCATGCGTTCTAACCTTTCCGACATAATCCCATTACTAGATAAGTGCAATGAAATGGGTGTAAGCGAAGTGCATCTACTGGATCTGACCTACTATCCGTGCCTAGGCGGCAAAACTTTCTGGGAGAGAGAATTTGTCTATCTAACGAAGGAGCTACAACCAATCCTTGAAGAACATTATGGCAATCACTTCGAGGTGATGTCAATTTATGGCTGTCGTTTCTACCGGATGCCAACCGTCACCGATGGTACGGCTGTTGTTTTGAAAGAGGCGGAACCGACAATGCGCGCATTGTGCTGTGAACAATGCGACGAATATTGTCACGAAGGCGTGTTCACTTTAAGACTGTCTGCGGGTGGGTATCTGAACTTCTGCCCTTGCAGTAATAAGTTCGGAGTGAATGCGCTTCGACTATTAGAGAAAGATCGTCTAAGAGAGACACTTGCTGAGTATTCCGCTATATTCGGTCAAGCGGTCTCGAAAGATTCCTTTGCGACGTTCCTTGAAAGAAACAGTTTAGTATACCGTGGAAAGAGGTGAAGTATCATGAAAGTATGCTACCTTAATTTTGACGGAGCGCCGACAATCAGAGCGGCCACGCATAACAGGGTTGGCGGGTTGAACACTATCTTGTTCAACTTATTGAGAACTACCTCTCGGTTTCCCGGTTTCCAAGCTTTAGTGGTTTATCGCCATGATGGGGGCGAAATCCCGCCAGAGTTGGCTACCTTACCAGTTGTTGTAAATCGTATTGCAGCTGGAGAGCCGAAGCAGTTGCAGAGAAACCAATTAGATGATTGCTTGCCCGAATTCGTTGACGGGGTCGAAACCTATCTAAGAAAGAATACTCCTGATCTCGTTCATACTTCTGGTTCTGAGGCGGGGATCACAATGTTTAGATTGAGGCGTCGTTACTTGCCCATTCCTTGGGTTCATACTAGCTACGCGACATTAAGTGTCCGTAGGGTTAACGTTGATGGAATGAAAGTTCCTGATGCACTGGCGGGTGAAGTATGTCAAAGAGAACTCCTTTGTTTTCAGGATTGTGACCAGGTGATCGCCCTAAGCAACACCGATAAGATGGAAATCGCCCAGGTTTTTGGCACACCGCTGGGCAAGATCATTGTAGCCGAACCGGGAGTTGATCACGATATTTTTCAGCCGCGAGTCGCTGGAGTTCGTCCTCCTACAGTGGTAAGCGCCGGGAGGATGACCAGAATAAAGGACTTTCCATTTCTTATCGCTGCTTTTAAGGTGGTCGTTGACAACAACAAACATCTTATCAACCTTAGGCTGGTAGTCGTTGGAGGCAATAAACAGGAAAGAGAAAATATCGGATTGCCTGAATTAACAAACCGTTTAGGTCTTACTGACAGAGTCGATTTTGTTGATGGCAGGAGTCAGATAGAACTGGCTGATTATTTTAGAAACGCTAGAGTTTTTGTTGGGTCTTCTAGGCATGAAACATTTGGCCTCCTGCCGATTGAAGCTTGCGCATGTGGTACCCCCTTCGTAGTAAGATCTAATAGCGGCTATTTAGAAACTGCCGTTGACGGTTTTGGTGGTTATCTTTCCGATAATGACTCGGTAACTGAAATGGCCGGAAAGATCGGTAAGATACTCAATCTTTCTCGTGATGACTGGGAGAGGTTGTCTAGTCAAGCGGCTGATAGTTCGAAAAAATACCAATGGTCGAGAACAGCGGCGATTTGCCTCGAAACATATCGCCAACTTCTCGAATCTTATCAGTTGGTTCATTAACAACTAATGGTCGGTTCCTTAGCGGAATCGACCATTTTTTATTCTAAACTTTTTATGTATTGTATCGCCTTGTCTAATTCATTTATCTTGCACTCCAGTTCGAACATCCCTTGGTAATTTGTGTCCTCCAGTGTCTTAATTATTTCTTTCCAATTTATTTTCCCTTGTCCGGGAGCCAAATGCGGATCAGGTCTTTTGAACTCGCGGATGTTTGTTTCCGGATCGCCGTAATTATCATGAGCGTGGACATGAAATAGCATACTTGAATATTTGCTGATCGCCGAAAGATAGTCTTCTCCGCTGATGTTTGCGTGGCCGATATCAAGAGTTAGACCAAATTTAGAGTCGCCGACTTTTTTTATGGTTTCAGTCAACAACTCAAGTTTGCAGGCCCGATCGGGAAACCAAAAATTAGTCCGGGCTTCGTTTTCCAGTCCAATCAAAATTCCTTTTTTCGACGCGTAGGCAGCGATTTTTTTGTAGGAATCAAGTTCAAGTTCGCTTCCCTTTTCTATCTTCAAGCCGTATGGTTCTAAGGCAGGGTGAATCGTAACAACTTTTGCTCCGATTTTCTTGGCATTATCTATGGAATTGCACGCTTGCCTAATTGTTTCTTTTCGAATTATTTCGTTAAAATCATTCAAACTGCCGCTAAGGTACTGGGAGTGAACGGCGTAAGAAATCTTTTTATCTTTTCTTAACTTACGTAAAAATTTCATTTCCAGTGTAAAATTCCGATCATGCGGATAATTAAAATCAATCTCGATGCAATCTGCAATCGAAGCCAAGTATTTTGTTTCCTCAATGAATTCCTTGCCTGTTTTGCGGGATCCTTTTGCGCAAATTTTAAGTTTCGAACTTGCCATACTGTTTATTGCTAATTAAATAAGTATTTTCTAGACTTGCATAGCTCGCCCTAGGGGAAATCTTAGAACTTACCTATTCTAGCATGATTGAAGTTGTGTAAAAAGCCTTTGAACGGAACGCGACCTGCTCTTTTTTCATTTTTAGCGCCTCTTTCTTTTCAAGATTGGACAAAAGTGAATATTGACAAATCTTAGTGATTTTGTAATATATAGGCAGTTCTAATAAACTATAAAATCTTTGATTCTGGTCCCTGAAGCGAAAGCTGAAGGGTGGGCCAGATGAGGTGGTTTCTGCGTAGCCCGCGCCGTAGCGGGGTAAAGTGGAAATCCGGTTTCCTCCGTAACCATAGGATAATCAATACTGGCTTTAGCCAAAGTTGATGAAAGCGCTCGACCGAGTATAGTTATATTCGGTATAGAGAATTAGGGTGGTACCACGGGTGGTTGATAAAACTTCTCGTCCCTGATGCATAATTTATTTATGCCGCAGAGATGAGAAGTTTTTTGTTTTGGATTAATGATTGGATGCCGAAATATCTAATCATCAGCACAAAACGATTGTTCTTTTAATTTTAGACGGTGAGTGCTGACACTATCTCAAAGCAGAAAGGAGGAAACAATGGGAACAACACTTATCGTGTTGCGTCATCTCAGAACAAGTGACGGTTTAGAGGAACGGTTTTGTTCGAAGGAGAGAGACATTTCTATTCTTCCGAATCAGGTGATTTCTTCAGAGGTAGTCGAAAAGATTCGAAGGTTAGAAAAAAACTACGCCCTCGCTCATACCGGTCTCAAGCGGTCGCGGGAAACCGCCACGCTTTTGGCTCGGGTCATGAGATTTTTGGGAAAAATGTTGGTTTTTCCTGAATTCCAGGAACGACAAGGTGGAAAGTTAGCTGGACTGAGATTTAAAGAAATCCAGCAGCTTTTTCCACAACTCCAAGAACCGAGAGAGCTATGGAACGTGGAGTCTCCAATCTCTGGTCTAGAAAGTGTTGCTGATTTTCTTTCGAGGATCGAAAGAGGACTAGTGAGAATCCGTGCCATTGGTCTTCCGGTTGTTTTGGTAGCCCATGCAGGGTCCATCAAGGGAATTCAGGCTATCCTTGGGGCAGACGAATTCCAGACGAGAAAGCAAATCCTCTGTATTCAAACACCGGAACACGGGGAATGCTTCAGGTTTCAATTATGAAGGAGACAAAGATGAAAGAGTTGAAGGGGTATCTTCGGCGCAATGGTTTAACCAGCGAAACTACCGAAACCGTACTTCAAATTCTTGCCGAATGGCAAGAAAAAGGAATTGCTTTCTGGCCAAAAAACGATTCTAATCCTAAAGATTGGGCTCGATCGGAAGTAATTCTTAGTGGTGCTATCGAGAGAGAATGGAAAATACGGTTCTTCGCCCCTGTCTGTCCTGAATATCCTGACTCGCGGACTGGTGAATTAGGAACAGGGATCTTCGAGGCAGACCGGCCATTCATTCCTCTTAGTAGAATCCTCGTGGATTCGTTGACAGAGAGAAAAGTCGAATTTATTTTCGACTTCATTCTCGCCGACACAGAAACCGATCTTAGCGAAATCGTTGCTCGTCTCTCAGTCTCCGAAGAGGAATTTCTTGCCAGGTGCAATAAATCGGTCGTTGCCTTCAGAAAGGAAGTGCCATCAGGGGTGATGGTTCATTCCTTTTCTGAGTTTTTCGAAGGATGCTGGTACCAGATGCAATACTTCTGGGAAGAGCGAGTTAGGCAAGAAATGCGAGATGACGAAAAATTCAGACAATGGCTAGAACTGTTGGCGTGGCAACGAACCGAGAAGTATGAACGCCAGTTCGGGAGGAAACTCACCCTTGAGGAATGCTTGAATATGGTTGTCCGTCACTATGCCCAATATTCGGCTCTGGGCTACTGGATGCGCCAATATGCCGGGGCAATCCTGCTGAACACGGATAGTCCCAACCTGCGAGCCATAAGAAGACCTCTTATGATTGTAAAGACGCCGTGTCAGTTTCCCGGTGTCGACGACCAACACCAGAGAATACCCATTGTCGTTCCTTAACTAAGGGGAGGGTGGCATTCCTGCAACCACCCTCCCAATGTATTAAAAATTAATTTTGTTTTCATTCAAATGAAAAAAATAATTTTTCTTAGAACCGCACCGTATTTCTATCAAATTCCTGGGAAATCGTTGTACCAAAGTCTTGATGACATCGGTCTACAAAAAGCTCAGCCGCATATTTTAGAGCCAAATGCAGAGACTAAAAACAAGATTGATTTGATTTTGGAAAAATACCAGCCAGATAAAATTTTTTGTTCAAGATTGATTCGTTCCCAAGAAACAGCAAAGCTATTTTCAAAAGATATAAGAATCGTAACTGAATTAGACGAAATTCAATTTTCTATGAATGATTTTTCTAAATCAGATGAACTGTCAGATAACAAATTCGATTCGAAGCTGATAAATAAAATAAGATATAATTTTTCTCAAGTATTAATTCACGATCAATTGTGCGAAAGAAAAGAGCATATTATAGAAAGAATATTCCATTTCAAGAACTTGATCGAAGGGATTGCCGTCTCCGAAACCATTATCTGTTGCAGTCACGGTTTTATCATGAAACTCTACGAGAATTCCTTTCGGCTTAACTGCCAGGCAAATGATTTCGAAACGGTTGTGTCCTTACATGACTGGAAAAAACCGCCATTTAAATTTTTAGACGGCTTTGTGATTATTCAACAAGATGGTATGTTCAATATAACTCGTAAAGGAATCATTTAAGAACGCTTGACACTAGGCTAGGGATAGCGGTTATGAAAAAAAAGGTAAAAGGCAGATTCCGAAAAATATTTTTGTAAACATGAAAGATACGGAAATTGAAATACAGGTTAAAATTGAAAATGTTAACAATTTATTGGATTTTTTGAAAGAAAATGGAGTTTTTATGTTTGAGAATAGACAGCTTGATGAGTATTTCGTTCCAATTCATCGTGACTTTACCAAGGTAAGGCCTTTGAAAGAGTGGTTAAGATTAAGAGATTCCAACGGTAAGTACTCAATAAATTATAAGAACTGGTACTTTGATGAAAATGGTAAAAGCTATAAGTGTGATGAGTACGAATCAAGAGTAGAAAATATAGATTCATTGAGAAAGATTTTTCAGGTTTTGAACTTCAGGTCTATTGCTATAGTTGATAAGTTGAGAAAGGTTTGGAATTACAAGGATTATGAAATTGCAGTAGATTCAGTAAAAGATTTAGGTGATTTCGTGGAGACTGAATTTAAAGGCGATGATGAACGGAGAGACCCAAAGGAGATCACAAAAGAGATGATAAATTTTTTGAAAGGGATTGGTTGCGGGAAAATACAAAGAAATTATGTAGGATATCCTTTTCAACTTCTTTTTTCTGAAGAAATAGAGCTTGAGGAAAATTAAGCGAAAAATCGAATATGAAAAAAATAAAAGAATTTGGCAATAAAAAAATAACGATAAGGGAAATGTCTGTTAAAGACCTGAAAAACGTCAAGGGTTTTCAGGATTACATTAATTCTTTAATTGAAGAAGATGCGCAGATTTTATTTGATAAAAAGTTTAGTATTAAGCAAGAAAGAAAAGCCCTCGAAGATATGATTCGAAAGATAAAAGCGCATAAAAGAGTTTCCCTTTATGCGGAAGCAGACGGCTTGATTGTTGGTTTTGTGCATGTTGAGGCGGGACGAGGAAGAAAGAGCCATATTGGCAGTTATGGAATTGCCATAAGAGAAGGTTATAGAGGAGTGGGAATTGGAAAATATCTTACTACGGAAGTTATTAAGCTTGCCAAAAAGAAACTGAAACCGAAACCGAAGATTATTTCTTTGACAGTTTTTCCCGATAACAAACCGGCTATAAAGCTATACGAAAAATTCGGATTCAAAAAAGTGGCAACAATTCCAGACCAACTTGAATATAAAGGCAAGCTGATAGACGAAATCGTAATGCTTAAATATCTTTAAAATGCTAATTCCGAAAGTAATATTTAAATATTCCCGGGTTTATGACGAAATTTGGAAGAATAAATTCAGTGCTGATGGTTATCCTTCAAGCAAGAGGATTTTAAGTTATATCAAGAGGACGGAAAGGTTATGGCGCAAGGATGAGAAAAAAGTTCTGGTGGAACTTTCTAAAATCAGCGGTTTAGATTGGAAATCGACATCTATTTCCTGCTACGTCGTCGGCAGATGCGTGCCGTTTTCCGATCCCATGACTTTGCCGATTTACAAAGATATCAACCGATTTATAGATATTTTGATTCATGAGCTGATTCATAATATATTTATCCAAAAAGGGAAGCCGGAAAGATTAAAAAAAGCTTGGTTATATCTAAAGAAGAAATATAGGGGCGAAACAAGAAAAACCATAACTCATATTCCTTTGAATGCGATCCTTGGTCATATTTTTCTAAAATTTTATGGAAAAGCCAGATTGCTCAAAGAAATAAAGTCGATGGTTTCGCCGGAGTACAAAAGGGCGTGGGATATAGTACAAAAAGAAGGATACAAAGAAATAATCAAGGAATTTATAGGAAGAATCAAAAGATGAAGATCCCGTCAATAATAATCAAAGAAGATTTAGATCAAGAAGTCAGACAATTCTTAAGAGGTTTGCATCACGAGCAATTCCCCTGGCTTAAGAATTTGATTTCTTTTACTTTTCCTGAATTAGTTCAATCAATAAAAAAAAGTCCGGACCGGGAAGAACAGCTCGTCCGGTCTTTTATTATCGGCTACAGAAAAAAACACGAAGAGAAAATAAAACAAATAATAAAGGAATCCAAGCTTTTGTTAGATAGTAAGTCGGAAGAGGCCCTAATATCTTTAGCGAACGTGATGGATTATGCGTGGCCGGAGAATCATCCCGGCTATATTATAATACCTGTTATTCTTCCCCACTCTCCTTATGGAGAAAATATTATTTATTTTTCTCTATTGGGGAGCGTATTCGGAAACAAGAAACCCCACGATGTTTTGTTTATATCAATACACGAGATATCCCATATGATTCTTCATACAATCCTGAAAGAAGATCATGCCGAGCAGTTTGCTTCGTTAAACTTCCATTATTTGAAGGAAATTTTGGCAGCGGTTCTGATGAACCAGAAGCCACTTAAAGACACTTTGGGAATAAAAGAATATTTCGGCAATGATAATCTTCACGAAATTTACACCTTAGACGGAGACGAGAAAGTCCGGATTTCTGTATTTTTCCAAAGGCTTTATGAAAAGTTGAAATATGAGAAAAAGAAAAGTTTTAAAGAAATTTTGTCGGAAATGAGTCAAATAATAGTTTCTATCAAGGATGAATTGAAAGAAAAAAAAGAATTATGGAATAAATACAGCCGTAAAACTTTGAACGGGACAATAGTGCCCGAAGGATACGATAAACCAATAAAATTACCTGAAAATCAGAACGCGATATGAAAAAATTATTGAAATTAAGTTTTGCACGAGGCTACGCGTGGAAAAACTTCTCCAACAGATTAGTTCAACTGGACTACTAGATTCCATCCTTATAGAGGATCTCCGTCCCGTAGCGATCTTGCTTTTGTGCGGGGCGGTTTTTTATTCTTCAGATTTCTGTAATAATTTTTGTTTTCATGCGGTTTACGTGATATAATTTTAAAAAAGACAAACAATCTCGTGAGGTTTAAAAACAGTCAACTTTTTAAAAAAATTCTATGCTTATGAAAACTAATATTAAAATACCCGCTTTTTCTAAAAATCAACTTATTATTCTCTTAGTTTCGTCATTTGTTATTCTTTTAGTTCTGTTATCGACTATTATTTTATTCCTTGTTTTTTCTTGTTCGGACGTTAAAAACTCTATTGCTTCGAAAACGCAAATCGAACTTTCCCAGAAAAGAATTGCTCAATTAGAAGATACAGTCAAACAGCTGACAGGAAGCGTTCCGCCAGAGGGATTATATTCAGTAAGCGGAGTTGTTCTGTCCCAGGAGAGACTTGGAAAAGATTCAATGCTTTTAAGAATGAACGTTACTGATATTGATGTTAAATCCAAGACTTTGGATTTGGCTTTACTATTTCCGTCGACGGATAAAGCTCTCTTGGAAATTGTAGTAACTCCTGAAACAAAAATTTCGTTTCTTATGGCACCCTCGGAAGGAACGCAGGAATCTTTAAGCTATGAGCAATTCGAAAGAGAATCCATGCCTCCTTATGCTGTTTTAGTACAAACCACATCTGAAAATCCGGACCAGCAAAAACGTATCCAAGCTTTTAGCATAACCAGATTCTTTTCATTAGAAGTGCCAGCATCGTTTAAAAAGTAATTTAGCGATATTCTTTAACTTTTTGACTTTATTAACTAAAAATGAAACTTGTACACAAAAATATTTTCTTACGCCTTGTGTTAGGTTGCATTTTTATTGAATTTTTTTTATTTGGACCAAAGATCGCTCAAGCTGCGACTTCGGTCTCTGGGAATATCTCGGTCCCGACTACTTGGAGTTTTGCCGAGAGTCCTTATATCGTAGCAGGCGACGTAACCGTTCTTGCCGGGGCAAATCTTACTATTCAAGCTGGAGTTGAGGTACGTTTTGAAAAAGACAAAAAACTGAATATTCAACAAGGAGCCTTTATAAATGTTCAGGGTGCGTTAGACAACTATGTCATTTTTACCTCAAATGTTACCCCTGCCAATGCTGGTGACTGGAGAGGCGTCCACATTACAGGCAACGGCCGTTTGGATAATACCTCGACTATTCAATATGCCAAATTCTATTATGCCAGCTGGGTATACGAAGACGGTCTCAGGATGACTCCCTTAACCGCCCTTGAGATTAACAATGCCTCTCCTTTAATCCAGAATTGTCTCTTTGATAGCAATTTAGTGGGTTTATTTGCCCGAGGCAAAAGTGATCCTAAAATCTGGGACAACACCTTCTATCGTAATATTTATGCTCCCATTTCTCTAATCCCTGATGCCAATCCAGATTTCCAGAGAATCATTTACGGCACAGGCTCCAATGCCAATGCTTATGAATCAATTGGCTTGGGTATTTCTCTCTATCACGAGACAGGTCCGATTGAAAACGCTACCATCAGAAAGGTAGACCAAATCTACCGTGGTTCAGTGGCTCCTGAAAACCAGATCACTAATATTCCTTATACTTCAACTGCTGATATACAGATTGGCAGCGGAATCAACCTGACCATCGAACCAGGCATTGTTATCAAGATGGGTCCTAATAATCCAAGATCCATTACTTTGGAAAACGGAAACAGTTATGATGCAGAAGTGTCCTTCTATTTTAACGGCTGGACCAGGATTAATGCGGGCGGCTCGATAACTGCCATTGGCACTCAAGCCGAACCCATTGTCTTTACTTCTCTTTACGACGATTCAAAAGGTGCAGTCAGCAACAAAGATACTAACCTGGACGGTTCAGCTACCTCTGCCAGTCCCGGCGACTGGAGCGGCGTCCATATCGCAGGCAATGGCCGTTTAGACGAAACCTCCGTCATCAAGTATGCAGAGTTTCATTATGCCGGCTTTGTAACCGAAGACGGTCTTAGGATGACTCCCTTAACCGCCCTTGAGATTAACAACTCATCTCCTTTAATCCAGAACTGTCTCTTTGACAGCAATTTAGTTGGCCTTATGATCAGAGGCAAAAGCAATCCTAAAATCTGGGACAACACCTTCTATCGTAATATCTATGCCCCCATTACTCTAATCCCTGACGCCAATCCGGATTTCCAAAGAATCATTTACGGCACAGGCTCCAATGCCAATGCTTATGAATCAATTGGCTTGGGTATTTCTCTCTATCACGAAACAGGCCCGGCTGAGAATGCCACCATCAGAAAGGTAGACCAAATCTATCGTGGCTCAGTGGCTCCTGCAAATCAGATCATTAATATTCCTTATGTGTTGATTGCCGATATGCAAGTTGGCAGCGGAATCAATCTTACCATTGAACCAGGCATTGTTATCAAGATGGGTCCTAATAATCCAAGATCCATTACTTTGGAAAATGGAAACAGTTATGATGCAGGAGTGCCCAGCTTTTTTGACAGCTGGATAAAGGTTAATGCGGGCGGTTCGATAACTGCCATTGGCACTCAAGCCGAACCCATTGTCTTTACTTCAGTCTATGATGATACAAGAGGTGCAGCCAGCAACAAAGATACTAACTTAGACGGTTCAGCTACCTCTGCCAGTCCCGGCGACTGGAGCGGCGTCCATATCACCGGCAACGGCCGCTTGGACAATAGCTCAACTGTTCAATACGCAAATTTCTTTTATGCTTATTTCTGGGAAGAAACAGCTTACGGTCCCCGGCCAAGGCCAGCTCTTGATATCCGCAACGCTTCGCCTACTGTCCAGAATTGTCTTTTCGATAGCAATTATCTGGGCATGATGATTTGGGGGACAAGCAATCCTAAAATCTGGGACAACACCTTCTATCGTAATATCTATGCTCCCATTTCTCTAATCCCTGATGCCAATCCAGATTTCCAAAGGATTATTTATGGTAAAGAAGTATTGGCTAACGCCTATGAGGCCATAGGCCTTGGCGTTTCCGAATACAACGAAACAGGCCCGGCTGAGAATGCCACCATCAGAAAGGTAGACCAAATCTATCGTGGCTCAGTGGCTCCTGCAAATCAGATCATTAATATTCCTTATGTGTTGATTGCCGATATGCAAGTTGGCAG
>Ga0315277_10000908_pt1 | contig 44804 bp, 70 predicted proteins | sample YL17G05_15_MG_FD_203695 | JGI IMG/M metagenome (GOLD analysis project Ga0315277, IMG submission 203695) | Sediment microbial communities from Yellowstone Lake, YNP, Wyoming, USA - YL17G05_15 | ecosystem: Environmental > Aquatic > Freshwater > Lake > Sediment | place: USA: Wyoming | collected... | reverse complement strand
TCCCAATCTTAAAAGCTCAACTGGAACCCCATCGCTACCACCATACCAAACAAATTTTGGATTATGCGCACTATCTTGAGTGTTTTGAAACCATATAGCAGTATCTGAAAATCCTATAGCACCTTTAGTTGTTGTATCATTCCATAATACAAATTTATCACCCAAAGAATTTAAATTAACATTCGATGGAGCGCCCCATCCACTATTATTTAATTTAAATATTATTGCCGGAGTATCAAGACTAGTTGTCGTGCCTAAAGTCAATAATATACCGCTACCAGGAATAGAAATGCTATCTCCAGATGTATGAGGAGATAAAACAGTTCCTGTTCTATCCCATAAATTTTCTGCTAAAACAGCAGTATCCACATAAGCGGTTGTGGCTACTTTAGTTGAATTATCACCGGTTGATTGAGTTGTAGCTGTAGTCCCATTTGGAAGCGCAGTACTTGTACTAAATAATCCAGTAGATGATGTTTGTACTATGCCATTAGCTGTATTTAAAGAACTAGCTCCAAGTGTACCTAGAATAGTAAGCTTAGCTCCTGTAATTGGGGTTGTCGTTCCAAAGCATGCTTGGTCTAATCCAGCATCTAATACAAATAGATTAGCATCTGCATCGCCTTCAAAACGAACATCTAAATCTATTCCTGTTTCATTCCATACAAACCCTAAAACATCTCCCAATCTTAAAAGCTCAACTGGAACCCCATCGCTACCACCATACCAAACAAATTTTGGATTATGCGCACTATCTTGAGTGTTTTGAAACCATATAGCAGTATCTGAAAATCCTATAGCGCCTTTAGTTGTTGTATCATTCCATAATACAAATTTATCACCCAAAGAATTTAAATTAACATTCGATGGAAGTCCCCATCCACTATTAGCTAAACTAAATGTAATTGCTGGAATATCAATACTAGTTGTTGTACCCAACGTCAATAATATACCGCTACCAGGAATAGAAATGCTATCACCAGAATTATGCGGTGATAATACAGTACCAGTCCTGTCCCATAAATCCTCTACAAGAACAGCAGCATGCACGAATGCGGTAGTAGCTATTTTAGTACTATTATCTCCTGCTGATTGCGTAGTAGCAGTGGTTCCATTTGGAAGGGCTGTACTAGTTGAAAATACACCAGCTCCACTAGTAGTAACGATTCCATTTGCAGTATTTAATGCTGGTATTTTTAATAATCTTGTAGAAGATATAGGATATAAATAAGTTAAATCATCTCCCCATAAAGCTTCATCACCCTCTATAGTCCAATTAGTTCCATTCCAAAATATTTCTTGTCCGGCTAAAAAACTCTGTCCTGTATTTGTTTTTGATGGATTATTATCTGTTACATTTGTACCTATTCTATATGTAGATCCTAAATAAACTAAGGCTATAGTTGGGAAATCAATTGCAATATTAATTACTGGATATGGTTGTGGTAAATATACCCATTTATCATCCGCCCTGAATTGATATGCTTTTAATATACTATTGTAATAGAAAGTACCATTATCGGTTGATGGTGGCGTAGTTTGTGGTGTAAGTATTAAACCAGTTGGATCAATTGCTCCATCTACAGTTAATTTACCACCAATAGAAACATTATCATCGACATAATGGGTTGTTAAAGTATTACCAACTCTATCCCAATAATCTTCTTTGGTAAAAGTGTTCAATTCAGCATTTGATATAATACAATGTAATTTTGTATATTGACCTATTTCATTAATATTACTTTGTTCAATACCAACTATTTTTAATTGATTTCCAGTTCCTATCGTAGATGCATCAAGTTCCATTCCTGAAATACCAGTATAAATATTACCACTTCCCACATATATATCCGCCTCCTTTCCAACATCAGTAGCAGTAAATATACCACGGCATTGTATGGAAATTAAAACCAATGGATCTATAACCACCTCAACTATTCTTTTAGTATTTGCTTTTCTATATTGATTGAAAAATCTATCAACCGCAAAACCAACTACTACGCCAAGAATTGTTTCTCCAGCCGCAGCCTGAGTTACTATTGGATACTCATTTCCAAATTCATCCGTAGTCATAGCATGTGTTAATTTAACAAAATCGCCAATGAATAAACTAATCGGGTCTGAATCTGACGTCATGAATTTTGTTGTCTTTTCTTCAAATCTAGAAGAAGGTAGGGTATTAACAATTCTAGCCCCATATACATCATTTGTGTTAGCCATCGTATTTCCTCTTATTATAATTCAGCATCAGCGGTCCAATGACCACTAACATTGTTTGCAGTTCCAGCGCCTATTGTTGGATATCCAGTTGAACATGCTCCCTCATTTACATTACCAGTTACAACTATATCACCAGCTGATGCATCTGTAATATTTCCACTTGTTCCGGCAGATGAATACCATGTAATTGTTGGCGTATCTCTTTTAGTTACAGCAAAATTATTTTGTAATCCTATAAGATTAGTATTAGCAGCGACTGGCATTATTGATGAACTTATTCCGACAGGAGTTGCAGTCCCAGGATCAACTCCTTGATTATAACTTTTTTCATAATATCTCTGACAATTAAATAAAGTTAGAGAATAATTTCCACTAGAAGTAAATTGATAATTAGTTCGATCACCTTTCCCTATAGAAATTAAATCAATCCAAAAAAAATTTAGTGCATCATCACAAAAATTTTCTTGATTATTAGTAGATAAATAATTTCCTGTTAACCATGTTCCTGTAGTATTAGTTAAATCTCTATAATTATTTCCAGTTGCTAAAGTGATCGCAATATCAAATCCAACTCCATTAGTAAAATTCCATGTACCAGTAACTGGAATTTTTGGAATATTAACACTAACCCATTGCCAAACCATAGGAACCAAAATATCTACTTCAAATAAACATGAACGATCTAATCCAGCATTTCTTATAGATAAACAATGAACGCCAATCCTAGTAGACATTACATATAATCCAAGCCAAAGCCCAGAAGGAAAATTAGAAAATACTTTTAAATCATAACCCTCTATTTTTGTATTTATATAACAATAGTCTGTTGCTATTATAGAATTATCAGCAGTTGTACAATCAATTAACATTGAATAACTAGGTTGAAATTCTTCCGTTACAGAAGCAACTGGAGCAGCTGTATTTTTACTTATGTCATGAACCATTGTTCCCGATTTATGATATTGAAATCTATCAGCTGTATAAGAACTATCAGATACCGAAATAAAAGATGTTCCTCTTTGCCATGGATTATAATCAAAATCTCCACCTATAATTAAATTATCTGAAATTTTACTCATATTATTTTACCTTTATTAATATTCTGCCAACAATTGTAGGCTGTACATTATTATGAGGAACATCATCCCCTTTATCTCCAGTAGATGCAGAATCAGTATTATGCCAACATGGAGTATCACCACCAGTTTGTTTCCAAAAATCATCATATGTTGTATATGAATGATGATGCTCAGCCAACTCAGCAACTGTTAATTGATGTTTTAATTCCCCCAATGATTGACCAAAATAAAATTTAGATGTTGGATAGCCACTTGCTTTTATTGTTCCAGTAGCTGGAGTAGTTGCTATATCAGTAGGTAAAGTATAAGTAAATTTGTTTACCGCTGGGGTTGATGCAACTTCCCAAAAACCATTGTAATCCGTCTGAGTAGCACCTTCAATTTTAATCCATTGACCAACCGTGAAAGCATGATTAACAGATGTTTGAACAGTGGCGGTGTAATCAATTCTAGTTAATGAAGTAACAGAATATTCAGTATAAGTACCCATTACTCCAGCTATAACAGCATCAGCAGCCTTTGGTATATTAAATGTTGTTGTGCCATTACCTGCGCCATAGTCAGTACCAACTAATGCAAAATATGCGGAATAATCCGTGCGACTTATCGCTCTGCCATCAGCTACTAAATATGCTGGCGGCATATCACCACTATCATAACCAAGTAATAAGAAACTACCAAGAGAACCAGATCCTCCTTCGCCTACACTATCTCCAATCTTATACCATCCATTAACCGTAGATAGAAGAGTTATACTTTCTCCAGCAGCATGTAATGAAACAGGAATATTATAATCATCAATTTTTTCAGTTCCATATGGCGTAATTATTCCACTAAAAGTTGAAGTTCCAACTTTTTTAAATGTTATCTCAAAACCATCACCAATATTTGCTAATGTTGGTAATAAAATAGGTATATCAACAGTTGATGGTTGTACACGATAAAAATATCTAGGAGGAAATGGGATTATTCCAGTTAAATTGCCTAATGTGCTATTTGTAATAATTGGTTGTATTTTAATTTTAGTACTATCTTGTAGTATATTCCAATTTGAACCATCGCATATTAATGTTACCGCCTCCCCTTTATTAGTAATTAGTAATTGAGATAAACCATCTATAGTTTGGCCCGTATATGGTTTTATAGTAATAGCATTAGATGAAATATTTATCTTCTTTATACTTATAATATATCCATTTTTTGAAATAACTGCTTCTGTTAACTGTATATAAAATGCTGTTGATGTAGTATTGCATAATAAAGTCTTACCTCTATCAGTAAGAAGAACATCATAATTAGAATTTAATGTTTTTGTACTAGTATCAGTAGCATTAAGTTGAGTAATAGTTGCTATTAATCCAGTCCAATCTAACTGGTTATATTCTTCTATATGGTCAACAGACCATGTTGGATCAGTTAATGGATTAGCAGAAGGAGCAGCTAATATTAATTTATAAGCTCCCTGTAGCCATACGTCAGCCATACCACCAGCATTTAAAATAACAGGATTAGTATTTGGTGTTTCTGCCTTATCTTTATATGTAACTTTTAATGTAGAAGTACCAGCGGCATAACTCCATAATTTATAACCAGGATATGGGTTACCTTCTGCATCAAGGGGCTGAAACTTAGGTAATTTAGCTAGGGTTGACATTTATTTTAATCCTCTTCTAAAATATTTTCTTTTTCAATATTAATTTTATTTGCCTCAGGTTCTTCTTCTCCCTCTATTACAGATGGAGTTTTGGGAACATAAGCATGCATACTTGGTTGCAATACCGATGCTGAAATATTTGTTAAAAAATTATTGGTTATTCTCCTTGTTGATTCATATGCTTTTTGTGATGGAATTTTCCCTCTATTTGATAACATTCTTGATATAAGTAAATTAGCTGCTATCTGACGAGAATTAATAAATGAATTGCCAATTTTTGTAAAAAATCCAATTACACTTGATACTATTGGATTTAATGCATGATGACCAACAAATCTACCTTCCTTTAAAGCTTCTCGTTGCAACTCAGATGTTGTTTTTTTTATTTCTGATACACCCTTTAAAATATCTCCATCTGATTTATTAGACCAGTGATCTAAGGTTTTAATAAAACTTTCATATTTATTAAATAAAGCATCATCAGCAAATAATTTTTTATAAATATGTGGTCTATCATTAAAATCTTGGATGAGTCTATTAGGTATCAAAGTTGGAATACCATTTATATTTTGATAAGATTTACTTACAATATCTGCCAATCCCCCGGCTCTTAAATTATCCCATAGTTCTAATCCACGTGGATTTATAGATGTTTCTTTTCCTTTTTTTGTTAAAAATTCTTCTTTTGTTGGTATATTATATTTAAGCGCTGTTTCAATTCTATTTAAATTTTCTAATGGCTGAACTCCGCCAAAAATTCTCCTAACTAATGCTTCATATGGTAAAACTGTAGTTAACCTATCCTTCATTGCTATTGCACTTTCAACAATATCTCTTTGTCCAAATACATCATCTAAATGCAATCTAGCTTGTCTTGCAGAATCAAATAATTCTTTTGCAGTGTTAGTAACATCATCAGCAATATAATCTATAGTTTTATATGCCATATTTCGTAACATTATTATAGAAGCATGAGTATTATTATTGGCATATGTTTTTGGTAAAGTACGCCCATATTTATTTAATTCAGTTATAAGTCCGGTTAATTCTGAAACAGTTGTAAAAGGAGTAGGGATTTTAGTTCTATTAGCTTGAATAAGTGGTTGACCGGCAATATTAACTAATTTACCAGGTTCATCCTCTCTTGGGTTTAATCTATTGCGCATTTCTTGTATAAATCCATTAATTTTTTCATTAAATGTTGGATTAAATCCTTGTTCATTTATAATTTTCATAGTTTCAGAAAATTCTTTTAATGGAAGATTTATCTCCGCTCCAGCAGTACTAGAAATTTTTCCATAAGCATCATTGATTATTCCATGCGCATCATCTTCATGATTTATTAAAAAATCCTGAATATTTTTCCCTAATGTTATCTTCTCTTCTTGACTAAATGGAAATTTTCCTATTTTACCTATTGTATGTATAAAATCTTGAGATGCAGAAAATATATTTTTAGATATATTTTGATATATTTCTCGAAATTTTTCAGATGTTTCCAATAGTTTAGTTTCTCTTTGTTGAACTGCTGGAATACGTGTTATTGCTCCAGCAGTTATTTGTCCTATCCCAGATTGTACGGCCTGCATTGCCCTTTGCGGGGCTCCTTGTAATTGACTTTCATTTTCAATTCCTATTTTTTTAGCCGCATACCAAAATTTTGCTGCATCAATATCATAATCTAATTTACTTTTTAATTTATTTGCGAAATCTCCCATTACATTAATTGATGATGCTATTTTATCTACAGTATATTTTAATCCAGCTTGCACTTTGGGAGTAATTTTCATAACTCCATATTCTACAGTTGGCGCAAACATTCTACCGGCTACTCCAAATATCGTTCCCCAACCTGCTCCTGCCTCAAACTTTGTTGCTCTATCCTCTCCCACATCTATTGGTGATAATGCAGATAATGCCCCAGCCACTGCTCCGCCTTTTAATCCAGCAGCAGCAAGACCCCCTAATTTAGGAGATGATTTTATTACTTGACTAACTATTTTGGCGGCCATTGGAATCTTCATTCCTAATTCAATACCTTTTAAAATTCTTCCTGCTGGAATCATAGCTCCCGCAAATTCTCCTGCTGTAGCATAATAACTATGAGCTCTTGTTAATTGATCATATGTTCGTCTTTGATCAGAAATCATATGATCAAATTTTTCAGATGTATCATGTCCAACAAAACCATGTTCAGACAATCCATGAATCATCATCTGAGATATTCCATCAACTGGATCTAAAATTGATTTTGCAGCACCCTCAAAAAAACCTCTGATCCTTCCATATGGTTGGCCAAGGGTTTTTTCAGAAAAAATATCTTTATAATCATTAGAACGCATTTCTTGTATATCTTTAATAGAATCAGCCGTCATACTTCTTAATGATTCAGGATCAGATCCGGGTTCCACAATATCATTTGGAATAACTGGAGTTTTACCAGTAGGGCCAAGATCTGGAGTTGCATTATTTATTGGTGCATTTATTATTATATTATTTTTATTCATAATTTTATTGTTCTCCAGTAATTTTTATCCAATTTTTTAATGCATCCAATCTAGTTTTTCCTGGATTTTTCTTTATAAATGCTTTAATATATGATTTTCTACTTTGTTCCTGACCATTAATAAATGCCGTTTCATTATCAATAGCAGCGATTCCAGTACCATTTTTAATATGTTCATTTAATTTTCTAAGATCATATACTTTCCATAAACCACGTGTATTAGGATCAATTTTACCATTTTTAGTAAATGTAGGATGTGCTCCTTTAATTGCACTCCATGATGACAAGATAGTTCCAGTAGTATGAAAACCTTGTGCTTCAGCAAATGGTAAAAAATCATTATAAAGTTCCGCAACATCCATTTGACTCTCCAGAATACTTCTTACAGTATTTTTTGCAGCCATTGGTTTTCTTTCCAGGCTAGGCTTTGATGCCATTAGAGCAGTTAATAAAGCCTTAGTTCCTCTACTTGCTCCGGGAACCGTTGCTAATCTTTCTATAACAAGATTGTTATATAACATACTTAATTCATTTGCTTCATCTTTTGTTAAATAAGAAAAATTTCCAACAAATACACCATGGGAATCAGTATTTTTATTTATTAAATATAAAATTCTACTTGTATCATTTATAATTGTTTGAGCGGCTTCAGATCGTTTTCTCAAATCGGGTTTAAATTCTTCACTATACTCTTTTGTTTCATATTCATTGAATTTTTGCTCAACACCACCATCTGATTTAGAAAAAGATACTTTTACACCAGTTCCAGGTATAGTAATTTCAGCACCAGTGCTAAGCTTATCATTCATAGCACTCTTAGTTAAATCAGAATATTGTTTGCTTTGAATTGCAAAACCATTAACAGTATCTTTAATAATTTTTATATTATCTAATGTGCATTTTTCAGGGACTTTAATTCCTGCGCGTAAATATGCTGGAGCATATATATTATTCCAATTATCCATAAATTTACCTGTTTGGTCTTGAGATGCCGCCCATGAAATATTCCCAACATATTCATTTCTTTTTTGAATATAATCCATTTGCTTTGTAGCATTTTCTATTGGCTGCATATTTATCCTACCAAGAGTTTCTTTCATACTTATCTGATCTCTCGCCATTCTTGTCTGCATTTCCATTAATCTAGCCTGATTCATTACTGGCATATAAGCCGTTTCTACAGTAGCTTTTTTTGTTTGTGCCGTTTGTAAGGCAATTTGACTTACAGCTTTTTGCTGATTTAATTTCAATTCCTGTTCTTTACGCATAGCCTCTTGCTGAGCGCGCGCTTGTTCTTGAGCTACTTTAATTCCAGATAGAATATCTGTAGCAAGGTTTAATGGTTTTGGTGCTTCTATATCACCTAATAATCCAAAATTTACTGGCATATTTCACCTCTTATTAAAGTCCACCTAATAATCCACCTTCTCCTGCTCCTGCCCCAGCCGCAGCAGTACCTGAAGAACCAAAAAGTTTTTTGCCAAGCATTCCACCTATTGGGCCACCTAATATAGTACCACCAGCCATAGCTAAATCACCTATTAATGATCTCATAGTGCCAATATCTGACATTTCACCTTGTGCTCTAAGTTTAGCTGCTTCTAACATAGCATTAGCCGATGTGGCGCCTTGCTCTTCAAAACTTCTACCAGTAAGTTGTCCAGTAGCTATATCATAACCACCAATAGTTGTACCAGCCCCTACAGTTTCAGCTTGAGCCTGAGAAGACAATTTAGAACCTAATTCAGTAAGACCAGCTAATCGCTGTTGCCAATTACCATATTCTTGTTCAGCCATTACTTGTCCATAAGAAGTCAATTCTTTCAATAAACCACCTGATAATGCACCACCACCAGCAGCTGCAGCAGCCATTCTAGCCTTTTGCCCTTGCTCTAATGCAAATTGATATCCAGGAGATTGATGAAACATCTCTAACACATCAGAATATTTAGCAGACGATGGCAATCCCATTGATGCCTTATATACATCTAATGATTCCTCACCAGCTTTTCGATATGGAGAAGTATAACCAATTCCTTGCTCTAGATATTTACTAACATCTGTTTTACCTTCCCGTAGATAATCAGAATAAGCACCACGTTCTTTTTCAGCATATTTGCCATATTCCTTACCAGCTTCTTCTGCTGATTTAGCCGCTTTCTCATATACTTCTGAACCACCACCGAATAAGCCTTTTAGAATTGACATAGATTCCTCATCATTAAATAATTAAATTTTATTCCCAAACTATTGCTTCTAATATAGATATCCCATTAGTAATTAAAGTAATTAAATTATCAATATTTGATTTTTCTAATATAGTTGCCGCATCATCATAATTTTCGTTTAATTTAATATCTTGTAAAAAATTTAGACTTATTCGACAATGCATTATTTGTGTCACTAAATTATTCTTTACCGTTTCTAATTCAATGATATATGTATCTGGTCGTGACATAATTACCTCACAAAATTGAATATGTTATTGAAAAAGCCCTAAAACCAGAACTACCGGCTCCAGAAAAATTTCCAACTCCATTGTAAATCTGCATTACACCTGTTGTATTAATTATTATTAATGAATCATTACTAGCATCAGCTCCATTATTTACCGTTCTAGGAGCAAATAAATGCAAAGTTACGGTTGGTCTATAAGCAACTGGTAAAGCACCAGTAGTTATAAATGATGCAGTTGTAGCAGTATCTAAAAGTTGGGGGATTCTTAAAGTTACCGTATATCCAATAATCTCAACCTTTATTGTAGTAAATATTCCTAAAAACCAAATACCACTGAATCCCATATTTATATTTTGATAATTATATTTTGATAAAGTTGCTTCATTATTTATAATCGCTCCTAACTGTTTAGATACACCAGTTGCACGAACAATTGAAAAATAATTATTCCCACTGTCATCAAATACTTTTAATTCTGTACCACTCCAATCAAATACTTTTTTACCTGTTGCCTCATATAATAAACGATTATTATGATCTACAGATAATTTTGGTATTAAATTATCATCTTGTAAACTAACTGCGGTTCTTCCACTAGCATCTCTTTTTACGATTGTACTTATTGTATTTAAAGCTGTTGCAGCAAGATAAGCACTATATGCTGTATTCCAATTGGTTTCTTGTGTTGTGGTTGGAATTATATATCCAGTGGTTAAACTTAATATCCCCGTTCCCGATGTATAAGTTAATCCACTAACAGTACAAGTTATCGATGCTCTAGCTCTAGCATCAGTATAATATAAATTAGTATTCTCAGAAACGGCACTTGTATCTAATGTCTGCCATGTATTATCACCACGTAAATAATCATTAATTGTTCCAACTCCTGGTGATATCATTTTATTATTAAATGTATTCCAATCTACACTACTTAAATAACCATCATGTGTTGCGTCAGATTTCTGTACTTGTATTGAAGTTCCAGGACCAATAACACAATTAGTACCCCCATTAACAGTCAATACATGAGATACCGCTTCAGTTAAATTTCCTACCGTTGTAGGTCCAAATTTATTATTAAATGTATTCCAATCCGCAGAACTTAAATAACCATCAGTAGCTACACCTGATTTTGTTATACCTATAGAACCAGTATTAACATTATATGTAATTGGCGCAGAATTATGTAAAGCAGATCTTGCACGTGCATCAGTAAAATATAAATTACCATTTTCTATAACAGCAGATGTATCTAATGTATGCCAGGTTTTATCACCACGTAAATAATCATTAATTGTTCCAGGACCAAAACTATTTTCTTTACTATCTAACTGTGTTTGGACAGTGACATTAGTATGAATATGAACCAATGTATTTAATTCTTGTATGCTAGCCTCTAAACCATTTAAGTCAGCAATACCACTATTAAATCCACCGGTTCGTTTCCACATTATCCAATTCCATTGAGCTTGCTGAGATGAATTCATATCACGCACTGGTGGTTGTAATGTTCCGGAATCAAATGTAACACCAGTTATAGCTCTGAATTGGAAATCTTCAATAGGTTTAATCATATTAGGTTTCCTCCATTTCAATATCTGCTTTAGCTCCTAATATCACCCATTTTACTGGATCAGATACTCTAACTCTAAAAGTCCAATTATATGACTGACCTAATGATGTCCATATAGCTCTACGTCTATACTCACCAATCTTTCCAGCACTTCTCCACATTTCGCTACTCCATGAATGGCCTCCATCTTTAGAATATTGAAGCATTATTTGTGGATCATAATTATGGTCATCCTCATCACCACCACCACTTTCAACATCAATCTGTAAATTATAAAAAGAAGTTCTCAATAATTTTGCCTGGATATGCCGCATGGTTCTTTCGCGAACGATACCAACACCATTCTCGGTTCGAGTGTCTTCATTTAAATAATAAAGATTACCACTCGCAAAATCGCCAATTACATGTAAACCATCTATAAATGCATAAGCATTTCCTCTAAATCTTCCTTGTCTAGAAATATTACCAGTTGGAGTTTCAGTCACCAATGTAGATGACCACTTACTCCACATTCCTGTAGATAAATTATAAGCCCATGTGGCATCTGCAGTAGGAAATGTAATTACATAAAAGAATTGACCACGATATTGAAATGAAAAAGCCCATGCATCTTCGATCACATCATATCTCGATATAATTCCTGTTATAGCCGGAGTCGATATAACTATAGCATTATAACCTTGTGCCATAACTACAAGACTATCCCCATACTTATTCAATGCTAGCCAAATAACTGCATTATCTTGTGTTGTCACCACAGAATGAGCAGCAGCACAACCATACTCAATTGTTAATCCTGTTCTAGGACGAAAAGTAGTAGTTGCTTGGCCAGTATCATAAAATAATTCAGTAGTAGCACGATTGAATATCCATAATTCCTCATGAATTACAAGCATACTAACTAAATTCTCTGCATAAGAACCACTAGTATTAAAATTGGTAGCAGGTATTGACGTAAAATCATAATTATCAGTCCAAAAAAACTTAAATGTTCCTTTGACTGGATAAAGGCCATATCCATCAAGATAAACCAATATTTCTGGTGGAATAAAATCTTGAAATGGTTTATCAGGTGTAGGAGTTTTTGGTATTATTGTAAATTCATTAGCTAATTCTGACGAAATTGCTGAAACACGATATTTATAAGCATAACCATCTGATCCATCTATAATCATCATCTGATATCCATTATCAATTATTTTAACTCTACCAATACTCGTATTTAAAATACCAAGTTGTTCTCTTGTTCCAGTTATACTAATACGATAAAATTTATTGTCTATTACAGCATACAAACTATTATTTTTTTCATACAAACATCTCACTGATCTTTGATCGCCAATTTGTGGAGAAAACATTAATAAACCAGGGAATGGATAAAGGGCGACAGGAAACTTCCCATTTTTATCAATAATAGGAAACCAGTTAATTAGGGTCTGCGCATCTAAATTTAATGAGAACTCTTGATACGCATCTCCTACTATAGGAAGAACTTGATTCTTTATCATAATTATCTAAACATACTTTGATCAGCAGCAGGTTGCACATATACTGATCCAGATTCATTATCAAAACCTTCCATTTTCTTTAATAATTCATCAGCCAATGGTTTTAATCTATCAAGTGTCGTTAGTTTTCCATACCTAGGAGCCAATCTAACAGCCAATTGATAAATTATTGCCTCAGACCATTCATTAGGAAAATCTTGTTTATCTAATGTATTTTCAAATATTTCTATCTGCCGATCATAAGTAAAATTTACCTTATATTCTGCATCAGTACTTGCGGTTGGCCATATATATAAATAACCGAATGTACTTTTTGGTTGATAATTTAATGAAACAGGAGTTGATTGGACAAGTTTGTTTGGTTGTTCCGTCCATTGTTTATGAGACATTAACCACATTGGCGTATCTATCAAACTGGTATTTTGTCTTCTTCCCTCATATACATTTAATGGTTTTTCAATTTTATACGTATATGAATAAACATATGCATTGTTTGATGCCGCAGTTGTTAGTGCATCATTTAATTCAATATGGGTAGTATCTGGTTTTGACTTAACAGTAGACCACTGATAATTATTACCATTAACTACTACGGCAATAAAATCATTTACAGAGACCTCACTACTAGTATCTACTGCAATTATAGTTGTCCCAATAGCAGCAACTGCAGTTAATTGAGTGGTATTAAAATTTTCAGTAGCATGAGCATAAATCGTTACATCAGAACCATCTACCGTATCACCGAGAATAAATCTATTTTGACCAGCATTTAGGAATAGTGTTGCTTCATTTTTTTGAAATAATCGTGTCCCATTCGCCTCTAATGCTTTAATCATAGCATTTAATGCATCCAACGCCACTTTGATATCACCATCATCTATAGTTTCAGTAGACATGGTACCTATCACGCCAATAATTTGAAATGCTTGGCGGATAATATCATAAGCACTAAAATTATTATAAAACCTAGTTGGATCTGTCATATTAATCATCCACAAATTTATCTAACGGTTCTGGTCTTGGAATAGCAACTGGCTTCATATCTGGAACACCACGCACAAAATCCTGTGGATGTCGTGGCTCCCATTCATCACTTTTTACAAATTTACCATCCCAAGTTATTTGACATGAGCTAGCTTTAACTTTAAATCCAGTCATATCACAGATAACATTATAATCACCTTTGATATACCTATTTCTACGCATATCATTCCCCTATTAATAATTAAAAAATTGGATTTTTTATCTTTTTGTAAACCGTTAAAATAATAGTTCCAACATCAGCAGCACCAAGACCAATAGTCGTCATTAAAATATCACCTGTTTTACCAGTACCAGAATTATTTATAATTCCACCAAACCATTCGAAACAATGCTTAAATGGATATTTATCCAATAAATTCATAATGAAAACGTCCGCAGTAGCATCCCAATTTAAATTAGCTGTAAAACCATTCAATGCATATTCAAGTTTCATCAATTTATTATTAATTGAATTATGTGTATAAGATGATGCATCATACAAAACATAATTAGTTTCTTCTCCGCTACCATCTCCTACAATAGTAATCTTAACTACAGTCTTTCTAATATCATCTACTAATGTTTGTTTAGTGATAGTATTTGCCATAATTTTCTCCTAATAAAAGAGGGAAGATATATTCCTCCCTCTTTTAGATATAAATTATAATGCAGCAATAGTTGCACCTGCAGCTAGACGACGGAATTTGACATAAATATCAATTTCCCCAGCACCCGTGCAATCAGTCACAGTGGCATGAACTTGTAATTTCTTACCCGTTTCAATAACTGTATGTTCACCAGTTACCGAAACACCATTCATATCAACAGTTTTACTTGCACCTAAATTAGCTACCGTCTCTACAAAGAAATTAAGTTCACCACGAGCATTATTAGATTTAAGTTCAAAATTAGTTGCAGCTGCTAAACCAGTACCATCAGTTTTAACTACAACATCTTCTATAAGTAATTCGCCACCACTTGATACACCAGTAATATCAACTGCAGCTGATTCTAAAATTGCACTTGATACCATAGTTTTTTTGATGATAAATGTAGTACCAATGGCGCCTAATACAGAACCAGAACCATAAACTAATGCAGAACCATTAGAACCAATTGCATCAATGATAGATTTACTTGCTGCCAAAGCCGTTCCTAACGCTGTACTACCAGAAGCTATAAAAGTAGCCAATGATCCAGCAGTTGGAGTAGCACTTAATGTCGCAGAATCAATTTTATCACTTTGATCAGAAGCATTTGATGCATTGCCATCAATTGTAGTTAAAGCCCCAGCATCTGGAAGCACATCGGTAACTGCTTTGATTGCTGTAACTTCACCACTCATCGTAGTTAATGCGCCAGCATCTGGTAATACATCAGTAACCGCCTTGATTGCCGTAACTTCACCACTCATAGTAGTAAGAGCACCAGCATCAGGAAGAACATCAGTAACTGCTTTAATCGCAGTAACCTCACCAGACATAGTAGTCAATGCGCCAGCATCAGGAATAGCATTTGTTACAGCTAGAATTGATGCAATATCAGTGCCAACCGGATTAGTTCCTGAAATTAATGATTGATGAATAATCGCAATTTTATCCGATGCTTCTACATTAGCCCCAAAAGCATTAACAGTAAAAGTTCCGGTCGCAGTTACATAATTAGTAATTTGACGTATTTGAGTTTCAGGAGCAGCACCATGGCTATTAGCATTAACAATTACCTGCATGTAATATTTAGTATTAAAGAAATCTTCTCCATATCCAGATAAATCAGCTGCCACAATAGTTGTTGCAGACGCACCCATTCCTGCATCACAAGTACCTACTTTATAAAAATCACCCTGTGGTGAAGCTAGAGATGCCTGAATAAATTCTAAACGTTCCAATACTGATCCATCAGCACTTCCAACAGTAGGAGTAGAATCATAACCAGTACGTAACATATCATCTAAACAAGAATTTGCCGCATCTGGAATACCAATCATTGTTTCTAAACTTTTAAAATTAGTACGAGCTGACGGGTCACCAATATCAGTTTGTATATCATCTATTTTACCTTCTATTGTTCCTGAACCAACAGTTCCTATAGGATCTCCTCCTTGTCCATCAATGTTATAACCAAGACAATCATTATCCCAATTTAATTTACCAACACTAGATACAAAAGTAGTACCAGAAGCAATTCTTATATCAATATTCTTTGCCATACCAGAAGTATTGGCACCAATAACCATACCTGGTTTTGGACCAGCATTTAAATTACGAACATATATTGATTCTAATCTAGAATCTAAATTATCTCCTAAAACAATAGGAGCTGATGAAAAATCACCATAAATATCGATATTTAATAAACTATTTGATATTCCAGTAACAGCAATACCACTTACTTTCTGAATAGTTAATGGAGCACCACCCTCATAATACATCCATCCATCAATAGTTAAGGTATTAGCACTAGTGGCTGTAATTTGATTTACAGTAGAAACGCCAGTTTCATCAGTATAAAATCCATTCAAAATACTTACAAAAGTTTTACCGGCAATTTGAATAGCAGAAAGTAAACCATTTTTAGCACCTAAGAACCATGGATTAATTAATGTAACCGAATTAGCACTAATTACCAAACTAGCATTGACAGAAGTTACAAATTGAATTCTTCCCCTATCATGCCCAAATCCTAAAAATAATATAGTAACACCAATAGTATCAATTGTTAAACCACCAGCACTATTTACAACTTCTATATGACCAGCAGCAACAATAATTAAATCATCATTATAATCTTTACAAAGTCCATTAGCATATTGAATGGTCGCTAATGGTTTAGTAAATGAACCAACATTGCCATCCGATCCTTTAGTTGAATCGACCCAAAATACATTACTATATTTAGACTGGGTTAAAATTAACGGTAAATCTCTAATGGTTATACCATTCGCAAAACCATGTGGATAATTTGAAATAGGCATTTTAAATTCCTCAAATAATTAAAAAAAAACAAAGACAGCACCAAATTATTATGATGCTGTCTCATATTTATTAAGCACCAGCACCTTGTGAACCAAACACACCACGCCAATCAGTACAACCAACAGAATAACGTTCCGTTGACTTAAACTTACCGTTTTCAGTATCGAAATCATTATCTTGTTCAAATTGATTTTCCCGACGTTGGAATAGTTTCATTCCATCTGGACAATTAGTTTTGATATACCATGCATCAGGATCATCTAAATAGTGATTTAATGCCCAACCTTGTGAGAGTTTACCCATTTGGTACATAGCATTAATATCACGTTCCGCTGTTCCTGGACGCTCTGGATTACCCAAAATTCTCTGTGCTTCGAATTGTAATTGAATTGGAACAATTAATTTCATTCCCATGATATTTATTTTCTTACCACGGTCATCAACTAATGAACCAATTTTAATTAACGCCTCTTCTAATGCTGCTTCTGATAAATCAGTATCAACATCTAAAGCGTTTGAACCATATCCACCACCTGACAGTGGATGTTGATTACTAATCATACAAACACCATCACCGCCAAGATGTGAATTACTAAAAGCATTATTTAGTACATTAGCAGCAACGATTTCTTTAGTTTGATTTGCAGAAAATGCAAGTTGTTTAGTTCTTTGTGCACCAAATTGCGGATAAAGAACATCTTCCATTTCTTCACGTGTAATTATATAACCCAATGCCCAAACAACATGGGTATATCGAGTGATATAGGATTGCTTCATTGAATCATATTCAATTGCTCCGCCACTTACCTTTTCTTTGAATAGACCTGTTCCCGTCAAACCGACATCTTCTTCATAATTTTTATCTGAAGTATGTTTGTCGAGAAATTCTGTCCATTCAACTACATGCTGATTATATGTCATTCCATACAATGCATTTAAACCAGGCCACAGTAGTTTAGGAGTAGAACCTGTATTGATTATTCCAGCCATATATTATTCCTCCTATACGCCAGTAGTTGATTTAAATTCATGCTCATTAATCATGCATATATACTTAGTATAAGTAGTAGTCATTGCATTTTGGAGAGCAGGAACAGTTGCGATAACACGGATCTGAGCAGTACCACTCGCTAAAGTAGCACTAAGATACATGCCAGACATGCTAGTAATTGTATTACCAGCACCAACAACGATATCACCATTTTTGCCAATATCTGTTGCAGCACTAGTTCCATCACGTTGTAAAATAAATAACGCATATGGATCATCGCACACATAAGCCAAACGTAACGTACTAGCTTTGCGATACATGTTAGATAAATCAGTAGGATCTGGAGCAAAACCTACTATAAATCCCCGAAGGGTTTCTGTTGCCGCTGCTTGAGCTACAACTGGATAACGCATATCCGTTTGAGGATAAGCTGCATCTGTTCCAGTTGATTTTACAAAGTCACCAATAAAAGATGCAACACCATTAGTTGCAAGATATAAACATGGTGTAACTTTCGCATTAACTGGATAACCCATTAATGATCCAATCCACTCAGCGCCAACAATACGAGAAACATTAGCCATAGAAAGACCTCAATTTCAAAATTGTTAGTAAAAAGATTCCGAGACGTTAAAAAACGCCTGATTAAGATTAAAAAGTTTTGTTTTGAAATTTAAAAATAAGAATGTTTAAAGCCTTTTTGTGGCCAACAAATGAGGATATATATGATATGAGTATGCGGAATTCCTGATTGAGGAAATTAATATTGAATATAAAGAGATAATTTTTCAGTTTATCTCTTTATATATAGGAGATATGAATAATAAAAAAAATATTAATGTTGATATAACAAAAAATATTAACTATGTCAACCTTTACTTTCTTTCATCACCTTCAAATAAATTTACTTTACCATAATATGCATTATCATCTGCCGGTTTATCTTTTTTGAGGTTAACCGTATCTTTAAGCTTTTCCATTCTTCTATATGCCTTACGCTTCTTATCTTCCTCAAAAATATCCTTATCTATTTCCATTAAATACGCCTTAATGCCAGATCGACTTGTAATACGGATTACGGGTTCACCATTTTCATATTTTATACGCCAACCAGCAGTTTCATATCTTTGTATTTTTCCTGGATAATCATCATTAACAAACCTTGCTTTACAACCTGGCGTTGTTTCAGCATTAAATTTACTAACGCCCTGTTCATATAATGGTATACGAGCTCCACGCATTTTAGAAATTATTTTTTCTTTTGTTTTTCTTTCCCTAGGGAAAACTTTAGTATCTGGAACAGTCAAACTTGTTTCTTCACTTTGAACATCATCGGATATTTCATTGCCAGTTAGCGCTTTTGCTAACTCATCTAATTTACTTGTCATATTTTATTGCCCCACTTTTAACTAATGCATCAACATAATCTTGCTCATTCATTTTAGAAACATTACACATTTTTTTCACAGCCACCCTTTGTTCATGAGAAAGATCATTTATCGTTATTTTATGCATATTATTTTGTACTGATTGATAATTCCTAGCTGACTCAACACTATTAGGCCGCTGTTGTTGCTGAAATCCTTTATAATCAGGGAATCTTGTTTTGGTAGATGCTTCAGCAAACCTAAATGCATCTATATGCTTACAATTTGGATATTTAACTCGATATTCCAGCTCTCTTTCAGCTGCATAATTTCTAACAACTTCTGTAGCTAAATCATTAGTATCGGTTTTCTTTATCCATGGATTTTTATTTACCCAACTCATAAGTTCTGGATCAGATGATATAATATCCTGCGCGTTTTTAGCTGTTGTAACTTCTTTTTGCGAAACAACAGGAATATCATTTTTTTGTTTAGATAATATCTTTGCTTGTTCTTCTAACATCTTAAACGTTTCAACATCCCCTGATCTAACCGCCTCCGTTTTCTTTAATTCAATTTGTTCTAATGCAGTATTTAATTCATTTTGTTCTTTGGTAATTAGAAATTTACCTAATTCTTCTACTGCCACCTTAAGATCTTTATTTTGTTTATCTAAATTACTATAACCTTTTCTTAAATGATAAAATTCAAGAAATTCATCAGCATCTCTATATTTTTTATTACCCGTATATTGATCTTTTGGTTTCCATCCTAAAACCATAGCTTCAAGTTCAGATTCAGAATATTGATTTGTTGGTTGATTTTCTTGTGTTATATTACTTTGCTGAGGATCTTTAGTTATACTATATAATTCAGCTAAAATATCATCTTCGGTTTTTTTAGGCGTTTCATCAACTACTTTTTCTGCATCAGGTACTGGTTTAATTATTTCTTCATGTTCTAGCATATAATAGCATCCTCCAAAACTACAGCAACCACATCTGTATCATTAATTATTCTATAATCAATACCATTTATTTTTTTAACCTGACCACCATGTTTAGCAAAAATAACTCTATCTCCCTCTTTCACACCAACACTTTCTGAACCACCAATTTCGCCAAACGCAATTGTTCCTATATTTAAAACATACCCTACTTCGGTTAATCGAACATCCTTAGTTTGTTTTATATTAATAATTATACCATTAGTTGTTTTTTCTTCTGGTATTTCACTTTCTTCTATTTTTAAAATTAAATGATAACCAATTGCCTTTAAGGGACAGTTATCAATTAATTCAGCTATATCTTTATTCATTTTTATCATTCTCCTCGTGCTTAATTAGAAACTTCATAATACTTTTATACGTTGCTACAATCCCCTGTGTTTTATGAAAATTTTTTGCTAATATATCCAGACTATCATCACTATATATCAACATATCAATCAAACATTGTGACAAAGCAGCAGCCCCATCCCTTAATTGTCGCTTTAATTCCTGCGTTTTAGGATGCTCATACCAATCATCATTATTCATCTTCACGCACCTCATCTTATTAACGAGTTTGCTGGCCCCCTTGTTGCTGTGACATAGCAGCTAATTCGTCAGGTGTTTGCGGAACACTACCACCAGCAGAAGTAGTCCCACCCCCAGCAGTCATACCTTCCTGTGAAGGCAATTCAGTATTTTGCTGATTAGCACCAACAAGTACAACATTAATTCTTTTCTCTAAATCTTTTATTGAATCAAATATTTCTCTTACTTCAGGCCGCATTACTTCATTCATTTCTATATTTTCTGATTGGTCATGTCTTACTTTCTTTGCCTCCTTAGATGCCTCAGATATTTGCACTGAAGTTATACCTTTTAATTCAAGTTCAGCCATATTAGTAATAGCTCCTAATTTAGCAGTAGCAGCTTGTGCCCCTATTTGTTCAGCAGATAATTTTATACGCATATGTTCTAATGATTTGCCTATAGCTTCTAATTCTCTTTCCATTAAAATTGCTGCTGTTTTCATTTTAATTAAATCAGTTTCAGCAGTAATTTTTAATTCTTCTGGAGATGGTGGTCGTGGTTGAGGTTGTGGTAATATTTTATCTTGATTAGGTACTTCTGTAGCCTGAAACCATCTATTTAATATTTCCCAATTATTAACCTCAGGCTTACCATATTGTGACATTAACATTTGTGCCTTAGCTAAACGTTGCGCATCAGATGCCATTTTAGGATCAGCCACGGGTAATATATCTAAATCTGGTACTTGATAATCATTTTCCTGAATTAATCCAGCTGATATATAGCCAAGTAATTTAACCCTATCCATATATCGTCTATTAATATTATATAAAGCTGTAAATTCTTTAGATAATGCTAAATATAATCTTTTTTGAATTGCCGTATAAATCTTTAATCCTTGTTCAATCAAAGCTAATACAGTGGTGGCAGGTGAATTCTGCGCATTCTCTTGTCCCTGCATGATATCTGATACAGATGCCATTTCCTTTGTTGCTTGAATCAACATTCCTAACAATTGAAATAATACATGCGATGGTTCACGCGCTGGTATAGGAAATATATTTGCCCTTAAGTCAGTACCAATAGTTGCATCAATCATTTGATATTCACCAATCCTAAATCTCATTGGTCCTTTTTTAATATTTAATGCACTTGCTATAAATCCACCACCAGTATTATTTAATGTACCAGCATCAATTAAATTATTTATAATAGTATTGGCGGTATGATTCATATGATAAAGCAATGAACCAAATCCCATACTATGAAATGATCCATCTGGAGAGGGAATAAAATGATAATCTATAAAATGCATATCTGGTTTAATAGATAATATCCGATCACTAATTTTTTTAACATTTTCCATTACGAATCTAGCAACCATTCTAACTACCTTCCGAGTAGGAATATGCAGCATTACTATATATGGTTCTTGATAACCATCGCCATCTAAATCATAAAACATATGCTGTTCTATAAAAGGATGTACACCATCTTCTATCCCATATTCTTCAGTATCGTGAGTTTCTGGCATTTCAGAATCATATCCTAGTTCTTCACCATCTTCTGATACTTTTTTATACTGAAAATCAGAAAACAATTCCATAGTAATCCTTTCATATATATCATTCTCATTTAAGAATACGATATGTGTTATCCGACGCGCATCATTCAATGATTTTATGGAATTATTTACAATAATATATTCTGGACTACAAGCATCTATAATTGGTATTTGATTTACCGAATCATAATATATCTTTTTATAAGCTGTTCCCATCATAGCCAACACCATTAAAAGTCTGTCCATCTCTTGTTCCCAATTAGGAACTTCTTTTAATAATTGATATGACATATGTTTAGCCAATCTTTTAGCTACTGCTTCTTTTAATCCCGTGGAATCTTCTCCTAATACATCAACATTAACAACTTTATCACCCTTAACTACTTCTGGATATGTTCTAGAATTATATTGTACAATTGCTGATACTATTAATGGATAACGAATATTTGCTGCACCTTCCCATGGCCAATTTTTATGTTCATCTGATTGTTTAGCGATTTTTAATGCTTGTTTTATAGTGTCCCACCACGACTGACGTGAATCCTTATCTGATAAATAATCTTTATATACCTTATCTCCTATTTCAAGTAATGATTTATCATCTAATTTATTTGCAATATTAATATCATTAGCCAGATCTTCTATTGATCCATGATATAATCTTTTTTCATTATAATCATTCATAATTCTTTCCTCTTAATACCCGGTTACCGGATTTTTATTAGTTACTTGAGAGTTAAGATACTCTTCTTCAATTCCAGACGGTTCTCTTGTCGCCCTATTAATACCACTCATAACAGCATATCTTGTAGCATCCATTAAGTGATCATTTTCTTTAACAATCTTACCATCTTGATTACGTCTATATACTCTAAATTCATTTCTCCATGCCATACAAGTTGTAAATATTTTTAATCTACCAGCATTAAGTTTATCTAGTACTTTAAAAATACCAGCTTCTACAGAATTATCAGCCATATCCACATCCAATCCCTTCATTCTATATTCTTGTATAAGCATAGTGCCATCATGTTGTGATCTACCACATGATGCTGGATCAATAACACCTTTAATCCAACTTCCTCTAGCTGAAATAGCATCAGCATGAACTGCTGCTTCAGCCTTACCCCTATAATATTCATTATATAAATATAACACGTCACTATTTCTATCAATAGCAATCCAAACACAAGCCGTTCTATTCCAACCAACATCCATACCAAAAAACTTAGGCCAATAACCCGGTATATCGAATGGATGAATTAATATATCTTCTTCTGCTATTGGATAAACTGCACCACTGCCAAGCGTTGGGATACCTTGACTTCTTGCATCTCTTTCATGTGGGGGTAAATTAGCCCATAATTGATTTTTAGCATCTTCAGTTAAATGCGGAACATCATTCCAAGTTATTTGTATAATAAATTTAGCGCCATCTTGTTCTTCTGGTATTTTGCCATTAGGCATAAAACTCAATACAACACTTGATAATCCAGCAAGAGGAGTGAATGTACACATAACCATTCCTTCTACCGTCATAGTACGAGTTAAGCATTCAGCATATATAGCACTACTTGGTTCTTCATCAAGCCAAATAACATCCTTTTCTGTTCCCATAAAACTTTCTGGTCCCTGATCATATGATTTAAGTCCAAATACACTACTCATACCTGACAAATGCTTTACATATATTGTTTCCACAGCATCCGACACACCTTGTTTAGATACAAATCTTTCTAACTTATCTGCCGGTATAAGTCCAGTTCCTTCCTCACCACGTTTACCAAGCATTAATAATTGTATAATATCTCTAGTAGTTTGATTTGTTTGACCAGCAGCCCAGCAATTAACGGGTCTATCATACCGTCTTCCCTTCCACCATCGTGGATATAACCCAGTTAGGTGATATGTCATTTCCACACCAGCAGCCACCGTCTTACCTACTCTATTAGCTGCAATCATAGCGCGTTCTCTATATTTACTACCAGCCGCAAAAAACAATAAATGTTTAGGGTATAGACTTCTTTTATAAACACCATCAGTAGGAAAAAATAGCGTTAATTTATTTGTTTTTAATTTGTCAAGTTTCTCATCTAGTGTATTTAGTAAATCTATTTTATGATATCTATTTTCCATATTATTGTGTAGTTTCAATATTTTTTGGGGTAACATCTATTATATGTTTTTTAGTAAAATCTCTTATTTTAATTTCATGCATTAATTGTTTAATTTTACTATCCAACTCCTCATCAGATAAACTCTCATACTTTTCAGAATTACCATTAGTTAACTCAACACTATTACCATAAGTCTTTTTGAATTTACGCTCTAACATAAACCTAATCATATTAGGTGCGGCTTTTACTTCATTTTTACCCTCAATAATATCCATAGCTTGTTCTTCCCAAAACTTTTCTGCACATGCCAATCCAAATTCATATGCACCAGCAAATTCAGGATATCGCTTAAGCCATTGATGAAAACAGGTATTAGTTATTCTAAATTCAACACATACTGCAGCTATACTTTTTCCTTCTCTCATTAGTCTCTCTATATGAGTACAATGATAATCAGCCACATATTTATTTGCAGAATTAAAATTAATTAATTCATTGACCTGTCTTTTTGAAGGCAATTCTTTTTCTTTTAACTTAACACTTCTTTGTATCTTTTTTTTACCCATAATATTTTATACTAATATACATGATTATATTTGACATTTTATTCAATAAAAGATTAAATATAATCATTATATTTTTCAAATAAAGGAAAAAATATGAATCGTCCACCAAGAGATACTAGTAAAAAACATCCAACAGCTTCTAGAGAAGAAAAGAAGCGCGCAATGATTAAAACTCAAAGACAAAAAGCCATCAAAGGAAAAAAATAAATTATTTCTTTTTCTTTTTTACTTTAGTTGGTAACCCTTTGGTTTTAGTAGAGGCAAATTTCTTAGCTTCTTCCTTAGTCATAGATTTAGCCGCTTTAGCAATTCTAGGACTCGCTGCTTTGCCGGTTTTTTTAGCCTGATAAACCATAGCCATAAATTTTTGTTGTTTTTTACTTTTTGCTGGCATTTTTTTTCTCAACTTTTTTTAATTTTTTATAATAATCTTTATCTTCATCCAAATGATTCTTAGCAATAATAGAAGCCAATCGTTTATTAGCTGTATGCTCGTGTTCTATTTTAATTCCTTGCTTTAATGCTCTAGCGGGATACTTAGATTGATTAGGTTTATATACTTTAGCTGTTATAGTAATAGTTTTCTTTTTCATTTTCTCTTTCCCAACTTACGTAATTCTTTTTTAACTATTGCTTTTCTTTTCTTAGCAAATTCAAAACCCCATTTAGCTTCATGAGCACTGTCTTTAGCCATTTCCTTAAGGCCTCTATGCTTTTCTTCTTTTTCTTTTTTCTTAGCATATCTTCCTTCTTTCTTAGCCAAAGTGGCATAACGTTTTTCCCTACTAATAACGCCCTTAATATCTCTTATTTTTTTAGACGATGATTTCTTCATAAATTCCATTCTGTTGCCATTAAAGATAATTATTTTCTTTTAGACATCTTTTTTAGAGTGATAGCAAGACGAGCTCTTTGTCCAGTCTTCCCGCCTTTCTTAGCTGCTGCAGCTAGTTTCTTGGCAGGAATTGGTTTGCCTTTTTTAGCTCCCAATGATTTACGTAGTGCACCAGGATGTTTAATTGCTTTTTGGATCCATTTTTTTGCCATATATCACCTTTTATTTCTTTTTTTTAATTTTTTTCTAATTTATTATTCATATAATTTGCTATAGCCGATTGTGCTTTACTATAAATTATCGCTGCTATTTCACGATCTTTTCCACTATATAAAAAATATTTTTCTTTAAAAGTAACCATAACCACATCCCATTCTGCATCATTACACGGTAAAATTTGCAATCCTATTATTTCTGATACACGTAAATAATAAAGGCCACCTTCTTCAGGCCATTGTGTTTCTATAGTGACAAATTCACTCATATTTTTTTTAGATTTTTCTTTCATATTATTCTATTGGTATAATTAATTTATAATCCCAATTTACATATCTTAGGAAACATTTTCCTTCCTCTTTTATTAACCATCTTTTTCATTAGATTCCATCTAGCGAATATTTCTTGTTGTTGTCTAATAGGCAATAATAATTTTTCATCTACTGCGTAGAATACGCCTAATTTCCCTTTAGACAGTACTTCCAGCATAACTATATAATCAGTACCACACACTCTTTCCCCAGCCTCCCATTTACTAACCGTTCTATAGATTCTACCGAGTAAATTAGCCAAATCCATTCTAGTAATACCAAACATCCTTCTAAACTTAATTATTTTATATCTTCTATTTAATGCAGTTATTCTTTTTACTTTATCAAGTATTTTTACTGAACTTCTAAATTTATAAGTCTTAGGATTTGATTTTATATTGGAAACTTCATCTTGTTTTTCATATTGATTAGAGTATTCATCTACAGAGATATCTCTTTCGGAGGAATATCTATTGGGATTAGAGAAATCATTATTATAAATATTATAATTATCTGGCATATATTTATCTTAATATTTATTAATGTTCATAATATATACTTATATATATTGATTATCAATTGCTTATAAAACTATTGTTTCACATGGAACAGATTATGCTACGCATGAAACAAAGAATGCTAGCGCATGAAACAGAAGTTAGCTAGGGAACTAGCAGCCCAGCCCTATACCTTATCTCATCCCTATCTCTTTCTCATTCTTCCATACATCCCTTATTCTCTTAGGCCTCCCTCCGCTCGGCCTCCTTTCTATCATAGTAAAATTCTCCTCATTCTAAGCTTTTTTATTGGTTTATCGACACGCTTAATCAATTCTTTTTTATCCAGCAAAAGCTTACCATCTTTAAGTGCCAATATTTCAATCAGCGGTAGATCATGACCAGCAATTTTAAGAAAGACACCGTTTTCTATACTTAAAACCGGATAATCACTGTGTTTTTTTCCTTTAAGCATTCCTAGTATCCAATGGTTAACGTCGCGGCTTTTTAGCGGAACTACTATCAAATTAAGTAAAGCAGATAGTGTGTTGGCTAACAATCCCCCGCTAATTTGCCATTGTTTAAGATTGGATAAATCTACGGATATGCAACCAACATCATCGCGCTTATCACATACTATAAATGCTCTTGCTGGTTGTCTCTTTTCTTTTGGTAATATCTGAACAGGCATATCACAGTATTCCTCGCATCCTTTGCATCCCGTCGTTGTGGCAGAACAAGTTTTTTGCAATATCCCGTTTGCAATTAAGATTTCAACTGCACCAACAAACCAGTTACTTACGTCATCAACACCAAAATTTGTTTGGCAGTCGCCGCAAGTACCAAGTCGCGCTAAAATATATTTTAATACGTCGTTTTCTGGCATTTTAAAAGCTAGGTTATGTGTTATTAGGTTCCTTTGGTTCAACATTGGAGTCTGTCAGCATCTTACGAATAATAAGATCGCGCCCATCATTTTTTAATGAACACGAATTGGGATAACTTAAGTTGAACGAACGAGCTTTTATTTTCTTTCCTTGAGGATTTTGTGTAAATGTTACTCTGATGCCAACTTGCGTAACTGCAATTTGCCCAACAGAAATACCCTTCGTCACTTTATCGAGCAAATTAAAAATTGCGTCATTATCCTGCGAAGCACTTACTTCCAACGTATAAGTTATCTCTTGCTTGAACTCTAAAAGAATTTGATCATTATTTGTACACTATATCTCATATTTGGCTACTATAGAGGAATGTATAACGTATATATATATATATAAATATTACTTTGGGGGGTATATGGTATAGAACTAAGTAATTCTTGACTACTGAGCATTATTTATACATTTATGCTATATAATCTATCTCTAGATCGGAGTAAATCTCATGCTAAATGCTTGATTTTACTACGTTTTAAAGGAAAATATTACCCTCTACATCATATATTTATACTTTACATAGGGGGGGGTATTGTTAAGAGGTTGATAGTAAGGAGATATCGAGCATTACGCGAAAGCTTAGTAGAGAGACGATCTTATGCCCCAAGTTAGATATTTATAGTGGTCCTCCCAAAGCTAAAGCATCATGTAGGCTTTAGTATCATATTTTTATGAGAAAGTCAATAGATAGAAGCAAAGAATTGCAAAGTTGAAAGCCAACATTGCTAATCTTGCTAATGATAATAATTAAGCGAATCGACTAGCTGAAGAAGAACCGCCAAAGAGTGAAAAACTGGGTGAGTAAGAGCAGTTACGATATGCACGACCGTCTCTCTATATATATAAGCGACCACTAATAAAGAGATATAGAGTAATAAATGTACAGATATATGCATAATGAATTACTCAAAAATAATTAAAAAGATTAATATTATTATTGACAATTATTATTATTTATTATATTATCCGATCATATTAGTTTTCTGATCTGCACCAATACTAATACTAACGCAGGCGGAAGGAAGGCATGATAGCCCCTCTAGGCAGCGTCTCATCAACGCATCAGCAACTAATATAATAAAAATCTTTATGAACACAAGCCGCGGGGCTGAGAAGCCAATCTTAGCCCCTCCACCGCACAAATACAATTAATTTTATCATGAGAGGATTAAAATTATGACCACTTACACTTTTAGCGCAGATACCTGGAAAGCCTTTTGCGGAACACCAGCAAAAAAAATTAATATCAAAAAAATCAACGTCTTATATCTTTGCACTAATGATGCATGCGGCATCTGTTTCTCTTGTAAAGCAGACGATGTAAAAGGTTTAATTGATAAAGAAATTTGAGGCCAAAATTATGAAAACCTATGATGATGAAGAAGTAAGAAATTTGATTAATAAAGAGATATATTGCTGTCAATCATCTTTAGTTGAAAAACTTTTTAAAAAAGAAATTTTTACTGCTGAAGAGATAAGCAATTATTTCCACTACACTTGCCCGTATTGCTCAAGTGATGCTAAAGAACGCAATGGACGATATTTTTGCGCGGATAAAGAATGCGCCGGCTATGATAATAAAGTTGAAGAGACAGAAAGAGAAGTTTTTGAGTGATACGCATGTTCAAATTATATAGCAGATATTTTAGATAGGCTCGGCTATTGCTGCATAAAAAACGATTACGGAAACTGGTTTGGAAGAGAAATTACAGGACAAATGCTTTGTATGGATGGAGTATGGCAAAATATTTTAAGAAAAAGAGATGAGGAGTATTCAGCACTAGTCAAAACACTAAATAATAAATAGGTGATATATGGAAACATTAGAAAAAATATTACTAGAATTGGAAGCTATACAAATGCGGTTAGCAATAATGATCGCATTTAAACTTAGTGATGATCAAAAAACAATAACTTTTTTTCAACACAACAATGAAACTAATTTGAAATTTATGAAAAAAGCAAGTCATCTATTAGAAACAGTAATTACTAACTTATACAAAGAAATCGACAAATCCTATAAAAACAAAAGCCCAGAATTAAAACCATTTAACCCCGGGCTTCCTAACCAATAACATACACAAAAATTTAATACGAGAAATCAATCATGCAATATAAAATCTTACCCAAGTTTACTAATTTAAGCAACTTTTATCTTATTCTTAATTTTTTATTGGCATTATTATGTTTCATCATGATTTATATATGTAATGATAATGCCGATAGTTTTTATTCAATAATTGTCGCTGTAAACTTTCTTTGCATATTAAAAATTTTATTAACTAAATTATTTAAAAAGGAACAACAAAATGATTCAATTCACACTAAAAAAATTATCTGATAAACAATTTAATGAATTAACTTTTGAAGACTTTCTGGAGTCTTTAGGAGATACTTATCAACAAAAAATCGATACGCAGATGGTACCACATCTCGATGATTATAAATTTTGGCAACAGCCACGAATAACTCGTACAAAAAGCGATCCCTCACTGCCAACCCAAGCATCATCAAACAACGAAAATTTAAATATAACGAGATAAAAAAATAATGACGGATAATAATACAAAAAATATAGCTGATCTTCTTAGAGCAAGTTTAGATATTTCCAATGAAACAAGCAGTAAAATAGCGGATTTTGTTTTTAATCTCTATCTTGAAATTGGGGGAAAAAAAAGCAGCGCTGAAATTTTATTAGAAATAGCCAAAAAATTTAGAAACAATGAATTAGCATTGGCAATATATTTACTAGGTTATGTAACCGGCTATGACCAACATGACGAAATTAAAGCGGCTTTCAATTCGCGGCTTGATGCGCTGCATTAAATCAATAGAAAATAATATATGAACCATCAAACAATCCCAGCATTATATATGTCAAACAATCCCAATATGAGTAACAAAGAGCATATATGCAAAATGTACAATGATGACGCCAAGGATTTAATTGAAGAATATATTAAACATCATGAGGATTATGAAGACTTTATTATTCTGCCAGAATCATGCCAATCTACTTTCAATTACCACACCTATGATTATATAACAAAATTAATCATAAGATGTCCTACGTGCAAAGAAACTCACATAAAAGAAATTTATTTTGCAATACTAGAAACGTCAATTGACGATTATATCGAAGAATATCAAGAATAAAACAGAGCAAAAATTAAAATGAGAACAGACAATGAGAATAGAAAAAGTAAATTGGCTAAGATTACAAAAATTATTTGAAGAAGGACAAATTATAATGTGTCCAATTTGCGGGAAATTTGATATTAACCCGCTGCAACACAAAGAATCTAGCAATTGCGATCCGCTCTTTCAACATTATAGATCTATAAATCAAGATGAAAATTATAAATAATATAGAATATGAAGAAGAATAAACTTAAGCGGAGACAAAGCCTATGTTTATACCGATGGGGATACTTATCATTATAATAATATTATTATTATTTTAATTTATTAAATTCACGAAGGAGATTAATTATATGATTGAAACTCAACAAAAATTTATGACTGTCAAAGAACTAGCTAAAACATATCCATCTTTTTCTGAAAGTTCTTTGCGTTATATGATTTACAATGCAAAGCAAAATGGTTTCTCAATTTGCATACGTAAATTAGGCAAAAAATTAGTAATAAATCTAAGAGAATTTGAAAAATGGATTGATTCTCATAAAGTTTAGAAGATAAAGAATAAAATTAAAATGAAAATAAAAATTAAAAAATCTTGCTGGTGGCATAAATATAAAAAATTATATATAGTAATGGAAAAAATAATTAGTCATCCCGGATGTTGTGAATTCATACGTTATTTATCTTTATATCCCAAAGAATACTCGATATCCCAAAATGATGGCAAAATATGTATAAAATGTAAAAAAATAAAAAATAATAATGTAGATATTTCAGTTTATACATATAAAATAGGAATGTGGGAATCATATAATGTATACACAGTAAAAGATTATAGCCTGGTATTTAATGAATTAAACAAAGATTCGGCCTCATAAGAGGTAAATTATATGGGATATCATCAACAAAAATATAAAAACATTCTTCCAGAAAGATTATTAATAGAACTTGATTGCATAAACGAAAATAATTCATTAAATGGCGCTAATATTGATACACTTAATTTAGATAATAACAACATGGGCGCATTTGGCATAAATGAGTGGAAAGCTTTCGGTGAGGCGATTAAAGGCGCAAATATTGGAGGACTTAGTTTATATGATAACAACTTATACTCACTTAATGAAGATACTCTGACAGCCTTCCTTACGGCAATTACAAGCGCTAATGTCCACATAATTATAGGGGTTAATATACAAAAATACGTGCAAACAAGAAGAAAAATCATTTACGAAAAGCTATTACTCATTATTTATAGATTGTATAAGGTACTAAATAACGTTTTTAAAAACATCATTGAGTACCTAAAGAAGTAAATAAGCGCTCAGCCTCTGAGTATAGGTGGACATTGATTCCATTTTTCATATCAGAAGCCAGAACATATAACCTCGTCGCCATCGTTAGCATTTCTTCATCATCGTAATATCTAGCTTCATTAATTTTAATTAAAGCTCGTGCGTTATATTGTTCAGATAGCGATAATGATTTGGGATCGGAGCTTTGATTTTTTCCGTTATAATAATTATGATAGCAGTTAAAGCAAAGCGTAAGTTCTTTCTCTCTTACCATAACGCGCTTTGCTCGAGTATGGCCACATTTTGAGCAATTATGGACTAAGCATTTTTCCTCATGATGATTTTTATGGATGCCTTGTTCTATATAGCCACAATGCTCGCATTCATCTCTGTAAAATGATGACGTTCTTTTACAATTTGGACACTTTATTGCCATTTTCTATTGTTATCATAGTTAAACTCCAGCACTTTCACGCAGTTGCTCTCTTTTAGTAGCCAATCGAGCGTAGTAGATCGGCAAGTTTCGCCGGAACTCTTAGATGCCACCTTACCCATCAACCAATCGCTCTCAGACACCAATAGGAAGAACTTCTCCCACGATTCTATAGTAGGTAGCTCTTTTCTCCATCGTGCAGCCATGAGCTTTTTACGCATTGCTGTGACTATCTTGCAAAAAGGAGCTATGCTGTAATCATGAGCTACAATTTTGTTGTACAGAGCAACTATCTCATCGTATGGAATAACTTCTTTTTTCTTTTCTTTCTTTTCGCTTTTTACAATTTCATCATTTTCGTCGTCAGTGCCAACTGACAAAGAATATGTCTTTTTTAAGTCTTTAAAATCTTTATTTGTAATATTATGTATTTGTAGGTCTTGCTTTGCCCAACTTGATGCAACCTCAATTTGATCATTACAAGAGTTGAGATAATCAAGTGCTTTGTCCCATTCTTCACTTGATAAACAAACATCAGAGACATACCAAACCCTATCTTCGATCTGTCCAGCTTTATTTCTAATTTCTTTTATATACAAAAATCCAGCAGAACGTAACTCCTTGAATATTCGATTTACGACAAGCTCGCCAGCATACTTATTTCTGTAGAATTTTTTGTAAATTATCCAATTATCCGGCCTGCTTGATAAATCTAAAAGAATTCCAGCCGCTTCGTAAGAAATAATTCCACTTTGTGCGGCTTGAGCAGTTGTATTAGCAATTTGCACATATCCAAATTGCTTAACATGTTTGATAATTGGCATATAATTTTCCTCGATTAATTTTTAGACAAAAAAAAGCTTCTATGACGCTGTGCCGTCGTTATTCCCCCGTATCCAAAGGGGCGACACAGCCTCATAGAAGCTCTAGTAGATACTTTTATATTAGGCTAACGACAGCCTGATGTGATGTACGGTTATCTTCCCATTTATCTCATTTTGTTTCAATATCTAAATTTTGAATATTTTCACAAGATCCTTTGTATGTTAGGGTGGTATTACCACGATAAGCCCACAGGGGACATAGTGTAGAGGGGCAATTAGCGGTTTTTCCCTCCCACCTCATACATTCAGTGCAATAAAGTTTGATCGCCCGTATTCTGTTCATTTTGACCCACTGCAAGCGCCCATCCTTACATCTTACTTTCTGGCGTACCCATCCACGAGGCAACTTTATCCTATCATCATTTTCTATCTGTTCATTCATATATGCTTAATTTTATTTTGTTAAGAAGGAGTCGCTTTCGGAGGATGATAATACGAGGGAACGTACTATATTTGAAGGGTGTGAGTGAGTGCGACTCCTTCGTTTATATTTTAACAATTTAAAATATACTTTTATACCCATTTCTAAATATTCTTTACTTAAATCTAAAACCAACCTGTTAGCCAAAGTTTGAGTTGATAAAACATGAATTTCTATTTGTCTCTCTCCGCTCTCATAACATGCCACCTCAATTACACAATAGTTTATAGATGGTATGGATTTTTTTTCATAACCAACTGTTTCAATTATATCCAAATCAATTTTGTACATTTTTTATTCCTAAAAAATAATTTTATACACTGATTGACAAAATAATATAATAAATGTATATAAATGTCAATAATTAAAATAAATCATAAAAAAAATATGGCAAGAAAATCACCGAACAAAGACTTAAAAGAAATTTGCACTAAAGAACTATCAAATTTTATGAAAAAATATGGAGTGACATCTAAGCAAGCTGCAAGTCTGCTTGGCGTGCGCATGGCTGCTATCAGTACGCAAAAAAGAGGTTACTATAGATGGATGCCACCAGAAAAAATTCTATATCTAAAAAAACAATATCTGCAATTAATTAAAAGTCATATCACTTCCCTAGAAAATGATATCAAACTTATGGAAAATTTTGTTAATAAAGCCAAAGATATTGTTGACAATTAAAATAAACCGCAGTATCCTGACTCCACAATAATAAAAAATGTTAGCAAGACTGGGGCGCCTCTTAAGAACACAAAAATAATAGCCCCAGTTGCGCTAAAAATATGCAAACAAATTAACCGGGGATAATGGGGATAATAATGACAGATAACAAAAATGAATTGATAGATGAGAAGTATATTAATACAGATGAAACACACATTCCAGATAGGATATATATTGATGCCATGGTAAATGCTCAAGAAAAAAATCCGATAATTATTAGGCCAGAGATGTCGCCAATCGATGTGAAAAATCAGGTAAATTTAATCCAAGAAGTAATGCGATCAGTGATGATTAAAGATGAGCATTACGGAATTATACCTGGGTGCGGATCAAAACCAACTTTATTAAAAGCTGGTGCAGAAAAGCTGATGCTTACTTTCCGACTTTCTCCAATGTTCGAAATTGAACAAACAATTTTAGAAAATGGACATAAGGAATATAAAGTAATAACCACGCTAAGACATATTCAAAGTGAAAAAGTTATCGGACAAGGAGTGGGCTCATGTTCAACATTAGAATCTAAATACAGATATCGGATGACAGCGACAACAAAGAAACCCACAAAAGAAGAAGCAGAAGAACTCAAGAGACAAGGACTTGGCAAGTGGAGAAAAACGGGAGACTTTTGGGCATGGTACGAAAAAACAGAAAATCAAAATCACGCCGATAATTATAATACAGTACTTAAAATTGCGAAAAAAAGAAGTTTAGTAGACGCAGTTTTAACCGCCACTGCGGCCTCAGATATTTTTACGCAAGACATCGAAGAATTTCCGGAACAAGAAATAAATACTACTACTGGAGAAATTATTAATAAAAATAATACGACTGAAATACAAATAGAAATAGATGATAAAATTGAATATGTAAAAGAAGCAATGAGTCAATCAGATGATGAATTATTTACAAATAGATGTAAAGAAATAAAGGAATGGTTGATACAAAAAACACAAAATGATCCAAGTAATTCGAATAAATATAATCAAGCAATGAAATATTTAATTGATATGTACAATGGCTTTTATAGGAAAGATTAAATGGAAACAATTAAATTTAAAGCATTTATTAAAGATAATAAAACAATGGCAAGTGTATGGAGAATGGATTTCGATAATCAATTTATTATTCTAATGGATAAAAATAAACAACCGATAAAAAATGAAAAAATGGAAAATTTCGATTTTAAATTTAATGAAGTTGAGATTATGCAATTTATAGGATTATATGATTGCAACAATAAAGAAATATATGAAAATGATATTATAGAAATTCATCATTACAATGGAAAAAGAAATTTATTTGAAATAAAATTTATTCAAGGACAATTCTATGCTCACCCCATTGATAATAAATATATTAATAATGAGTATAAAATTAATAGATATTTACCGGAAAGAATTAAAATAGTTGGGAATGCATTGTTACCCAATAATTTTAAAATATAAGTAACTTTATTAATAATAATTTGGAGAAAAAAATGCAAGAAAACAAAGAACAATCAGATGTATTTGAAGTTGGCAAACAATACTTTGTTAGAACTGTTACATATCATGCTATCGGTGTATGTGTAGAAGTGAGAGAAACGAGATTCAATGAATTTGTTTTGCTTGATAAAGCGATGTGGGTTGCCGATTCAGGAGTACTAACGCAGGCACTAAAAGAAGGAATACATAAACAACCTTCCGCAGAATTAGAAGTATTTCCAGGAATTTTGAATATCAATATAAGTGCGATTAGCGATTTTGTTGAATATCTTCCAGAAATAGAATTAAAACAAAAATGAACAAACTAATTATTAATTACTGCGGAAAGAAAATTATTGATGGATCTAGGAGTGGGGCTTGGTCTGGGTCTTGGTCTAAGTCTTGGTCTGGGTCTAAGCCTTGGCCTTGGCCTTGGTCTTGGTCTTGGTCTAGGCCTGAGTGCTGGTCTAGGCCTTGGTCTAGAGCTGATTCTATATCTAGATCCAATTAAAAAGATTACTTATGAATAAATTAATTATTAATTATTGTGAAAGGAAAGTTGTTGATGGGTCTAAGACTAGGTGTGGGACTGGGTCTTGCTCTTGGCATTGGTCTTGGTCTATGTCTAAGTTTGGGCCTAGGTCTATATCTAGGTCTAGTTCTAGGTCTAAGTCTAGCTCTGGGTCTTGGTCTGAGTCTAAGTCTAAACCTTATTAAAGAAATTAAAATAAAAAATGAACAAACTAATTATTAATTATTGCGGAATGAGAATTACTAATGGATCTAGGTCTGGGTCTAAGCCTTGCCCTTGGTCTTGGTCTAGATCTTGGTCTAGGTCTAAGTCTGGATCTAGGTCTGGGTCTTGGACTTGGGTTTGGTCTGGGTCTTGGTCTAGGGCTAGATTTGGGTCTCGGGCTTGGTCTTGGCCTACTGCTAGAATTAATTTCAGAGAATTAAAATAAAAAATGAACAAACTAATTATTAATTATTGTGGAAGAAAGGCTATTGATAGACTTGATTGTTGGTCTTGGTCTGGGTCTTGGTCTGGTTCTAGGTCTGGGTCTGGGGAGTGGTCTGCATTTTGGTATAGGTGTTGGTCTTGTTCTAAGTCTATGTTTAAATTTTATTAGAGATTAAAAAAAAATGGATAAAATAATTATTAATTATTGTGGAAGGAACATTATTGGTGAATCTAAATCTGGATCTAGATCTAAGTCTAAGTTTTGGTGTGTATCTGGATCTTCATATAAATTTAGGTCTGGGTATAGATCTGAGTCTGCGACTAAATCTAGATATTGGCCTGGGCCTGATTCTTGTTCTAGGCCTAAGTCTTGGTCTAGGTCTAAGTCTTATTAGAGATTAAAATAAAAAAATGAATAAACTAATTATTAATTATTGTGGAAGGCAAATTATCAATGGATCTAGGTCTAAATCTAGTTCTAGGCTTTGGTCTTTGTCTTGGTCTGGGCCTTGGTCTTGGTCGTGGACTATGTCTTGGTCTAGGTCTAGGCGTTGGTCTAGACCTGGGTCTTGGTGTTGGTCTGGGTCTTGGCCTTGGTATTGGTCTTTTTCTAGACCTGGGTGTTGGTCTAGGCCTTGGCCTTGGTCTTGGACTAGATCTAGATCTAAACCTTATTAGAGATTAATTATGAATAAGTTAATTATTAATTATTGTGGAAGAAAATCTGTTGGTAACTCTAAGTCCTTGTCTGCGACTATGTCTAGGTCTAGGTTTAGGACTGTATCTAGGTCTAGGTGTAGGTCTAGGTCTATGTATGGGTCTAGATCTTGGTCTAGGTCTAAGTCTTATTAAAGAGATGGATAAAATAATTATATTATAAAAAAATTTAAAATAAAGGTGAAAAAAATATGTCAATGATAAACGAAGTAAAACTACACGGTACAATAACTAAAATCGATCCACTAAAAGATGATACGAGATTTATAACATTTTATTTAACTCAACTAAGTGAATACAAAGGTAAAGAAGTAGTACATGTATTTAAGATAAACAAATTCATTCCAGAAACTGGATTTAAATTTGTGGTTGGAGATATAGTAATTATTTATGGCGCATTAAGTGGCAAACCTTTTGAAAAAGACGGGAAAACATACAATCCTATGTCAATATGGGCATCTAATATTTTTAAAGTATTTCCTAAAGAAAAAGAAAATACAAAAGATAATAATTATTCCGTTCAATCAGATATTCCATTTTAATAAAAATGAATGCCAAAAAAAATAATTGTAAAAATTGCAAATATTGGTTAAGAGGCGAAAGGGATTTTGTGGGAATTAAAAAAAAATTATATCAATGCAAATTTCTTACAGATAATGATTTTATAATAACGGATTATTATAAGGCTTATATCTATACTCAACCAAATTTTTTCTGTAATCAATGGAAAAATATTAAAGATGAAGAGGAGACAAAATAAATGAAAATTGAACTTAGAATTATTCATATTAATGAAAAAAATAAAGAGCATGTAATATTTAAAAATGATATTACTAATCAAATCGATGAAATATCTAGAAATATATTCAATCATTTTTTACCACTTAAGGATTTCATTGAATCAACCCCAGCTTCTTATTTAATAAAAAATGAAAACAAATAATATACTTATAGCATTCGGAATAATAATCTATTTTCTTTTTATAATTTTTAAATTAATGGATATAATTACCATTGGTTGGATAATAGTATTAACTATTCCACTAATATTATTGTTTTGTTCAGCCATTGTATTTGCCCTCTCTATGTTAATTGTTTTCATTTATTTTATAATAATTGATTATTTGGGAAAAAAAAATAAAATGAGAAATCTATGACAGCATTTAATACTAGTTTTACTTTTATATGTGATAATTGTAGTGATCATATAACAATAAATGATCTTGGCCTATATACCGATAATCTTAAAAATGCATCTAAAAAAATAAAAGAAATGGGATGGCAAACTAAATTTGAATTTCAAAGATTTAGGCATTACTGTCCTAAATGCATACAACCAATAACTAAAGAAAATAGATAATAATAAAATGAATAACGATAAAAAATTATAAATATAAATGAGGTTATACTATGCATAAAAATCAATTTTGGTATGAAAAACAAGATGAAGCCACGAAAAAGAAAGTAGCGGAAATTTTCGATCAGAAACAAATTCTTCGTGATGCTATTAATAAAAGAAAAGCTGAAAAAGCACATCAACAAGCAGAAGAGGGAGATCCTTTTGGAAAAACTTCAATGGCTCGTAAACTATTTTAATTTGTACAAAATTAGACTAATTTTTACAGGAGAATGAATTTAATAAGTTTCATGATATAATGCAAATTTTAATAATAAAATCAAAGGTGATAAGATGAAAAAACTTGTATTTGCAGTTCTAAGTTTAATATCAACATCGGCACTTGCTCATGATGGATTCTATACTGGAATTCAGGCAGGTATAATGCTCAATGGCTTAGATGCCTCAAACAATTATGTATCTACATTTCAGGTATTAAAAGAAAATAATAATCAATTAGCAGGTAGATTATTTGTTGGATATGATTTTAATAAATATTTCGCAGTAGAAGCAGGTTATCTTATGACCACAAACTTAATGGTTCGTGATATAGGATATCAAAGCAAAGAAATAGCCAATTTTAAAATTAAAGAACAAGTAGCTGATTTAGTTGGTAAGGGATCGTTTTATATGGGCGATAAATTTTATATTTATGGCAAAGCTGGCTTAGCTTATATTAACGTAAAAGACAAGGCTAATTCTTTGTCATATGAAGTAAGTAAACAAGATAACAAAAGCTTTAATATAGTATATGGTGTTGGACTTGGTTATGATATTTCAGAAAATATAAGCGCTGACATATCTTGGACTAGATATAATGGTCAAAAGAATTCAGCATCTGATTTGATTGATGGCAACTTTAAACCACAGTTTGATTTCTGTGCATTAAGTATAACTTATAAAATATAATGAATATAACGCAGATTCAACCCTCGAATATATTACTCTCATGGTATAAACAGAAATGATTCTGCGTTATTTTTTTTTAAAATAATATGATTAAAAATAAAAAATTCATAGATATCACAGCATTCTTTGGGAAGTTCCCATATAGGCCGGATTGTTCCAGAAGTGAAGACATAGAAACTGATAGTGAAAAGGATAAAACGACGAATATTTGTTTTCCAAATAAATCAAGTGAGAGTTCGAACGAACACAGTAACGGCGATGAACATAAAATTAAGTTAGATAATAAAGTTAGCTATCATGCCTAACTTTAATCTCAAGAACTTTGTCATATAGCATCTTTTTTATTTCTTCAATAGCTTCCTTGATAGGCTGAACAACTAATGCTATATATTCTTTTAGTTCATTTCTATCTATCTTGTCTTCTTTTATTGCTTTTATTTCCTGATCCATACATTTATTAAGTTCTTCGTAATCTTCTCTAATTTTTTTTAGATAATTAATTACCCACCCAACACCTATTATGAATGCTCCAATTCCTGCCAAGATTTCTATCAATTCTTTCATTTATTATTTATACACTTACTTTCATAAATTTGATTATTATTATCTATCTGCCTTAAGGTATCACTACTTATATTATCTAATTCCCATGTAGTAATAGTTATAGGACCAGCCCACAAACAATAACTATCAATCACGCGTATATTTTCGCAACCTGTCCCTAATAACAGCAATAGGATCATTACGGCGTTTTTCTTCATCTTTTTTAATCTCTATAGTATCTTTTACACTATTATCCATGGATTTCTGTCTTTCTTTTTCTTTGCCCTTTTTTAAGGTAAAAAAATATACAGATAAACCTGCGATCGTTCCAATCACAGCGCCTAAAATAAGATTAATTATATAGTCCATCATTCTTTCTTTCCTATTTTAAAGTTCTCAAATACGCTTATACCAAGCAATGCTCCACCAGTAACGAACAAATATTCAATCACACTTAAAGCTGCTATATCGTCTATTACGTCATGCATTAAACTATATGAAAACATAACAATAGACATTATCAATCCTACAGTTATCAATGCTATTCCACATAATCTTTTAGAACTTGGCTTACCAGCATCATCTAACAAATATTGTTCAATCATTTAGCCGTCACCTAATAAAAAGTTTATATCACTAACAATAGTATAAATACTCTCAACAAACCTAAGTAATACCTCATCGGAAAATTCCAACATATCGGTAGTAGATAGTGACTTAGTTTTGTATTCATTTATTTTTTTATCAAATGTAAGCTCGGTTCCACTACCATATTTAATTATTTTACGGCATTTATCATGAATATCATCTAATGCACGGATAATGTCTGCCAAATGAAGATAGCCATGCATGGCAGCTTGTCCTTCTTGTGTCTCAAGATTAAATGATATATTACCACTTATAAACGGTTCATTTTCCACATGATTATTTTTATTCACTTGTTTTTCCATTTTGTATGCCATGTTTTAAATTATTATATGTTCTCAATATTTGATCAAAATCTATTTTTTTAGGTTGATAGAGTAATAAATGCCATCCTAGCTCATTCATTGCATTGAATTTCTCCATATCTTTAATATATCCTGTTGGACGATTATGTCGACCAATGGTCCATACTGCCCCCTGAATTTCAACGCCAAGTTTAATAAATGGATCTGCGTAATCGATTCTCCATTTTCTTGTAGGATGGAACTTATATTCAGGAATAAATTCAAATAAACCCAAATTCTTACAAGTCATTATAAAAAAATCAGACTCTATTTTTTTAGGCATAATTATTTATCATTCATTTCAAAATGATTTCCATCTGCATTAGGAAAATCACCACCCCATCGATTATCAGGATGAAGAGTTTTCCATACATCACCTATCCATTTATATTGACATGAATCAGTTAAATATTCTCCTTCTTTGGCAAACAAATTAAGATCAATAGCCAATCTTTTACAATGTAAACTATTGACTATGCCTTTACCTTCTTTAGCATATATTTCAGCTTGTTCAGGAGAACGCCATGCTTCTCCTAGTGTACAAGAATATCCTTTATTAAATATATACGATATTAACTTAGAAACATTAAGTGCAAATATTTTTTGTTTATCAGATAGTTTCACAATTTATATAATATTTTTTTATTTATTTAATTGAATTTAAATAAATCAACAATTGCGCTTGTACTAATGGTACAAATACATTCGATGTTTTTACAATTTCTTTTAAAATTTGCAAATCAGCATCATCAACATCAACTTCTTTATCATTATAGATTTTAGTAGCTAAATTAAATTTTTTTATAACATCTCCAATTTTAATTTCAGGACTCATAATCGACATTCCTAAGATTTTATAAAAATGTACTTCTTGCCCATTTTCTTTAATATTTTGTCCGTTTAAATCTTTAATAGGAAAATCAAAATTTAATTTCATTTTTCACCTTTATAATTATATTAATAATCTTTAAATTATAGTGATCTTACATAATTATATCAATTAACTAATATATTTTATAATTAAGCATCAGGATATAAAGCAATTCTACATATTATTCCATTCATCTCAACTCTTACTGAGCCATTAGAAAGAGTACCCCCCATCGATCCCCGATCAGATCCAATAAAATTAATGAATCCTTCGCTTTCATCAGCTTGTGTTAAAGCTAAAGTTTCTACCCCCAATGCATTATTGGATTGAGCAATAGAAGCACGCTTTGTTGAAGTAAATCTTTCTATATCAAAATAATACTCATCACTATTCCAAGCACTTGTACTAATATAAACTATAGAACCTTGTAAATTTAATGGCTTGAATAACGAATTTGTCCTATCATATGCAGCTAAATATCCAGAGTTAGAAGCATATTGCATTTCCAATCCCGAACCAGTAGTTGGGAGGTCATTACTTTCAGCTCTAAAACCTTGTGAACTAACACCACCGGCAAATGTTGCATATTTACTCGAAGCTAATGCTAATGCAGTTCCAACGGCTCCATTTAAACTAACTTGGAATAGCATTTTAGAATCACGCGTAGAAGCAGTACTTGTCCAGCTTACTTCAGTAAGTACATTTACTCCTCCGGCAGCATAAGAAACCGCATTGGACGCTGTCTGATAGAAAGTTAATGATTGTCCAGTGCCAGTCGTGCCATCGCAAGTATTGCTCAACCGTAATGATTCATATACTGAACCAGAAACTCCAGTTGAAATTGTAGTTAATAAACCATTGTAAAATTCATAAGTCCTAGAAGTTGCAAGAGAAGAATTATAACCAAATAACATTCTCGATGTTGCTGAGGCATCAGCTACTTTGGCATCAATATATAAAATTGAATTACCAGTGCTTACTGATTGGAAATAAAGATTCCCAGTACTTCCTACTTGGCTTAAATATATCGCTTGTGCTCCAGCCCCAGTCGCACATATGGATAGATATGGGGCAGTAGTGGCGGTAATCAGAACAGCATCATTTGTAAATTGAACTGCGCCAGTAGTAGTATAAAAAGCATGTTGTTTATGTAAAGCTGTCGTATTGTAGCCATAACGAATTAATGAATCGTACGAAGCAGAAGCTGGTTTAGCATCTAAATCTAATATTACTGCGCCTACATAACTTGTATGGTAAATATATCCACTTGCGTCCCCAGTTGCTCCCCATACAAGCCCACTATGTGTATCGCCCGCTGTATCAAATGCTTTAAAATATGGTGCGGCAGTTCCTAATATAACTCCTGCACCACTAAACATTAGTGCCGCGTTCCCTACAATAGTTTTATTTCCATTAAGATCTGTATAAAGTATTTCTCCACCGGCACCTGTAGTTGGGACTTGAATTCTATCTGTAGCTGTATGCGGAGTTACGACAGTATAATAAGCAGGAATTATTACGCTATCCCACAAATTCTCACTACCAACAGCAGCATCAACATAAGCAGTAGTAGCTAATTTAGTAGAATTATCTAGTGCAGATTGAGTTGTAGCTGTAGTCCCATTTGGAAGTGCAGTGCTTGTACTAAATAATCCAGTAGATGATGTTTGTACTATGCCATTAGCTGTATTTAGAGTACTAGCCCCAAGCGTACCTAGAATAGTAAGCTTAGCTCCACTGATAGGAGTTGCAGTACCAATACAAACTTGATCTAATCCAGCATCTAATACCAATAAATTAACATCTGTATCACCTTCAAATCGAGCATCTAAATCTATTCCTGTTTCATTCCATACAAACCCTAAAACATCTCCCAATCTTAAAAGCTCAACTGGAATCCCACCGCTACCACCATACCAAACAAATTTTGGATTATGCGCACTATCTTGAGTGTTTTGAAACCATATAGCAGTATCTGAAAATCCTATAGCACCTTTAGTTGTTGTATCATTCCATAATACAAATTTATCACCCAAAGAATTTAAATCAACATTCGATGGAGCGCCCCATCCACTATTATTTAATTTAAATATTATTGCCGGAGTATCAAGACTAGTTGTCGTGCCTAAAGTCAATAATATA
>Ga0315277_10000907_pt1 | contig 44806 bp, 40 predicted proteins | sample YL17G05_15_MG_FD_203695 | JGI IMG/M metagenome (GOLD analysis project Ga0315277, IMG submission 203695) | Sediment microbial communities from Yellowstone Lake, YNP, Wyoming, USA - YL17G05_15 | ecosystem: Environmental > Aquatic > Freshwater > Lake > Sediment | place: USA: Wyoming | collected... | reverse complement strand
AGGAGAACGCGTTGTTGAAGGATTTGGTGAGGGGGAGTGAGGAGAGCACGGGGATTCGGGTGGAGACGGTGGTTGGGGATAGTCAGTATGGGACGGTGGAGAATTTTCGGGAATGTATGAAGCTGGGGATCAAGCCGCATATGAGCGATCTGAGTTATGTTCAGGGTCTGAGCGGAGCGGGTCGTCGGAGCGGGATTTTCGGGCTGGAGAAATTTGTCTATGACCGGGAGCGGGATTTATATCTTTGTCCAGGTGGTCAGGAGTTGAAACGGAGGCGGCAGAAGAAGAAACGGAAGGCGTATGAGTATGGGATAAGCGGGAAGGTTTGTAATGGGTGCGAGTTGAAAGAGCAGTGTACTCGTTCCAAGAGCGGACGAAGTATCAAGCGTTATGAGGATCAGGATGTGATTGATCAGGCGCGGAAGGAGTCGCGGAGTTTTGAGGCGAGAGCGGATCGGAGGAAGCGGAAGCATCTTGGGGAGGGGAGTTTTGCGGACGCGGAGAATAATCATGGACTGAAGCGATCGCGGTGGAGGAGGCTCTGGAGGCAGAAGATTCAAGATTTTCTGATTGCGATCTGTCAAAATATTCGGATTCTGATTCGCGGCGCGAAATTGGATCCGGCGCTGGCGATGGGTAAGACCAGGGTTCCGGGCTTGGCAGGGAGATTTTTGGTTGAGATGGGGGCGATTTTAAGGTTTTCGGGTGGAATTATGCGGATCAGGATGGTTTTAGGGGCGGTCTGGAAAAATTGGATTGAACAACCGCTTGCAGGCGGAATCCTGGATTAGGAATCAACCTCAGGGGCTTTCGGCAACACGCCCTAAAGCTCTGACCCCATCTCATAAAAGGTCTTCAAACGCGCTCTGGTCAAAGGGCTTGCCTTCTTTCTTGAGCCGGATGGCTTCACGCAAAGCCGTATGTTTCTTTTTGGTCATCGGCATTAAATAGCAAAAGAAGATGCTCAGGATTAACAGCAAGCCGGTTCCAAAACCATACATAATCTTGATCCCCCAAAGCGCCTTTTCGGTCTGTTGGGCATTCGGCAGATAGCCTACCTGGTGAAGAATCACTCCCACCAGCCAGAGCGCAATGGCCGAGCCGACCTTCTGAACCAGGGAAATGATCCCGTAATACAATCCTTCCCGCCGCTGTCCGGTTTTGAACTCGTCCAATTCCAGCACATCCGGGATGATGGTCCAGCCGATCATATAAACCCCGATCACTCCGGCCGAGGCCAAAACGATCAGGATGAAATAAAGGATCACATTGCCGGGCTTAAGCGCCATAATCCCGACACCCTGCACCAAGGCCCATAAGCCGATAAAAATAAAATATGCGCCGCGCTTGCCCAGCTTGTTGGAAGTGACGCTGATCAGCGGCACCCAGAGCACGGTGCAGGCGAAGAGCAGGGTGAATCCGATGGAGGATTTCTTTTCGTCAAACCCCATCACATAGGTCATAAAATAAACCATCACGGCTCCGGCGATGCTCATTCCGGCGATGCCCAGGGTGTACATCAGGATGGTGTATCGGAAGGGGCGGTTTTTTAAGGCGGCGTCAAAGATATCCCGGACTTTGACCGTGACCTCTTCCGGAAATAATTCATATCCCCGGGTGGAACGCCAGGTGAAAAGGATCAGGGGGATGCAGGTGAGGCCGAACCCCGCGGCCATTAACGACCATCCGATCCGGGGGCTGTGAAAGGTTTTGGAAAAATATTGCGCCAGCACCAGACAAGCTCCGCCGCTGATCACGGAAAAAATCTGGCTCCAGGCCGCGCGGTAGGCGTTCAGGTTGGTTCGCTCATCATAATCCTGGGTCATTTCCGCGGAGAGCGCCATATGCGGCACTTCCAATAAAGCAAAAGCAATGGAATGGAGGATCACGATGATGACGAAATAAATCTTGGTCAGGTTGGGGCCGAGATTGAAGTCTGAAAAAAGGAGCCAGGCGATGATCCCATAAGGCACGGCCACCGCGAACAGGATCGGCCGTCTCCTTCCATATTTGGATTTGATCCGGTCGGACCACACCCCCACCACCGGGTCAAAGAGCGCGTCCCACAAAGTCCGGAGCATCAGGATGAAGCCGGCAAAGGCCGGGTCTATTTTCACGACATCGGTGAGGAAGAACATAAAGAAGACATAGAAATTGGTGAAGATCAGGGAATTGGCGCCTTCCGCGGCGCCGTATCCGAACTTGACCCGGATCGGAAGTTTGCCTGACTTTTCTTGATTCATTTTCGTGTACGGGCGGACCCGTGTGTCCGCCCTTCATCTATTTTATTCTTAATCTTTCCGGCACAAGATCTCTCCGGAAAACATCCTCGGTGGTTTCCGCCTTCTTGATCACCTCGGCTTGATCTCCGCTCACCAGCACGGTTGCGGGCCGGCCCAGGGCATTGAAGTTGCTGGAAGAGGCGTCCTGATACGCGCCCGTGTCCAGGAATAAAATCAAGTCGCCCGGCTGGATCGCTTTGGGAACATCCACATCCGCCAGAATCCGATCCATATTACAGCTTCTTCCCACGATGTCCGCAATCATTATTTCTTTTGACTCGGGCCGATCCGGCGGATAGTCAACCATCATATATCGGAACACGCTGTGCTCCAGGATGCTGTCCGGGAAAAAGGAATCCGTGGTGTCAACATTGACCCAGGTCCAGTTGAGCGGATCGGTCTGTTGTTTGATGAAATTCACCCGCGTCAAATGCATTCCCGCGTCTCCATACAATCCCCGGCCCGGCTCAATCTGAATCTCTTTTCCTTCCGGAGTGAGTCCGTATTTTTTCAATTCCGTTCTCAAGGTTTCCAGAACCGCCTCCGCATAATCTTCCAGGCTCGGGCCCAAATCCGCTTGCGGGTCCCCCACAATTTTATCCCGCAGATATTTCCGCTCCAGGCCCAGCGCCGCGTTCATCACCTTGAACCTGAGGCTCCCGTCCCCGATCTTGCCCGCGAGGAAGCAGAGCGCGGAAAGAATTCCGGTGCTTACAACTTCGGTGCGGTCAATCGCCCTTCCCATCGGGTCGCGCCGGCTCGGGAACCCGCCTCCGAAATCAATTTCTTTCGGCTCCCATCCGTTCCATTCTTTTTTCAATCGGCCCAGCAATTCCACTGATCCGCGCACCAGGCCCTTCCAAAATTCCACCGAGCGCTTATGCCGGCCCAGATGAATATGAACCCCGCTGACCTCAACCGCGCCTGAAACCAGCGCCCATTTGCCGAGCGGGATCAAATCCTCGGTCGGGATGCCGCTCTTGTAGGCATAGGCGGCCAGCTCGGTCGGGATCAGCTCCGGGGTGAAATCCGTGGGCGCGCTCAGCTCCCGGAAATTGGGCCGGAGCCGGAACCGGATCAGGGCTTTTTTCTTGAGCTCCCGCGCGATGGCTTCAATCAGCGGAAACTCGTCCTTGTGATCAATCGTGATCTTCACGCCCCGGCTGATTGCGGTCCGGAGCATCTCGTTGCTCCTTCCCAGTTTGCCGTTCCCGTTGAGGGAAATGGCTCCGGGATCAACCCCGGAATTGAGCGCGGCCCAGAGCTCGCCCTCGCTGAACACATCGCAGCCGCATCCCTCCTGGGTCAGGATCGCGCGCAGGGCCAGGCTGTAATTGGCCTTGATCGCCGGGAGCAATTTGAAACCGCCCTCTTTCCAGCGTTCGGAAAAAACCTGCTTAAACCTCCGGGCATTGCTCCGGAGCTGAGCCTCGGAAATCACATAGAGCGGCGTCCCGAATTTTTCCGCCAGATCCCGCAAAGCGCAGCCTTCCAGCCAGAGCCTGCCGTCATCGCCCCAATATAATCCGCCCTCAAATTTATTTTTTGCCCGCTCAGTCTCGCTCATTCCCGTTCCTCCGTCCACAAATTTATCTTGTAAACCAGATTGTTAGAAATAATCCGAAGACCAGCACCCAGAGATCAATCGCGGCATTCCCGAGCGCCTCGGCCAATCCGCCTTTGAACATCCCGTTCTGATAGTCATAAGCCAGGTCAATGATCCCCAGGAACATCAACCCGCCGGCGCAGACCAGGGACAAAAAACCCCCGAGCGGAATCTTCAGGATCAAAAGAATTCCGGAAGTGATCAAGCCGATTGCCAGCAGGCTGTCCGGATAAACAAACGAGCGCTCGTGCAGGAAATATCCTTCGGGCGGATTGTCCGGATGGAGCCAGTCGGTGGAGAAGAAAAGAATCCAGAAGGTAATGATGCCGATCCCGGTGATGATCTCCAGAATGCCGACGATGATTGGAAGATATGGGCTTAACATTTTTCCCTCCTTAGCCTAGATGATAAGTTGATAGGAAAATTCCTAACTGTGCGGGGGACTTTAGTCCCGATTCCCTCTGTTCAAACTTTTTCACTTAAACCACTTGATCAGTAAATCTATCAGCGGCATCAGCTTTAGCATCTTGAGCGCGTAAAGCGGAGCCACGATCCCGTAGCCGGGTCCCGCGGACATCCCGCCGTCCAGCGGAATGGCCTGGCCGGTGAGGAATGCGCTCTGGTCGCTGGCCAGATAATGAAACAAGGCCGCGGCTTCTTCCGGCTTGCCCAGCCGGGCCAGGGGCTGGAGCTTTTTCGCCAGGGCCAATTCCACTTCCGCGGCCTGGCCCGACTTGTAGATCATCGGCGTGTCCATCGTGCCCGGACAGATGCAATTGACCCGGATTTTTCTCGGCGCCAGCTCCGCGGCCGCTTTTTTAGTCAAGCCGATGATGCCGGCCTTGGACATAATATAATTTCCATACATCGGCGTTCCGAACAGGCCCGCGTAAGAAGCCGTGCTCATAATTGATCCGCGGTCCGAGATTCTCGGAATGGCGTGCTTGATCCCGAAAATAACGCTCTTCAAATTGTTGCTTAAAACTTCCTCAAATTCCCGCTCCTCAATGTCCTTGATCTCCTGATCCTTTCCTTCTATACCCGCATTGTTCACCACAAGATCCAGCCGGCCGAACTGAGCCACTGTCTTCTTCATCAAATCCTCAACCTGCGCTTCCTGCGAAACATCGGTCCGGATGAAAATTCCGCCCGCTTCTTTTGCCGCGGCTTCCGCGTCTTCCTTGTCCGCTAAAACCACCTTGGCGCCGGCCCGGGCGAACCTGAGCGCCGTGGCCTTGCCCAGACCGGAGGCCGCTCCGGTCACCACCGCCACCTTGCCGGCCAGCGGGAAATAATCGGATTGGGCATCGGGATTCCCCGATTTTTCCGGCTCGCCTCGGCCCGGGCCGGAAATTTCAGCATCAATATTAAAAGCGACTCCGGTGAGAAAGGCGCAGTCGTCGCTGGCGAGGAAATGGAAAAGTCCGGCCGGTTCTTCAAACCTGGAAAGTCCGCGGGAAGGGCAGATGCAATTCGCGCGGATTCCTTTTTCCGCCAACTCCAGCGCCCCGGTCCTGGTGATCGCGATCGCGGCCTCGCGGGAAATCGGCGAAGGCGGGGCCAGATTGATGATCGCGCCGTCCTCGGCCAACTCCTGGGCCGCATATTTCATCGCCAGCACCATCGCTTTGAGCCGGAAGAATAATTCCTGGTCCAGCGCTTCCCGGCTTAATTCCGCCACTGGCGCGTCCTGGAGATTGAGGAGGGAAAGATTGATCAAAATGTCCAGTTTGCCGAATTCAGTTTTAGCCTGTTCCAGGAATTTCCGGATCTGATCTTCCCCGACAAATCCCCCGGCATTCTCCGAATCCCCGACCGCGACTTTTGCCCCGGCCCGAGAAAACCTTTTCGCGATCTCCCGGCCCAGCTCCGAGGCGCCCCCAATGATTACTGCTGACTTATCCTTTAAGGCAAACATTATTTTTTCTGCCGATCCCGGTTCCGTCCGGTCTGCCGGAAAAAAGCAAAGGCTGATTGCCCGGGCTATTTTTTACAACCGCAGGAATTTTCTGAACTGTTCTTGAACAGCGCGGGATCGTCGGTCATAATGCCGTCCACCTTGAGCTTTTCAAACTTGTCAATCAGGTCTTCCTTGTCCACGGTCCAGACCACATACTTGTAGCCGTTCTTTTGGGCCTTTTTCACGGCGAGCGAGTTGGCGAAGGGATAATAGATGGACACGCAATCCAGGTGATATTTTTTCGCGTAATAAAAAGCCAGGGGAGGCCAGGCCGGATAAATCGCGCTGATCAAATCCGGGTTGAATTCCTCAATCGCCTTCGCAATTTTGGGATAGCTGGTCTCATAAACCACCCGGTCGCCCAAGCCGTATTTTTCCACCAGCGCGTAAATCTCCGGCACCGCATCCGCCTTCAGCACCTTGATGTCCAGAATGATCCCGACCTTTTTATCCTGCACCGTTTGAAAAACTTCCTCCAAAGACGGAGCCGTGTAACCGCTATCGGTCTTGAGCAGTTTGAACTGCTCCAGGGTCATTTCATCCACCCGGCCGGTGCCGTCGGTGGTTCGGTCCACGGTCTCGTCGTGCATCAGGACCAGGACCCGGTCTTGGGTGCGTTGAAGGTCAAACTCCAGGGTGTCCACGCCCATCTCCATCGCTTTCACGAGAGACTCCATGGTGTTTTCATCAACCAGTCCCTTGGCCCCGCGATGCCCGATCTTGAGGGTCTTCCCCCTCTTTCCAGACCTCGGCTTGGGCGGAAAATCCCGCGGCCAGGAACCCGAGCGCCAGAATCATTATTATTTTTTCCATTTCTCATTCCCTCCCTTTTGGCTGTCTTTTTCCGATTCCTTCTTTTCTTCCTTTACCGGATCTTCTATGGTCATTGACTTGATCTGCTTTCGGGATTCCTCGCCCACCTCCGCGACGGCCAGGAACTGGTATTCGCCGCGATAGAGAGGAGCGAAACTTCCGCGATACTTTCCGCCCTGGCCGCGTTTGAGCGTGATCTTTTTTTCAAAGCCGCGCTCATAGTAGCAATAAACCAACGGCTTCGCCCGCAGATGATTTTGATCCCCTTTTTTCAAATTGAGATCAAACGCCAAACTTCCGTCATCCTGCCTGAGCATAAAAAATTCCATCTCCAGCGGATCTTTCGGCCTCGGGATATCCATCCCCGCCATCTTCAGAACCAACTGCGCGCCCGCCTGGGAAACCGATTCCAAATCATCCGCGTCCATCCAGGTCAGGTCATCCTTGACCGTGTGATAATACTTGTCCGGGGTGTAAATGAAAACGCCCGGGACGCCGGCGGCGTAAAACCATTCGTAATCCGTGGGCAAGCTTCCATAAAAGGACCGCCACCATTGCAGGCCGGTGTAGAGCTTGGCAACCTTGATCCGGGAAAAAGTCGCGCGGGTAAGATCTTTCAGCTCCGGGCTGACCGAGATCACCTTGGGCATAATCCCGGCCTGGGCCGGGTCTTTATAAAAATAATTGTTCTTCACGCTCACCATATCCAGGTTGAGCATCGCCTTGATTTTTTCCGCGCCGAATTTTTCGTAAAAATATCCCGAGCCGAACAGGCCGAGTTCCTCGCCGTCAAAAGCCGCGAAAATGAAACCGGTTTTCCCGGGTTTTTCATCTTTCAACAACTCCGCGATCCGCATCATCATTGCCACTCCGGACCCGTCATCCAGCGCGCCTTGAAACCAGGAATCCAGATGCCCGCCGATCAGGATATAATTCTCAAACTCTCCCGGGGTTTGCGCGATCACATTGTATCCCCGGCCGGCGTAAATCCCGCACTGGCTCTTGAGCGTGACTTCTTTCCCGATCAGCTTTTTGGCGTCCTGGACAATGATGCCCGGGAGCGCGCCGTAATGATAACTGGTGGAATGGATACTGCGCGGAAAAGGGAGACCTTCGGGGTTGAACGGAAACATTTCCGGGTCCAATACCAAACCGATGGCTCCTTGCTTCTGCCAGTCCTTTGCCTGTTGCGCCAGGCTCTTGCGGCTGAGCATATTGCCCTGGACCAAAACCAGGTCTCCTTTTTCAAAATTGGCCGGCCGTTTCACTTTGCCGGAAACCATTGGCTCGGTTTCCGGGGAATACATCAGGGGAAAGGAAGGATAAATTTTGCCGGTATCTTTTTCCTGGATCAGGTAAAGGCTGTCCTCAACCTGGTAATACGGGAACCGATAGCTCTGCACGGTAACCTGGTATCCGAAGCCGGCCAGGACTTTCCGGACCGATTCCACTGCGCATCTCAGATCCTGGCTTCCGCTCCGGCGCTCTCCGGCCGAGGTCAAGGTCTCCAGGTAACCATAGGCGGTATTGGATTTGGGGGCGAGGGCCGGACAAGCAACGATGGAAAATTCCAGGGTCGCGTCTTTGGAATCAGGATTGGCCAGATAAAGCGCCTGGGGCATTTCCGAGATTTCATATTTTTTCTTTTCCTTGTCCCCGGCCCGGGCGCTGATCGTAAGCAGGATGCTCAAGAAAAAAAACCAGAAAAATTGTTTCGCTGATCCATTTCTCATTTCTTTTTCTCCTTACTTCTTTTCTGGAATGCACAGCAGATTCCGGTCAATGAAGTAGATCCTGATCTGCTCATACGCGCTCTTGGGCTCGCCCTCAATTCCAATCCGGGCTTCTTCCTTGAAGCCCGGGCTTTTTGCCGGATCCACGCCCAGAAGCGGCGCAAAGCTGACATAATAATCAATTTCTTTATCGCAGACATAAGCCAGGATTTTTCCCCAGCGTTTTTCGGTCAAGGGTTTGGTTCCTTCCAGATAAGGAAGCAGATCCGGATTGATCAATCCGCCCAGATCATAAACATATCTTCCGCATTCTCCGCCCACCACTCCCAGGCCCGTGTGCCCGACGAGGATTTTCGCCTTGTCCGGAGTTTTTTCCCTGAGCCAGTTTGCCGAATCCAGCCGGAGGCCTTGATTGAGCGAAATTTCCTGGAGGTAAATTGCTTTGCCGTCTTTGATCTGACCTTTCACAATCGGAAGGCAATAGATAATCACCAGGATCAGCGCGAGCAGATAAAGAAGGCTCTTGAGCGGGATTTTCCGGAAGATTTTGGCAAATCCGATCAGACCGGTAAGGACTATCACCAGATAGACGGAAGCGATATATCTCTGATAATACCCTCCAAAATGAGGCGAGACCGGAAAGCTGAAGCCATAGGCAAAGGGCAGGAGCATCCAGCCGCCGATTAAAACCAGCGCGTTATTTTTCGGCTTCCATAAAAATTTGACCAGGACATAAACCAATCCGATCAAGGCAACGCCCAGGATGATCCAGCCCGGCAGTTTCCATCCGCCCATCAGATTCCCCCATCCTTCCAGGAGAAATCCGATTCCATCCGTGAGCCTGCGGCCTAAAGGTCTTGCGAGCAAGTCCGGATCCGCGCTGTAAATTTTGGCAAGGTAAGTGAAGGGAAGCAATTGATGAAACCTGAGTTTCATCCAGATCAGATACGGAATCGCGAAAATTCCGAAGCCGAGCCCATAGGTGAAAAGGGAGATGATAGCCGCCTTGTTTCCCCGGAGCAGTTGATAAAGCCAGATCAGGGAAAGCGCAATCGGGAAATAAAGCGCCTCGGGCCGGGTGAGAAAAGCGAGTCCGGAGGATAATCCGGCCAGGATTCCGTTCAAACTATCCTTGTCTTCCATCCTGGCGAACCGGTAGAGCGTGATCATCACCAGGCAACTGAACAATCCGCTCTCCATTCCGGAAACCGCGTTCATAAAAGTGATGGCGCTGAGCCAGGCCAGAAAACCGGCCAGCAAAATGAGCCACCGGCTTCTGGTATAAAACTGGACCAGCTTGAGCAGATACCAGACGGCCAGGCAGGTGAAGATGATTCCGGTCCATTGAGCGATTGCGAAATAGCGGTCTTGGCCGAAAATTTTGGAAAGGATGGCGAGCAGGAGGGTCCAGAGGAAGCTGGAACATCCGAAGCTGGGCTCTCCGGGATTGAAGCTGAAGCCGAATCCGCCGGCCAGGTTGAGCGCGTAGCGCTTAAAAAGATAAGCGTCGTCAATGGGAAGGCCGATCGCGCCTTTGATGATTTCGGCGCAGAGCCATAGGCCCAGGAAGGAAATCACGAGCAGGATCAGGCCGCGGTTTTTTCCTTGCTCCTTCCCGGCCGGAGCCAACAGACCGCGCCACTTTCCCCGGTCTTTCTTGCTCATCACTCAAGTATAGAAAACCCGGCCGGAACTGTAAAGCCTGAGCCGAAGATCAATCGGCTAAAAATAGGTTTGTCCCAAAATATAATCTGTGGCATCATCAAATTGAAAATTCGGATCAACTCGCGCGCCTTTTCCAAAATCGGCGGGAGCAGGATGGAAGAAAAAAAATATTACCGGCTCGGGATCGGTTTTCTTTTGGCGCTGGCGCTTTTCAGTCCGCTGATCAACGGCGGGGACAGCTGGCAGACCGCGCTCTGGCTCCGGCCCCTGATCATCGGGTTCGGGATTTTTTTCTGCTTCACTAAAACCCGGGGCGAGCGGTTTGAGCTGAAGACCCCGGCCCAAAGCTGGATGATCCTCGCCCTGGTTATCTGCCTGAGCGCCTCCCTGGCCCTCACCCATTATTACTACATTACCCTTTATTGGTATTTCACTTTCCTGATTTGTCTCCTGCTCTTTTTCCTCGGGCTCCAGCTTTTTTCCGGACCGGCCGGTCCGAATCTGATTTCCGCGCTGATTTTGATTTTCTTCTTTGCCGGGCTGATGCAGAGCCTGGCCGGGATGGTTCAATATCTATCTCATCCACTGGACCGGGTTTCCGGGACTTTTTTCAACCCGGCCTATTATGCCGGATACCTCTCCAGCTTGCTGGCGTTTCCGCTCGCGGGCTTAAGTTTTGATCTGTTTCCAAATTGGCCGGCCAGGAAAAAACTTGGGCTCAGGATCGGAGGCGGGATTCTTTGCGCGCTGATTTTTGCGGGAATGTTGGTTTCCGCGAGCCGGTCAATAATCTTTGCCGTGATCCCGCTGGGGCTGATCCTGGTGATCCGGTTCCGGGTCAAAGGGCTTCTGGTTATCATTGCGCTTTTGCTTGCGGTGGCTGTGATCCCCAATCCCTTGCGAACCAGGCTCTTAAACCTGAGCCAGGACCCTTATGCCTGGGAGCGGGTCGGGGTCTGGAAAACGAGCGTGAAGATGATTTATCATCATCCGCAGGGGGTGGGCCTGGGAATGTATGGGTATTATTCGCAGCGATACGCCGAGCCCTTCCCGCGGATCAAATACGGCCGTTACGGTTTGCACGCCACCCAGGCGCATAACGAGTTTTTGAATTTCGCCGCGGAATGTTCTCTGCTTTTGCCGATCCTCGCTCTCGCATTCCTGATCGTCATCTTCCGCAGGGTTTTCCTGGCGATGAGAAACAGCCGGGCTGATCCGAAAATCAAAGGCCGACTTGCAGGCTTTTCAGCTTCTTTACTCGCAATTCTCGGACATTCCCTGGTTGACTACAATCTTCACCAGCCCCCGATTATGATCCTGGCCGCGCTGGATCTCGCTTGCCTGATCGCGCTGCTGGCTCAGGCTGATTCATCGGCGCTCAACCGGCGTGAAATCACTTTCAAGCGGCCTCTGCGGTTTCGGATTTTCCTTCTCGGCCTCGGAATCCCGGCCATCATTTTTACCGGCGGTCAATCTCTGCTGGAGGCGTCTTTTTTCCGCGCTCTCTCCGATGAAGATCACTCCCGCGCCATCACCCGGCTCCTTCGGCTCTCCCAGATTCCTTCCGGCTACGCTCCGATTTATTTCCATCTGGGCGGAAACTTTGAGAGAGCGTTTGAGCATACCGGGGACGAGAAATGGGCGGGTCCGGCCCTTGCTTTTCTCTCGCAGGCGGCCAGGCGGAACCCGGAGAACCAGGAATATTTTTATGAGCTGGCGCGAGCCGAATCCCGATTGGGAACCGAGCTGAAGCGGCCGGGCTTTTTGGAGGAATCGGTCAAGAATGCGGAGAAAGCGACCCGGCTCGCGCCCGGCCAGGTTTTCAGCTACCTGCTGATCTCGGACATTTATTTGTCCAAGAAAGATTATTCCGGCGCCCGGCAAATCCTCCAAACCGCCCTGAGTTATGAGCCTTATTTTTTCCAGGCCCGCGGCCGATTGATCCGGATTCTGGTTTTTGAGAAAAATTTTGAGCAAGCTAAAAAGGAGCTTGATCTATTGCTCAGCCAGCATAAAGAATTCCAGGAATTTGAAAAAGCGCATCCGAAGCTCTTGAACTATTACCAGAAGCAAATCGTGGCGATGAGCGAGGATGAGATTCGGCGACTTTCCGCTTTGGCCGAGTGAACCAACTTTTTATTTATTCCATCAGCGCAATTTGGCCATTGCCAGCACGGCTCGCTCCGGGGTGGGGAAGCAGGGAAGGCCCAGGTCCTGAACCAGGGCCACTGCCGAGTCTTCTCGGCCGGCAAAGGAGCTGGTGACAATGGGCTTGCCGGTTGTTTCCGGAATTTTGGCCAGTTTTTGGAACACGGTATCGCACCAGAGGCTCATTTCTTCCAGCGGGAATTGAAAATTGCCGGTTTGCTGTTCGCTCAGGCCCTGATACCAGGACCCGCCGCCGATGCCGTGAATGACCATTCCGTCAACCTCTCCGGATTCCAGGATCAGCAGCGGGATTTTCAAATAAGGAGCCTCCAGGTCAATGGAATAGGTCATATCCACCGGGTTTTTGGCCGAGCCGGTGGGCGGCACCATTTTTTTAATTTGGTCCTGGAGCGCGGGGGAAAATTCCGGCACGATGAAACCGGCTCGTTCCAGGGCGTCTGCCAGGCTGGTGGCCGGCCCGCCGGCATTGGTGCAGACCGCGATCCGGTTTCCTTTCAGCCGCGGCTGATGCGCGAGCGTGAAAGACCATTCAAAAAGGGACTGAACATCCGGCGCGCGGATGATTCCGGCCTGCTTGAACACGGCTTCATAAATTTCATCCGCTCCCGCCATTGCCCCGGTATGGCTTGAGCCGGACCTGGCGCCGGCAACGGTGCCTCCCACATAAACCGCCACCAGGGGCTTTTTCGCGCCCGCGTTTTTGGCCGCGGCCAGGAACTCGCGCGGTCGGCGGATGCCTTCAATATAAAGCGCAATGGCTTTAATTTTTTCATCCTCGCCAAAATATTCAATCGCATCCACGATGTCTATATTCGCCTCGTTTCCCAGGCTCACCGCCTTGGCGTATTTGATTCCAAACTTCTCCAGATAAACCAGCGACTGCGTAACATAAGTTCCTGAATGCGAGGCCAGGCCGATCGCGCCCGGCTTCATCCGGTAGGGATACATCGTGAGATTGAGCGGATACCAGGGGTTGATGATCCCGATACAATTCGGACCCACAAACCTGATCCCGTATTTCTTCGCAACTTCAGCCAGCTCCTGCTCCCGCTTTCTCCCTTCCGCTCCCACTTCCTTGAACCCGCCCGAAATCACAATCGCGCGCTTGACCCCGGCTTTTCCCAGCTCCTCAAAAACCCGGATCGCCGACTCGGCATTGATCGTGACCAGCGCCAATTCCGGAACCTCGGCCAGGTCCGCTACGCTCTGATACGCCTGAAGCCCCTGAATCTCCGCGAGCTTCGGATGAATCGGATAAATTTTCCCCGGATAGCCGCTGCCCCGAAGATTCATCAGCTGATATGTGCCCATGGTGGTCAGCTTCTCGCTCGCGCCGAACACCGCAATACTGCGCGGATTAAAAATCTGTTCCAACGGACTTTCGTTTCCACTTCCCATTTCAACTTCCTTCCCGGTCAACTGATCCTTGACAAAATTATCCTTAAAAATAATTCAAAACGCTCTTTCTGCCAAATTCCCTCACCTGGGGCTCAATCTTTTCCGCCAATTCCCGGCAAATCTTTGAGATTTGCTCCGCTCTCTCCTTTGCCTCCAGGTATCCAATCCGGCAAAGCACCTTGACCTTGCCAAACTCCTCAATCAACTCCGGATTCAAAAGATCGGCCGGAACCTCGCCCGGCTCAGTCTGATTGAGAACCACGCCCAGCAATTCCAGGCCGCGCGACCGGATCGCTTCTATGCTCAAAAGCGCCTGATTGATCGCGCCCAGCTTATTCTCGGCAACGATCAAAACCGGCAGATGCATCGGCTGGATCAAATCCGCGAACAGAAAATTTTCATTCACCGGAACCATCAGCCCTCCCGCGGTTTCAACGATCATCAGTTCATATTCCCCGGCCAGATCGTCAAAAACCTGATAAATCCTCTCAAAAAAAATAACCCGGCCCTCTGCCCGCGCCGCGGCCAATGGCGCCGCAGCAAGCGAAAACCGGTAGGGCACAACTTGCGCGATCGGAATTTCAGCCCCGCTCGCTTCCATCAGCCGAAGCCCGTCCGCCGGGATCAGCTCGCCCTTTTCTTTCCGGCACCCGGTCTCAATCGGCTTGAACACTCCAACCTTGATTCCTTTTTCCCGAAAGGCGCGCGCCAGTCCGCAGGCAATCTCGGTCTTCCCCACCCCGGTGTCAGTGCCGGTTATGACTAATCCGTAATAAATCATTTTCGTGGCGCGGATACTCTTGTCCGCGCATTTAATGTGCGAGCGCCTTCAGGCGCGATTTTCGGGCGCAATGAATTGCGCCCCTACTTCATTAATGCTTTCAAAAGTAATCTCCATCAGCTCCTCCAGTTCGCTTTCCGAGATAATCAGCGGCGGCATCAACACCACCACATTGCCGAGCGGGCGGAGAATCGCGCCGCGCTTGCGCGCGGATCGCGCGACCTGGAGCCCGATCATCTCTTCGGGCGAAAATTCCACGCATTTTTCCCGGTCTTTGATCAGCTCAATTCCGGCCAGGAGCCCGAGATGAGAAAAATGGAACACGATCGGGAGCTGTTTGAATTTCGGAATCCATTGTTCAATCTGCCGGGCGCGCGCATTCACATTCTCCAGTCTTTTTTCTTTTTTCATCAGCTCCAGCCCGGCCAGGGCGGCTGAGCAGGCGAGCGGGTTTGCAGTGTAAGTATGACCGTGGAAAAAGGTCCGGTCCGAATGGTGCTTGCCGAGAAAGGCCGAGAAAATCTTTTCCGTGCTCATCACGCAGGCAATGGGCAAATATCCCGCTCCCAGGGCTTTTCCCAGCACCAGCAGGTCAGGCTGGACAAACCCGAGCTCGCAGGCGAAATTTTTCCCGAGCCTCCCGAGTCCGACCGCGACCTCGTCCGCGATCAAGAGAATTTTATGCTGCCGGCAAAGCATTTCCACGGCCTTGAGATAACCTTTGGGCTGGACGATCATCCCGCCCGCGGCTTGAACCATCGGCTCAATAATAATACCCGCCAGCTCCGGGCTGTGCTCTTCCGCCAGGATTTTCAGTTTGGCCAGGCATTGCCATTTGTCTTCCTCGCAATCGCCCCGGTCTTCCGGACACTTGTAGCAGCGAGGCAGGGGCGCGCGCCAAACCTCAAAAAGCAAGGGCTGATATACCTGGTTGAAAAGCTCAACCCCGCTCAGGCTCATCGCGCCAATGGTGTCGCCATGATACCCGGTGCTGAAACCGATAAACTTTTTCCGTTTTTTTTCGCCCCGATTCTGCCAGTACTGGAAAGCCATCTTGAGCGCGATCTCCACCGCGCTCGCGCCGTTCTCCGCGTAAAACACCCGGCTCAAGCCTGGAGGCGCGATTTTCAAAAGGTCCTCTGCGAGTTCAATCCCCGGCTGATGAGAAAGGCCGAGAAAGGTGGAATGCGCGATGCGGGAAAGCTGAGCAGTGATCGCCTGGTTCAGGCCCGGGTGATTATGCCCGTGCGCCGAGACCCAGAGCGAGCTGACGCCGTCAATATATTTTCTGCCCTCAAGATCATATAAATATATCCCCTCTCCGCGGCCGATGACCGGGAACTCTTCCTTCTCCCAGAGCTGATGCTGGGTGAAGGGATGCCAGAGCACCTTCCGGTCCCGCTTCTGCCATTCATTCTGTAAACTCACTTTGATTCCTGTTCCTCCTCCCTCTTTTAATCCCATTTTCCATCAAGTCTTAATATAGGCTGGTAAGCAATCCGGAGCAACATCTTTGGGGTCAGGACTTTAGAGCGCGTTTCCCAAACCCCCGATTTATTTTCACCCTCCCCTTTATCCCCTCCCTCAAGGGAAGGGATAAAAATGTTTGGGCAACATACCAGTAAGGGCTGACCCCAAAGAGAGAAAACTTGCCGGGAAAATTCTTTGCAAAGGTCTGGCAAGTGGTATAAAATCCGGGTTTGGCTGATCCTTATGATCGGCCGGATCAGGGATTGAAGGAGGGAACAATGTCGGAACGGATTGGAATTGTGGCGGTTGCCCAGACCAGGTTTGAGCCCCGGAAACGGAATCAGCGGTTCCAGGAGATGATCTGGGAGGCGGTCAAGGAGGCGCGGGAGCAGGTGAATTTAAGCTTCGGGCCGGGTCAGATTGATAATGCGGTGACCTGCTCGGATGATTTCTTTGACTGCCGGACCATTTCGGACGCGCCCATCGGGGACCTGGTGGGAGCGCATTACGGTTCTGAGGAAAAGGCGGCGCAGGACGGGATTCAGGGACTTTTTTATGCCGCGGCCTGCGTGGCGTCGGGTCATTCCGAGATCACGATGGTGGCGGGCCATTGCAAGGAAAGCCAGACCGACTCCCGGAATATGATCACGCATTGCGCGTTTGATCCGATTTTCTCGCGCCAGGTCGGGCTGGACTATCTGAATGCCGCGGCGCTTCAGGCGCGCTTGTATTATGAATGTTATGGAGTGAAGCCGGAGGCGGTTGCCAGGGCCGTGGTGCGGGACCGGAAGAATGGGACGCTGAATCCGAAGGCGCAAATCCGGAAGGAGGTCACGGTGGATGAGGTTTTGAGTTCGCGGATGATTTGCGATCCTTTGCGGGAGATGGAGATTTATCCGGTGAGCGACGGGGCCGTGGCGTTGATTGTTGCCAAGGAAAGCCGGGCCAGGAAGCTCTGCGAGAAGCCGGTCTGGATTTTGGGCGCGGGCAATTGCTATGACGCTTACTATCTTGGCGACCGCAAGCTCTGGGAATCCGCGAGCTTGAAGATCGCGGCGAAGCGAGCGTATCAGATGGCCGGGATCCGGAACCCGAAAAAGGAATTGGACCTGCTGGAGATCAGCGCGGGATATTCTTATGAAGAGCTGCTTTTCCTGGAATCGCTCGGGATCTGCGCTCCAGGCAAGGCCGGTGAATATGTGATGAGCGGAGCGACCGACCTTTCCGGCGAGCTTCCGGTCAATACTTCGGGCGGAAAGCTGTGCGGGAATCCGCTGATGATTGCCGGAATGGCCAGAGCCGCGGAATGCGTCATTCAGCTCCGGGGCGAGGCCGGGAAGAGGCAGGTCGCGGGCGCGAAAGTCGCGCTGGCGCACGGAACCACCGGCCCGGCCGGTCAGCACCATTGCGTGATGATCCTTTCCAGTTAACTCGGACGGGGGAAATATCAAGCGCTAAAAAATGAAAACAGGGTTATCATTGACACGGTTCAAAGATTTTCTTTTCAGCCTGGTGGACTCCGGCCCGGCCCGGACAGATCTCGGCTGGCCGGGGATTCTTCTGGTCGCATTTTTGGCCTTTGCGGTTGCTTTGCCTCTGAATAACTATACTTTTGGCATCGGAGACCACTGGCACTATCTGGCCTTTATTAACAAGATTGAAAATCCGCGTCTTTATCCGGGAGACATTCTTTTTGACTCCATGCCGGCGCATCATAGTTATTTCCTGAGTGGACTTGCCCTGATCAGCTCAGAGGCAAATCGGGCCTGGTGGTTTTTTGTCATTCATTGTCTGGTCTCTTTTGCCAGCGCGATTTTTCTCTACCGGATCGGGCTGAAAGTGACCAAAAACCGGCTCGCGGCTCTGGTCTTTTTACTCTTTTTCATCAGACCCGGGTATGGTTTGGGAATCAGTCAAAGCTTCCTCAAACAAGATAATTTCGCGTTCCCATTTCTTCTGGCTTCGCTGGAGCTGTTCCTTTCCCGCCGTTATCTCCCGGCATTTTTTCTTGCCGGCCTGATGCTTAATATCCAGGGACAGTATGCCTTTTATTTTCTTTTTGTTTATGCCCTGGCTTTACTCCCGGAGCTTAATCAGCTCGGATTCAAGGGCGTGGCCAAGATCGTTCTGGCGGCGCTGATCGGGAGCCTACCCGTTTTCTTCCGCGGCGATTTTTTCTCAGCCCGGCATCTCAGTCCCGAACAGCTCAGTCTCTATTTTCAGATCGCCCGCTGCCGGGTCAATGGCAGTGTCGCGGTTTTGCATTGGGGATATGATAAATGGCAGCCGCTGATGCTGGCTCTGGCCGCGGCCGGCTTCTGCTGGTTAAGGAAAGATTGCCGAAAAGAAATAGATTCCCGGATTCTTTGGCTGGCTCCCCCGGTGATTCTATTGATGCTCGCCGGGATTATTCTGGTGGAGATTTTTCCGGTTCATCCGTTTTTCCTCCAATTGATGCTCTTCCGAAGCGCCCCGATTCTGATTCTAATCCTTTTGAGTTATGCCTCGGTCCTGGTGGCCCGCTTGATGGGAGAGGATTCCTGGCTCAGAAATATTTTCGGGGCCAGCTGGCTGATTATCCTTTCCCTGTTCCACGATCAAACCAGCCGTTTGATTCTTATTTCTATTTTTATTCTGATTCCAGCCACCTTAATTTTTTTCCTGGTTACTCAAAGCCGGGGTTTGATCAAAAGCCTTGCCCCGGCAAGAACGATTCTGATTCTGATCCTGTTTTCAGTTTTACTGCTTTATACCCTTCTGGAAAAAGGCTCTCTGCTGGCGCCCTTCCACCGGGACATAGAACCGGACTGGCTGGAAGTTCAGCTCTGGGCGCGAAATAATACCCCGATCAATACCCTTTTCCTGACCCCATACAATCAACAAGGGTTTCGGGTCTATTCCCGCAGAAGCGCGCTGGTGGAATGGAAGGATGGCGCGCCTCTTACTTACGCGCCGGTCTCACTGATTGAGTGGTGGCGGAGAATGGAAAAACTGGGCTATAAGTTAAACCTGAAAACAGAAGAAATCGTTTCCCCTGAGTCGGTTTCTCCTGAAACCATTCTGGAAATGGCCGAACAATATCATACATCGTATATAATTGTTTCAAAATTAATCCAGCTTGGTCTCCAGCCGGCCTTCCAGAACTCAAGCTATCAAATCTATCAATTTTCCAGTCCTCCGGAAAAGGAGGGGAAATCACTATATGGAGCGGATAAAAATGAGCAGGCGGAGGAATTAAGAAGAGGAGGGAAAGGATGACGAAAAATCGGCAAGTTGCGATTGTCGGGATCGGCCAGAGCAAGCACCGGGGTCATCGGCCGGATATCAATCAGGCCGAGCTGGTTCGGGAGGCGGTGGAAGACGCGCTCCGGGATTCGGGTCTGAGCTTGAAGGATATTGACTGCATGGTCCACGGCGATATGGAGCTGTTTGAGGGGATTCATCAGCCGGATATGTGGCATACGCTCGGAGACGGCGCCTATCTCAAAAGCGGGTTCCGGATCACCACCGGCGGAAGCACCGGCGCCACCCTTGCCTGCGCCGCGGACAACCTGGCCGCGAGCGGTTTTTATAATGTGGTGATGGCGGTCGGTTTTGAGAAGCAGGAAGAGGGACATACCACCACCGGGATCACCAATATGGCGGACCCGCTCTGGATGAGGGAAATTCAGACCGGAGCCATCACCGGGTCCACCGGCCTGGAATGGGTCAATGAATTCGGAGAGCGCGCGGAATGGGCCGCGGCCAAGCTCCGGGTCTTGATGGCGGCCAATGCGAGGCGCAACCCCAAGGCGCATCTCCGGATCAACATCACGGAGCAGGAGGTGATGAACTCCAGGCTCTTGGCATATCCGCTCCGGCTTCTTCATATGTGCCCGGAATCCAACGGCGCCTGCGCGGTGATTTTCGCGAGCGAGGATAAAGCGAGGAAATTTCCGCAAAAGCCGGTCTGGGTCTGGGACCATATCACGATGCACCGGGAGGAGACCTTTTTCCGGGGCGGACCGAGGAAAGACCTGCTCACTCAGGAGGTTGCGGCTCGGAGACTTTACCAGAGGGTGGGGATTAAAAATCCGCTCAAGGAAATCGGCGTGTTTGAGATGTATGATCCGTCCAGCTGGTGGCTGATTGACTGGATCGGAAATTTCCTGCTCCTGGACCGCAAGACCGTGCTGGAGATGGTGGAGCGGGGAGCGTTCAATATTGAGGGCGAATTCCCGATCAATCCGAGCGGAGGGGTGGTGAGCACGAATCCGATCGGAGCGACCGCTTTGATCCGGGTGGCGGAGGCCGGGCTTCAAATCCGGGGAGATGCCGGGGAGCATCAGGTGCCCGGGAAGATTGAAGTGGCAATGGCGAGCGGATTCGGCGGAACCTTCTGGACGGTGCTGATGCTGTTGAAAAAAGAACTGGAAGCGGCCCGGAAGGCAAAAATTTCCGCTCCTGCCATTATGGCGGAGAAAAAGGAGTCTGAAGTTAAAAGTCTGAAGTCTAAACTAAAAAGCAAGAGAGGAAAAAAGATGAAAGTTAAAATCAAAGCAAAGAAGGCCAAGGCAGTGAAGATCAAGGTGAAGAAGGGGAAGGCGGGAAGGCGGAAATGATGAAATTGCGACTAAAGTCGCCCGCACAGAAAGGAATCGGGACTAAAGTCCCCCGCACAGAAAGGGATTGCACATTATAAATTAAATTCTTTGCGTCTTTGCGGAGAAAAAGAATTGACAAGGAGGAGAAGATGGTAGAGGAAAAGAAACAAGAACTGGTTGAGATCACGGAACTGGTGAGCATTCCGCATAAGTTCGCCACCGGGCCGACAATGGGAAGATTCCTTTCCGAGATCCGGGACAACAAACGGATTATGGCGAACAAATGTCCGAAATGCGGCCGCACCCAGCTTCCGCCCAGAATCGTCTGCGCGGTCTGCCATATCCAGGTGGATGATTGGATTGAACTCAAGCCCGCGGGGTCGATCACCAGCTACGATGTTACCTATGTCCCGACCCTGAACCCGCTCACCGGCAAGATGCGTGAGGTTCCTTATACCACAGCCAGCATCCTGCTGGACGGCGGGGACACCACCTTTATGCACTACCTGGACATCACCGACCCGAAAAAGCTGAAAGTGGGAATGAGGTGTGAGGCCGTGTTCCGGCCGGATGGCGAGCGGGAGGGAAGGGTGACCGACATTCTATATTTCCGGGTGATCACGGAATGAGCGAGGAAATTGATTTGTGCGCAGACGATATGCCGGCGCAACGAGTTGCGACTAAAGTCGCCTGCACAGAAAGGAATCGCGATCCCGCCTGGGCGGGATCGCTCGCACGAGAATGATTTTTATGATTAAAAGGAGCGAAAATGAGTGAACAAGACAAATGGTGTTATGAGGTTCCGGGGAAGTTGGAAGTCCCGTATCGGTATTTTGCCGGCGAGTTTTGCAGTAAGTTTTTAACCACGCTCCGGGATGAGAAAAAAATCCTGGGCTCCAAATGCCCGAGGTGCAAAAAGGTATTCATCCCTCCCCGGAGCAATTGCGAGCAATGCTTTGTCAAAATCCAGGACTGGGTGGAGGTTGGGCCGAAGGGAAAAGTGACCAGCTTCTGCATCGTCAGGTATCAAGAGCCTTATCTTCCACTGGAGCCTCCTTATGTTTTGGCGTTGATCCGGCTTTCAGGAGCGGACTCGGATTTGACGCATCTGATCCGCGGGATTGACCCTGAACAAGTCCGGATCGGGATGGAGGTCGCGCCGGTCTTTTCCGACCAACCCAAGGCCGGAATCCTGACCATCAAATATTTTCAGCCGGTTTCCTGAAAACGAGACTTCCTGACTGACTTCCTTTACAGATCAGTCGGGATATGCTATTCTAAAGGTAATGGCAGACGCAAGGATATGTCTGGTGTGCGCCTGGCGGGGGGATTGCCAGAAGAAGTTCAGCATCTCCAAAAACGCCCGGTATTGTCCTGAATTTTCCAGGGATCTGATGATAAAAGAGGACCAAGGCAAGGAAGAAGAAAAGGCAGCCGAACAGAAAGGCAGATAGCAATGACCGCACAGCGGGGCCGGAAAAAGGGGTCGGGCAAGACCAGGATTGCGATTGATCGGTATTTGATTTCTTCGGAGGAGCCGGAGGAGATCCTGTTCAAGCTGAACGAGCTTCTTTATGGGGAAGGAAGCGCGGTGGTTCGGAAGAATCCCCGGGTTGCGGTGAACCTGTCGTTAATCTGGAAATTTGGAGAGGAGATCCGGCAGGGAACCACATACACTTTGAGCCGGGAGGGGATGTTCATCAAGACGGCCGCTCCCGCGGATACGGACACGGAAATAGAGATCAGCTTTATGATTCCGGGTTTTTCCCGGTTGATCCGGGCGTTGGCCAGGGTGGTTCACAAGATTGATCCGGAAGAGGCCAAGCGGCAAGGGCTGGTGAGCGGAATGGCCGTGACTTTCAAGGAGATTGACGCGGAGTTACAGAAGAAGCTGGAAGACTTCATCAATAAACGGCTCAAAAAAGGATCCAAGCCGCCGGTATGGATCTGACCAAAGCTCCGGGCCTGGAAGCCGAGCAACTGGCGGGAAAATTCCTCCGCCAACAGGGATACCGGATTCTGGAAGAGCGGTATCGAACCAGGTTCGGCGAGCTGGATCTGATTTGTCGGAAGGGCCGGAAGCTGGTGTTCGTGGAAGTCAGGAGCATAGAGACCGAGGCCGGGATCAGCGCCGAGGAGACCCTGCTTCGGAGGAAAATTGATCATATTGTGAAGTCGGCCAAGGCCTATTTGATGAAGAAAAAGCTGAACCAATTGGAGGTCCGGTTTGATGTGATCACGGTAGATTTGTCGGACGAGCCTCCGGTGCTCACTCATTATCCTGCGGCGTTTGAGTCGGAGATGGATTTATAGTTAAAGCAGTCTGAGTTTGGTTACCCGAGGGTCAATGATGACTTTATCGTTTTCAAAGTCCAGTTTCATCCGCCATGCCTGAAGCGTTTTCGCTCCAATAATCACCTGGTCTGATAACCCGCTAATGACCATAAATTCATCACTTAAGGTGTGACCATTAATAGAAAAGTCCAGCCGGACCGCTTCCCGGGCCGTGATTTTTCTTCTCTTCTCCGCGGTTCCGAATTTCTTGGGTTCGGGAAGGGGCTCAGTCCTTCCTAATCTATTTGCCAATTCCGGCTGAATGCACGAATAACTGGCGCCCGAATCAAAGATCGCCAGAACCTTTGCTTCACCCTTTGAGCCCCTGAATTCTATTTTCTTCTCAATAACCGCCATAATTATTCAATTCCTTCTGATTTTTATTCTATCCTTCACCAATCCAAAATCAAGTGGAGGACACTCCTGATTCTGGTTTTAATATTAACCAATCAGCTACTTGCTTTTTTGCCCTAATTTCTCCAACTGCCCCTTTGCCTTTGCCGATTCCTCCGAAGCGGGATAGCTCTCCATCACCTGCTTATACATCGCCTCGGCCTCCGGCTTTTTCCCGAGATAGCTAAAGCAAAGTCCGATTTTGTAAAGCGCGGCCGGCACTTTGTTTCCCTTGGGATATTTCTCCTGGACCTTGACATATTCATTGATGGCATATTTGAAATTTTTTTCCTGAAAATAGGTCTCTCCCATCCAGAACTGGGCATTGTCCGAATAGGGGTCATTGGGGTTGGCTTTGAGGAACGCCTCAAACTGGGCGCGGGCAATATCATATTTTCCTTTTTTATAGTAATCCAGGGCCAGATTATAGATGTCGGTTCCCGGACCGGACTCCTTGGTTTCCGAGGCCGGCTCAGCCGTCTCCCGGGCCTGGGCTTGAGCCTGAACCTGCGCTTCCAAGCTGGTCATTTTCTCGGAAAGATCTTTGAGCGTCTCCTCCATCTGGCCAACCTTCTGCTTCAGCCCGTCAATTTCCAGCTTCTGATCCGCCTGATCCTTCCTGACCTGAAGAACCTGATCCTGGGTTGCCTGTTTGGCATCCTCAACCTCTTTTCGGTATTTGTCCTCACGCTCCTCCACCTGGCTGATCCGGCTCTTCAGCGCCGCAACCTCCGCCTCCAGGTCTGAAATTTTCCAGGCTCGGGCCGTGCCGGCGAAGAAAACCAGGCTCAAAGTAAAAACCACTCCCCTCCGAATCATCCGGTTCATTTTTCCTCTCCTTGTTTATAAGATTTATTTCTGAATCGCAATTACCGCGAAATGCGCCCTTCGGTTTTTGGCCCAGGCCGATTCATCGTGCCCGGAATCCAGGGGCATGGACTCGCCATAGCTGATGATGCTCAGGCCCGAGGGGGCAATTCCCAGGCTGACCAGGTAATCCCGGACCGCCTTGGCGCGTTTTTCTCCCAGGGCCAGATTGTAGTCCTCGGTTCCGCGCTCGTCGCAATGTCCCTCAATCTGGATCTTCAGGCCGGGATGATCCTTGAGCCATTTGGCGTTCCCGACCAGAATTTCCTTGGCCGAATCCCCCAGATCCGCGCTGTCAAATTCAAAATTGACATCCTTGAGCGCGGCCCGCGCCTGCTCTATGATCGGCACCTCGCCCAGGCTCGTAACATTGTAGGCCACCGTGGTTTCCTTGGATTTGGCCTGCTCCTCAGCCTTTCTATCCAGGGCGCGCTTTTTGGCCAGATCGGATTGCTCCTTGGAACTCGCCGCATCCGCCTGGGACTGCTTGTAATCCCGGCTGGAATATTCATCGTTGGCTTTGGTCAGGAGTCCTTCCGCGCTCTTGTATTCATCCGGCGCGTATTGCTCCGCGTCCGCGTCCCTGGCCTGATTGAGCGCGAGTTGCGCCTCGTCAATCGCCTTTTTGGCGTCCTGACCGCAGGACGCCGCCAGAATCAATGCCAAGGCGGCCAATACCGAGAACCCGACTTTTCTGATCATTTTCATCCTCCTTTTTCAAATAGGTTTTGCGACCAACTGGGCTGGGTCTCATTGGATGCCCAGTCCGTAATCTGCACCGGCTCTTTGCTGTATATACTTATCATAAAAATGTCATAATTTCCATTCGGGTTCGCGCTGTAAACCAGCATCCGGCCGTCGGAACTCCAGCCGGGGTCTTCTTCATTATAAGAAGTGCTGGTCAGCTGAACCTCGGTCCGTTTGTCCCCGGCTTTGAAGTCAATCAGGAACAGGTCAAACTGGTTTTCAATCCTGCGGCTGTATGCCAGGAATCTCCCGTCCGGGCTCCAGGCCGGGGAAGTGTTATAGGCTCCGGTTGTGCTCAGCCGAACCGGCCGATTCCCCTCGGCCTCGGACCCCTGGTAAAGATCAATCATATAAACCTGCGGAGACCCGGTTCGGTCCGAGACAAAGGCCAGGTAATGTCCGTCCGGACTCCAGCTCGGCTCCAGGTCGCTGGCCGGATTGTAAGTCAGCCGCTGGGTCTTGGACCCGTCCGGATTGGCAATGTAGATGTCCAGATTATTCCCCGGGCTTTCCATCGCAAACGCCAGCTTCTTGCCGGCCGGGCCGACTGCCGGGGAAATATTGAGACCCGTCTGCGCCGAGATCAGGGTCTTTTGCTTGCTGAAAGCATCAATCAGGTAGAGGTCCGGGTTGATCTGGTCATAGCCCACATAATAAAGCCGGCTGCTGTCCAGCCAGGCCGGGGAAAGGTTCAGCTTTTTGCTCGCCGTGATCTGGATCGGATTGAACCCGTCCGAATCCGCGAGATAAATTTCCTTCCGACCGGTTTTATTTGAGACGAACGCGATCCGGCTTTCAAACCCGCCCCGCTTCCCGGTCAGCCATTCAATGGATTCATCCGCAAACCGGTGCATCATCCGGCGCAGGCTGGCTTTTGGTCCTTTGTAAACCTTGCCCACGCCCAGCTTCTGGACCACCACATCGTTCAGCTTGAGCGAAATCTCAAACTGGCCCGAGCTGACTTCCACAATTTCCCCCCGGATCAGCGCCTGTCCGCCTAATATGCTCCAGGCCGGCCAGTCTTCCACCTCCGGCGCAATCTGAGAAGACCGGAGATAAGATGCGCGCGGGATCAATTCAAACAAACCGCTCTTGGCCAGGTCTTTCCCCAGAACCTCCGAAAGCTCCTCGCCCAGAACAAAGTTTTCCCCTGAAATCGCCTTGACCTTGAAAATCGGAATCGCAATCCGCGCCTTTCTCGGAGCTTTGGAAATAATAATGAATTCGGTTGGTCCGGATTCCTGGGCCAAAATCATCCCGGCCAATAAAATCAAAGCCAGGCCAAGCACAAATTTTTTCAGCATCAATCCTCCTGATAAGGCGTAAAGGCAAGGGGCAGGCTGAGCCAATCAGTTCCCTCATTCCAGGTCGGCGCCGGAAGCTCCTTGACCAGGTCCAGGAGTCTGGACACCGACCGGTTCAAATCCTGATTCCCGCTCCAGCTTAATACCTGATAGTCAATGGTCCTGCCCTGCTTGTTGATTCTGACAACTACCCGGACGCGAAGGTTCGGGTCATCAACCGGAACACTGGACGGCACCACCCAACTGCTTTTATATACTTCCACCACCCTTTGGTAATATGCTTTTTTCTCTATATCCGCGTTGATCTCGCCCACAATGCCCTGCCATTCCGCCTCGGCGCCCGAGGCCTCGCCTTTATTGACCTCGCGCTTGATCGCGGAAATCGCGTCATTCACCCGTTTTTTCTCCTCGTCGGTCAGCCCGGCGGAAATGGTGGTCCCGCTGTCTTTCTTCAAGTCTTCCTTGGTGGAGTCTTTGGGAAGCGCGACTTTTTCCGGCGTGGCTTTTTGCGCCGGCGCCGGAGGGGCCGCTTTCTCCGCCGGTTTTGCAGGAGCCGAGCCGTTTTCCGGGGCGGGACCTTTGGCCCCTGCAAACCCGGGGAAATCCCGGGGCTGATACAACGAGACAAAAAACGGATTGATCATCGCCAGGTCGGTCCGGGAGCTTCGGCCCGAGCCGAGGGCGGAGCTGAGAACAAATCCGAAATGAAAGATGACCGAGGCGATCACGAACCAGCTGAATTTCGGCTCAATGGTTTTCCTCCGGATCGGCTTATCTATCATTTCTTGATCCTCTCCGGCTCGGTCACCAGTCCGATTCCTTTGGCGCCGGACTCCCGCAAAACCGCCATCACCTGCACCACAAATCCATAAGACACGCCCTGATCCGCTCGCAGGTAAAGGTCTTTTTCCTTGCGCTGGGAAAGAATCTCTTTCATCTTCGCGCCCAGCTCATCATATTTCACCTGGTAGCGGTTGATGAAAATGCCCTGGCTGGAGGTAACCGTCACCACCAACTCCTGGCTCTGGCCCGGAAGCGCCGTGGTGGCCACTTCCGGAAGGTTCACGGCCACGCCCTGCTCCAACTGCGGAGCCGTGATCATAAAAATCACGAGCAGGACCAGCATCACATCCACGAAGGGAGTGACATTGATCTCCGACATCGGCAATCTGGATTTCGCCTCCAGCTTCATCTCAGATCGGGCTCCGCCTCCACCCCCTCCATCTTCAGCTTGAGTTTCTTCAAATAATGCCTCTCTATTATGTTGAGGAATTCGCTGGAAAAGTTCTCCAACTCGCTCTCTAAATAGCGCAGTTGGCTCAGGTAAAAATTGTAAAAAATCACCGCGGGGATCGCCGCGAACAGGCCGGCCGCAGTCGCCACCAGCGCCTCGCTGATCCCCGGCGCCACCACGGCCAGGCCCGCGCTCTGCAGGATCGCGAGCCGGCGGAAGCTGTTCATAATCCCCCAGACCGTTCCGAACAGGCCGATGAACGGCGCGGTGGACCCGCAGGTTGCCAGGAAAGACAAAAACCGGCTCAAGCGGATCATCTCCTTGCTCGTCTCCTGGTTCATCGCCCGCTGAACATTTTCCACCCCGATCAATTCCCTCCGGATCGGACCCCGCGCTAACGCGGGGTTGAATTCCGGATCCGTCTCTTCCAATTGCTTCCGACGCTCCCGAACCCGGTTCAACTCCTGATACCCGGCCAGAAATACCCGCGCCAACGGGCTTTCCTGAAACCGGCCCGTCTCTTGGAACGCCTTGTCCAGACTGTCCGCCTGCCAGAACCGATCGGTGAATTTCTCGCTTGCCTTCCGCGCCCGCCGGAGCTGAAAAAATTTCCAGAGGATGATCGCCCAGGAGAGCACGGAGAAGAACATCAACAGGGCCATAATGAATTTCACCATGGGCCCGGCGTCTTTCAATAATTTCCAGACGCTTAAAGAGCCCGGCCCGGAAACCAGCAACAGCACTGATAAAAATTTGCCCACTTTCTTTTCCCTTTGAAACCTGCTATCTTCTTAATGCTGATTGTAGCAGAATCGGATTAATCTTCAAAGCAAAGGTTCCCGGGAAAGGAGAAGAAAATGGGTCGTGAAACCACTTGTCCGATTTGCTCGGCGAATATCCCGCTTTATAGCGATGATCGGATCGGGCATTATGTTTACTGCAGTCTCTGCGGCACCCAGCTTCTGATCACGAAAGAGCCGGAAGAAGAGGGCAAAGAGGTGGAAGTGGAAGAAGACTGGGGGGATTATGATCGGCGGGAAAAGCTCTAATCCTCCTTTTCCGGCTTTTGCTCGCCAAAGCCGACCTGATTGACAACTTTATCCACCGTCCGCATCAGGGCGTCCGAAGGTTTCGGATCATAAACCTCCAGGTCATAATAATTCTGGGAGACCAGCTGATCGCCGTCCCAGACAAACAATTCCAGGCTTGCCGGCGCGTCCGGCGCAAGATTCGCGTTGAGCGCGGCGATCTTGGCGCTGGAGTCCGGGTCCGCGTCCGCCACCCAGGTCCCGGCCAGCTTGCCGCTGGCATAAGCCTGGATTTTCAGGCCGCTGAATTTGCGGTCATAGTCATTGACCAGGAAAATGTCGGTGGAAAAATCATCCCCCGGGTTCCAGCCCCGGACCGCAAGATCCGCGGCGATCAGGAGCGGGTTATAACTGTCCTGGATCCGCTCATACGCGAGTTTCGGAGTCAACTCGTAATCAATCACCGACCAGCAGATCGCCGGCCAGGGCTCGTTGAACTGCCAGAACAAGGTCCCGCTGTACCTATACTTCCGGATCCGCCAGTGCTCGGTGGCGCGCTGGTAATAATACGCCTGCATCTTCTGGCTCGCCTCCACCGTGCCTTCCAGGGTGTCGGGATGCGGGAGCGCGGACAGATATTTCAGCATCTTCTTGGGACCGAGGTCGTGAAAAACATAAACCTTGCCGATGGGCCAGAGCAGATCCGCGGAAATATATTTCTTCAGCGTGCTTAATGCGGGATAGGACTGAAGTCCGAACTCGCTCATCAAGGCATGCTCATCAGAATAATAATCCAGCAGGTTTCCAAACCGATGCCAGACCGACCAATTATGGCTGTCGCCCTCGGCCGGAGAAGCCGCAATAAACCTCCGATCCGGGTCTGTTTCCTGTACCGCTTTCCGCATCCGCGAAACCACCGGCGCGTTCTTCTTGGTGTCAAATTCGTTCCCGCCGCTATACAGAATTACGCTCGGATGATTCCGGATCGCCCGGATGATCTCTCCGGACTCCTGCTCCACCAGGCTCAGGAATTCCTCATCGGTCGGAAAGGTCGGGATGAAAATGCACGCGAGCGGAAATTCCTGCCAGAGAAAAATGCCGTTTCGGTCGGCCAGGTCGTAAAAAATGTCCCGCTCGCGGTTGCCCCCGCCCCAGATGCGGAAAATGTTGATGTGAGCGTCCCGCGCCAGCTTGAGCAAAGCCGCATATCGCTCGTCGGTGAGTTGCCCATACATAGATTCGGGCGGAACCCAGTTCGCGCCCCTCAAGAAAATCCGCTTGCCATTAAGCCGGAGCACCCAGGTGAATCCCTCAGGCGCGCCCGGATTCTGCTCCCACTCAATCTCCCGGAACCCGAAAGTATCCTCCACCTTGTCGCTCGCTTGCTTATTAACCATCAGCTCGGCTTGAACCCGATACAAATTCGGCTCCCCCAGATCCCAGCTCCACCAGAATTTGGGATCTGAAATCTGAAATTTGAGATTGTTCCTGGATTTGCCCGCAGAAAGCTCCAGTGGAAATTCCTTAACAACCGCCGATTTCTTGTCCCCGAAATTTTCCGGCAATACCGTAACCTTGAGCGTTGCCTTGCCCGCCTGATTGGAATCCACGGCCAAATCCAGCCAAACCTCGCCGCTGTTTTTGGTCCTGATCCCGAGCTCCTCAATCAAGGCCGGGCCGGTCTTGAACATCTCCACCCGATCCCAGATGCCGGCGCCGATCAACTCCGGCGCAAAATCCCAGCCATAACTCATCTGGGTTTTGGTGGTGTGTCGTCTATTCCATTGCTCAAGAATTTCGTCAAGAGTATAGGACCCGCTGTTGATCAGGTTGCCCAGGCCCTCAAGCTGAACATCCAGCTCGTTCGCCTCCCCCTTTTTCAAAAGTGCGGTCGCGTCCACAAATACCCGCGAAAACATCCCGGTATGATCAAAAATTTCTTTGCCGTTCAAACTCCCCCGACTCTTATAATCAATCCCGTGAAACAAAATCCAGACCCGCTCGTCCTTGCCCGCCTCCGCGCTGAATTCGGTCTGATAAAGCCAGTTATACTCATTCACCCAGAGCGCTTTTTTCGCGTTGAAGTCATAATACGGATGCTTAAGCTTCCCCGCCTTCACCAAATCCGTGATCAAATCCCCGGGAACCTTCCCCTCCATCCAGTTCCCCTTCTGCTCCCCGCTCTTCTTGTCCACCTGAATAAACTGAAACTTATTCAGCTCGCTCGCCTGCTGGCGCTCCAGATGACCCGCAATTCCTGAGAGCGGCGCCAGCGCCAACATCAACCCGATCCCAATCGCCCTTCTTATCATCTCTCTCCTCCTTCTTGCCCGCCGTAGCTCGTGAGAGCGAAGGCGGGTCGCGAGCAGACTCTCCTGCCTCCACTTGCCAGATTCTACCAAACTCCCCTCCTTAAAAGCAAGCTCTCCTTTCTCTAAAATTGCACGGGCGAGTCATTGGTTCGCCCCTTGCTTTTATCTCAATCAAATGATACCCGCAAATTCAAATTGAGGATAAAAATGACCGAACAGGCAAAAAAGATTCTTGAACAAATTCAGAATTTGAGCGAGAAAGAAAGAAAAGAACTGATTGATTCCCTCCTCGCCCCAAAATCCCGACGCAGAAAAAAATCCATTTTTAAAACTAGGGACTGTCCCTAGTTTCCAAAGGACCGTTTCTTGCGGAAAATAGGTGGCTGTCCCCTATTTAGAGCCGCATAAACAGAGGATAAAAATAGGGGACAGCCACCTATTTTTATGGGCGGGGAAAACCGGGAAAGGTTAATGGAAAAGCGAGATCCAAACCTAGGCGGGGAAGAATAGAGGGCCGAAAAATATTGGGGCCGGGGCGAGGAACGAGGAAAGAAATTACTAGTGTAATGTTACAGTAAAATATTGACAATTATTAATAATAATGCTATGGCCAATGCAAAGTGGAAAACAATTGAGGCATTGATGATGAGCGGCGAACTGCGGGAGACACTAGATGGGTCGTATTGTAAAGCCGTTACGGAAACACTACACTAGAACTGGTTTCATAACCTGATCTCCCTCCCCTTGATCCCCTCCCCTCCAGGGCGGGGAGATTTGATTAAGGAAATTTCGCAAAAGATTGGTTATGAAACGACTTCTAAAATCGGGACAGCCGGCAATTTTTATTGACTTGAGATCAGCAATTAGGCTTAAATGATTTGAACGGCTACGCGATCCAGTGACAATCTTGATGGAGCGATATTGTTAATAAGGAGATTGGGGATGAGAAGATTGATCCGATTGATCCTGGTTCTGGTTTTAGCGCCGACGGTCAGCTCTGCTAAGGACGATCTGAAGACCCGGGCCGAAGCGGCGTGGCTGGCAAGGGATAAGCCGGAGCAGGCCCTGCTCGCGATAGACCTTTTCAAAGAGCTCAGCCGTCAGAATCCGAATGATTTTGAATCAAGAATATTTCAGGCTCGGGCCGCCTACTGGGTTCTGGAGGAGATGCGGCTAGAGCTTGACAAGAGCCAAAAGATAAAGATGTGTGAAAGCGCGATCCAGGGTTTGCATGAGATCCTTGGCAAGGACGAGGAGAATGTGGCGGCCTGGTACTGGCTGGTCTGGGATCTGGGCGCATTGACGATGATCAAGGGTCCTTTTTCCGGCTGGAGTCTCAAGGAGGGCATCATCGGGACGATTATGGTCTCCAAGGGAGATGTGAATTATCATTATGGGGGCATCTATCGCTATTGGGGAAGGGTGATCTATGAGACGCCCGGGATGATGAAGAAGTTTTTGCATTTTGCGGACGGGGAATCGGTCTGGATTTATCAACGGGCGATCAAAGCGGAGCCGAAATACCTTCGCAACCATTTTTACCTGGCCGAGACCTACGAGAAAATGGGACAAAAAGACCAGGCGAGAAAAGAGTATGAATTCTGCGCGAGCCTCCCGGAGGGCGCGCTCCCGGAAATCATTCCTGAAACCCGGTTCTATAAACGGCTCGGCCGGGAAAAACTTGATAATCTTGGGGAGAAATAGGGACTGTCGCCGGTTTTTAGATTTGCCGGGGAGGGATCAGGATGGGGGCGTCTTTCTGCCGGCGTTCCGGGCCTCGGGATTTACGACATAGGGAGGGAGTTCTCCGCGCAAGCCGGCGAGCAAATTCTGCGCGGTCATAATCGCCATTTTGTCGCGGGTTTCAATGGAGGCGCTTCCCAGGTGCGGGGCAAGCACGACATTGCCAAGCTCCGTTAGTCCGGCTGAAAGCAGGGGCTCCTTTTCATAAACATCCAGGGCCGCGCCGGCGATCCGCTTTTCTCTGAGCGCTTGTACCAGAGCCGGCTCATCCACCACGGGCCCGCGCGCCACATTGATCAGATACGCGCTTGGTTTCATCAGGCCGAGCTCGGTCCCGCCGATCAGATGATAGGAATCCTTGCCGAGCGGGCAATGCAGGCAGACAAAGTCCGCGCCTTTCAGGAGGTCCGGGAGCGAAACCGGCCGGGCTGAAATTTCTTTCTCGCGCTCAGGCGAAAGCCGGCGCGGATCAAAATAAATTATTTTCATCCCGAACCCGAAGGCGCGTTTGGCCACGGCGAATCCGATCCTTCCCATGCCGATGATGCCGATGGTTTTGCCGGAAAAGTCCGCGCCCAGGAGCAAAGTCGGGCCCCAGCCGTTGAAGCGGCCCTGCCGCGTCATCTTGTCGCCTTCCACAATTCTTCGGGCAATTGAGAGGATCAATGCCCAAGTCAGGTCTGCCGTGGCCTCGGTGAGCACGCCGGGCGTGTTTCCGACCAGGATGCCCCGGCGGGTGGCTTCCGCGATCTCAATATGATCAAATCCGACCGCCATGGTGGCGATCACTTTCAATCCCGGACCCGCGGATTCCATCACCGCGCGGTCAATCCGGTCCGTGAGCATACAGGCAATTCCCTCCACCCCTTTGGCCATTTCCAAAAGTTTGTCGCGCGGGATGGGCCGGTCTTCTTCCCAGACCCGGACCTTGTATTCCTTGCTGATCAATTCCATCCCGCTCTCCGGCATCCGGCGCGTTACCAACACTTCCCGCAACTCCATCTTCAGCTCCCGTAAATCATCCTTTTGCCGGGTCCAGGCCTGCGGGGTTATCTGGGTCATATCATCTTCTTACCACATCTCCTGCCAATTATCCAGAGCCAAAATCATCAAAGGGGGGCATAACTTTGGACTTGACGGGTTTGGGTTGAGCGGTTGAGCAGCCGATCCGCGGATAAAGGATGAAGATATTGAATCTCAAATCTCAGACAAATCTCAAATCTCAAATTTCAGATTTCAGACAGATTTCAAATCGCCGATGCGAATTTCAAAAATACCGAGATCATTGCTCCCGCGCCAGGGTGGCAGGACCCGCGTCCGGCCTTGGCAGTCCCGCGTATGCGCGGGACGGAGCAGGCTGTCCCCCTTGACCCGGGATTTTCGGGCGCGGGGATAAATTCCGGCCCTTGAAACCACGAAAGCGATTTGACGGGATCGGTGTTGGGAAAGGCCGGCAGGGCATTTGCGACGGGATTTTGTGTTTTTGACCGGGAGGATGATGTGCTGAGGGAGATGAATTGTTATTCTTTCGGTTCGGGTTTAAGGAACTTGCTGATTTTTTCAAAGAGGTCTTTTTTAGTGATGGGCTTGGTCAGGTAATCGTCACAGCCGGCTTCCTGGCATCTGGTCACGGACTCGGCATCGCTTCGGGTGGTGACCATAATGATCGGGATTTTCTGGAGGGATTTATTGGTCTTGACGAACCGGCAGACCGTGTCGCCGGTGATGTCGGGCATCATCATATCCAGGAAGACCAGGGAGGGCTTTTCGGTTTGAATTTTTTTCAGGGCTTCGGTTCCGGACCTGGCCATAATGACTTCATAACCGGAATGCTCCAGGAGCATTTTCTCCAATTTGAGAAAAGTATCCATATCATCCGCGATCAGGATTTTTGGTTTCGGTTCCATCTTTTCTTCTCCGACCCTGGATTCCTTTCGGTCCGGGGGTCAAGCTTAATGATTAAGGATTCCGGATCCGGATTCCGGCCGGTTTCTTTGGGGCCGGGATATCCGAAGTCATAGAATTCCCTTCGGTAGGATTGAGTGTAATGATAAGAAGGGTTGGCGTAAAACATCGCCACCATATTGCTTCTGAGAATCAGCTCTCCCTTCTCCTGATCCTGGTGAAGCAGAAACAAGGCATAAAGCCCGGCGCAGAGAATGATCTCTCCGAAAATGACCAATCCGATCCTTTTTAACATCAGTTGATATTCTAATTCCAAACCGGTGGATTTGTCAAATAATTTCCGCGTTCGGTTTAAGTTCCAAGCCCGGCGGGCATTTTGGATCAGAGCAAATAATTCGCGATCCATTGTTACTCAGCCAATGATTTTTTTGGTTTGCAGGATCAGATACCAAAAGTTATTGCAGACTTTTCAGGTTGGCCGGCCAGGAGGGGTATTTGAAAGCCAAGATTTTGAGCCGAAAAGTTATCAGAACCGCGGGTTCTGGCAGGCTTTGGATAGGATATGAAAATAATATCAGGGCTTGGGTTTTTACCGGCAAAAAAATCCTTGTTTAACCAAAATCTGAATTAACATTAGATTATCCAGTGAAATCAATAAGATAGAAAGATGGTGAAATGTGGAAAACTTAGTGGGATTTTGGTGGAAAATTTTTTTCTATGGTCTAAGTTCTTGATAAAAAAGAAAAATCAACGGTGTGCAATTTTTTTATATTGACAGGGCTAGGTTTAGGGTTTAAAATCCAGGGCATACAAGATATAGTTTCTAAATTTTCGGGGGGGAAAGATGGCGCAGATGCTGAAATTGGAGAGGGATTTTGATGAGTTGGTGCTGAAGAGCGAGTTGCCGGTGGTGGTTGATTTCTGGGCGCCTTGGTGCGCACCCTGCCAGGCCCTGAATCCAGTTCTGGAGGAATTGGAGAAGATTTATCAAGGCCGGATCCGGTTTGCCAAGCTCAATGTAGAGGAAAACCCACAGATTCCTGCACAGTTTGGGGTAAGGTCTTTGCCCAGCATATTTGTCTTCAAAAAAGGAACGGTGGTGGCAAACCTGGTTGGACTGATCAATCTGGATAAGGTTAAACAACTGGTAGAGAACTGGATTTAATCTTATAACCTGAGCCGGCTGAAAAGCCGGGGAGATACTTCTACCCACGGTATCCCCTTTTCTTGTTTAAATTCGTTTGATCGGCAAATATTTTTTTAAGGGGAACTTTTTCACTTAATCTTCATCTAACCATAAAGCCGTCCAAACCCTTTCATCAGGGGGTTATCCGAAAAAAAGGATAGCCCCCCTTTTTTTGATAAGCGGCTGATAAATAAGGAAAAAAGCCAAAATAACCGAGATTTTGGCATACAGCGTATGCATTTATCTTTTATTTTTCAAGTAGTTATCAGGGGATGGGGCGATTTTACATTTTGCAACCTTTCCGGCAGGAAATCATCAAAAGTAATGAGCCCAAGCCAAGCTCGCCCCTCCTTTTTCCCGGCGTGGGTAACGCCGAGAGGCTGAAGGCAACGCAAAGTTGCCTTCAGTTTTTTTATTTACTTTTTATCAGCCGGCGGGGTTGTTTTGAGCGGATTCTTGATTCCCGGTCAAGGTAGTTTGCGCCGGAGGCGCCGTCGGGGTCCCGCCCAAACGCGTGAAGTCCGCGGGTTGCGCTTTCAAATCCCGCGGCGGCGCCTCGGGGTTAAATGCTTTGAGGTTCACGCGTCAATCCACCTTGGCCTTGGTTTTGAATTATCGGTATGAGATCAGACCAGGCCGGTCCAGATGCGGGGCGGCGTTAAAAGCTGAGAGCGAGAATTTATCCGGGCTGAACCGGAACTCGGTGATGGACCCATTGGCGATCATCCAGCCTAATTCCAGGGCGGTTTTGTCAGCCAGTCCCAGGGCTTTTTGCATTGCCGCGGAAATCGGCCCGCCGGAAGTGAACACCGCCACGGTTTTTCCCGAGCCCTGCTCATTCATCACTTTTTCAATCCCAGCCTGAACTCTGCCGGTGAATTCCCTCCAGGTTTCCATTCCGGGCACTTTCAGTTTTTCATCCACCCACAAATCCATTGCCCGGGCGAAGATTTTTTGGAACGCTTTTTTGTTGTTGACCAGATCAATTGGCCCGCTTTGAGAAATCTCCTTGACCAATTCGGCGATTTCGGGATTTTGCGCCAGGATGCTTGAGAGGGAGCCGGTGAGAAGATGGCGGGTTTCGTATTCGTTGAACTCCCGGAGGATGATGAGTTGCGGGAGCGGCTTTCCGGCTTGGGCATAAATCTCATTCACGCCTTGGGCGCTCGCGGTTTGGCGCAGGAGCGACCCGGAATAAACCGCGTCAATTTTCACTCCCCATTGAAGCCAGTATTCTCCGAGCCGGCGCATCTGTTGCTCTCCAAGCCCGGAGAGCCGGTCATAATCGGCCTGTCCGAACGAGGCCTGGCCGTGCCGGATCAAGTAAAGCGTGCTCATTTTCGGTAACTTCTCATTCCTTTCGGCTGGAATTCTCCGGGCATTTTATAAAATGCGGGAAGGGATGTCAAAAGCTTTTTATCGGTCCACGATTCAAGATGTAATTGGTAAAGCTGGTGAAGCTGGTTAAATGGGCAAATTCATTTTCATACCAGTTTTACCTGGCCTCCTTTGATAGATTGACCATAATAAATTTTAAGCTATATTCTTGGGAATAAGGAGGTAGATGATAATGCGGAATTCCAGGATTATCGGCGCGGGAATGTATGTTCCGCCCAGAGTGGTGACCAATGATGATTTAAGCAAGCTGATGGACACCTCGGATGAGTGGATTGTTGAGCGGACCGGGATCAAGGAGCGGCATTATGTAGAGGACGGGGTTGGAGCGAGCGATCTTGGGGTTGAGGCGGCGAAGAAGGCATTGGAAAAGGCGGGCTTGAAGCCTTCGGATATAGACCTGATCATTTTCGCCACACTCGCTGCGGATTATATGATGCCGGGCAGCGGGGTATTGCTCCAGCATAAGCTCGGGTGTCGTAATGTGGCGGCGATAGATGTTCGCGGGCAGTGCAGTGGGTTCATTTATTCCTTGAGCATTGCGGATCAGTTCATCAAGACCGGAATGTATGAAAGGATTTTGGTGGTGGGCTCGGAAGTCCATTCAGGCGGGTTAGATTTGAGCACCCGCGGCAGGGATGTTTCGGTAATATTCGGAGATGGCTCGGGCGCGGTGATTGTTGCGCCTTGCGATGCGGGGAGAGGGATTTTGAGCACGCATCTTCATTCGGACGGAGAGCATTATGATAAACTTATGGGCTACGCTCCGGCAAGCTGTCGTCTTCCCCGGATTACGCATCAGATGCTGGACGAGGGACTGCAATTTGCGAAGATGGACGGCAAATTTATTTTCCGGATGGCGATGGACAAATTTCCCGCGGCGATAGAAGAGGCGCTCCAGGCAAACGGCTATACGATCAATGACCTGGATCTTTTTATTCCGCATCAAGCCAATCTCCGGATTTCCAATATGGTGGGCAAGAAGATGGGGATTCCGGACGACAAGGTCTTCAATAATATCCAGAAATACGGCAACACCACCGCGGGGAGTATTCCAATTGCGATCACCGAGGCGTTGGACCAGGGGAAGATCAAGGACGGCTCCCTGGTCTGCCTGGCCGCGTTCGGCTCGGGGTTAACCTGGGCAAGCGCGCTGATCAGGTGGTGAAAGGGCAGACACGCGGGTCTGCCCGTACACCCGAAAAGGGCAGACACGCGGGTCTGCCCGTACGATCAAATAATTGCGCCTGACTTATCCGCTATTCCTCTTTTTTGAACAGCTCTTCCTCTAACGGCTTGCCGCGTCGGGAGATTCTCCGGGCCAAAACCTTCACATCCTCGGCTACATCGTCAAAGATGGTGTAAAGCACCGGGATGATCAGCAGGGTGAGCACGGTTGAGGAGAAAAGACCTCCAATCACGACCACTCCCAGGGGCTGCTGGATTTCCATTCCCTCGGCGCCCAGGGCGATGGGCACGACCGCGATCAGGGTGGCGAGCGCGGTCATCAGGATGGGCCGGAGCCGGACCTTGCCGGCATCAATGACCGCCTGCCGTCGGGGAATTCCCTGCCGGTGATAGGTGAGCACGAAGTCTATGAGCAGGATGGAGTTATTGGCCACGATCCCGACCAGCATAATCATCCCGATGAAGGCGGTGACCCCGAGGGCGATATTGGTCAGGTAGAGCCCGATGATGGCGCCGGTGAAGGCAAAGGGGACCGCGGCCAGGATGGTGAGGGGATGCATCATAGATTCATAGAGCGCGGCCAGCACCATATAGACGAGCATGATGGAGAGGATGAACATTATCCCCAGGTCGCCGAAGGCTTCGGACTGCTGTTCAATTTCCCCTCCGAATTCCCACATATATCCCTCGGGCAGGCTGGTCTGGTTCATAATATTGGCGAGGTCCGCGGTGATCAAGCCGAGCTTGCGGTCGCCCTGGTCGGCTTCAATGGTGACGATGCGCTTGGAATTTTCGCGCACGATCTTTCCGGGGCCTTCATTATATTTGAAATCCCCGACTTCCTTGAGCGGGAAGGTGAACCCCATCGGAGAGCTGATCGGGATATTGCCCAGGTCTTTCAAGTCCTGCCGCTGGTCTTTGGTCATCCGGACCACGATGTCGTATTCCTTTCCGCCGGTCCGATATCTGCTGGCGAGTTGGCCATAGACCGCGGTCCGGAGAGCTATTTCCGCTTGGGCCGCGACCACCCCGTAGTTGAACATCTTGGCGCGGTTGAACCGTAACAGTTGTTCCGGCGAGCCCTGCTCCAGGGAGGTGGTGACATTCCGGCAGCCCTCCACTTTTTTCATCCGGGCCGCCACCCCCGCGGCGATTCTTTTCAAGACCTCCAGGTCGTCCCCGAAAACCTTGACCGTGATCGGCTTGGTGGTTGACTGGGTAATGCTTCCCGCGGGCCGGAACGAAACATCCGCGGCCGGGTTTTCCCTGGCTATTCCATCAAAGAGGTCCCGGAGATTCTGGTCGGTGGTGGTCCGGCCCTTGGCGAATTTTTTCATTTTCACGAAAAATTGCGCTTCATTGGTGCCGGTGGTTTGACCCCCGTGTCGGGCTTCCTCCTCAGGCTTGCCGGTCTGTCCGATCATACTGAAGAAGGCGTCATAGTCGTTCACTTCCCTGGAAATCTTCCGCATAATCGTTGACATAATCTTGTTGGCCTGCGCATAAGGGGTTCCCAGGGGCAGTTTGACCTTGCCCATATACATCCCGCCGACCATCTGGGGCATGAATTCCGTCGGGGTCTGCACGGCCATCAGGCCGGTCAGGACCAGAACCAGGAGGGCGATCAGCATCACCTTTCCGCGGTTGTCCAGGGCCCATCCCAGGAGCGCGGTGTATCCGTTCTGAATGACCTGGAACGGGTGTCTTTCTTTTTTGCCCGGTTTGGGAATATGCTTTCTCAAGAGTTGGCTGGAGAGCATGGGAATCGCGGTAAAGGCCGCAAACAGCGACCCGGCCAGGGCAAAGGCAATGGTTGCGGCAAAGGCCTGGAAGAGCTGGGCGGAAAGGCCGGTGATGAAGGCGATGGGCAGGAAGATCACCACCGCCACGATGGTGGCGGCGATGTCGGCAATGGCCACCTCGCGGGTGCCCACTTCCGCGGCCAGCTTGGGGTCGTCTCCCAAATGGATATGTCGGTAGATGTTTTCCAGAACCACGATGGAGTCGTCCACCATCTTGCCCAGCGCGATCACCAGTCCGCCCATAGTCATAATGTTGAGGGAGTAGCCGGAGAAATACATACAGACAAAGGCGAAGAACAGGGAAAGCGGGATGGACACGCCGATGATCAATGTGGGCACGATTTCCCACAGGAAGATGAAGAGGATGATGACGGCGAAGATTCCGCCTTCCACCGCGGCCCGGCGCAGGGCATTGATCGCGTCGGTGACGAAATCGGAAAAGTCGAAATTAATATTCAAGACCACGCCCTTGGGCAGGTCTTTCTGGATTTGGGGCAAGGCCGCCCTCACGGTCTTGGCCACATCCACCAGGTTGGCGTCGCTTTCTTTCATAATCGCCAGTCCGATCCCGGCGTGCTCTCCCTCTTGGGTGAGCCGCACGACTCGCCCATTCAGATCGGACAAGCCTTCCACCACCTTGGCGACATCTTTGAGCCGGATCGGACTGATGGCTCCGGTTCCGGCAAGGGGCTGACTCATCCCGGTGAGCGCCATCAGGCGGTTGGTTGACATCTCCGCCTGGCTGATCCCGAACCCGACCAGCAGGTTTTCCATCTGTTCCAGGTTGTCAAATTCGCCCTTGGACCGGATCCGGTAGCGGCTGTTTCCGATCTCCATATTGCCCGCGCTCATATCCAGGTTTTCATACCGGATCATATTGGTGACCGTGTCCAGGCCGATGCCGTAGGCGTCCAGTTTTTCCCGGTCCACATCAATATGGATTTCGCGGTTGCGTTTGCCCATCACGGTCACGGTGGCCACGCCCGGAATCCGCTCAATCATGGGCCCCACGATGTCGTCGGCGATGTCGCCCAGTTCGGAGAGCTCGCGGCCCTCGGCATCCACCGAGATAAACATCACCGGCATCTGGGTCATATCTATCCTCATCACGATCGGGTCGCTCACTTCCTCCGGCAGATATTCCTTGATCAGGTCTATTTTTTCCCGGACATCAATGCTGGCCGCGGCCAGTTCGGTCCCCCAGTTGAATTCCACATTGATCAGGAGCACGCCTTCGCTCGCGGTGGAGGTCACCTTCTTGACATCCGCCACGGTCTTGATGGTCTGCTCCACATTGCGGGCAATGGTCTTCTCAATTTCTTCCGGGCCGGCGCCTTCGTAGGTATAGATGACCAGCACATTGGGGAAGGTGATCTTGGGGATCAACTCCAGCTTCATCCTCCAGAGCGCAATCCCCCCCACAATCGCCACGATCAACATACTCATCACAATCGTCACCGGCCGTCTGACCGGAAAGCTGAACATATTCATTTTATTCGGCCTCCCCCTTCCCGGGCGCTTCCCGCGGCAGGCCCGGATTTGGCGCGGCCTGGTCATCAATTTTCCGGGCGATGCTGGCCTTGACGCCGTTTTGCAGAATAGCCTGGTCCTCGGTCACTACCAGCTCCCCGGTCTTTACCCCGGAAAGGATTTCATAATTCTTGAGGTCGTAGAACCCGAGCCGGGACTCGCGCATTTCCACCATCCCCTGCGCGGGATTAAACACGAAGATCATATCTTTGCCCATCCGCTTGCTCACCACGGTTTTGGGCACCACCGGCACATTGCTATGGGTGTCCGCCACCAGCTCCACATGCACGAACATTCCGGGCTTGAGCAAGCGCTCGGGATTGGGAATCTGGATTTCAATTTCCGCGGTATGAGAAGCCGCGTCCAGGGTGGGCGAGATCCTGGAAACGCTTCCCTCAAAAAACCGGTCGGGATAGGCGTCGGTGTAAACGCGCGCCGCCTGTCCGGTTTTGACCTTGGCAAAATCCTTCTCCACTACGCTGGTTTTAATCAGCAAGGTGTTGATTTTCACCACCACCGCGATCGGGAACTGGGGGCTGACCATTGCCCCGACATCAAAATTGAATTTCGCCACCACTCCGTCAAACGGGCTTCTGACCGGGAAAGACTCAAATTCCACCCCGGGCTCATCCCGGTTGACATAGGCGATGACCTGATCCTTTCCCACATAAGCGCCTTCTTCCACGACCTTCCGCACAAATTTTCCCGGAATCTTGCTGATCACATTCACGGTTTCCGACGGATCTATATACCCGGTGAGATCAATGATGTCCTCAATCACTCCGTTCTTCACCTCCATCACTACCACCGGCACCGTTGCTTCCGTTATTAGGGTCTTCTCCTTTCCCTTCTTCAAAACCATTTGCAGCCCCACCACCACGATGGCGAGCAGGAGAATCCCCACCGTGACAAAAAATCCCATCGTGCTCTTCTTCATTGTCCTTCCACCTCCATTATTCCCATCGCCTGGTCCAGATTGGCTTTCGCAATCAAATAATTGTTTACCGCCCTGAGATAGCCGGACTTGGCTTGAGTCAATCCCACCTCGGCGTCCAGCACATCCAGGTGATTAACCATTCCCTGCCGGTAGCGGTTCTGGGACGCCTCAAAATTTTTCTGGGCGGCCTCCACATTCTTCTGCTCCGCGTCCACCGATTCCCGGGCAGAAGCCAGATTCAGGTAAGCCGCGGTCACCTGAATTTCAACCCCGCTCTTCAAGGCCTGCTCTCCGTAGCTCACCTGTTCCAGTTGCCCCTTCGCCGCCTTCATCTCGCCATAAGTCTGAAACCCGTCAAAGATATTTATGCTCGCCATCGCCCCGGCCTGATAACCCTCCCGCCAGAGCGTGTCATTAGGAGGCATTTCCTGGCCCATATTCCACTGATAGTTCGCGAACAGCGCCACCGTGGGCAAATACCCGGCGCGCGCAATCTTCACCAACGATTGCGTCTGTTCCTTGCGCAAAGAAAGGCCCTTTAAATCCGGCCGATTGGTCAGCGCCTGATTGATCACTTCCTTCAGCTCTGGAATCGGGCCGGGCTCAAAACCGAACTCGCCTTTGACTTCCAATTGGGTATCCGGGGGCAGGTTTAAAACATTCTTCAAAGCCAGCCGGGCAAGCTCCAATCCGTTATGAACCTGAATCTGCTGCGGCTTGATCGCGCTCAGTTTCGCCTCCACCTGCAGAAGATCCAGGTTGCTCACATAGCCTTCCCGGTATAAATCCTTGACCTGCTTAGAATGCTTCGCCATCAGGTCATAAGAGCTGTCAATCACCTTGACCATCTCCTGGGCTAAAAGCACCTGGTAAAAGGACTGCTTAATCTGGAAAACCAAATCCTGCTTGCTCTGATTTAAGTCTTCCTTTGAGACCTCAAGCTCCAGCTTGGACGCCTTATAGCCTTCCAGGGTTCTGCCCCCGGTGTAAAGCGGATAGGTCGCCTCTATTTTTACCTGATAAACATCCCCCTCCCGGTCGTTGGCCATTTCAAAGCCGGGAAAACCGAACAGGTGAATATGATCCGGCGGAAGCGGAGTGCCGCTGGAATTTGCCACTGGAAAGCTGGTGGGATACATCGTGGGCTCGCCGACCTTGAATTCCGGCAGGGTGTTCATATGCGTATAAAGCCCGCTCGCGGTCAGCGCCGGGATCAAGTAAGACCGGGTACTGATCAGTTTCCCCTCCGCATATTTCACCTGAGACTCGGCCATTTTGACCTGGAGATTATTCTCCAGACCCATTTTGACACAATCCTCCAGGCTCAGGCTCAAGGCCCCGCGATCCCCGCCTTGGGCCCGGCCCAACAGCGGCAATAAAAAAATGAGCCAGATCATCATCAACCGCCGATTCTTCATAAAAAATTCCTCCATTTATTTTTTTTCCACCCCGGTATAAAAAATCTCCAGAATCTCTGGCGCCCGTTCCTTGAGCGAATAGGCCCGGTTGGATTCAATCCAGAGAATGATGCTCCCGTTGATCAACCCGATCAGGGCCAGCGACATCGCTTCGGCCGGAAGCGGCTTAAAAATCCCCTTTTCACTTCCTTGCTTGATGATCGCGGAAACCGTCTGAAGGAACTGCAAATGCCTGAGCCGGATCACATTCCCCAGGTTCGCCTGCAGGCTATGCTCAAATTCCTGCTGGCTCAGAGCAAAGACATGAAAGGCCTCCCAGCGATTTTCAAAATAATTAAATAGCGTATGCACCAGCGCGTTCAGTTTTTCCCGCGGGGTCAAAACTTTCCCCATCTCTTGATTGACCAGCCCGGCGATCTCCTCTATCTCTTCATTGAACAGGGTGAGATACAATTCCTCTTTATTCTTGAAAAAGTTGTAAAGCGAGCCGATGCTGAATTCCGCGGCTTTGGCGATTTCGCTCATTGAGGTCTGATGATACCCCTTCTGTGAGAACAGCTTGAGCGCGGCCGCCAGGGTTTCTTTTCGCCGGGACTCGTATTCCCGTTCCTTGCGGTTGAGCGGCTTCTCCAGCTTCTTCTTACCGGACATCTTTTGAATTCCGATTCAAATTTTAGAATCCAGGTTCAGAAGATAACTGAGAATCCGGGATTTGTCAAGCAAAAAATGAAGCCTGAAAAATTATCGCCGGCATCGGCCGAATTTGCAAACCCGGCAAGGTTCGGCCTTGAAAAAACATTGCTTTTTGCTCTGAATGTGCGAGCGGCTTTTCTGTCCGCCGACTTGTCCGCCGAAGCTTTAGCGAAGGCCGGAAGCCTCTTCCTGCTCGGACAATCTGTCGGCGAAGGCGGAAGGCGCGATTCCTTTTAATCTTCACCGGTAGAGTAGGGAGGGGCAGTCGCCCCTCCCCCTCGACAAACCGGACAGGCGGATTTCCCGCATCCGGCTTTCCTGAAGACTCTC
>Ga0315277_10000906_pt1 | contig 44809 bp, 42 predicted proteins | sample YL17G05_15_MG_FD_203695 | JGI IMG/M metagenome (GOLD analysis project Ga0315277, IMG submission 203695) | Sediment microbial communities from Yellowstone Lake, YNP, Wyoming, USA - YL17G05_15 | ecosystem: Environmental > Aquatic > Freshwater > Lake > Sediment | place: USA: Wyoming | collected... | reverse complement strand
GCTGGAAGCCCGTGCCACGTTAACAGGCAGTCGTGGCACGGGCTTCCAGCCCGTGAAACTGCGAAGCCTGCTCCATTCTGCCCCTGTGGCAGAATACGTGACCATATTTATGAAACCGTGTACTAAGGTAAACTACCGCCTCCGGCGGTGAGGCTCGAAAAAGCTCTGCTGTTCCCACGGCTTCCTATCCTCGGCATTCCTTGAGCCGGACGCGCAAGTGGGTCCCGGCCGCCGGCCGGGACCAGCGGCCTCCGCAATTCCGCAACCGCAGCATGATGGCAGCATCCGTCTTGGGTTGGAATACGGCACTGGTCCCTGCGGGCCGCCGGGACCCACTTGCATGCCCCCTTGGGGGCCTCCTGAGGCCACCCGCTCTGGGGTGGAGTCTCACCCCTGGCCTGCATTGTATATTTGCGAGCATACAGATGTGGTTGTAGGAATCGTCCGGCAAACTTAGGTCGAGTGGTCGGAGAAGACCTGTGCCTCGAAAATATGGATGGTGGTTTTGGCCGACCGCCAGGCTTCGGGGGGCAGGCCCGCCTTGCGGCAGGTTTGGGACAGGAAGGTATCCCGATCCCATTTGTACTTGGCGGCAACCTGGGGAAGGAGAAGCCCGCGCATGGTTCCGAGCGCAACCACCAGCCCGTGGCGCCCGACCTCGATCACGGAAAAATCCTGGATGCGTTCGAGCGGCGACAGGACGGAGATTTCAATGCTCAAGCGGAGGATTTCCTGGGCCGTTACCGGGTGAAACCGGGTGTCCTCCAGAGCGGCGCTCAGGGTGCAGCGCTGCACAGTGCGGTACAATTCTCCGTCGCTGGCAAGCAGGCCGATGCAGCCGCGCAGTTCCTCACCTCTGTGCAGTGATACAAAGGCGCCGCCGTGGTTCGACAGGCCGGGATTTTCCGGTTTGTATTCCGGCACTTTGCCGGTATGGAAGTGATTCTCGAGCGTTGTGCGCGCGAGGGCCAGGAGTTCACGTTGAGCGTTTTCATCCAGATAATCGGGTGCCAATCCCATAGCCGCGTTACCCCGAATTCCCGAGACTGGTGAAGGATGGCGGTTCGGTCTCCGCTTTTAGCTTCCGCTGCTTTTCGAGCTTGCGCAGGCGCCGGAGTTCCCGGCGTTCGGCCCTGATCTGGCGCCGGCGTTCGAGAATGCGCGACCGCCGGTACTCGCGGTTTTTGATGTTGCTGTCCAGCTTGGACCAGAATTCGACAAAGTACTGCACCATGGAGACCAGGGCGGAGATGACCACCGCCCAGAGCAGCACCTTGGCGGTTTGTGTAATCCACCCCGGCTGCGCGGCTCCGAGGATGAGGCCGGTGATGGCGGCCACTTGAAGGACCATCTTCCCCTTGCCGACGGTGGAAACTTCAATGGAAAATCCTTCCGATGCCGCGATGCTGCGCAGGCCGCTGACCGCAAACTCCCTCCCGATAATGATGGTCACCATCCAGGCGGGAGCCAGCCCGATCTGGACCAGGGAAATGAGCGCGGAGGAGATGAGAAGCTTGTCGGCAATCGGATCCAGCAGCCGGCCGAGTGTGGTGACCTGTTTACGCCGCCGCGCCAGGTAGCCGTCCAGGAGGTCGGTCAAGGCGGCGGCCAGAAACAGCGAGGTGCCCCAGAAAGCCCATGTCTGCCCCGCCCACGACTGCATGCGCGCGGGCGGCGAGATCAGGATCACCACCACGAGCGGCACCAGGAAAATCCGGATCAGGGTCAGGCTGTTTGGCAGATTCATATTTTCACATCAAGAGCTGTTCTGGATTCTACCAGAGCCGGCGGCGGATGAGGTATGGGAAATTCGCCGTGTCAGGACTGCAGGATGACCGCCGCATCGCAGTGAGATAAAATCCGTTCGGTGGTGCTCCCGAAGAACATTTCACGGATCGGGCTGTGCCCATAGGCCCCCATGATCAGGATATCCGTGCCGGCGGCAGAAACAATCCCGCAGAGCTGCTCCGAGGGTTTGGCGCCGGTCATCACCTTTTTTTGGATGCTCACGCCGTGGTGCGAAAGGAAAGCCTCCGCTGCCGCCAGCGTCTCCTGACCCGCCTCCTCGGTGTCCGCCACGGTGCAGATCGTGCACTGGATATCAGGGCCGGCGCCAAGCTCCAGCACCACACTCAATGCCCGGGCGGCGTGGACGCTGCCGTCAAAGGCCAGCATGATGTTCCTGACGGCGCCGGCCTTCGGGAATTCCCTGCCGGCAACCAGAACGGGCCGGATGGATCCCCGGATGACGCTGGATACCAGCGGATCGATCCCCTTGCCGTTCTCGCGCGCACTGCGTGCATATCCCGCCCGGGACAGGATCACCAGGTCGTGGGCCACCGCCTCACGGGCGATGACCTCTCCGGGAATCCCGGTGCGGACTTCGGCAGTGCAGGAAATCCCTTTTTCCCCGCAGGCGCGGGAAAACTGGTCAAGCCGTTCCTTTGCCAGCCCGGAAAGTTCCTCCAAAAGCATCCGGCTCTCGGCAATCGGCGGCGAAACGACCGACGGCATGAATCCATCGGCCGTGCCCAGCACGGGAATTTCGAAGTTCTTGATGTCGATCACTTCGAAAGCATGGATGTGCGCGCGGAATTTCTTCGCCAGCCAGAAAGCATAGTCGCGCGCGCACGCGGCCTGGCCGCGTTCGGCCAGAGGCAATAAAATCGATGCGAGCATAGCCCCTCCCCGGATAATGGGGAATGATCACGAGATGCCCAGATCCGATTTGATCTTGAACAGGTCCAGAAGATCCCGGCGCGAAACCATACCCACGAGCTTGCCGGCTTCGATCACCGGCATTCCCGCCACGTCCTCCGCTACCATTCTTTTGAAGGCTTCGGTGGCGTCGTCCGTGGGTTGGAGATGCGGCACCTGTTCGATCACGGTCATGATATCGCGGACCTGCTTAAACATCCACAACTCCTTGGCCACCCCCTTGACCTGCTCCAGGGACACCATGCCCACGAGTTCGTCACGGTTCATCACCGGGAAAACGGCGAACTGGTACTTATAGATGTAATCGCGCACCAGCTCGTCGACCGAGAGCAGCCAGTCGACCGCAATCACGTTCTCCTTCATCACCTGGCGGATCTGAACGCCGGTGAGCGATTCCCGGATGATGACCGCCTGATAGCTCCCAACCGCCGACTGCTGCATGAAGAGGCCGATGAGGACGAACCAGAGTCCCGCCAGGAAGTTCTGCGACAGGATGAACAGCAGGATTCCGAAGAAAATGAGAAACAGGGCGAAGGCATTGCCGATCCTGCTGACCACCTTGGTCGCACGGGTCAGGTCGGCCCAGCGGTCCCACAGAATCGCGCGCAGGATCCTCCCTCCATCCAGCGGGAATCCCGGGATGAGGTTGAAAATACCGAGCAGGATGTTGGCCACCGCGATATACCACGCCACGGCCGCGGCCGCCCCGAGCCGTCCTGAAATCAGCATGACCCCGTACAGAGCGCCGCAGAGGAACCCGAGGCCCAGGCTCACTGCCGGCCCCGCCAGCGCAATGAGGAATTCGTGACGGCCCGATTCGGGTTCCGATGCGACCTGTGAGAGGCCGCCGAAAATAAAGAGCCGGATCCCCGTGACCTGCACGCCGTGCCTGAGCGCCACAAAAGAGTGCGCCAGTTCGTGAAGGAGAACGGAAATAAAAAACAGAATCGCGGCACAGGATCCCATGATCCAGTACTGCGCCGTGCTGAACTGCTGCTGGACGGCCGGAAAACGGCCCTCCGCCATGGTGGAAACCACCAGGATAAAAATGATGAACCATGAATAGTCCAGAGTGATCTGAATCCCGCCCACCCGGAACAGGCGAATCCCTTTCCATTGCATGCTCAAGATATACCATGAAGGGACCGTGATTGAAAAACCGGGTTTTGTCTGGCCGCCGCACTCCCAACGGGCAAGTCCTAACACCGGCAATCCGCCTTGCCGATATGTTCCCTTTGATTCGGACGTTGGGATAGAAAGCAAACCACGAAGACCTCGAAGGCCACAAAGATTCTTTGAGATCTTTGAGGTCCTAGCGGTTCGGACGCAGTTGCGGTTTTATCACTTGTGCTATACTTTCGCGTTCGGTAGGGAGGTCGAGAGTTGATCAAGGCGTTCATACTTGCCGGCGGCAAAGGCGCGCACCTGCGCCCGCTGGTATTGCATATTCCCAAGCCCATTGTCCCGCTGGCAAACATTCCATTCCTTTTCTTCCAGATCGACAGCATCAAGCGCGCAGGCATTACGGAGATCATTCTCGGCCTGTCGTACCAGCCCCGCACGATCACCGACATTTTCGGCGACGGCATGAATTTCGGCGTCACCATGCGGTATACCTATGAGGATTTTCCGCGCGGCACCGCCGGAGCATTCAAGGCGGCGGAAAACCTGATCGACGACACGACGGTGGTTCTCAACGGCGACATCCTCACCGACACCGATTTGCGGGACGTCATCCGGTTCCACCGCGAGCACCATGCGGATGCAACCATCGTCACCACGCAAGTCAGGAACCCGAGCGGCTACGGGCTGGTCGAGGCCCGCGCCGACGGCCGTGTGGTCAGCTTTCTGGAAAAGCCCCCGGAAGACGAGATCACCGGCGACACCATTAACGCCGGCATCTATGTCCTCGAACAAGCCGTGCTCGGCCGCATCCCCGGCGAGGGCAGCCAGAGCTTCGAACGGGAGGTCTTTCCCGCCATGCTGGCCGACGGGGCCCGCATTTTTGCCTACACAACCCGTTCCTACTGGCAGGACATCGGCAGCCCGCGGAAGTACCTCGAAGCGCACTACGGGATCATTTCGGGGCGCGTGAAGCTGCCGGGCTATCCGCGCAAGTCGTGTCCGCCGAACGACTGGGAAAAGAAGCAGGTGAAGATCGATGCCTACTCAATCCTCGACGGCGGCTGCGTGATCAAGCCCGGTGTCTCGATCGAGAATTCTGTCCTCGGAGAAGACTGCAGGGTGGAGGAGGGCGTGCTCATCCGGGACTCGGTGATCTGGAGCCAGACCCGCATCCGGCCGCATGCGCGCATCGAGGGGGCGATCGTCGGCAGGCAATGCCACATCGGCGAGGGAGTAAGGCTTCACCCCGGAACCGTCCTCGGCGACAAAACCGTCGTCACCGATTACAGCATCCTCTGAAATACCGGGTAAAGTGGTTCGCCGCAACTAATCTCCGGACTTGTTTGGGCAGATTGAGGTCGAAGGAGTCAGGAGTCAGGAGACAGGAGTCAGTAGAAAAACAGACTCGGGTGACCGTTTGTTCTACCCAATCAGGAGAATGAACCTTCTGACTCCTGACTGCGATGGAGCGCGGGCGTCTCGCCCGCAAAAACCGGTGTTAGAGGCAAAAGCATGGGATTTGCTGGCGGGACGCCTGCGCTCCATGACCGCGCTGCGTCGGATTCATCGCCATCGGCGATTCGAAACCTTCTTTGATCCCTTCTCGCTCCTGGTTTCTGGTTCCTTCAGACCTGTGTCTGCAATCTCAGCCCCCGGTCCAGCCGCGGATTACGAAAGGCTCTTTGTAGAAATCAGCAGCAAGAATTCCACGGGATAGCGAAGCACAGGATTCGTGTTTCTGGCTGCATGGCAGCAGCCCGCTGTTCATTCTGACTCCTGACTCCTGACTCCTGACTCCTGACTTAGTGCCTCCTTGGCCCGCGCGAAGAACTCTACCAGCTGGGCGGCTGCCTTGGGGCCGACGTAGGGGGCCAGCTCTTCATACCTGGCGTTCTTTACCCGCTCGAGGCTGCCGAATGCCCGCAGCAACACCTTCTTGCGCACCTCGCCGATGCCCGGCACCGCGTCCAGTTCCGAGCTGTGATCACGCATTTCCAGGCGCTTTCTGTGGTAGCTCACCGCAAAACGGTGCGCTTCGTCGCGCATGGTCTGAATCCAATGCAGGACCGGCGATGTGCGCGGGAGCACGACCGGCTCGCTCCTGCCGTGCAGGAACAGGATCTCCTCCTTCTTGGCGATCGCGGCAACCGCCTGATCCTCCAATCCCAGATCGCCGAGCGCTTCGACCGCAGCCGAGAGTTGCCCCTTGCCGCCGTCGATCAGGACCAGGTCCGGCATCCTGCCGTCGTCTTTCTCGAGGATATCCTCGTACCGGCGGTGCACCACTTCGCGCATCGATGCAAAATCGTCGGGGCCCTTGGCGCTTTCGATCTTGAATTTGCGATACTCGCTGCGTTTCATCTCGCCGTTTTCGCAGACGACCATGCTGGCAACGGTGTGGACGCCCTGCGTATGGGAAATATCGAAGGTCTCGATGCGGCGAGGGAGAGCGGCAAGCCCGAGCGCTTCCTGCAGAGGGCGCAAGATCTCTTCGCCCTGCGGCTTCATGATGCGGAACCGGGTCTCGAACGACATCTGCGCATTGCGCATTGCCAGGTCAAGCAGGCCGGACTTCAGGCCGCGCCTGGGCGAGCGGATATGAACCCGGCTTCCCTTCCGCCCCGAGAGCCAGGTCTCGAGAGATTCGGCATCCTCGATATCCGCGGGGATCATGATTTCCCCCGGCGTAAACGTGTCTTGCATGTAGTACTGCGTGAGCGCCGCCGAGAAGAAATCGCCCGGATCGAATGACAGCAGGTCCTCCCAATAGAACTCCCGCGTGCCGACGATGCGCCCCGCGCGCATGGCCAACACGCACATCGCGAGTTTGCTCCCCTCCTGGCTGTAGCCGAAGAAGTCGATCTCTTCTTCCCCCTCCAGCAGCATCTTCTGCTGCTCGGAAAGATCGCGCACCATGGCGATCCAGTCGCGATACATGGCGGCCGCTTCAAAACGGAGATCCCCGGACGCCTGCTCCATGCGCTTTTCCAGCTCGCGGATCAGCCGGTCGGTTTTGCCCGACAGCAGCAGCTTGACGTCTTCGACCGCTCGGTCGTATTCCTCCTCCGAACAGAGTCCGTGCACGCAGGGACCGAGGCAGCGCTTCATCTGATAATCGAGGCAGGGCCGCGGCAGCGACCCGTCGATCGGGAGATTGCACGTGCGCAGCCCGAAGTACCGGTTCACCAGCCGGATGGTCCGGCGCGCGTAACTCGCCGGGAGATACGGGCCGAAATACAGCGCGCCGTCGCTCTTGATCCGCCGCGTGATGAATATGCGCGGGTAGGCCTCGTTCACCGTCAGCTTGAGGTACGGAAAGCTCTTGTCGTCTTTGAGATGGATGTTGTAACGCGGCTGGTCTTTTTTCACTAGCGATGATTCGAGGATCAGCGCCTCGACCTCGCCATCGACGAGAATGGTCTCCAGATCGGCGATTTCCGCCACCATGTGCGCGGTCTTGGCGTCGTGCGCGCGGCTGTCCTGGAAATAAGAGCGGACACGGTTGCGCAGCGACAGCGCCTTGCCGACATAGATCGTCTGCCCTTCCGCGTTCTTGAAAATGTAAACGCCCGGGGAAGCCGGCAGGCTGTCGAGCTTCTGCTGCATAATGCTGGAGAGGTTCTCGGCCATCCCGGTAATTATACCCTACCGATCCGGAGTGCGGCGACTCGTCCTGCTCCTTCGCGTGGTATCGGAAGTGGGGACTCAATCATGGAGAAATCAAAAGAAAAACGCCACGGATTCCACGGATTTCACGGATTTGTCAAAAATTTCTCAATCATGTGCCGGGGCAGGTCCCTCCAGTTCAAATGCAGCATCCGCCAGGTTTTTTGAATCCGTGGAATCCGTGGAATCCGTGGCGTCTTTTGGGGCCCAATTCGCTCTGATAGCGGCGGCGAGCTGCCGCAGACAGTTATTTCTTCTCCAGACAGGCGCGGACTGCGGCGTTGACCGTTTTGCCGTCGACGAGTTTGCCGGCGAAGCGCGCCATGCACTCTTTCATCACCGCGCCCATGTCCTTCGGAGAAGAAGCCCCCATTTCATGGATGACCTGGTCGACCGTCATCTGGATCTCTTCATTGGAAACAGCCGCGGGGAGATACTGCTCGATGATCTTGATCTCCTCCGCTTCCTTGTCCGCCAGGTCGAGACGGTTGCCGGCGGTATACTGGTCAATGGAATCCTTGCGCTGCTTGATCAGGCTCGAAAGCACCTGGATGACCTGGGCGTCGCCGAGTTCCGCCCGGACATCGATCTCCTTGTTTTTGATCGCCGTTTTCATCATGCGCAGGACGCTCAGCCGCAACGGGTCTTTGGCTTTCATGGCGGCTGTTAAATCCGCATTGATCTGATCTCTGAGTTTCACGGTCCGCTCCTTCGGGCGCCGGAATGGCGCGCCGTCTTGTGGCTACGCGGGTCCCTGCGCGCCTTGGGAGGCGCGCAGGACCGCCATCATCTCTTCGTGGATAAAAACGTTGCTCGCGATGCATTCCCGGTCATAGATGGAGCCGAAGTCGCCGCGCAGGTTGGTGACCCTGCCGCCCGCCTCGCGCACCATGAGATAGCCGGCGGAACAATCCCAGGGATTGAGCTTCAATTCCCAGAACCCGTCGAAACGCCCCGCGGCCACGTAGCACAAATCCAGCGCCGCGGAGCCGCTGCGCCGGATGCCCTGTGCCCGCACCGCAAAATTCTGGAAATTGGCAAGGTTGTTCTTCTCGCTGGTGCGGATATCGTACGGAAATCCGGTCGCCAGCAGGCTGGCGCCCAGCGTCGGCGTCCGGGAGACCCTGAGCGGCTCGCCGTTGAGGCAGGCGCCGCCGCCACGCCGGGCAATAAATACTTCTTCCAGATTCGGATTGTAAACGACGCCCCATTCCATCACTCCATCAATTTCCAGTCCGATGGAGACCGAAAACACCGGATAGCGGTGGGCGTAGTTGGTCGTGCCGTCGAGCGGATCGATGATCCAGGTGCAGGCGCCTCGTTCCGTGGCGGAGTGCATCTCTTCGGCCAGGATGGCATGATCGGGAAAAGCCTCCCTCAGGCGGGAGACGATCAGCCTTTCGGCCGCAAGATCCACTTCCGTGACCAGGTCGATCTCCCCCTTGCGGTCGATTTTGAAATCGTCATGAAACCGGGTCATCAAAAACGCGCCCGCGGCGCGCGCGGCCTGCTCACCGACGACGGCAATTTCCGCAATTTCCCCGACCGACAGCCGGCTCCCCGGATCTTCCGCCATTACTTTTCATCCAGTCTGATAACTTCCACGCCTTTGGGGATCTTGAACTCGAACTGCTTGCCATCCAGCTTCCCATTGACCTGCAGGTTGCGGAACAGGAACTCCGAAATGTTCCCGGAGTGCTCCCCGATTGCCAGCCGGCGCAAGTCAAAGCTGCCGCGGTCGCATGCAATCACGAGATAGGCGTATTCGGACGCCGCGGCCCGCGGCGTGAGGCGAATCAGATATTCCGCCGCTCCGAGGGCCGGAACCACCTCCCACGAGACCTCGAATCCGCGCCGGATATCCCCCTGGCCGAGCAGAAACTGGAGCGGCGTGCCGCGCAGATCCTCCGAGGTGAACCGCTGAATGACAACCTGCCGGTCTTCGGGAGTGTAGAGGTAGGTGTTGCGCCCGTCGGCCACAAACAACTTCACCTCGGGATCGCGATACTCCCAGCGCATCAGGCCCGGCTTTTTCATGTACATGGTGCCCGATTCCGTCTGCTCGATCCCCGGCGCATGATATTTCTGGGTGAATTCCGCGCGGATGCTCTCCACCGCGGCATGGCGGCGCTGCAACCCGGCAATGACCGCGGCGAGGTCCGGCGCCTGCGCGTGCGCAACGGCAGCCGCATGCAACCCGATGCTGAGGAATGCCGGCAACAAGAATCCCAGGTGTTCGGATTTCAAAATAGTGTCCTGTCATGACCGCCGGGAAAAAGCGGTGCATTCGGCAACTGCCCGTCACTCCCCATTTCCCAGGGGTTCCCGGCCCGGGGGCGCCGCCTCGCCGGGAGCGGCCGCCGGAGCGGCTTCATGGTCGGGATGACGCAGGGTATCGATCAGCAGCATTGCGATCCCGACCGTGATCGCGCTGTCGGCAACGTTGAAGGTCGGCCAGAAAAAGCGGTTTCGGATGTGCACTTCAATGAAATCGATGACAAAGCCGTGCATCATCCGGTCGGCAAAATTTCCCAGGATCCCGCCAGTAACGACCGCCAGCGAGGTCCGCAGAAAAACACGGCCGGGCGGCACGCGGAGACTGTAAAGGACGATCACCAGGACCGCCGCCACAGCCATCGCACCCAGGAAATAAGGTTTCCAGACGGAGTGCGGATCCGAAAAAAGTCCGAATGCCACGCCGTAGTTGAGCACGTAGGAGATGCGCAGCCAGTCCGGGATCACTTCCAGGCTCTGGCCCAGAGCCATGCGACTGCCGACCCAATACTTCGTCAGATGGTCCAGCACCAGCACAAGGACGGTCACCAATACAAACTTGAGTTTCATACCGTTTCCAGCCATGGAGCGCGGGCGTCCGCTCCAGCTCCCTACATGCAATTATCTCGCTAGGGACAACTCTTGGTAAGCAGCTGCCCCGTTTGGAGTGCGGCGACTGGTCGCCGCTTGCGGCCACCGGTCTGCCGCCGCACAAGGCGGCTTGCCGCCGTTTGTTCTCGGCCCGCCTGGAAGTGCGGGCTGGGTCCCGCTTTGTGGAATCCCAGGCAGCAAGCTGCCTGGCCTGGCCAGCAGGCGATTACCCGAGCGGCGACGAGTCGCCGCACTCCAAACGCTCCTTCGGCGCCATGCGGGCGGGACGCCCGCGCTCCATTTCACGATTCTCAAGCGTACATCTCCGCGACGTGAGCCACGCATCTTTCGCACAGGGTGGGCAAATCGGCGCTTCCGCCCACGGCGGCGGAGTAGTTCCAGCAGCGTTCGCACTTCACCCCCTGGGCGCGCTCCACCTCGATCCTCAAATCGCCTTCGGATTCCTCCGCCAATTCGGCCTGCGACACGATAAAAATATAGCGCAGATCGGAAGCGTGGCGCGCGAGCAGTTCCGCCAGGCTGCCGGAAGCATGAAGGACGACGCGGGCTTCGAGCGAGTTGCCGATCGCGCCCGACTGCCTCAACTCTTCGAGCGCTTTCGACACTGCCTGCCTGACTTCGATCAGCCGGTCCCACTCCTGGATCAGGTCCTCGCGATCGTGGCCGGCCACGTATTCGGGGAAAAGGAGCATATGGACGGATGCCGGCCGGTTGCTCCCGTCGAGCCCTTCGTGCATGGCGTCGAATACCTCCTCCGCCGTGAATGGGAGGATCGGAGCGATCAGGCGCGTCATCCAATCCAGGATATGCCGCAAGGCAGTCTGCGCCGAGCGCCTTGCAAGCGAATGGGTCGCGTGAGTGTACAGGCGGTCTTTCAGGATATCCAGGTAGAAAGACGACATGTCCACCGTGCAGAAATTGTAGAGCGCACTGTAGACGAGGTGGAACTGGTAATCTTCGTAGCTCTTGACGCAGCGCTTGATCAGCCGCGCGGTGCGCGCCAGCGCCCAGCGGTCGATTTCGAGCATCTCGCCGTACGGGACCGCATCACGGTTCACATCAAACCGCGGGCGGGCGGCATCCTGCCGGTTGCTCAGGTTCCCGAGCATGTAACGGGCCGTGTTGCGGATTTTCCGGTAGGCTTCCCGGATGCGGTCGAACTGTTCGTCGAAGATGCGCAGATCTTCCACATAGTTGACCGAACTCACCATCAGGCGCACAACCTCAGCCCCCATCTCCTTCACCAGATCGTCCGGATCCACGCCGATCCCCTTGGATTTGGACATGGCGCGCCCCTCGGCATCCAGCGTCCATCCGTGGGCGATACAGGCGCGGAACGGCGAGGTGTCGCGCAGCGCCACGCCGACCAGGAGCGAGCTCTGGAACCAGCCGCGGTACTGATCCCCCCCTTCGATATAGAGATCCGCCGGCCACGGCAGATCTTTCCTGTGACCCAGTGCCGCCAGATGACTGCTCCCCGAATCGAACCAGACATCGAGAATGTTGGTGTCTTTGCGGAAATTCCCGCTTCCGCACTTACCGCATGCCGTTCCGGGGGGCACCAGATCCGCCGCTTCATGGGCGTACCATGCGTCCGCTCCCTCGCGCGCAAACATGGAAACCACGTGATCGATGACCGTCTTGCTGAGCAGGATCTCTCCGCAACCGGCGCAATAAAATGCAATGATCGGAACCCCCCAATCGCGCTGGCGCGAGATGCACCAGTCGGGACGCTCCTTGACCATGTTGCTGATCCGCTCTTCACCCCAGGCGGGAATCCAGCGCACCTTGCCTATCGACTCAAGAACCCGGTCGCGGTAGCCGTCATGGTCGAGCGCGATGAACCATTGCGGCGTGGCGCGGAACAAAACCGGATTGTGACACCGCCAGCAATGCGGATAGCTGTGACTGAACTGTTCGGAGTGCAGGAGCCTGCCCAGACTGCGCAGGTGATCGACAATCAGCGGATTGGCGTCGAAGACCTGCATGCCGGCAAACCTGTCTACCTCGGCGGTGAAACGGCCCTCATCGTCCACCGGGCAGTAGATGTCGATTCCATACGCAACCCCTGTGAGATAGTCTTCGTATCCATGTCCCGGCGCTGTATGGACACAGCCTGTGCCGGCATCCAGCGTGACATAGTCAGCCAGCACCAGGAGCGATGTCCGGTCCACGAATGGGTGCTTCGCCTTGCGCCCTTCAAGCGCAGCCCCGCGGAAACGCGCGACCTCCCGCGGATCCTTCCAGCCGCAGGCCTGCGCGACCCGGTTCAGAAGTTCCGTGGCCACGATGTAACCTTTCCCATCCACGCGCACCGCCGAGTACTCGTAGTCGGGGTGGAACGCGATCGCGAGATTGGCGGGGAGAGTCCACGGGGTCGTGGTCCAGATGATCACCGGCCAGTCCGCGCCGCCGAGTTTCGGATCGATGTCGCCAAGGTCCGATACCATTGGAAATGCCACGTAGATCGAAGGGCTGGAATGATCCTCGTATTCGACCTCCGCTTCCGCCAGAGCCGTCTGGCAGCTCGGGCACCAGTGCACCGGCTTCTGCCCCTTGTAAACGAGTCCCTTTTCCACAAATTCGCCGAATGCGCGCGCGATCTCGGCTTCATAGGCGTTGCTCATGGTCAGGTACGGGTTCGCCCACTCACCGAACACCTCGAGCCGCTTGAAGCCTTCGCGCTGAATGTCTATGTATTTCTCCGCATACTTGCGGCATTCCTTGCGGACCGCAACCTTGCTCATCGACGCCTTCCTGGCACCGAGAGCCTGGTCGACCCTGAGCTCGATCGGCAGCCCGTGACAGTCCCAGCCCGGGAGATAAGGGGCGTCGAACCCCATCATGCTGCGCGACTTGACGATCATGTCCTTGAGGATCTTGTTGATCGCGGTGCCCATGTGGATCGCCCCGTTCGCATAGGGCGGGCCGTCGTGCAGGATATAGTACGGGCAGCCGGCCCGCGCGGCGCGGATCTTGCCGTAGACATCGATGTCATCCCAGTGTTGCAGCATGACCGGTTCCCGCTGAGGCAGATTCGCCTTCATGCTGAAAGAGGTTTTGGGCAGATTGAGCGTGTTCTTGACTTCTTTCGGTCGCAAGTTAGTCCTCTCCAAGGCAATAAACCATTTATTATATCAAAATGCCTTGATGCCCGGATGCCTGATATTGCGCCGGGGTGAAATCACAAGTGAGAGTCACTCCATGACAAATCAAAAAAGCGCCACCGATTCCCTGGAGCAGCATGGCCGCAACCGAATCTTGAAAAGCAAACCGCAGAGACACAGAGGACGCGGAGAACACGAAAGGAAGAGACGGCTTTCCGCGGGCCCGAAGGGCCCAGCGAAGCTGGCAGGATTGGTTCTGGCTCTGAGGGGAAGCGCCCGAAATTGCACATCTTGCACGCATCCTCTGGCGCTCCCCCTCAGAGCCAGAACCAATCCTGCCGCGGAAGGCCGTCTCTTCCTTTCGCGCACAGAGGTGGCAATCCGCTTCTCTCTGTGGTCTCCGTGTCTCTGTGGTTCAGAAATCCTTTGCATTTCTGAACGGATTTGCGAAAAAACCTCGATCCTGTACTGAGGCCGCCGGTTAGATGCGATGCGGGCTGAAGCTCTATGAAGAATGCTCAGGAAAAATCAGCGGCGCTGCGATGAAGGTCCACAAACTGCTCCGATTCGATTTGCATCCGGGATGACAGTTCAAGTAGGATGACCACAACCTGTTGTTGACGGGGCATCATGCCTTCAAAATGCGATGCGCTGATTGTTTGCATCCACCCTGATCAGAACGCCAAATAAGCGGAGGTCAGAATATGAATGGCGCATCCATGAAAAAAAGTTCGCGGCGCGAATTCCTAAAATCGTCGGTGGCGGTGCCCGGCGCCGCATTCATGCTTCCGACCATCATCACCCATCCGGTTTGGGGCGCTGGTGCACCTGCCAGCCTGATCAATATCGGAGTCATTGGCGTGGGGCGGATCTCCCGCGATCACGACATGGCCGGCATCCTCAGGCACGAGAAAGAGGCGCGCATCGTCGCCGTCTGCGATCTCGATTCCAACCGCCTGCAGGAAGGCAAGCAGTTCGTGGAAAAAGCCTATGCCGGGAAGGGGATTTCGATCAATGTCCGGACCTTCGGAGACTATCGCGAGATGCTTCGGAGCAGGGACCTCGACGCGGTCGTCATCTGCACGCCCGACCATTGGCACGCCAAACCGGCCATCGATGCGGCGCAGGCAGGGAAGGACGTCTATCTCGAAAAGCCGACGTCGCTCACAATTGCCGAGGGCCGCGCCATGAGCGATGCCATCATGCGCACCGGCAGGATTTTCCAGATGGGCACGCAACAGCGATCCTGGCCCGGGGGACAGTTCCGGATTGCCTGCGAACTGGTCCGCAACGGGAGAATTGGCAAGCTCCACACCGTCAAGATCGGTCTGCCGGGAGATCCTTCGGGGAATGAAGAGCCCGAGATGCCCATACCCAAAAACCTGAACTACGAAATGTGGCTGGGTTCCACCCCCTATGTTTATTACACGGAAAATCGCGTTCACCCTCAGAAAGGTTACGGACGCCCGGGGTGGCTGCGCTGCGAACAGTTCGGCGCCGGCATGATCACCGGGTGGGGCCACCATCACGTCGATATCGCTCACTGGGGCATGGACGCCGAATACACAGGACCGATCGAGATCAAGGCGACCGCCGAGTTTCCCAAGAGCGGGCTGTGGGACGTCCACGGAGAATTCAACGTCGAAGCCGTCTATGCCAACGGCGTGACTATGCTGATCAACGGCAAGTTCCCGAACGGGATACGTTTTGAAGGATCCGATGGGTGGATTTTCGTCACCCGTGGAAACTACTCGGTAACCGCCAGCGATCCGAAAGGCGTCACCGCCAATGAGCAAGCGCTGTCCGCCAGCGATCCCAAGATCCTGACTTCGCGGATCGGCCCGACTGAGATCAATCTGTACCGGAGCGAAGACCATCACGGGAACTGGCTGGAATGCATCAGGAGCCGGAAGCAGACGATCTGTCCCGTGGAAGTGGGACACCGGGGCTGCACAACCTGCCTCCTCGGGCACATCGCCATGAAGCTGCCGAGGAAGCTCTGCTGGGATCCAATCAGGGAGCGGTTCAGGAACGACGATGAGGCTAACGGCTATCTGGCCCGCAGTCAGCGCTGGCCCTACCAGATCTAGCCAAGGGTTTCGCCCTTCGGGCGAGAAGCCGGAAGCCAGGAGCCAGAATCGGTACACGGAGTTTCTCACCCCCTGATCGGAAAGAGCTCGACGCAGCGATTCGGGCTTCCGGTCCCTGGCTTCCAACGAGAGCAAAGCTCCCGTTACACGCCGCATAACGGGCAAATGGGACGGGATTCCGAAGTTAAAGTGCATTGCTTGACCCGAAGTCGTTGGATTGCGAAAGCCTAACCCAAAAACTGTGGGGGCGGGCTTCAGCCCGCCCAAAACAATCCAGTTGCCGGGCTAAAGCCCGGCCGCACTGGATATAAAAGGGATTTTGACAGGCATCAACTTCGGAATCCGGGATGAACTGTGATCGGATGCGGAAGAGACTATGAAAAAGAAAAAACGGTTCTTGACAAGCCTTTCCGTATTTGTGGGTCTGGCGATGATGTGTGCGGCGGGGCTGCTTCTCAGCGCCGTGGCTGCGCGCCAGGCCTCCCCACCTGCCTCACCGGCGATCAGCGCCGAGCGACTGGACGATCGCATCATCGTGAGGGTGAACGGGGAGACATTCACCTGCTATCGATTCGGCGCCGGCCAGAAGTATCCTTATTTCTATCCGGTCAACGGTCCGGCCTCGGGCCGCTCGGTGACGACTGAATCCTCGCTTCCATGGCCCCACCATCGGTCCCTTTTCTTCGGTTGCGACAAGGTGAACGGTGGCAATTACTGGCAGGAGGGGAACGAACTGGGGCAGATCGTTTCCAAGGGAGCAAGCGTGTCGAAGAGCGGGCCCGATTTCATCCGGATACGCGATGACTGCGAATGGCGGCAGCCCGGGCAAGCTCCCATTATTGCGGATCAACGAGATATCAGGATCGAGGCCCCTGCCCGGGGATTGCGCCTCATCGACTTCGGGATTGCCTTGACCGCCCTGACCGACATCAAGATCGAGCGCTCGAATCATGCCCTTTTCTCGGCCCGGGTCGAACCGGAGTTGTCCGTCACCGGCGGCGGCATGCTGGTGAACGCCGAGGGCGCCTCATCCGAAAAGGGGACCTATGGCGTGGCATCCGCCTGGTGCGATTACTCGGGAAAGCACTGCGGCCTTGCCGAGGGAATCGCCATCTTCGACTCACCCTCGAATCCCTGGTTTCCCTGCAAGTGGTTCACCCGCGACTACGGTTTTTTCTCTCCCACACCCATGGAATGGCTTGGGCCGGAAGGCTACCGCCTGAAAAAAGGGGAAACGCTGCAGCTCAGATATCGAGTGGTGGTGCACGCCGGCGATGCCAGCCAAGCCGACATCGGGGGCCTGTTCAAACAGTATAAAAGCGCTTACTCCGGCACAGGGATCAAGTGAGAACGTGAAGAACGTGGACACCCACTGTTCTCTGCATCTTTGATGGGTGTCCATATTCTTTCGATGCGGCATCGTCGAGCAACTCCAGGCAAGCGAGCAGCCGATCCATGCGTCGATCAGCTGGATCGGAATCAAACGACAAGGGAGCGGACTCGTCGTTAATCGATACAAAAGCGGACAGTTTTGGGTCCTCTCCCGCTCTACTCGAAGATCAATAAAAAAGCGGTCATCAAAGCCCTATGTCAGGAGATCTGAAGTTATGTCCGTGCTGAAAGTGTGCTTTGCGATGTTATAATACTGGCGGTTGAATCGAAGACGGACGTGAAAGATCTGGAGTGCAGCATGGATTCACTGCTTCTCCGGACGAAGAGGCGTTTGGCTGTTCTGAGCAAAAACAGAAAATCCTTTATCGATTCACCAGTACCGGCTTTGGGGATTTCGCCGTCCTGGTATGCTCCGATGCCCTTCCTGAACGGATCGCGGAATACTGCCGGGAGCTACGCGGGAAGCTGGATATTCTAATCGTCATCGCTCGAAACAAAGGAATGGACTTGCCAAACGGCCTCTGCGACCGGGTACGAGAGGATGGGTGGGTTATTGTTTACGCCAACGGTCTTGACAGGACCTCGCAGGTAATAACCCCCATGCACAAACAACGCCCAATCGAGGATTCTGAATGTGGGGCAGTAATTGATATCCGCAACCTGAACGAGCTGATGATCGTACAGCCAGACCAGTTCCATAGACCAACGAGAAAGGGCTTTCACCCCGCTCCGCGACATTGGCCTGATACGCGGCGGCGAGCCATAGGATTTCGCAGATATTCAAAGGTTTTGGCCGTAGGGAGTCATTTCGACGACATCTGGCTTGGTTGCTCTGCCACTTTGATGAAGCTGGTGGAGGTTTACTGCGCCCAGGTATTCCTCACGAGCCTCTGTCATGAATATCCTCACCTATATTTCGGAATGTACAATCTTAGTAACCGCAAGCAGGACATGCACGATTTGATGATTTCATTTTCCGAAGCTCTGGGTTTCCAATGGTATAAACCGAATCAGGATCCACAAACGCTTCAGGATCGAAACTTTAAGAATCAGCGTGCCGATCTGGAGAAGGCCATGGAGTCTTTGGCTAATGTTTTCGCAGACGCTGAACTCGTCTTCATTCCGCGTCAGGATGATGCCCATGACGATCATGTGGTCACGGCGAAGCTCGCCCTCTCGATGTTCCGGTCAGCCACTTTGCTGGAATACGAAGTAAAGGAATTCCGGCGGCGGCCTTTTCGGCCGAGCATAGCGGTGGACGTGGGTCAGCTAAGCAATACCGAGCTGAAGGTGGATGCGATGCGGTTTCTCAACAGCGGAAAGAGCTCCTTTGCTGAGAAAAAGGCAGGATTGCTTTCTGAGGGATTCAGGCGTTTCTTCGGCGGCGATGTGCCGAAGATGTTCAATAAAGATTATATTCTTGGGAAGATGAGGTTGCGAGCCGCCGAAATTAGGTCAGAGGTCCAATATGCTGAGGCGTTTGCATCGGACATAATGATATAAGCGCCGTCAAGGCTATGAGGAGAGAGACGTATGTCAACGCCAAAAAAAAACGAATGAGCGATTCCTTGTTACGGGTGGCGCAGGATTCCTGGGGAATCATTTGGTCGGACGCCTGGCCAAAGCCGGCGCAGAGGTGACTGTTCTCGATTTGGCGGCGAATGCCCCCGGAACGTTACTTGAGCAGATGCGGCTTGGTGACAGGGTGATTCACTGGACGATGGATATCTGTGATCTGGATGGACTGCGAAAAACGTGGAAGAAGAGGTTCGATTGCGTCTTCCACCTGGCGGCGCAGCCGATTTCCCCGCTTTCGCGGACGGCCCCGATTGAGACAATGGCCATAAACGTCGACGGAACCGCTAACATCCTTCGCCGAATGAGAGAGACTGACTCTCCCAGGATGGTATTTGCCTCGAGCGCTTGCCGGCATGGCATCCCGCCGCATGGCACATGCCCTCTCAGAGAGAGAGATGCGTCGTGGCCCGGCCAATATCCCTATTCTGAGTCCAAACGTCTTGCTGAAGGGTACATAGAGGCGAGCAATTCAGTGAAATCCCGAATTGCTCGATTCGGTAACCTCTATGGACCTGGTGATCGCCATTTCAGCAGGATTGTGCCTCGGATCATTCGACAACTCTTGAGAGCCGAGCCACTTCGTCTGAGTCGAGGCGATGGCACCGCGGTGCTGGATTTCATTTATGTGGACGACGCAGTGGATGGCCTGGTCGGATTGGCCAGGTCGTTTCAAAATGACAGAATGTCCGCGACCTACAATTTCGGAACGGGGCAACCACTCTGTATCGCAGCACTCATCGAGCAAATCAGCATTGCATATGATGGGCACGCAAGAAGAGCAACTGTGCCTGATCACCCCTCGGAAGCGCCAGTTGAAAAACACTTGGACGCGTCCAAAGCGCGTCAGGTGCTTGGGTGGGAACCGTCTACCCATCGCGTAGATGGCATCAAGCGCACCGTGGAGTGGTATCGGCGAAACCTAAATGAGTTGCATCACCTCGAGGATAACGACATCAGTGCGCTCCTGGAAGCGCGGCCAAACATCTGGGCGGAGCTCAGCCCGGCTGGAGCTGGAGTATGCCGGTGAAAGTTATTGGCGTCGAGACAGCCCTTCAAACTGAATGGTTTACAATTCGCCGCTATTTATATGGGGAGAGAGATGCCCCGCCCTTTAGGGAATACTTTGTCCACGAAGCCCCCGACTCGGCGATGTGCGTTTGCGCAATCAATGGCCGCATGCTCTTGGTCGAGCAGTATCGGTTTCCCCTCCGGCGAGTGGCCCTGGACTTTCCGGCAGGCGCGATTGAGAGCGACGATCGTGACCCGGAGCAAGCTGCCCTTCGGGAGCTCCGAGAAGAAACTGGAGTACGGGCAAGCCGAGCGCGGAAGCTCCTCACGCTCGACCGGGACCCCGGGTTCTCCAGCGGAAAAATGCATGTGTTCCTAGCCTTGGAAATTGACGGCCGCGATCCTCTCTCAGATACAAATATTCGCGTGCGGGAGCTAGAGCCTGGGCAAATCCTCCAAGCCGTGCGAGACGGGGAGCTCTCTTGCGCTTACTGCGTTGCGACAGCCTTATGGCTAGCACGTGAGCTCCGCTGGTAATCAGGAAAATATCCCGCGGCGAGCTGAGCGTATCGACACTTGCCTGATAAACCGTAGTTAACTCGACTTTTACAATTGAAGTGGTGAAAAACCTGTAAGTCATTGAATCCATTAGAATGCACCCTCAAAGGTCAGAACTCCTGATCCCGCCGGAAAGTAAGGTGGCGCCATGGAGCCATTTGGCTAGATCAAAAAAAGGTATAGGTGAGGCGGAGTGTGGTGCCGGGGCAGGTAAACTCGGCAGCGTTGGGGTGATCCAGCAGGTGCTGGATCGCGCGGTTCGAGCGTGGATTGCCCAGCATGTGCAGCCGTGCCTCCAACACCCCGACAGCCTCATGCGGAGCAATGTCTGCATCTGATAAAGAACGTGGACACCCCCGTTTTTTCATTTTTAGTGGGTGTCTTTATTCTCCTTTGATGGGTGTCCATATTCTCCCGTGCGCGACGGCAAGGGAGCCGGACCTTGGGTGGCTGCCGCCCCGGACGGCCTTCTTCACGTCCTGAGCCTCTACCCCACGGCCATGCTGGGCTGGTGTGGCGCGCCGGGCACGCATCTGGCCGCGTTCGCCGTGAGCGACGACGGCCGGTTTGCGGTCCTCGGCACCGATGAGGGCCGCGTTGCTCTTTACGATCCGCAGCCGCTGCGCGATGCCGGCGAGAAGTTCTTCAGGCGCGAGGCGGCGCGGCGTCACGGATCGGTGGTAGGCCTGCCGGCACCGTGGTGGGCGAGCATAGAACGCCAGATGAAGCAAATGGTGAACCCGGATCGCGTGCCCAGCGTTTCGGAGGGGCAGCGCAAACTCTGGCAGGTAGCAGTTCATATCGGGGCGGTGCGAGGCCTGGCTCTCAGCCCCGACGGAACCTGGATTGCAGCCGCGGGTGCAGACGGGGCAGTCAGCCTTCTGGAGGCAGCGTCAGGGGACACGGCGATGCGGCTCGAGGCCCATCCCGGCGGCGCACATTCGGTCGCGTTCAACTCCGACGGCCAACTGCTGGCCTCGGGAGGGGAGGACTGCCGACTGCGCCTGTGGGAGTTTCCCGGCGGCTCCCCGGCCGGAGAATGGAAGGTGGAGTTGGACGGCCGGCGCCGCAGCAGTATCCACAGCCTTTAAGCGCAACGCTACCCTGGTGCGCCGGCTCATATCGCCCGTACCTGTCCCTGGCAAATCGAGAAACGTAGAGGCCCACCGGAGAAACGCGGACGCCCATGTTTTCTGCATCTTTGATGGGTGTCCACATTCCATTCTACATCTTTGATAGGTGTCAATATACTACCCCGAGGCCGAATCCTTCCCCGATGAATCCTCCGATTCCCGCCGTTTTGGAAGACAAGCCAAATGCATACTTCAAAGGTGTTGTTGATTATTTCAGCCTAAAACCACGGCCCTTGGCCGTGCGACCCTGAAAGGCTCTGCCGATCCGGCGAGCCGTGGATCCCGCGGGCTGCGGGATCACGAACGAAGAATTCTCGGGGTCGGGATCGGAATCGGGGTCGCAATCGGTATCGGCATTCGAAATCGTGATCAGGCAATGGCCCTCAGAATTGGGATCAACCGCGAACCGATTGCGATACCGATCCCGATACCGATCCCGATGGGTGTTTCGGTTCGCCCCGCTCTGCTGGGCAAGCCAAAACTACGCATTTTATGGGTAGTCGATTATTTGATAAATAGGCACTCATATTTTAATAGATATGTACGTAGTTAGTATGATTGACAATCGACAGGAGGAAACCGTGGTAATCAGAGTGACTGGAACCGGCCGTGAAACCGAAACGCGGCAACCGGAGCAGAATGTTATTCCTACTCCATTCCGCCTCTTTGAGGACCTGTTCAACGACTGGGCGTTGCGCAGCCTCTCCACCCGCCGGCGGGATACCTGGAAACCGGCGGTTGATATTTTTAAAGAAGACAATATCTTTATTATTCGCAAGGCTTTGCCTGGAATCGCCGAGAAGGATTTCGACCTCAGACTCGATGGCCGCACCCTCACAATCCAGGCGGAAAATAAGATAGAGCCCGAGGATTCAGGGATCTGCTGCCACCAGGTCGAGAGCTTCTACGGAACCTGCAACCGCTCATTCGATCTGCCCGATACCGTAGAAACGGAAAAGATTAGCGCATCCTACAACAAGGGCGTGCTTACGGTTACGATCCCGCTGAAATCCGAGGTCAAACCGCGCTCCATTAAAGTTTCGATCGGTTAACATTGACAAGAGAACACTCACATCTTATTGAAGGATAGTCCGGGCCGGGTGCCCGGCAAGGGAGGTTTGAAAAATGAGACTGATTCCTTATTGCAGAACCGAAGTTCCATCGAGAATGTGGCCTGAAACCTTTTCTCTCTTTGATAAGGTTTTCACTGGTCCTTTCTTCTCAGGCGCGACAACCGAGAAGTGGCTCCCCCCTGTCGACGTTATTGAAAAGGGCGGGGACCTCATCCTGCGGGTGGAGATCCCCGGCATCGATGAGAAGGATATCGACCTGAAGCTCGAGGGGAACATCCTCACGCTCAAAGGGGAAAAGAAGCTGGAAGACAGGAAGGACAAGGACAGCTACCACCGCCTCGAGAGCTATTACGGATCATTCACGCGTTCGTTCACGCTCCCGGATTCGGTGGACCGCGACGCCATCAAGGCCGATTTCAAGAACGGGATCCTGACGATCACCGTGCCGCAGCGGCCCGAAGTCAAGCCGCGGGAAATTCCGGTTACCAGCAAGTAACCGGGAACGGCTGTCATGGAGTTTCGCAAAACTCCAAAATTGACCGTCGTGGACTTCCGGGGGAGGGCCGCTGGAAAGCGAACGCGAAACGGCATCGATACGGCGATCAGGCGCTATTTCGGAGCCGCGCGCGAGCAAGCGGATGCTTAACAACTGCAAGCCGCGATCGACAAGGAGAACCGGACTGCAAAACATCCGCTTGCTCACTCGCGCGGCTCAGTCACTTCAGCCGAAGTCTTCCGCAAAAAAGCGAAAATCTCACACCGGAACGGCAGATCCTTTGCCGATCGCGCCGCCAAAGGGGTGGCTTACCTACGAGAGTTATGGAGCTTGGCGAAAGATTCGATGCGGCCGTTTCATAATGGCCCCAGGATTGTCGGGAGCCATTTCCATATATGGGCAGGTGAACGGGCGCCGTCGATGGTACGATGAGGTAGGTCGGGGGCGGCCCGAATTCGCCCACGCCATTCGTCAGCTTGGCGGCAAAATCCGCCGATAGAGGTACTAGGCAAGGGGCTGCGCCCCTTGATATCCCGCCAAAAAAAGGCGGGATATGAGAAGCCGGAAGCCAGGAGCCAGAAGGATTCATTGCAGTGCTTCGCTTGCCGGTCGCAGGGAGCTCCTTTTGGACATTCCGGCTTCTTGCTTCGGGCTTCTGGCTTGTAACGAGGAAATTATTTCCGTAACCCTTTGCATAACGGTCTAATAATTATGGTGCGCTTCGACAAATTCACCATCAAAGGGCAGGAGGCGGTCCAGGCAGCCCACAACCTGGCCGGATCGCAGCAACATGCGCAGCTGGAGCCCGAGCACCTGCTCGACGCGTTGATCGGCCAGGAAGACGGCATTGTGACGCCGCTGCTGCGCAAGCTGGGGGTGGCGCCAGAAGCGCTCAGGCAGGAACTGCAGCGGCATTTCGCCTCCCTTCCGGGGGTTCAGGGCTGTCAGATCTCGCTGTCTCCCAGGCTGGATGAGGTTTTCCGCCTGGCGCATACCGAAGCGGACCAGTTCAAGGACGATTACGTTTCCACGGAACATCTGCTGCTTGGCCTGGCGGCCGACGAAGGTTTTGCCGGCCGGCTTCTGCGCGGCCACAGCATCGGGCGCCAGCAGATCCTGAACGTGCTGAAATCGATCCGCGGCGGCCAGAGGGCCGCCGATCCCAACGCCGAGGAGAAGTATCAGGCGCTCAAGCGCTATGCGCGCGAGCTGACCGACCTGGCGCGGCGCGGCAAGCTGGATCCGGTCATCGGCCGCGACGACGAGATCCGCCGGGTCATGCAGGTGCTGTCGCGCCGCACCAAGAACAATCCGGTGCTGATCGGGGAGCCGGGCGTCGGCAAGACGGCGATCGTGGAAGGGCTGGCGCAGCGCATCATTGCCGGGGACGTCCCCGAGAGCCTGAAGAAGAAGCAGATGGTGGCGCTGGATCTGGGCGCGCTGCTGGCCGGAGCGAAATACCGCGGCGAGTTCGAGGACCGGCTCAAGGCCGTTCTCCGCGAGATCGAAGAAGCGGCCGGTTCGATCATCCTTTTCATCGACGAACTGCACACCCTGGTCGGAGCGGGCGCGGCCGAAGGAGCGATCGATGCATCCAATATGCTCAAGCCACCGCTGGCGCGCGGCGAACTGCGCTGCATCGGCGCCACCACGCTGAACGAATACAAGAAGCACATCGAGAAAGACGCGGCACTGGAAAGGCGCTTCCAGCCGATCTACGTCGGCGAGCCGACCGTCGAGGACACCATCGCGATCCTGCGCGGCCTGAAGGAAAAGTACGAAGTGCACCACGGCGTGCGCATCACCGATTCCGCGCTGGTGGCGGCTGCCACGCTCTCGCACCGGTACATAGCGGACCGCTTTCTGCCGGACAAGGCGGTCGACCTCGTCGACGAAGCCGCATCGCGCCTGCGCATCGAGATCGACAGCATGCCGGCTGAAATCGACGAGGTCGAGCGGCGCATCACGCAGCTCGAGATCGAGCGCCAGGCCCTGGCCAGGGAAAAGGACAAGGCGTCGCGCGAGCGGCTGGAAAATCTTAATTCCGAGCTGGCCGGCCTGCGCGAGCAGAGCGCGCGCATGAAGCTGCACTGGGACCAGGAAAGGAAGGTCATCGGCGAGGCCCGCGCCTTGAAAGAACGGCTCGAACAGGTCAAGGCGGAGGCCCAGAAGGCGGAGCGCGCCGGCGACCTGGGCCGGGCCGCGGAATTGCGCTATGGGACCACCGTCCAGCTCGAAAAGGAGCTCCATGAGCAGGATGTCCGGCTCGCCGATCTGCAGACCACCCAGAAATTCCTGAAAGAGGAAGTCGACGCGGAGGACATTGCGGAAGTCGTGGCAAAATGGACCGGAATCCCGGTCAGCAAGATGCTCGAGGGAGAGCTCCAGAAGCTGGTCCATATGGAGGACCGGTTGCGCACGCGCGTGCTCGGCCAGGACGCTGCCCTGATCGCCGTTGCGAATGCGATCCGGCGCGCGCGCGCCGGCCTGCAGGACAGCCGCAGACCTATGGGTTCATTCATATTCCTGGGCCCGACCGGAGTGGGTAAGACCGAACTGGCGCGAGCGCTGGCGGAATTTCTGTTCGACGACGAGCGCTCGATGGTGCGCATCGACATGTCCGAGTACATGGAAAAGCACTCGGTGGCACGGCTGATCGGAGCCCCTCCGGGCTATGTGGGCTACGAAGAAGGCGGTTATTTGACCGAGACGGTCCGCCGCCGCCCCTACGCCGTAATCCTGTTCGACGAGATTGAAAAGGCGCATCCGGACGTTTTCAACATTCTGCTGCAGATTCTCGACGACGGCAGGCTGACCGACGGCAAGGGCAGAACCGTCGACTTCCGCAACACGGCCATCATCATGACTTCCAATATCGGAAGCCAATGGATCAGCGAGGCTTCGGGCGACCTGGATTCCGTGCTCCCGAAAGTGATGGAACATTTGCGGCGGACGTTCCGGCCCGAGTTTCTGAACCGTATCGACGACGTGATCACTTTCTCCAGGCTGACACCGGAACTGATCGAAGGCATCGTAAGGCTGCAGATCGCCGCCCTCGACAGGATCCTGGCTCAGAAGGACCTGAAACTCGAAGTCAGCCCCGCGGCAATCCATGAACTGGCCGTGGAGGGGTATGATCCCGTTTACGGCGCGCGACCGCTCAGGCGTTTGATTCAGAAGAAGATACAGGACAGGCTGGCCCTGATGCTGCTCAATGGCGAGATCCACGCAGGACAGTCGGTTCACGTCGATCTCGATCCGGATTCGAGAGAATTCGTGTTCCGATAACTCAGGGAGCGCGGGCGGGACCCCCAATGCCGCATAGTTATTGCTTCAGACCGACATAATCAGCACCCGAAGGGCGCTTTGGTGCGGCGCCGGGGCCTGCTCCTTATACGAACTTTTACCCGGCAGATAGCACGGGCGATGAGTACAAAAAGCGAAGCGAGCGAATGGAGTACCTCCAATCGCCGCGACAATTCGCCATCATCAAGACGGGGCCGGCTCGTTCTGGAGTGCGGCGACTGGTCGCCGCTTTGCATAGCCGGATACTGCCGCGTGCCGGCGGCTTGCCGCCGGGATTGGCCGCAACACCCTTGCTGCCGTCGCTGGCGCTCCGCGGACCGTGCAGCAGGGCGGCAAGCCGCCCGGTTTGACGGTTGACCGAGGCTGAGCAAGCGGCGACCAGTCGCCGCACTCCAGAACGGGCCGCCGCCACCTGAGTATTGCTTGCCGCAATAGAAATACGTATAAGGAGCAGGCCCCGGCGCCGCACTCCAAACGCGGCATTGGGCGGGACGCCCGCGCTCCCAGCGATATGGTATAATTCAGGACGCTATGAACAACATCAAAACCGTACTGTTGCTTGGTCTTTTGACCGGAATTATTGTTTTCCTTGGCAGCTTCTGGGGCGAGCGCGGGATCACCATTGCGCTGGTCGTTTCCGTGGCGTTGAATTTCGGGAGCTACTTTTTCTCGGACAAGATCGCGCTCAAGATTTACGGCGCAAAACCGGTAAGCCGTGAAGAGGCGCCGCCGCTCTATTCCATGCTCGATTACCTGTGCGCGCGCGGCGACCTTCCCATGCCAAAGCTGTACCTGATCCCCTCGGAGTCGCCCAACGCCTTTGCCACCGGCCGCAATCCGCAGCATGCGTCCATCGCCGTCACCGAGGGTGCCTTGCGGCTCCTGGACGAAAACGAGCTGCAGGGCGTGCTGGCCCACGAACTCTCTCATGTCAAGAACCGGGATATCCTGATCAGCAGCATCGCCGCGACGATTGCCGGCGCTGTCATGTGGGTCTCGCATATGGCCCGGTTTGCCATGATCTTCGGCGGCGGTTCGCGCGACCGGGAGGAGGAGGGCGGAGGAGCGCTGGCCGGCCTCATGATGGTGATCGTTGCGCCGATTGCCGCCATGCTGATTCAGCTCTGGATTTCGCGCTCGCGCGAATACCTGGCCGACGGCAGCGGCGCCGAAATGGCGGGAAGCCCGCACGGCCTCGCCTCTGCGTTGCAGAAGCTCGAAAACCATTCCAAACGGCTTCCGATGGAAGCTTCCCCAAGCACGGCCCACATGTTCATCGTGCGACCCTTCTCGGGGGGCGGTCTGATGAGCCTGTTCAGTACGCACCCTCCGATTCAGAAGCGCATCGAAAGGCTTTTGGGAGGCCAGGCGGCCTGATCGATTTGCGGGTCATCGAAACCTGCCGTTGCGATGGCCCGCCATGTTCCTACCATTCCAGACGGAGAGGAATTTGCAGTGGAAAACAGGAAGATCTCTTTGAACTCCGGCGAGCCATCAAATTCTGAGGAAGCGCCTTTCCGTATCGTCGACAAACGCCATTTTCTGGAGGATGGGGCGGCAAATCCCGCCGGCAGCGCGGCTGAGATTGAACCGCGCTATCCGTCTTTTGTCGAAGAGCTTATGTCCAAGGTCAAGGAAACCGAGCGGCGGTTTGCGGAAAGGGTGAAGCAGGTGGACCAGGAAATCGGGCGTTCCAAGGCCCGCCTCGAGGCAGAATTCGAACGCAAGCTGGCACTCGGCAAACAGGATTTGCTCCTCCCCTTCCTGGAGGTGCTGGATAATCTCGAACGCGCCCTGAAGGCCGCGCCGGCGGACAGGAATGATGATTTCGTACAAGGGCTGAATCTGACTGCCGCGCTCTTTCACGCCAGCCTCCGTGCCCATTCCGTGGAGCGCCTTGAAGTGTTGGGGCAGCCCTTCGACCCGAACCTGAGCCAGGCAGTAGGCGTCGTTCCCGTTGACGAGCCGGCAAAGGACGGCATCGTGGTGGAAGAGATCCTCCCCGGTTACCTCATGGGCGATAAACTGCTGCGCCCGGCCCAGGTGCGCGTCGGCCGGCACCAGGCCTGATCCGAAGCGCCAGCGTTTAGCGGATCAGTATGTTGGTCTGGTTCCAGAACAGCAGAATCGGTACGTCCTGCAACCCTGCTAAATCCTTCTCTTTGGCGAGGATCTCCTTATATTCAACGGAGTCCCGCGCGATTTCGCGGGCAGGGGAGTCGCTGTGGGCAACGGATTCGGCGTCCACCCAGTAGTTGCCGGTCCGGTAAAAAACATGGGCGCCGATCTTCTTCGCATTGCCTTCCTTGGGATCTTTTGTTATCAAGGAACGCGCCTCGGCGAGCGCCTGGCGCACGCGGGGGAGTTGGAGGAGGCCCATGCTCTTCTCCAGCAAATTTGCTGCGGCCGCCTGGGTCGCGACCTGCGCCTGCCGCGGCTGCTGGACTTCGCCGGCAGTTGTCTGTTGTGTGACCGGCGCCGGGCGGGCAGCCTGCCCGGCCTGGTTCTGAGCCTGATTCTGAACATTCTGGCCCTGAGCGATGTTGGCCGCCTGCGTTGAGACCGGCTGTCCCGGCGCTGTGGCCGGCGGGGCGGTAGCTGCCGCAGCCTGCTCCGGTTTTGCTTCCGCGGCCGCCCTGGGCGTTTGAACCGCATTGGCCGCGCCTTTTTGCAGGCCAGGCTCTGCGTGGCCGGCCGCCATGGAGGGCGCGGTTTCGGCGCGCTTCGGCTCCAGGGTGCCTGATGCGCCGGCCGTTTCCCGCGAACCGGATCTGGCGGCCATTACGGCATCGCGGCGCCCGCCCGCCGGGGACAAGGCCGCATCCGCGCCTCCTGAAACCCCCGCCGGCATCGCTCCGCGCGCGGCCTCCGGCTCCTTCTTGACGACAGCACTGTATCTTGTCGACTGAAACAGCAGCACGCCGACGATCACGACGACCACGGCGGCAAACACCAGCCGGAGAGCGGAGGATCTGTAGACAAACCCTCTGGGGCTTTCTTCCTTTGCGGGCGGGGCAGGCTCGGGAACCTGCATCCGCAGCGACAGCGCCACAGCCTCCCGGCATTGGGGGCAGAGGGAGGCATGGTCTTCGAATCGTTCGGCTTCCCGGGCAGGGAGGCGGCCATCGAGCCACGCGGCAAACATGTTGGCATCCGGACACGGGCTCAGCGGGCTGCCCTGCTGCCGGTTTAAAATGCGCCGGAATGCGCCATCCAGGCGTGGTTCACTCATGGATTACCCCTATTGATGACGATTCTGCCGGTCCCCCTTGCATTTTCTTTTGTGCCGGAACTGTTTGCGACAGGGGCTGCAGGACGGTGTCGAGCGCCGCATCGCCCGCCTCCGCAATCCAGTGCCAGAGGGATTTCAACTCATGGGCGCTGAGACCGTGTTTTTTGCGCAGTTCGCGTTCGACGCGTTTGCGCACTTCTCCCCGAACACGGTCGAGCCATCGCGATGCCGTCGCCTCGTGCACTCCGAACCGGCTCCCGATGGCCTTGAGCGGCACCCCGTGGACGTGGTACAGGCCAAGGAGGAGCCGGTCCCGCGCATCGAGTTTTGCAATCTCATTCTTGAGGCACCGGGCCAGTTCGGGCCCCCATTGCGCATCCAGACGCTCTTCGCCGCATGTTTCCCGGGCCGGCTCGGGGCTGGGCGGCGGATCGCCGCGCTCGATCATTTCGTCGAGCGAGACCTGCTTCCTCCCGCGGCGGAACCGGTCGATGGCGGCATGCGCCACGGCGGCCCGCAGCCAGCTGCTGAGCGCTCCACGCCCGTTATAGCTGTCGAGCTTTCCTTTCGGGACCGGATTGGTTTCCGGGCCGGCCTGCCCTTCCCCCAACAGGGAGGTGACCATTTCCTGGGCGAGATCCTGCGCCGCATCGGGATCGCGGCAGGCCTGGCCGGCAAAGCGCCTCAGCAGAGGCATGTATTCGTCGGCGAAGAATTCCCAGGCGATGCGGTCGCCAAGAGCGCAGGCAAGGGCGAGAAACAGATCCTGATGATGCAATTCCCGCAGCAGTCTCAGGCAATCAGGGCAGGCCCTGCCGGCAGGATTCGGAGTCTCCGCGACATGATCCGGATGCCCGGCGATCAGGATGCCTTCGATATGGGAATAAAACGGCTCGCCGGAAAGGCGAATCGTGGGATAGCGGCTCTGGCACCGCTCGAAAATGCCACCAAGTTCGTTCACCAGTTCCGCCGGCAGCATAAAACCTTCTTATCCACACAAAAGATCCGGGCTAAGCGACGCTGCAACTCTGCTGCTGGATGTGGGCCGCAAACTCGTCGTAGAACTTCCGGATGTAACTCTCCACCGGCATGGCCGCCGCGTCGGAAAGCGGGCAGATCGTGCGCCCCTTCATGCTTTCACAAATATCGAGCATGATCTCGAGTTCGCCCGGTTTGCCGGCGCCCTTTTCCAGCCGCGTAAGAATCTGGTACAGCCAGTGGGTGCCTTCGCGGCACTGCGTGCACTGGCCGCAAGATTCTTCTGCGTAAAATTTCGTGATCCGGCGCACGGCCTTCACCATGCAGGTGGTTTCATCCATCACGATCACGCCTGCCGATCCGAGCATGCTGCCCGCCTTGGCAACGGAGTCGAAATCGAGGCCCACGTCGACCTGGTCCGCGGTCAGGACCGGCACGGAGGGCCCTCCGGGAACAATCGCCTTGAGGTTGCGCCCGTTGCGGATTCCGCCGCAGTGATCGTAAATCAGCTCCCGCAGCGTGATTCCCATCGGGAACTCGTAGACGCCCGGTTTTTCGACATGGCCGCTGACGCCAAAAAGCCTGGTGCCGGCGTTGCGCGCGGTGCCGATTGCGGCAAACCAATCGGCCCCATGGTTGATGATGTGGGGGACGTTGGCGAGCGTCTCGACGTTGTTGATCACGGTCGGGCACTGGTACAGTCCGACCACGGCGGGGAACGGCGGTTTGAGCCTCGGGTGTCCGCGCCTTCCCTCGATGCATTCGAGCAGTGCGGTCTCCTCGCCGCAGATGTAAGCGCCCGCGCTGCGGTGGACCATGATATCCAGATCGTAGCCCGAGCCGAGAATGTTCTTGCCGAGATATCCTTTGGCACAGGCTTCCGCAAGCGCCTTTTCCACGACCCGCGCCCCATAGACAAATTCGCCGCGCAGGAAAATGAACGCCCGATGGCACTCCAGGGCGTAGGCGGAGATGATCGTCCCCTCGATCAGCTGGTGCGGATCTTTCTCTATGATGACCCGGTCTTTGAAAGTGCCGGGCTCGCTTTCATCGCCGTTCACGCAAAGATACACGGGCTTGCCGGAATTCTTCGGCACGAATCCCCATTTCATGCCCGTGGGGAAACCTGCGCCGCCGCGGCCGCGCAGCCCGGACAGTTTCACGGCTTCCATGACCTTTGCCGGGGTGAACTCCCGCAGCGCCTTGCGCAGGGCGGAGTAGCCTCCCAGCGATTCGTACACGTCGATGCTGGTCAGGTTGGGGACGTGAATGTTCCTGGTCAGAATCTTCTCAGACATCTCCAATGGGCTTCCTTTCTACCAATTGCCGGTAGACCATACTACCACAGCCCGCCCATAAAACACGCCGGAACCTGCATAGTTCGGGGGACAGGCTGTGCGCCATTGCCTTCACTTCCAAGGGCCAGTTCCGCACCAGGTAAATCTGCATCACGGCGGCAAACCAAGGAGGGACCAGGCGCCTGGTTATCCTGTCCACTCCGCATCTGAAACAATATCAGCGCGATAGAATGGGGATGAGAATAGGGGACAGGATAACCAGGCGCCGATTTCCGACCTGATCTTGAGCGAGGCCTACGGTCAGTTGAATCGCGGTGGTTGCGCTCCTGCCCTGGGCATCCCGGACTGCGACGGGTAAAGCCTTCTTCCCATTGGAGGTGCTTGAGGAAACGGTCACCCTCAACGAGAAGCTGTTGTCACCCGGCGTCGTGTCGCCGTGGGTGCCGTCGTCATAAAGTTGCTGGCTTGAGGAGCCTCCAATTGCAGTCAGATCGGCCAAAACGTTGATCCCTGTGCTGGCCGGATCGGATCCGGGAGAAACCCTGACGACCAGGAGCGCGTTTCCGCCCGCTTTCAACGACGATGGAGTGGCTGTGCCGGCTGCAGACAGCGGTGTGGCACGGGACATGATTGTGAACATCCGGCTGCTGGAAACTCCTCCCCCCGGGATGGGATTAGCCACGGTAATCGACGCCGTGCCCGCGGCGGCGGTATCGCTTGCATAGATCAAGGCGTTTAATTGCGACGGGCTTATGAAGGTTGTGTTCCGACTGTTTCCGTTCCACTGCACGGTGGATGCATTCACGAATCCGCTGCCATATACACTGAGGGAAAATCCAACAGCACCTGCTGTGGCGGAATTTGGATTGATGTAGTCAATGCTTGGCACGGGATTGTCGCAATGAAACGAGATTGCCCCGGATGAGCCGCCACCAGGCGCAGGATTCAGAACCGTAATGTTCGCTGATGCGGCAGCCGCCAGGTCGCCGGCTGAAATCATGGCCGTGAGTCGTGTGCTGCTGATGAAGGTGGTCGGCCGGCCATCGCCATTCCATTGAACCGTCGAAGCAGGCACAAAATTCACCCCATTGACCGACAAAGTAAATGCCGGGCCGCCAGCGGTCGTTGATTCCGGATTCAGGCCAAAGATCATGGGAGCGGGATTATTCGCTCTGAAAGTTAAGGGGTTTGAAGTTCCGCCGCCCGGAAATGGATTGAATACGGTGATGGTCACAATTGCCGCCGACGCAACGTCATCGGCTGAAATCATGGCGCTGAGCATCGTCGAGCCCAGGCAGGTAGTGGTTCGATTGGCCCCGTTCCACTGCACGATCGATGTTTCATTGAAATTGTTTCCGTGGACGACCAGAGTGAAGGCCGGGCCGCCCGCCAAAGCATTGGAAGGCACGATCGCGGTTATGGCCGGCGGGATTTGCGAGATCTGTATGCAGGTGTGCCTCAAACCCTCCCCCGGCATCTGCGCATGAAGCAAGGCGGAAACCAGGATCCAGGCGAATACCGGCAAACATCTGAAGGATTTCATCGCAATCTCCAGGGTTAGCGACGCGGCAACCATTCTACGGAGATCAGGGCGTCGGCTGCCACAGAACGGAATTCCGGATCGCCCGTGAGCAGTATGCATTGGCGGTCCTGCGCTGTGACCACCGCGAAGGCATCGGCATAGGAAATCGGGTAAAGTGCTTTGATGTGAGCCGCCGCCAGAACTGTGGCACGCGAGACCGGGACAATTTTCACCGGCAGCTGGTCAACCGCGGCCAATGCCCGCTGCGCCTGGATGAGGTTGTTTTCCCTCTCTATGATATCCATGACCTCCCCCAGATTGACGAGCGAGAGATATAGGCAGTGTTTTCCGGATTGAGCCCCGCGCAGGACTTCTTCAACACGGGGTCTGCCTGCTTCACCCTCGAGGTACGCCAGCAAGGCAAAACTATCCAATGCATAAGCAGACGGTTCAGCGGCCACGCTTGGTCCCCCTGAGCCGCTCGGCACGGTGTTCGGCCAGCAGGGCACGGCGGAGTGACCTGGGTCCCTTCAGCATCCCGGCCGCCTGCCGGACCGGATCTTCCAGCTTCGGCACCAGGGCCAACACGCCGCCATAATCCACAACCTGCACTTCAGTTCCGGGCCGGAGATTGTGTTTCCGGCGCAACTCGGCCGGGATGACCACCCAGCCCTTTTCAGAAACGATGACGGTCATTTTCCTGCTTCCTCTTCGTTATACATCATCAGACGAAAGTATAACACATGAGGGGGTCGTATCTGTAGAATTTTGAAATAGTCTTCAGAAATCGGGAAATTCGCGTGACTGCAACTCATAATTGCGGTATAATGTGGATTGCTCGATCAGGTGTTTGCCCCGCGTTACCAACGCCAACCGCAGACTCTTGAATGGGATTGGCGTCTCCCGTATGGATCTCCCGAACCAGCGCCAAATTGCAGAATGTAGGTGATCCAATAATACTCCTGCCATGCAGGAACAGCATCAATCAATGAAAAGGAACTATGACAGAACAAGGTACAGTAAAGTGGTTCAACAACGAAAAAGGATATGGATTCATCAGCCGTGCAACCGGAGATGATGTCTTCGTTCATCACTCCGCCATCCAGGCTTCGGGCTTCAAATCCCTGAACGAAGGGGACACAGTCGAATTCGGCGTCACGAAGGGCCCCAAAGGCCTGCAGGCCGAGAATGTGGTGAAGCTGTAGCGTTAACCTCAGAGCCCGGAAGTCCCCCTTCCGGGCTTTTATTCCCCCGAACCCATCCCTTCGGACCACCATGGAGCGCGGGCGTCTCGGCCAATGCCGCATGGTTTGTAACTGTTTAGCCAAGCCCGAAAAGCTGAACCGCAAAGACCTCGAAGACCCCCGCATGCAGGACCTCGCCGACCGGCCGTGTCTCAGGCCCGCACAATCCGCAGGCAAATCCCTTCAGGACGCGAATGGCGATGGAACGGTCCGGGCCGACGAAATTGCCGTCATCATCCACGCGCGGGACTTTGCCGCGCCGGCAGGAAACTTCGCATGGCGCCCCGCAGATACGCCCGCAGATGGATGCGAACGGATTGGGCCCGCGGGCAATCAGGTAGGCTTCCTCGAAACGTTCCTCGGCAATCGCGCGCACGTAGCCTCGGGCATCGGTGTGTACCGGACAGGCGACCTGGCAGGAGATGAGACCTTGATGATGATCCTCGGCGGGGATGGCCACCTTGATCGCGCTCATGCTCTCCGACCTCCCCGCGGGCCATGATGCGAATCCGAGGCTGATTTGATTGGACGGGCTAGGACGGGCCATCCTCCAGACATCCGGCAGGCGATTCGGACGGCAGCCTTCGTTGCCGCGCCCGGCTTTTCCAGCAGATTGGCGAGAGTCCACTTGAACAATCGCATTGAAGTTAGCGCTTGAGTTCGAAGATGACCGAAACGTTGGCGCGAATCGCCAGTTTGCCGAGAGCAATTGTGTTGGTGATATCCCCGGCATTTTCCGGCCCGACTGACACCTGCGTATTTGACATTCCCAAACTCAGCGGCCGGCCATAACCCCAGGAATTCCAACTCGACAAATACGACGCTGAGGAACCCATATAGTTCTCATTAATCTGGATTGGCGCCACGATGCGTTGGCCGAGGACCGCCGCCATTTTCTCCGCCTTTTCCTTTGCCGCCAGCAGCGCGAGTTCACGGGCCTGTTCGCGATATTTCTTTAGTTCGCTCGTCTGAAAATCAATCCCGTGAACGTAGTTGACCCCGGACTGCAACACCCGCGTCACCAGGTCCTCCAATCTGGCGACGTCCGTGATGGTCACGACCAGAGTGTTGCGGACGAAATAACCCAGGAAGGTGTCGCGTATCGATTCGTTTCTCCATCTCGGCTGAACGGAGAGATAGTCGGTCTGGACATCCTTTTCAGAAATTGCAAGCTGCTTCAGGACCGATACCGTTTTTTGCATGATCTCATTGTTTTTCAGTTTGGCGGTGCTGATGTCCGCATCCGAGGTTTCGATGCCGAGACTGATCACAACCTTGTCGGGCTTCACATTGACCACCGCCTCGCCGGAGACCGTGATTTTGGGACGGTCATCAAACGCTCCGCCTGACTGCGCCCGAGCCGGGATGCCGATCATGACCATGGCATAAAATATCGCAAAAGCTCTCGTTTTCATGTTGCCTCCTCTCATGAGTCGCTCTGTCCGATATGAAAGAGCATTTCTCCGCACACGGAAAACCCTTCCTTAGCCGGCAATGCCTGCGAGCGCGATGATTGCCCGCATGAGCTTGAAGCCCTCCAGATAATCGTTGCTTGGGAACGTGACTGCGCGCGGGTTCAGCCTCTTGACTTGAGGCAGGAGCATCGGCTGTTCGGTCTGGAAGCTGTTGAGGAATTCCACTTCAAACACGAAGGGAGGGCTCAGCCGGTACGGTTGGATCTTCGCCCTTTTCAATAACGCTTCCCTTGCCGCCTCTTTCAGGCCCTTGCGCGCCTGCTCTGCGGGGAAAAGCCGGGCTGCCTGGCGGCCGATCGCTTCCTTCACGGGGGCGGTGACCAGTTCGGATCCAAACAAGGACTTGGCTTGGGCGCACGTCTCGACATCGCCGCTCAGCATGATCAGCGGCACTTTGTAGTATCCGGCGATGGCGGCGTTGATCCCCATCTCGGGAAGTTCCTGACCGTTGATACGGATGGCACGGACCGTGGCGCTGGATATGGTGTGATCCAGGATGGACGCCGTCGTGCCGGCCCGGGCGTGATATCCGACGAAGATGCAGGCGTCGAAAGAGGGATCGATGCCCTGCATCATCGAAAGCGGCTTGGGGGACCCGGTGACCAGCGATGCCTTGGGATGGATGGCATCGGCTATGATATTCCGCATGCTGCCGTGCGAATCGTTGACGACTATTTCCTCGGCGCCTCCTTCAAGAAGCCCTTCCACAACGGCGTTCACATCCTCCGCCATCCATCTGCGCGCCGATGCATATTCGGCAGACCCGGCTGCCACCTGCTCGCTGTGCACGACACCCCAAATTCCCTCCATGTCGACCGAAACAAATATCTTCACCCCCTTTTTTTCAGCAATCTGGCCGAAGATGCCGGCCGCGGAAAAAAGAATCACAAGAAGCCAACTGGCGATCTTCATGCGTCCCTCCCTTTCCATGACAAAAGAGTATTCTGGGTCACTTCTGTCCGGCATTGTAACCCTGTTGCAGGAAAAAGGGGACATTCTCGAGAAATCGGTGACTGGTTTGCTATCTGTTTCAATGAACCAAAGCGAGACAATTTTCATCAATATGATTGGACCGGACCGGCGACTTATTTTGCTTGTGTTTTGCACGCTTTGATGTGTCCCCGATGCTGGACACCTCCAGCAGCATGAGCTTGAACGTCCAGGATCTGCAGAAGTCTGCGCTGGCATTTGTTGAAACGGTGCGCCCGAGGGTCTGAAACCGATCATTCTCCCTGCCGAGGTTGCCAACTATAGTGAGATGTACCCTACTCTCATCCCCATTCTATCTCGTGGATATTGTTCCAGATGCAGAAGGGACACTATAACCAGGCACCGAGCTCCTCACCGGCCGCGACACCCCGGCAGCCTGAACGCGCCGATCCGGGTCGAATAGTTCGTGGCACCCTTCTTCATGTAATCGCCGACATACCAGATTGTGCAGTCGTCGCTCGGGTCCATCGCGGTTTGGGTGTAGTCCTCCCAGCGCATGGCGTTCTGCGCGCCCTCGCCCTCGGCCAGCACCGCCTCGCGCAGCGTCAACTGGCCGAGCGGGTCGTTGGCCGCCCGGGCCGCAAAGCGCTGGCCTGCGAAGTGCGGCGTCCCGCCGAACGAGTAGCCGATCGCGATATTGCCCATGCGATCGATGGCCGGACTCGCCATCCACCGGAAGTACCGGTCGGGGGCGTACGTACCCTGCTGATACAGGCTCACCTTTCGGTTCTTGTCGATCCGGAATTCGTACCAGCGGACGCCCCCGCCGCCGGCCGTGGTGTTCACCGAGTGGACGGCCACGATCGACTCGCGGCTGCCTGTCTTCCGGTAGACGAGCCGGGACATGATCTTGTCTCCCTGCGCATCAAGCCGCCGCTCGGTGCCCGGCTGCGGCACGCAGTTCGTGAGCTGCCCGTCGCACAGGTAGTGATACGGCGCAACCGCGATTTTTTCGGGGCCGGTGACCTTCGTGTTTGCCGGATTCATCCAATCGACGTGGAACTGCCAGACGTCGATCGTGCCGGCCTCGAAGATCTTGTTCAATTGCGTGCCGCCTGCAGCCATCATGATGTTGGGCGTTCCGGCGGGCGGCAGTGCCTTGCCGTCGATGTCCGCGTTGTTGAGGAAGTTTGCGTCGTGGATGATGACGCACTGCTCGGTTGCGGGCTCGCCCTTCAGCATCCGCGCGCGGTCGGCGACGCACGCGTGCTTCTCGGTCGTGACCGATTCCGAGATGCGGTTGTCCCCGGTACTCGTCGGGATATAGTAACCATCGGCCCAGATTGCCGGCCGTGGGTAGTCCGGGAAAACCGGGCGCAGGAATTCGTAGCGATAGTACGGCCCCAAAGGATCGGGGCCGACAGTCACGGCGTAGCACATCGAGTACGGGCCCTGCGGAGCCTGTTGCCCGCGGCCGCTCCCCGGCTGGCCGCTTCGCCCTCGCTGGGCTTCCGGGACGGCCTCGGTCGGTGGACCGGGGGGAGGAGGCTGGAAGAGCCCGGCCGCGGGTCCAGGCTGGCCCGGCCGTCCGGGCGGGCTGAGATAGGCGGGCTCACCGGATTTCCACTCGCCCGGTTGGTCCGGCCTGACTTCAGCGCGCCTGAAGATCGGCATGACGATGAGCCAGCGGTCGGCGAGCTGGTCGTAGCGGACGACGGCATCGCCGTTGTTCACCGCCTCGCACGTGCCGCCAAAGCCCTTGAAGACGTTGTTGGTCGCGACCGGGCCATACAGCACTTTTCCGGTTGTCTCGAACTGCTTGCCTTTCTTCGTGAAGATCGCCATCCGCGAGTTCACGGTCTGGACGATGTGATCGGGTCCTACGGCGAGGCTGTTGTCGGACGGATTGCGAACGGTCGCGGTGCCCTGCGGGCCTTCGAATCCCACGCCGAGGCCGTCGAAGCTCGCGACGAGTGTGGCGGGCGGCTTTGCGCCCTGGGACGTCTGCTCGACGGCGCCGGCGCCCGGAGGTGTCGTGATAACAGGCGGCACGATTGGCGGCGCGGACGGCGGCCCCTGGCCATCGTCTTCAAGCGGCGCCAGCGTGTTCGCCGGCACGTCAACATCCGGCCCGCGCATGGCGCTGCTTGCACCTGCATCATCCCCCTTGATCAGCCTCGCAAGCGGCAGCGAGACGTCGAAGGCGGCAGCGGGATGGGTGGTGACGGGGCTCGTCACCACCCGGGCCCGGGGTGGAATCGCAGCTAACGTAAACAGGACAGCTGCGAGGGCAATTGCGATCACACTGCCTTCAAATACGCGCAACGTGCTTTTCATAAGGGCCTCAAGGAAAGCGAGATCGAGACTGCAATTCTTCGGATGGTTAAAATCAGACGGTTTCCGGGGCTCCAGCAATATGGCATCCCCCCCTGCTGCCGCTGTAAAGCTCTCATGTGAGTTCTTCGCGGAGCTCGTGCGTCGCTGCGAAATTCACAATTTTTTATTATACACCCAACCCGGGCGAGCCGGATCCAAGGCGAAATTGTGCGCTACCCTACTCCAAAATCATCAAAAAACTCTGTGTGCTCTGTACCACTAACCTGCAAATTCTTTGTAAAACACAAAGATTTTCGAACCACAGAGGCACAGAGACACAGAGAAAACACGCGTACCTCACGCCCGGGGGCCAACGCTTCGCGTTGCGCCATTCCCGTCCGGGAGCAGGCGCCCCCGGGCGGGGCTTGGCATTCCTGTGTGTCTCTGGGTCTCTGTGGTTTGCTTTTAAATATTTGGTTGCGGCCGAAGGCTGCGACGTGCTCTCTGTGTCCTCTGTGCTGAAGTCTTGACTCCAATCAAAGGTGATCCCCGGCATAGTCTCAAACACTCTGTAGGTCTCAAAGTCATTTCAGTTTCCCATGAACTCTTGTCGCCTTAAGCACTGGAGTGGATCTCGTTTCACGTTCATGAATGATCTAGGTTAATATGGGATTGTTTGATGAACCTGATCAGGGGGGGCGGCTTATGCGGCGTTCTTTTATTGTGTGTCTGTGCGCTTTCGGCGCGGCGATCGGATTGATCGCGGCCGCGCCGGATCACGAAATCATCTGGTTATCCACGCTTGACCTGGCGAAAGCCAGGGTGACGGACAGGATCCGGCCGGCCATCGACAAAACGATTGACGGCCATAAGCTGACGATCAACAAGCAAACCTTCGAGCACGGCGTGTGTGTCAGCGGCTACACGATCTTCTACGTCCAGCTGAACGGCGGCTGCGAAAAGTTTTCCGCCATCGCCGGCGTGGACGACGAGAGTGCCGTTCCGCCGCAGGCTCCCGCGGCTGCCGGCGCTCAGACGGGACGCGCGGGCTAGGGCGGAGCCGCACGAGGCGGGGCTCCGGCGCCGCCCGTGATGAGCCTGCGCATCCTGGCGGACGAAAACCGGCCGCTCTACGAAAATAATGCCATCCAGATCGGCAGCAACGGCGTGCCAGTGGAAGTCGACACCAAAGGGGTCAAGATAATGGCGATCATCGTGAACGCCGGCAGCGCGGGAGGACGCGGCGGACGCGGCGGAACCGGAACCAGGCCGATCCATTACGATCTCGCCGAGGCAAAATTCGAAGTGTCGGGAGCACAGCCGATGCTGATCGAAATCGCCGGCGAGGCCCGGGAAGTCCTGACACCCAAGCCCGGTCCCAAGCCGAAAATCAATGGTCCCGCCATGACCGGTGTGACCGCCGGCCGGCCTGTACTCTATAAGATTCCGGCAACGGGAATCCGGCCCATGACCTACGCGGTGGACAAGCTGCCCGAAGGGCTCAGGGTCGATGCCGCGACCGGGATCATTTCCGGGACCATCAAAAACAAGGGGACCCACACCGTCATGCTCCGCGCCCGGAACTCATCAGGAGAAGCCCGCAAGGAATTCAAGTTCGTGGCCGAAGGCCGGCTGGGGCTGACTCCGGCGCTGGGCTGGAACAGTTGGAATGCGCGCGGGCGCAGCGTCACGGAGGCGCTCGTGCGCCGCACGGCCGATGCGTTCGTGGACAAGGGGCTCATCGATCATGGTTGGACCTACATCTGTATCGACGATGGCTGGGAGCGCAGCCCGCGCCAGACCGACGAGTTATACGAAGGTCCGACGCGCGATGAGAACGGCCATTTCATCCCCAACAAAAAATTTCCGGACATGAAAGCGCTCGGCGACTACATCCACTCCAAGGGGCTCAAGTTCGGCATCTACAGCAGTCCCGGCCCGACCACCTGCCAGGGGCTCGAGGGGAGCTTCCAGCATGAGGAGAAGGATGTCCTGCAGTGGTGCTCATGGGGAGTGGATTATCTGAAATACGACTGGTGCAGCTACCGCGCCGACGTTCAGGGGCCGGACGGTTTAAAGAAACCCTACCGGCTGATGCGTTCCATCCTCGACAAGGCGCCACGGGATATCCTCTACAGCATTTGCCAGTATGGCAACGGCAATGTCTGGGAATGGGGCGCGGAGCCGGACATCCGCGGCAATTCCTGGCGTACGACCGGAGACATCCGTGACAACTGGCCGCAGACGATGCAGATCGGCTTCAATCCGCGTTGGACGGAGATCGACATCGGGCAGTACGGCGGCCCGGGCCATTGGAACGATGTGGATATGCTTGTAGTAGGCGTCGTCGGCTGGAGTTATGAGCCGCAGCACGAGTCGAACCTCACTCCCGCCGAGCAGCTCACCCACATCTCGCTCTGGGCGCTGCATGCGGCGCCGCTCATCCTGGGATGCGATCTCGCTCAGGCTGATGATTTCACGGTCGGTTTGCTAACCAATGACGAAGTGCTGGCGGTGGACCAGGATCCGATGGGCAGGGGCGCCAAGGCGGTTTACAGGGATCCGGACAGGAATCTGCAGGTGTGGGCACGCCCGCTGGCAGACGGTTCCAGGGCGGTCGGCCTGTTCAATCTCGAAGAAATGCCGGCCCGGGTGACGGCAAAATGGCCGGCACTTGGCATCACCGGCAAGCAGGCGGTGCGCGACCTGTGGCGGCAGAAAGACCTCGGCAAGTTCAGCGACGAGTTCAGCGCCGTGTTGCCGCGCCACGGCAGCATCCTGCTCAAAATTTCGCCTGCCAGGTGATGCAAGTGGCGGATCCGGGCATATCGACTGCGTTTGTAGCGCAGGCTTCCAAGACTCAAGTACCGCAGGCTTCCAGCCTGCGACGTAGATCCGCATGTATGGCGTCGCAGCCTGGAAGGCTGCGCTACTGTGTCCCTCATCCATGGTAGCGCAGGCTTCCACCTGTGGCCTCGCAGAATTTGAAGGCCGTCGCAGGCAGGATGCCTGCGCTACCAAGCCGCCTGGCTACGAAACCCGGTGAGAAATTCGGGCCAGCGCGACTTGATTTCTTTTTCGATCGCCGCCAGATCCGATTTTGTCTCGGCAAGCACCGCGCGCTGCGCGCCTGTGGGCGCGGACAAGGTGCCCGTCTGCGCGCCGGAGATCCGAGAAAATCCAGGCCCGCCTTTCCCTCCGGTGTGATCAGCCGGTTACCGATCCCTTGATGGTTGCGTTCCGCATAAAGAGGGTCCAGGAGACTGACCGTGGCCGCTTGCAGCGATCTCTCCCCGCGGAAGGTCATGCGCTCCAGGCACTCGTCCTTCAGGAACCACATGAAGCCCTCAATGGGCGGCGACAAGTTTGGAGAACGCAGCGGCGGTGAGCGAAATCCACGAAAGTAAGTTTGACGAACGGGTCAAGTCATGCTACTAATATTGCGTAATATCGGTCCTATAAATGACACTATGGATATTGCTGGCAACAACTTGGAGAGTGCCCTGACACTCCTGGCAGCGCGCCTGGAGCTTGCGGATGCAAGCCCGGTAAGAATCGTTGTTTGCGGCGGTTCGGCACTGATCGCCGAGGGTTTGATTCTCCGGGTCACCAGGGATGTGGGCGTTGTGGCATTGATGGATTCCGGCGGTCGACTGGTGAGTCCGGCACCGCTTCCGGGATCGCTTTTGCAGGCGGCGAAAGAAGTCGCCCGTGATTTGGGCCTTGAGGAGAACTGGTTGAACAATGGGCCGAGCCGCGACGAGGGCGGGTTGTTTCAATTGGGCTTGCCCGAAGGGATTGATCATCGGCTGAATGCGCGTGTGTACGGGTCCCGCCTGACCGTGTATTTCATCAGACGCTTTGATCAGATCCACTTTAAGCTGTACGCCGCGGCCGACAGGAGAGATGGTATTCACCTGGACGATCTGCTCTTGCTTGAGCCAACGTCGGCTGAACTCGAATCCGCGGCCCATTGGGCAATGACGCACGATGTGTCGCCGGGTTTCAGAATGATCCTGAAAGACCTGTTAAGGCAGATTGGACATGAAACCGTTGCTAATAGAGTGTAAGGAAAAACTCCGGGAATCGATGCTGAACTTTCTATGGCGCCAATGGTCCGCCTTGGGCGTGGCGGGCCAGTCTCGGAGTGAAGATCCCTGGATCATTGATCCGGAAGCACTGCTGCTTTTCACCTGCACTCTGGGCCGTCATGAGCCACGCCTCTTTGATGAGGTGATCCATTGGCTTCGGGCAAATGGCTCATTCATCAACATTCTCCGCCTCAAACGGATCTTGCGCACGGAACAGTTTGCCGGCGGCCCTGTACTTGCCGCTATAGCCGGCCTCATGAGCAAGGGAGCAGATGTCCTTAAGTGGAAGAACCTGTCAGAATCGGCCAGCCCCACGGAACCTCCTGAAGCACTCTTCTTCGCGAAAAGCGGGCAGAATCTGCCAACGGTCGGTAATCCGGATCCGCACTTTCTCCGCTACGGATTCAGGCGTGGTCCTCTCCGCTTGCGCAGCCATTCCCAGGGATTCCGTCCCGCCGAACCGTCCAATTTGATGCTTCAATTGCGAGCGTTGTTTGGGATCAACGCCCGATGCGAAGTTGTGCTGTATCTGCTCACCCATGAGGCTGCCCATCCATCCCGGATTGCACGTGACGCCTACTATTTTGTCCGCGCTGTCCAGAACACGCTCGCGGAAATGAGCCACTCGGGTGTCGTACAATTGCGTATCTCCGGGCGTGCGAAGCATTACTGGCTGAAACCTGAATCTTGGGCGACACTGCTCAATCGGGACACCGAGTTCCCGAAATGGATCACCTGGCCTCCGCTACTCAGCGCCATGGAGCGCATCTGGTTGAAGCTCAACGACTCAAGACTGATGCAATTCGATCCGTGGTTGCAGTCCTCCGTGGTTCGACAACTCATGATAGAAGTCCGGCCCTCCATCGAGCGATCAGGTTTCGACAAATCACTCTCAGACGATCGCCAGTATCTGGGCGAAGAATATCTCCCGGTGTTCATTTCTGACGTCACCAAACTTCTGGAATAATCCGCTCACCAGGATGTTCTTCAGCAGCACCTCTGTCGTGGGACATGGCTTCCCAGATTTTGGATGAACCGGTCGCCCGTGCCAGAGATGCGTTAGCCGGTGTAGCCACATTGGCCCATTCGAGGCGAGTTAACGATAGGTAGGAGCATTTCCTCGCCGCACTCGTGCTTGCCGCTGCAGTCGTCGCACAGCCAGGCTTCGGCCTGCCACGCACATTCGGTGCACAACTGCGTCGCCGGTCTGCCGCATTCCACGCACAGAAACGCGGGCGCGAGATTGCGGGCAAGAAGTCCCACACTCCGTTTTCCGAGGGTGAAGCTCAATGTGCCCACCAAACTCAGGCTGAGCTCGGTCGAAGTGCCGAAGTCATAGGTGTGGGTAAACTTAACACCCTGGTAGAGAACGCTTTTCAGCGGCACTCTCATGGTTGACCCCTCACCCTCAGCGGCATGGGGCAGATACTGTTCACCGTCGATCTCAAAGGCGCTCAGGTGGCCACAGCATTCGAGCCAGATGTGGCGGAGATAATTGTCCAAATCGGCTAGCTTTGCCGACGGCTGCGTCGCCAGATGAAGCCAGTAATGCTTCGCATGGAGCCCCTGGACTGTAAGGTGCAAACA
>Ga0315277_10000905_pt1 | contig 44834 bp, 43 predicted proteins | sample YL17G05_15_MG_FD_203695 | JGI IMG/M metagenome (GOLD analysis project Ga0315277, IMG submission 203695) | Sediment microbial communities from Yellowstone Lake, YNP, Wyoming, USA - YL17G05_15 | ecosystem: Environmental > Aquatic > Freshwater > Lake > Sediment | place: USA: Wyoming | collected... | reverse complement strand
TTCCCCATCGTCATCCCTTCATGCACATAGATCTCCTCGATGCGCCCGGTCACGATATTCATCGCCCCACCTCCCTTGTGACCCGATTCTCTTCCACCGTTGGTGTTGCCTCGGCCAGAAGCGCGCCGTATGCCTGACCCAGTGATATTCCTCCATCGTTCGGCGGTATTCGCTGATGCCAATATGGCTGGAACCCCGCAGCGCGTAGGCGAATCACCGCGCGCTCTGTCAAGTATTTGTTCTGAAAACATCCTCCGCTCAGAACAACCCTCCGGATGCCGGCTTCTTGCGCAACATTCACAATTGCCCCAACTAACGCGTTATGGAATTTCTTTGAGATGAGTGCCATCGGGACACACTTCCGGACATCCGTGAGAATATCCTTGATCATCTCTGACCAATCGACGACACACGGTGGTGTTTGCGGCTGACTATCGCTCCCCGCCCCTTCCGCACCTTTGTTCGCGCCCCCCCGCACTATGTCACAGCGGTATGTTTGTTCGGAAGTCACTCCCGCGAGAACAAACTCGAGCTCCATCGCCGCCTGGCCCTCGAAGTTGTTATAGTGTCGGATTCCAATCAATGAAGCCACAGCATCAAACAGCCGGCCGGCACTGGATGTTCTAGGTGCATTCACACCGCGTTTCAGCATCTGCTGTATAACACTCAATTCGGCTACGCTCAGCACAGAGAACGGGGCATGCGTTCGCTCTCGAAACGCATCGTCACCGAAGAGTTCGTAGAGCAAACCTGCCGCGGTACGGCGAGGTTCCCTGATTGCTTTGTCTCCTCCAGGGAGTTTGAACGATTTCAAGCAGGCGAACCGTTCGAAGTCAGCCCCCCTGCTGATAAGGAACTCCCCTCCCCACACCGTTCCATCAGGACCGTACCCTGTACCGTCCCACGACACACCAAGAACCTCCCCCGTCAGCTCGTTCTCTGCCATGCACGAGAGGACGTGGGCGTAGTGATGTTGAACCTCGACGACAGGTATGCTGCTCCTCCGGGCTTCCTTCGTGGAAAAGTAATCGGGATGCATATCGCACGCGACGACTGCCGGGCGGACATCGTAGAGAGTCTGCAAGTCGCGCCCGACGGCTCGGAATGCTTCCAACGATTGATGTGTTTCAAGGTCTCCAATATGCTGGCTCACAAAGACGTTCTGTCCGACCGCGATCGCAACAGTGTTTTTCAGGTGCGCCCCAACAGCCAGCACGGTTCGCTTGTCTGCTGACAAGACGGGAACCGGAAGGGGAGCGTAACCGCGGGCTCTCCTCATCACCGACTCGCGGCCAAGCATGATCCGCACCACCGAGTCATCAACGTGGCGAACGATGGGCCTGTCGTGGAGCAGGTAGCAGTCAGCAATGCCTCTCAATCGACGCATCGCATCCCGTTCATCGATGCAGATCGGCTCGTCGGACAGATTGCCGCTCGTGGCGACCACCGCGTGGCCGAGTTCCTTCATGAGCAGATGGTGGAGCGGCGTGTAGGGCAACATCACACCGAGACTTGGATTCCCCGGTGCGATGGAATGAGCCAGACCGAGCGTCGAGACCAGCTTCCCGTACAATTCGCGATTATCCTTACGGTCGAGAAGAACAATGGGCGATTCGGGGGAGCAAAGGAGCCGATCCTCGAGGTCGGAGACAGTGCATTCTTCGTGCACCATTTCGATCGACGGAAACATCATCGCCAGCGGCTTTTCTTCACGGTGCTTGCGTTCCCGGAGACGCTTGACGGCTTCATCACTCCGGGCATCGGCAAGCAACTGAAACCCGCCGAGGCCTTTCACAGCCACAATCAATCCATCGCGAACCGCCTGAGCCGCAGCCAGGAGTGCACGATGACCTTTGTGGCTGGACTCTCCAGATCCGGATCGGAAATCCAGCCGGGGACCGCATTCAGGACACGCATTGGGCTGCGCGTGGAATCTCCTGTCAGCCGGATCATCATACTCTTTTTGGCACGTCGGACACATCTTGAACCGCTTCATCGACGTGTTCGGGCGATCGTACGGAAGAGACTCGATGATCGAGTACCGTGGCCCGCAATTCGTGCAGTTTGTGAACGGATATTGGTACCGCCGATTCTTCGGATCCAATACTTCGGCGAGGCACTCCGGGCAGGTGGCGATGTCGGGAAGCACGAGGACCGTTTTCTGCCCAGCATCCTGGCTCTCACGGATTTCGAAGGATCTGAAGCCGAGTGGATCAAGGTAAGAGAACTCGAAGCTCTGGATGAACGATCTGGGAGGTTTCTCCTTTTGTACACGAAGGATGAAACGATCCAAAATCTCCTTTTCCCCTTCAACTTCGATGAAGACACCCTGAGCCGTGTTCGACACCCAACCAGGGAGCTGCATCTCTGAGGCCAGGCGGTAGACGAAGGGACGGAATCCGACCCCCTGAACGGCACCCCGAATAGCGGTTCTGAGCCTGAGCTTTTGCGGCGCAGATTGATGTGATATCGGTTTCGTCATTTAATGAGCGGATGCGACATTGACGTGGAAACCCCTATGGAGGCCAACGGCCGACGCGTACTCCAGCACTTCGCGGTATTCACTCTCTTTGATCGACCTGCTCAGCTCACTGTATCGCAATGCACGATAGGCAGGCCGGTATTGATCCATAATGTTCACGTACGTCGAAGGTGACACGTCCCGGGAGATGAAATCGAGGACAGCACGCGATCCGGCCAGGCCATTGGGCAGCACGAGATGCCGTATCAACAGGCCCCTTCGTGCAATCCCTCTTGCATCGACCATGAGATCTCCAACCTGCCTGTGCATCTCCTTTACCGCGGGCCTGACAATGTCCCAGTATCCCGGAGCACCGGAGAGTCTCCTGGCAAATTCATTTGCCGAATACTTGATATCAGGCATATAGATATCGACAATATCTTCCAGCAACTTTAGGATCCTGACCGATTCGTACCCTCCGCAGTTGTAGACAACCGGGATGGACAGCCCTGCTTCTGCCGCGTGAACCAGGGCCTCCACGAATTGCGGCACCATGTGCGTCGGCGTCACGAGGTTTATGTTATGGCACCCGCTTTGCTGGAGCCGTAGCATGATCTCCCCCAGCTCCTGCGCGGATACACGACGCCCCAGCCGCATCTGGCTAATATCGTAGTTCTGACAAAACGTGCACTTGAGATTGCAGGAGGTGAAGAAGATCGTGCCCGAGCCACAGGATCCTGTGAGCGGCGCTTCCTCACCGTAGTGGGGAGCTGCGCTCGATATCACTGCCTCGGCCGTGGAGTGGCACACGCCGTACCTGCCGTCGAGTCGCCGGGCGCGACACTCGTGAGGACACAACGTGCACTCGCGCATCAACGCCCTGAGCTCACTTGCCCGCCTGCTCAACTGCTCAATCGTCAAGCGCGTTCTATAGGCGGGCGATTGCCCCGTACACTCTTCACGCGGTTCCATCGCGTCCCCAGCATTCACGTTACTCTTCGCTCAACGAAGTAAGTTCTGCTCAAGCCAAGAACACCACGCGGCGATTCCTGAATTCGTTGTGCACGATGTTTCGAAAATCCTCAATGAAGGATTGATTTTAAGGGAGTTGCTCTTCAAGACCTCGAGTTTGCAGTTCACGTACGGCAGAAGGTCGATCTTGTTAATGACCAATGCCGCTGCGCGCTGGAACATCGGAGGATATTTCAGCGGCTTGTCGTCTCCTTCTGTCGTGCTGGCGACCACCACCTTGAGCGTTTCTCCAAGATCATAGTTTGAAGGACAGACAAGATTACCGACGTTCTCTATGATGAGTAACCTGACTCCATTCAGATCGAGGGACTTCAATGCATCCTCAACGAGTTTGGCCTCGAGGTGACATCCCCCGTTCGTCACAATCTGCACCACGGGAGTGTTGTATCGGGCGATCCGCTGCGCGTCGAAGTCCGTTTGCACATCGCCCTCGATAACAGCGACCGGGACGCGGTGATTGAAATACTCGAGTGTTCGCTCAAGGATGCTCGTCTTGCCCGATCCAGGCGAACTTACGAGGTTGATGACAAAGATCCTCTGCGACGAAAAGAGCTGCCGATTGCGCAGGGCAATCTCATCATTCTTCTCCAGTACTTTTCGCTCTACCGTGATGATACTCATGATGATCCTTGTTGATGATCGTCCAATTCAATTTCTGTGACCTGAAGCTCCCTTCCTGAAAGAACTGTCGTCTCGACACCACCACATTCCGGACATACGACGTAGCCGATTTCATTCACAAACTCACGTTCGCACGTCTGGCATCGGACACGGAAGGGGACATGTTCGATTGACAATCTCGCCTGAGACAACGGCGTTTCTGATGAAATAGCGCCAAAGCAGAAATCGAGCGAGTCAGCTACAACCCCAGACAACGCTCCGACTTTGATCCGAACCGTACGGACATTCTGCAGTTCCTCCTTTGGAACGCTTTGATGTACAATGTCAAGAATACTCTGGGCAATCGAAAGCTCGTGCACAGGTTAAGACTCCGATAGGAGGTTGTTCACAATTCGATGAACGAAGGGCAAGAAAAATGCCAGCGCATCAATCGAGCAAAATCCGGTGAATTTGCCTTCTCCTTCCCAAGACTGAGAACGCTCGAGTTCGCCTTAAGGATTCTCGGGACCGAATTCCGGTTTCTGGGTGAAGCAGCTCGAATTGGCCGTGCTCTCCTTACTTCATAATAGCCTATCGGACGCTCAGATGCCAGATTGAAAACGCTGCGCACAGAGCCGGCCGAGAAACCACAGATCTCCCACACGCGAAAAAACAGAGGGCAATCCCGGACACAGGATTGCCCTCTCTCGTACAGAATCACATCTACGGCCGAATTACACTCGCGAAGAGTTCCACGTCTCAGAACGTCTCCGTGGACAGGAATCAAAGGGAGGCGGAAGGACTCCCCTTCCCTTTCACCTAGCCGCGCTTCTCCATCGGGACGAAGTTACGCTCACCAGAACCAAGATACACCTGGCGCGGACGCGCAATCTTCTGGTCTGGATCGAGCAGCAATTCCTGCCACTGAGCCAGCCATCCCGACATTCTCGGGATTGCAAAGAGTACCGTGAATGCCTCGCTCGGGAAGCCCAATGCCTCGTAAATAATACCTGAGTAGAAGTCGACATTCGGATAGAGTTTCCGCTTTACGAAGTAGTCATCCTGCAATGCGATGCGCTCAAGTTCAATTGCGATCTCGAGGAGCGGATTCTTCCCTGTGACCTCAAAGACACTCTCCGCTGTCTTCTTGATGATTTTCGCGCGCGGATCGTAGTTCTTATAGACCCTGTGTCCGAATCCCATCAGCCGTCCGCCTTCGCCCGATTTCACCTTGTTGACGAACTCAGGGACCTTGTCCATGGACCCGATTTCGCGGAGCATACGAAGCACTTGCTCGTTGGCTCCTCCATGAAGCGGGCCGTACAACGCTGCGGCAGCTCCTGCGGAGGACACAAATGGATCGGCCTGCGAGCTGCCGACGCTTCTCATGACATTGGCGCTGCAGTTCTGTTCGTGATCGGCATGCAGGATGAACAGAATATCGAGGGCCCTTTCCAGCACGGGGTTCACTTTATACTTGGGCTCGGTCATCCGAAACAGCATGTTCAGGAAATTCCCTGGATAGCTGAGGTCGTTATCCGGATAGACGTAGGGCTGGCCAAGATGATGCCGAAACGCAAACGCTGCGATCGTCGGCACCTTCCCGATCAACCTGTAGGTCTGCAATGTGCGCGACTCTGCAGAGAAAATATTCTTCGAATCGGGATAGAACGTCGACAACGCCGCAAGCGTGCTCACAAGCATCCCCATCGGATGAGCGTCATAGTTAAAGCCATCCATGAATTTCTTGATGTTCTCGTGAATCAACGTGTGATGCATCACGTTGTAGATCCAATCATCGAGCTGGGTTCTCGTCGGGAGTTCGCCATGGAGGAGAAGATAGGCGACCTCGAGGTACGTGCATTTCTCCGCCAGCTGGTCGATGGGATACCCCCGATAGCGAAGGATTCCCTTGTCACCATCAATGAACGTAATCCGACTGACGCATGACGCGGTATTCATGAACGCGGGGTCATACGTCATCATTCCAAAATCGTCATCCTTCACCTTGATCTGACGAAGGTCCGTCGCTTTGATCGTGTCATTCGTGATCGGCGCAGTGTATTCCTTGCCGGTCCGGCTATCCTTGATCAGCAGAGTATCAGGCATAGAGTATCTCCTCCTTTACCTTGAGAATTGTGCTGGTGAGCTGTTCGGATTTGACTCGGTTAAGATTTCAATCAGATTCTTGTTTTCTGCATTCAAAGTCGTCCGGCGCGCCGTGATTCGCACATCACACACCGTTCGAGCACCACGGCCTGCGATTGGTTCTCAATTTCGTGAATCGGACTCGGATAAGCCAGGCACGTCACGTCCCGATGTCAATTTTTGCTCAATTACCGTGCCATCCAACGGCTTGTAGAAGCATTCAACAAGGCTACGTCGTTGGCAAATTCTACTCCGCTAGCCCTCTTAATCCTGACATTGCGGCTGGTTCTGTTCCCATTAATAGAAACATTTTGCCAAAAATGATACTTCCGGCGAGCGTGGAGAGTCCTGCGATCCAGGTGCCACAAGTGAAGCTGAGCGAGAATTGGCCGCCGCGTTTCCCGCATGCTCGATCATCGGACCAGCTTCTGCAGGAGGTCTTTCGCGAATTCGCTCGGCACTGTTGCGCCTAACATCTTCAGTTTCACAAAATCTTCGGAATAGAAATAGTATCCGGGATGCGAGTTATTCCGGGATCCAGCGCCCGAATCTTTGATGAGATACCAGTCCTTTGCATTCTTCTCGAGGTATCCGACGATGTGGATCCCGTGATCGTCTCCCGTGGTCCCATTACCAAACCTGAACTGCCTCGCGTTTTCATCGATGTACTCCGAGGGGATATCGAACGATGGCACAATCGCGACGCCGGCGCGACCTTCATATCCGGGCTCAGAGACATCTCCTCCGATGCACACCGTAACTCCGGCGCGAATTACCTTCTTGATCGTGCTCATGAAATCATCCAGCGGAACGTTGAAGTACTCTTTGTTGTGCCACCAGTTGTCAGGCACTTCATACTCCACCATCTGGAAGTACGGCTTCTCCATCAGCGACATGATCTCGACGTAGTCATCGAGATTCAACCGGACAACCCGATCGAGATACTCCTTCGGCGTCATGGACGTGCCATCGACTGTCACCTGCATCGGCGGCTCGCCGAGATAGTGATTCAGGATTGCCTTGACGCCGTCCAACGCCTGTTCTTCATTCCACATGTTGCTGGTCTTGAGCGATTGGAGATACGCATTCATCTCCTCATACAGCTTTCCGTGGTCATGGAACTTCTGTCCCGGCATCAGTCCGGTAAACGCGCTCGCGGGAACGACACCATAGGTGGTCCAGATCCTCTTCACCGCATTTGCCTCGGAGCCTTCACCGAAAACGGAGTTCCCCCGCTCCCGGATAAATCGGCGTGCTTTCTCGACATATTCCCAGTATACGGTATGCAATTCGGAGAGCTTGATCTCCCGTTTCGTCAACCGATAGATTTCTGATTCATAGAATGAGGTCGCCGAGAAACACCAGCACATGCCTGACAGGCCCTGAGAGATCGGCTTCTGGTGCCAGTACTTTTTGAATTCGTCGACTGAACCCGGTTTTGGGATGGCGCCGAAATCGAGCTGGAATTGTTTCTTCGCTGGTTGTGGTTTCGCCGAGAACTGAGCTGACTCTTTCTTGATGGAATCCAGAAAGTCATTCCTCGGATCGACAAACACCGCCCTGTCCCGGCGGCCAACTTGTGCGAGCACTCCACAAGCACCAAGAACGAGAGCCAGCAACAGCGCAATGAGTCTTTTCATGGGATCCTCCTTGATCGACCGTTCAAATCACATAGGGAATGAACATTTTCGACTGATTCATGTATGTCATGTAGTCGCTGCCGAATTTCCCGAGCATTTCTGTCTCCTCCTTCAGGGCAGTGGCAACCAGCGCGCCAATATTGATGACACCCAGAACAACGCTGATTGAAGAAGGGTCTTTAAGACACACGCCGGTTCCAAGAAGCATCAGCGAAAGGTACATCGGATGTCGAATATATCGATAGATACCATTCCTCACCAGCGATTGAGTGTTCTCAAACTGCTTCTGAGGCTGCCCAAAGGCCTGGAGGGTGCGATATCCCAAGACAGCGGGGAAGATAGATCCAACGAGGAGGATCCACGAGAGAATCTGATGTTCCGAGAATGGGTCTACAAACCAGTAGCGCCAATTCAAGAGCCCAAGGATCAGGATACTCTCAAACGAAAAGAATCGGTAGATTCCGTGGAGACGCCCTGCTTTCAGAGATACGCGCCACGAGACCACCAACAGCGCGCCGGTGCCTACGAGCAGAAGAGCAAGTTCAATGAGATTCATCAAATCTGGGGTTAACGGGGATTGGTGCGGTGTTCATTTGCGGACTGGCTGCCTGATCACCGTCTTCATCTTGCCCGGGCTCACTTTTCGAGGGTCGCTCAAATAGATCTCGTGATGCTTCCCTTTCAATTCCAGACCACGCTCCCTGGCGAAGGCATGGAGCTTCTCAATCGTCGGGCCTTCATCAGAATACGGGCCGATGTGCATGATCTGAACGCTGAGGCCCTCGGAATACGGCTCCAGTCGGAGATCCCTCAACGCATCAAGCTCTTTCTTCTCCTCCGCAAGAGCCACTGCTTTCTTGAAAAGCGATTTCGTCACAACAGAAGGCTGCATGATCATCATGGTCCACTTCCAGTCATCCCTCTTCTCCATACGGAACACTTCAAGATCATCAGCCCACCATAGACCTTCGAGCGCCATCACGGGATAGTCCACGAGAACATTGTTTTTGACCATGAACTTCAGAGTATACGCCGCGGTATAGAGAGCTTGGACAGCGAGCGGAAATTGTGGGGACGAGTTCGGATCACCAATCCCGTCGATCATCAGATAGTTGAGCCTGGGCACTCGGACAATTTCCACCTCGCGGCTCGAAGGGCTATACAAATCTCGAAAGTCCCTCCGCAAATCAAGTCGTTTCATGATCAGTTCTCTTCTTAGCAGTCACTCAAACGTGGCGCGAGACCCGGTCCCCGGCGTTGTGAACAGAAGGATACTTGCCGATGAGCCGCCACACCCAGCGGTGGAATCGATGAAAAGATGCGACAGGTTCGACGAACATCATAATACACTGGCCATGGACGGCTTTGATGCCATTTTGTTCGCAGAAGCGGATGGCCGCATACGATTCAGATCCTTGCTGCATCCACACTCTGGTGATGCCGGCTGCCAATGCCTGATGAAGCACGATCTCCGTTTGAACTGAGGGGAGACAGATGACTAGTCCACCTACCTTTTCGGGCATCTTTTCCAGAGAGGCATAGCAGCGCTCTCCGTCGATCGTCTCAGCACTCGGATGAATCGGGAATACTCTGTATCCAGATTGCTTCAAAGATTTCAAGATGGCATTTCCGAATTTCTTGCCACCGCGGGAAATGCCAGCCAAGGCAAGCGTGCGCTGGGAGAGAAAATCGTGTATGTCGGTGAGAGTCGTGTTCATAGGCCGATTGTCGAATTATTTTCCAAGCCGGGTGTGATTTGGTCTTATGATAATGCTCTTTCGAATCGAACGCAATGAAGGCCGGAGGTTGACATGAAAAAGAACAAGGCCGGAAAAGTGAATCCTTTCCGACCTTGTGGCAAAAATGGGAACCTCATTTCCTCAGCGTATCTGCAGCCGGGCCGCCATCAAAACGAACGCCCGGCATGCCGACTTCTTTAGCTCCTTTTGATTTCCTGCAGAACCGTCCCATCTGTGTCCCGAACGCGGACGACAAGCGGCATTTCCCCCGGCATCGAGTGTGTTGCGCAGCCAAAGCATGGATCGTACGAGCGGAATGCCATTTCAATCATGTTCAATGTACCCTCAGAAACGTCGACACCTTTCTTGATCAATCCTCGAGCAGCCTTGTTGATCGACATGGAGATCGGGGCATAGTTGTTCGTCGTACCGACAATGAGATTGACTTTCTTCAGGATCCCCCTCTCATCCGTAGTGTAGTGGTGTGTGAGCGTCCCGCGTGGAGCTTCGACAATGCCCACTCCTTCCGTCGGCGTCTCCGTCGGAATCGTTCTGAACTTTGCGCCGGTGATCTCCGGATCCCGTATGAGATCGAGAGCCATCTCAGCAGCACTGAGGAGCTCGATGATTCGCGCCCAGTGCATCGCGAGCATCGCGTGAACAGGCTTTCCGCCGAGGGTGGAGTACATCTTCTCGTACTCGGCCTGCGCAAGAGGAGTCGGCATGCCGTCAGCGGCGTTCAGTCTGGAAAGCGGTGTGGCATGATACACGCCGCTTTCTTTCCCGTCGACAAATCCTTTCCATCCCACTTTCTTGAGGAACGGGAACTTGAGGTACGTCCACGGTTCGACGTGTTCGGCAACGTTGTCGAGGTATTCGTTTGGTGCATACTTCACCAGCTCTTTCCCATCCGGGCCGACAACACGAACTTTCCCGTCGTAGAAGTTCACTCTATTCTTATCGTCGACGAGTCCCATGGAATAGATCTTCATTGTATAGGCGTCGGAGAGAATCAGATCCACGTAGGCCTTGTTCTTCAGCACAATGTCATTGAACACCTGCTGGGTGAACTTTCCGAACTCAACGAACCAGATGCAATGCTCTTCAATCTGTTTTCGTTCCTCTTCGGTGATCCCTTTGCTAATGCCCCCCGGGATGCACGTGACCTGATGCGTCTGCTTGCCGCCGAGCATCTTGATCACCTCCTGCGTCCGCTTCCGCATCTCGATTACCTTCCCGCCGACTTCCAGCCCGACCTTCTTCACGACGCCGAGGATGTTCCGTTCAGCCGCTGGGGCATCAGGGCCCACCACAAAATCAGGGCCTCCCAGGGCGTAGAAGTGCGTGGTATGGTCTCCCGCAAAGAATGTGTTGTAAAGAAGCTCGCGGAGCTTCCTTCCCGTCGGAGGCACCTCCACATGGAAGACCGCATCGCATGCCTTAGCGGAGGCCATGTGGTGCGCTTCCGGGCAAACGCCGCAAATGCGGGTGGTAATCCGGGGCATTTCCTCGACCGGCCGGCCGACACAAAACTGTTCGAAGCCGCGCAATTCCGGAATCTGGAAGTACGTATTCGCAACTTCACCCTCATCGTTCAGAAAGATGTCAATCTTCCCGTGGCCCTCAAGCCGTGTAATCGGATCTATCTTGAGATGCTTCATAACTTGTCAGCCCTCCGGAGGATGGAGTGTGCGAGTGAGAATCGGTAGAATGTGCCTACGGGATCAACAATCTGATCGAGGATTTTCTCGATCTCTTCAGGTTCGTGTGCATCGATGATCGAGCCAATCGCACTAACCATTTTTGCACCCTGATCGAGTTGATTCGGGGGCGGACCGTAGCAACCCCGGCACGGCATGCCCGCCGCCGGACAGAGTGCCCCGCAACCATCCCTCGTCGCCGGGCCCATGCAGACGATGCCCTGTTCGAGGAGACAATCCTCGGTATTTGGTTCGATTTCGTACGGCCGGTAAAAGTGCTTCAGCTTCTTCTCTTTCTTATTGCGAGAGCATTCGTCACAGCACGTTTTCTCGCCTGCGCCAAGGACTGACCCTACAGGTGGAAGTGGCTTGCCACTCAGGATGTACTCGACGACATTCCAAATCTGGTTCGGTTGGGGCGGGCAACCCGGGACGTAGTACTCGACGGGCACGACCTGATCGAGAGCCTTCACCGTATTCCACATTTCCGGGATTTCGATCCCGCCTTCCGGCATTTTCGTCTGCGTCTGCGGGAAAACGCCCCCGTTCTGGACGACTGTCGATGGCGACTCAGTATAGACGTACTTCAGGATCGCGTCTTTCGTTGTCAGGTTGGCAAGGCCGGGGATGCCTCCTTCCATCGAGCATGACCCGAATGCAACGAGCACCTTCGATTTCCTGCGTAGCAGCTCCGCGATCTCGAGGTTCTCGGAGTTCCGGATTGCCCCGTTGAACAGGCAGAGGTCGATGCTCTTGTCCTCCATGGCTCGCACATGGTCATACTTGAAATCGAGCGCGACAGGCCAGAAGACGATGTCAAACGCACTCGCGACGTCGAGGATCTTCTCGTGGATATCCAACACAGCGATTTCACATCCGCCACAGCTCGCCGCCCAATAGAGCGCCAGTTTCGGTTTTGCCATGCCAATCTCCTTTTATCCGAAAAACAAGACCACAAGCGTTCACACGTGCACAGCCGCCTGTTCAGACTCCTGATGCACATACAATTTCAATGGTCCGAGCGCACGCATCTCTTCCGTCATCTCATTCACGACCTTCGCGAACCGATCTCCTTCCGATGCCGACACCCACTCGAGCCGCAGACGCCGCGGATCGATCCCGAATCCCCCAATGAGACGTTTGAGGAAGGGTATTCGACGGATCGTCTTGTAATTCCCCTCCTGATAGTGGCAATCGCCGAGATGGCAACCCATCACAATGACCCCGTCGGCACCGAGCTGAAATGCCTTGAGAATAAATGCGGGATCCACTCTGCCGCTGCACATCGTTCTGATGACCCGGACGTTCGGTGCCGACTTAATGCGCGAGACGCCCGCTAAGTCAGCGCCCGTATAGGAGCACCAGTTGCAGAGGAATCCGATGATTCGTGGTTCGAATGCCATAGCAGAATACCTTTCTTTGAGCAGGTCAGAATATCAAACGTTTCATAGCCCTGCGGTCGCTACACCAACAAGCCATCAATCTCGGCCAAAATCTGTGCGTCGGTGAATCCATGACCGGTCATAGCCGACGATGGGCACGCCGCTACGCACGTACCGCACCCTTTGCACAACGCTTCGTTCACGTGGGACACTTTCTTCTCTTCAAGAAACTCAATCGCCCCATACGGACATAAGCCATTACACACCTTGCAGCCGCTGCAGTACTCTTCCTGCACCATGGCGCGCACCGGCTCGATCTCAACTTCTCCTTTCGCGAGGACGGAGAGGATGCGTGCCGCGGCCGAGCTCGCCTGTGCGACGGTGTCCGGGATGTCTTTCGGTCCCTGCGCGCAGCCGGCAATGAACACACCATCGGTGCTTGTCGATGTGGGATCGAGCTTCGGGTGCCGCTCAAGGAAGAAGCCATCGGGGCTCTTGCTGATGGAGAACAGCCGACGAACTGCATCGCTGTCCACGCGCGGCTCCATGGCGTTGCAGAGAATCACCATGTCGACAGGGATTTCGCGGAATTTCCCGATGAGCGTATCTTCGCACCGTATCTTGAGGGACGATTCTTGATTTCCGTCCCAGCGCCCTTCGACCACTTCTGCAGCCTTGCCGCGGATCATCGTGATCCCTTCGTCGAGGAGGCGAGTATAGAATTCCTCGTACCCCTTCCCAAATGCCCGCATATCGATATAGAACTGATAGATGGCCGCATCGGTCCGGTCGTGGACAAGGTGTGCGAACTTCAACGCGTACATGCAGCAAACTCGAGAACAGTACGGATGGTGGTTTATATCACGGGATCCTATGCAATGGATGATGCCAACTGCGCGCGGCTCCTTTCCGTTCTTCATCACAATCTTGCCGCCGGTCGGCCCCGTTGAATTCAAGATAGACTCGAATTCGAGGGAGCTGTACACATTGTCGAGCCGGCCGTACCCGTATTGCGCCATAGCGCTGGCGTCGAAGATATCAAATCCGGTGGCGACCAGCACCTGACCGACATCGATCTCCACTATCTCGTCCTGCATTTTATAATCGATTGCATTGGGCTCGCAGGTTTTGGCACAGATCTCGCATCCGTCGGTCTGGAAATGAATGCACGATTCGGTATCGATGACCGGGATACGCGGGACTGCCTGAAGCGTAGGAACATAGATCGGAGTTTTCGGGCCAAGCGTGAACTCCGGCTTCTTCCCCCGATAATCCTCCAGAACCATCTTGATGTGGCCCGTCGGACAGACGTGGGCGCACGATCCGCAGACGATGCACTGTTCAGAGCGTTCTGCGAAGGGAAGTACCACCTCCCGCTTGATGCCTGTATGAGAAAATCCGAGCACACCGGCTTTTACCACATCGTTGCACATGTTGACGCACATTCCGCAGAGGATGCAAGCGTCTTCTGCTTCATCTCTCTCGAGACTGGCGAATCGAGGCTTGCCAATCCCGAGCCGTTCACCCATCTCACGCACGACCTTGACGTTCGGCCACCGCGAGAGCATGAGCTCCATAATCATCTTTCGGATCCACTGCACCCTTTCCGAGTTCGTTTGCACATTCATTCCGCCGCGCACAGGGAAGTTGCAGGCCGTTACAATCCTGCTCCGCTTTCCGCGAATGACTTCGACACTGCAGAGCCGGCATACACCGTACGGCTCGAAGTACTCGCTGTGACACATCGTCGGGATCCAGACGCCGGCTTTTTCGGCTGCCTTCAGGATAGTGGTGTCTTCAAGAACTTCAACCGTTGTTCCGTCGATATTGATCGTTACCATAGTTTTCTCGCTCGTCACTCGATGGTGATTGCGTCGAATTTGCACACGTCGTAGCAGATACCGCACTTTCCGCACTTCATCACGTCGATGCGATGCATTTGCTTGCTTTCACCGACGATAGCTTCGTCGGGACAGTTTTTCGCGCACACGTGGCAGCCATGGCCCTTCTCGACACAGATCGCGGGGTCAATGACATACTTGATCAACGCTCGGCAAGCGTGTCCCGGACATTTCTTGTCCCTCACGTGAGCTTCGTATTCTTCCCGGAAGTACTTCAACGTGGTCAGCACCGGATTTGGAGCGGAACCACCAAGTGCGCACAGGGAAGATTCAACGACCAGGGTCGAAAGTTCCTCAAGGAGAACGAGGTCTTCTTCGGTCCCCTCCCCCACCGTGATCCGTTCGAGGATGTCGAGCATCCGTTTCGTCCCTTCCCGGCACGGCACACATTTCCCGCACGATTCGGTCTGGGTGAACGAGAGAAAGTACTTCGCCATGTCCACCATGCAGTTGTCTTCATCGGCAACCACCATTCCACCCGAGCCCATCATCGAACCAACCTTTGTCAGTTCCTCGTAGTCGACCGGGAGGTCAAGCAAGCTTTCCGGAATAAAGCCGCCGGAGGGCCCTCCGGTCTGCACCGCCTTGAACTTCTTCCCATCTCTGATCCCCCCACCGATGTCGTAAATGATCTTGCGAAGCGTGATCCCCATCGGCACTTCTATCAGGCCCGTATTGTTCACTTTGCCACAAAGCGAGAACACCTTTGTTCCTTTGCTCCCGCCCCATGGATCGTTCATCGCACCGCCGGTGCCTATGCTGGTGAACCACTGAGCCCCATGCAGAATAATCTGAGGGACGTTGGCCCACGTCTCGACATTGTTCAGGCAGGTTGGTTTGTCCCACAGCCCCTTCTCGACCGTATGCACGTACTTAGCACGAGGTTCTCCAGGCCGTCCTTCAATCGAGGCCATCAGGGCCGTCGATTCACCGCACACAAACGCTCCCGCGCCTCTGACAATCTTCACATCGAAATCCAAGCCCTTGTCGAACACGTTTTTGCCTAACAACCCGTAGGCGCGCGCCTGCGTGATCGCTGTCTGAAGACGCTGGAGCGCGATCGGATATTCATTACGGATATAGACATATCCCTCAGAGGAACCGATTGCATACGCGCCGATAAGCATCCCCTCGAGCACTGAATGCGGATCTGACTCGACGGTGCTGCGGTCCATGAAGGCTCCGGGATCGCCTTCATCCGCGTTGCAGATGATGTAGCGCCTGTCTCCGGGAGCTTTCTTGCAGGTCTCCCATTTCACACCGGTCGGGAATCCCCCACCCCCCCGACCTCGCAGACCGGAAGCTTTGATCTCATGAATGACATCATCGGGCGTCATCGATGTCAGCACTTTTGCAAGCGCCTCGTATCCGCCCCGCGCGATGTATTCTTCGATACTTTCAGGATCGATCAGTCCCCTGTTCCGCAGGACAATGAGCGTCTGATCGGCAAAGAACGGGATGTCGGACATCTTTGGGATCGGCACCTTCTCCCGCGGAGGAGTGTACATCAGTTCCTTCACCGGGCGGCCCTTCATCAAATGCTCTTCGACGATGTACGGGATGTCCGTTTCCTTGAGAAGCTGGTAGAAAATGCCGTCCGGCTGCACAACCATCAGTGGTCCAACGGCACAGAATCCGTTGCAGCCCGTCGTGACCACGCTGACCTCATCCTGGAGCCCCCGCTTCTGGATCTCGACCACTAGCTTGTCTTTGATCTTCATCGATTGGTTGGCAACACACCCCGTCCCGGCACATACCATCAAGTACGTTCTATACGCCATGTCAGCGTCTCCTTTGTGACAGCACCATCATGAGTGGGTCTTCTCGCTCCCGACTGCCAGCGCATACTCACGAACGATTTCGCCCTTCAAGACGTGTGATTCGACGATCTCCCTCACCCTGTCGGGTGTCAACGAAACATATTTCACAGGAGCCGGTTCCCCAAGCACTTCGACCGTCATCATCGGCTCCCGGCTGCAGAGACCCGCGCACCCCGAGTTCATCACAATCACGTCGTGAAGGTTTCTCGTCTCTATTTCTTTCATCACTGCCGTCATGATTCCTCTCGCGCCGGCAGCGATGCCGCACGTCCCCATATGCACATTCATTCTGACTCGACCGGCGCCCTGGCGCAACGCAACTTTGTGCCGAGCCGCATCACGGATTTTCGCGAGGTCTTCAATCGTCATCTTTCCCATGGCTCATCGCTCCTGTTCGTACTGCTTCAAGATCTTGGATACTCTTGCGACAGGCAACTTCCCGTGAAGATTCTTTCCCACGGTAACGACCGGAGCCAGTCCGCAGCATCCCAGGCACCGGACACTCTCCAAGCTGAATTTCATGTCAGCCGTTGTCTCCCCCTCCTTGATCCGGAGTTCTCGTTGGATCTGTTCCATGATCTTCAAAGCGCCCTGCACGTGGCATGCCGTTCCCGTGCACACGGCGATGGGGTGTCTCCCTTTGGGTTTCAGGCTGAAGGCCTTGTAGAAGGTCGCCAGATTGTATGTGCGGCTCAGGGGAACTTTCAGCTCTTTCGAGACATACTCCAGAATGTCCCGGGGGAGATAGTACAGTTCGTTCTGGACATCGAGCATCACCTGAATGATCGAACTCGGATCCTTTGGATGCCGTCGTAGAATCGTGTCAACAATCTGAGCGTCCATGGATATTCCTCTTCATAATTGTTCGAGCGTGCTTTCTTCCTGATTCAAGTAGGCGCGCATGACCGCGAGCGCGTGCACTGTGTTCAAGGGACCTTCTCCAATCTTCTCCCGGATGTCGCGTGTATCCAGAAGAACCGTTCTGTCATTGCGTATGTGTTCATAGCGAATATCGACGTCATCACGCGTGGCGAGAAGGACTGTCACCGTCTCGGCAATATTCCCAAGCGGTTTGCGATCGACATGACTGTACCGGAATGTCGCCTTGATCCTTGTGCCGCTGCCAGCAGAAGATTGCACTTCCAAGGATCCGCCTGCCGCTCTCGCCGCTTCGAGAAGGAGCGGCAACCCCAGCCCGATCCTCCGGCTTGACTTTGTCGTGAAGAATGGATCAACTGCGCTCTTCACGCCTGCAGCATTCATTCCCTGCCCATCATCCGAAATCTCGAGAGTTAGGAGATCGGCGGTGATATCTTCATTCACCGTGATGCTGATGATCCGTGCACCAGCCGCGACGGAATTCTCAGCGATATCGAGTATATGGAGCGAGAGATCTTCCATCAGTTCACCCCACAGACCATCCGACCGTCCTCCCGGCTCAGCGCTTTCCGAAGCTCTTGAAATAGCGGGGCCCCCAGCAGATACTCACAAGTGTTTTTCCCGATATCAGCCAGCAGATGCGCATCGGAATTCCTAATAAACATCGAACTCATGTAGTCGTGGTATCGACGACGGGCTCCCGCGTCATCGATGTGCGCCGTGAGTTCGAGAGCGTCAAACCGGAGCCCCTCCGGGATGAATCCAAGCTGGCTGATCACACTATAGCTCTCTCGGTCGATGTGCGAAGCGATCACAGCACCCCCTAACCTGCGAACCTCACATATAATCCGCTCGATCGGGAGATCAACAGCCCCGATCAGGAGCTTCTCCTGAAAAGAAACGACTTCATCGTTTTCGTTCGCTACGACCTGCACGCCAAAGACCTCCGGGTCGTTTTGCCCGGCGAGGTGATTGTAGACGAGCGACTGCATCTCCAACGCTCCACCCAGGAACTCAAAGAGCGCAAGGACATGAACCTCCTCCTTTGAACACACTTCCAAACCCGGTATCACCTCAAGCGAAGAGCCCTCAGCGGCCTTCTTCACTGCCGCAACATTTTCCGCCGAGTTATGATCGCAGATGGCTACCATCCTCATCCCTTTTCTCAGCGCCTCTGCAACGATCTTCCGCGGAGACATTTCAAGGTCAGCGCACGGTGAAAGGCACGTGTGAACGTGCAGATCGGCCCTGAACCGCTGAAGCATCGTTATGGACTCTTCGTGAGAATCGCGTGCAATGCACCGGCTGTTTCGAAGGCCGGCTGAGAACTGCTGAGGATCGGAATATCCTCTTCGGCTGCCTTTTTCAAAGTCTCATCCGCTGGTTCCCGACCCTCGACCAAAACGATCCCCGCCAGATCCTTCAGGACTGCCACTGCGACGATATTCACATGGACCTGCATCGTAATCCACAGGGCTCCGGACTGGCTGTTTGCGATAACGTCGCTCAACAAATCACCAGCATATCCACCCGTCACTTCCCGCTCCAGAGACGCTGTGCCGGATCGGACGGCAAGCCCCAATGCCTTGACCACATCATGAAGCTTCATGCGACTGCCTTTCGTGAGATCCGTGGACCTTTTTGCTCTGCCGCGTCACAGCGTCGAGCAGGTTTTTTGATAATGCTTCGAAGGTTTTCATTGTCAGGAAGACGCACTCATCGGCTTCTGCTTCGCCTCTCACAACATCCTCCGCAAACGTCATGCACGTTGGGGCCCCGCAGGCGCCACAGTCGATCTTTGGCAACATATCATAGATCTGATGCCGGCGCTGCATTTTCTTTATCCCCTTTGAGATATCTTCGCCGATCGGTTGGATCGGACTGGGAGCGATCGTACCAACAAGGGAGAAGAAATTCTTTTGATAGAGCTCGCGGATCTTGTCACGATCCTGGCAGGGCTGCGAGCCGAATTGTTCCACCATCCTGAGCACTCTGCCACGCGCGATATACGGGTTCTCAACCGTGAGCGATCCTCCCACGCAGGCCGTCGGACATGAATGGCACTCGATGAACTGGATATCTTTCAGCTTGCCGTTCTCAATCTCATCAAACACACGCATCACATCGGTCAAGCCTGCGATGGCAATCGAGTCGTGTGCCTTCAGGCTCGCCACCTGGCCACCGACGATGGGCCAGCCAAGCCCAAGACCGCGAATCTCCGGCTTCCCGTTTGATGCTCCCGCATGAGAGAGGGCATGCAGCAAATTCGGATAGACTTCAGAGATTGCCATCACGCCGTCCAGGAACGAGTGCTTTTTTCTTGGAGGACATTTCAGGGCGATCATCTTCGAGGGGCACGGAGCCAGGTAGATGGCACCGATCTCATGCTCCTTCAACCCAAGCTCCTCCATTTTCAATCTCTTTGCCTCCCGGGCAGCAATCTCCATGGGAGATTCGATGGGAATCAGATTGTCGAGGAGATTTGGGTAGCGCACCTGGATTAACCGGACGATGGTCGGGCAAAATGGAGAAATCATCGGCCGCGGGTTACTCTTTGAGTTTAGCAATTCCTGAATCGCGATGCTGACAGACTCCGACGCGCACGCCACATCGTAGGCATCGTTGAATCCGATAGTCTTCAGCGCCGCCAGGATGGCCGACGGACGTACGTCCTTTCCGAACTGTGAATAGAAAACCGGCGACGGCAGCGCGATGGTATACTTGAACCCTGAGAAGTCGCTGAAGGAGCTTGTCTGCGGAACGAAAGCGTGATTCGGACACACGCGGACACATTCCCCGCAATCGATGCATCGATCGTTCAGGAGTGTTGCCTTTCCGCACCGCACCCTCAGCGCCTGCGTAGGACACGACCGGAGACACTTCATGCGTCCGGCGCATCGATCCGCATCGATCCGTACAGAGCGGAAATCTGCTTTCACAGAGCTAGTTGATGTTGACGACGATGTCAAGCTTCGTCCCTCTGCCTACAACTGAAACAATGGTGAAGTGATCAGCATTTCTCTTGATATTGGGAAGCCCCATCCCTGCGCCAAATCCCATCTCACGCATCTCCGGAGTGGCAGTCGAGTATCCTTCCTGCATGGCGAGGTCGACATCGGGAATCCCGGGGCCGCGATCGTTTACCGTGATTCTAATGGCCTTCGGCGTCACTTCCATCTTCACCGTTGCCTCTTTTGCATACATCACGACATTCATCTCCGCTTCGTACGTCGCAATCGCGACCCTGCGGACGATCTCCGGAGACACTCCCAATTCCCTCAGCGTCCGTTTGATTTCTGTCGAGACGTTCCCCGCCTCGATAAAATCGCGACCAAGAATCTCATAGGAATCTGAGTACGAACGCGCCATGACTCACCGAGTCTATGCCCGTCCGGAGTTGTGCACCTTCAAAGCAGCCTGCATCGTTGACGGAATACCTGCCCGGTACAGAATTCCCGATGCCTCGTACATCGAATAGGGAGTCCCAAGGAGTGGTACGTGCTTCTCTTTGGCGAAACTGATCATGGTCTGATCCGGCCTTTTGCCCCGGACAACAATCACGGCATCAACATCTGCGATGTAGGCGGTTTGAATTGTTTGGACATTGACCAGGCCTGTCAGCAAGACAGCACCTGAGCGGGAAAACGCGAGCACATCGCTCATCAGGTCCGATGCACAACCATAGAGCACCTGTCGGTCGAGAAGATCGTCGCCCGCATACACATCACAGGAGAGAAGAGTCCGGATGTCAGAGATTGTCATTGGCCTGCTCCATCTCTGGACGGCCCCGTGGTGATCTCATTGATCACCTGGCCGCCAATCGTGAGCGTTCGGCCGCTGGGAATCCGTGTGGCCGGACAATTGCTCCAGCATTGCCCGCATCCCGTACATTTCTCTGTGTCGACGTATCGCGCTTTCTTTCGTACCTTGATCTTGAAGCTGCCGATGTAACCCGACACAGCCTCTACTTCTGAGTACGTCAGCAGCGTGATGTCCTTCCTATGACCAACGGAGACCATTTTCGGCGTCAAGATACACGCGGCGCAATCGAGTGTCGGAAACGTTTTGTCGAATTGACCCATTCGGCCGCCGACGGTAGGTTCTTTTTCCACCAGATAGACATGATATCCGGCATTAGCGATTTCAAGGGCCGCCTGAATGCCGGCGATGCCGCCTCCGACGATGAGGGTCGCTTTGTTGACGGGCTGGCGCGTGACATGCAAGGGTACCTGGAGCGCCACCCTCTGCACCGCGGCGTTAATGAGCGCACATGCCTTTGCGGTGGCCTGATCACGGTCATCATGAACCCAGGAACAATGCTCCCTGATGTTGGCGATCTGGACCAGGTAGCGGTTGAGCCCTGCGGTCTCAGCAGCCATCCTGAAGGTCAATTCGTGCATGAGCGGTGAACACGCCGCCACGACAACGCGGTTGACGCCAAGATTCTGAATGTCCTGTTTGATCAGATCTTGCCCTGGGTCGGAACACATGAACTTGTAGTCGCGCGCAATGACGACATGAGGCCTCTTTGCGATGAAGTCCCGCACCGCCGCAACATTCACTGTCGCCGAGATGTTCACACCGCAGTGGCAAATATATACGCCGATCTTGATCTGACCGTTGCCGTTCGTCGGCTTGAGTTCTTCAGGCATAGTGGGCCTCCGCCAGAGTCGTAATCTTGTCCCCTAAAGGGATGAAGGAGGAATCAAGCCCCAGGTTCTGCGGCGAAAGTCCCAAGGCTATCCCGAGAAGCTGAGTGAAATACAAGATGGGGACACGGAAGGTTGTTCCGAACACCCGATTGATGCGGTCCTGGTATCCCTCAAGGTTGAAATGACACAGCGGGCAGGTCGTTACGATTGCCTCGGCTCCATTGTCGACAGCGCACTGCAGCAACTCCCTGTTCAGCTTCAGAGCGGTGTCTTCGAAGGTCGTCATCAGCATACCACCGCAGCAGCGGACCTTCATCGGGAAGTAAACCACCTCGCCGCCACAGGCGGCGAACATCTTGTCGAGCAGAACCGGATCTTCCCGGTCATCGAAGGTCTTGTCGGGGCGGACGATCTGGCACCCATAATAAGGGGCGATTTTCAACCCGGACAGACTCCGCCGGAAGCGGCTTTTCAGCGTGTCGAGGCCGATGTCATTCATGAGGACATCGACAGGGTGCCTCACTCGGGTCGAGCCGCCGTACGTAAGACCCCCTTCGGCGAGCGCCTCATTGACATCCCGATGCATCTCCGGGATTTCGTTGAGAATTCTGTTCGTCTTGGAGAGGATCGTGAAACAGGAGCTGCAGGGAGCGAGGATATCAAGCCCAGTTCTTTCGGCGAGAGCCAGGTTCCGCGCCGAGACCGACAGTGAGACTGTTTCGCGCACGGACATGTACATGGTCGCACCGCAACAGTTCCAGTCTTCGATCTCAACAAGCTCCTGGTCGAGGGCCTTAAATACTGCCCTCACTGATTCATCGTAGCCTCGTTGCGTCTTTTCGAGACTGCACCCGGGGTAATAAGCGTATTTCACGCATTCCCTCCTTTTCTGGGTTCAAGCGTCAGATCTCCAATTCCTTTGTACCCGACAAAATCGGGTGAGTATTCGAGCTTCTCCGGAAGGTGCCTCATCTCGATCTCTTGCGCTTTCTTGATGATTCGAGACAGGGACTGGTGAGCTTTGATTTTGGTCGGGAAGAACGCCAATCGTTTCGTTTGGATCATTCGCAGCACGAGGGGAACAAAGCCGAACAGCTTCGTGAAGCCGGTTCTCAAGTAGTACTTTCGGATTAGGGTTCCCTCGTGCAACCTCCCGTAGCTCATGAGATTCTGAATAAACAGATTCGCCAGAATCTGAACATGGTGAGCCTTCGAGTTATAGCGCTTCTCCATCACGGTCCGTTTGAGGGCGTAGATGATATCGGTGATCTTGATCCCCGCCGGACAACGCGTGGTGCAGGCGTAGCAGGATGCACAGAGCCAGATCGACCGGCTCTTCATGATGGTCTCCAATTCCCCGGCACGGAAAAGGGCAATAAGCTGCCGGGGAGAGATGTCCATCGCATAACTCACGGGGCATGAGCCGGTACAGGTTCCGCACTGTATACAGCGGCGAATACGCTCACCCGCAGGCACGGCTTTCACCTGTTCAAGAAACACCTGCCTCAACTCGGCTTCGGTCCGAGTCATCAGGCCTGGAAGGCTATGTGTGGAGTGCTCCATGGAATCTCCTTATTGAATCAATGTCCTGCCTGTGTCTGAATAACCTGCCATCCGCCAGCCGATTCGCATTGCAGTGGCTGCGTTCCCCGCAGATCGCTGCAAATCGCATCCACCAACGCCGGGAGTGACCTTGCTATCTCCGGTGTCGTCTCAGTCCGAAATGTTGTGATATCCCGGGCCTCGATACCATAGACCGTGACGCTCTCTGGAGTATCGGCACCGAGGAGATGAGCCAGCGTTAACACCTGCGTGAGATCAATCTGGTGAGATGAAGAAATAGTCACCGCTTCGCTTGCCGGGGTTCGGATCAACCGACAGATGGTCCCCGGGGGACAGCGCCCTGTTGCGATTGCATCAACGATGATGCAGCGCTTGTATCCGACGAGATGATCGAGGAGTTCCAAGCCCCCGACGGAGAGTTCCTGAAATGTGATGTCGGAATCCTTGAAGCGATCAGCTACCTGACGCACAGCGAGGATGCCAAGCCCGTCGTCCGAGAGGAATTCATTACCGAGTCCGATGACGGTCGTCGATGCGCTGGCCTGAGATAATGTTGGAGGAATCACCAGGTGTTCCCTATTTGGGCTCGGCAACGGATTGGAGCAACCATGAAAAATCCGCCGCCAGCTCGCTGCGCCAACTTGTCAGCAGCTCGCTCCCGATTTCCGCGTAGAGTGCCGTTACATGTGTCACTGCACGCTCGCCCGCATCAGTGAGCATGACTAGCTCCTTCCGATGGTCAGCGGAGTCGGACGTTCTCGACACGTAGCCGCGTGCCTCAAGGTCTTTCAGGATCTTCGAGGCGCGCGTGGATGCGACGTTGATGAGCTCGCTGAGTCGCTTCACGGAGGAAGGGCGATCTGACAGAAGGACCCCAAGGCAATGCACCTCATCAATTGTAAGTGCAGCCCTCACAGCGACGTACTTATCGATTCCGCGACACCGCCGTGTCAGCCTGAGGAGTCCAGCTCCAAAGCTAGGTTCTATAACTTGCACGCTACAATCTCAAGTGTGGTTCCAACTGCTTGACATAAAGCAAATATTGTGCAAACGAAATGATTGCCTAAAATGACTAAATTTTGCCCGTTCTCGGTCATGATTCTGGTGAGAAACTTGACAGCTGTTGAAAAACACAACAACGAACTTGTTTCCTGGCGGCGCGGCGAAAGCTGCTCAAACTCGCATGGGAATTTTCGCAAATCCACCGACACCATGTCCTTTCGAGTCGGAGACGCACATCATGTGGATGCACGATTCCGGATGTAGAGTTCGCTGCTCGCGGAGAATAACAGTCCCTCATGATCACGCCATTCGCATACTATCATGTGAGAGGGACGTTTCCGTGTACAAAGCACGTGTGACTTCGCGCGGTTGCGTGAATCTCAAAAACAGCATTCCCAAAGTTCCGAATTGCGAACCGCACCCGCATTCATATGGCGAATTGCAAAGCTCACTCCTTTTGACCATATTGACTCGCAAGTCGCGCTGTGAAGTGTACAACGTGTCGCTGCCTCTACGCACACCGCCGACGAGCCCTCTATCACCAGGACTCCGCTGTGAAAACAATTCAATCACAACTCATTCTCTCATTCACCATCGCTATCCTTGTTCCGGCGTTTATCACTGGCTACGTCGGAATGCGCATTATTTCAGACCAGATTTTCACCCGCGCCGAAACAAAGACAATTTCTGATCTTAACTCTGCTCGTGAAATCTACCGCAATAAGCTCGCGCAGATCAACAGCGTCACCCGTCTCACGGCTGTCCGCTCGTTGATCCGAGACGCAGTCAAAGCACGTGATCGAGCCTTCCTGGCCAAGGACATTCCGAAAACGCTGTATCGCGAGCAGCTTGACTTGCTGACTGTCATAGACCGCTCCGGCACCGTCCTTCTCCGCGGTCGCAATCCAGGACTCTATGGAGACAACCTCCTCGACGACAGGTTTGTAGATCAAGTGATTAAGACCCGCCAATCACTCACAGGCACCGACCTTATCTCACGTGCGCAGCTCCTCAAGGAGTCCCCCGACCTTGCCTCGCAGGCTTTGCTGAACATTATTCCCACCCAGAAGGCTCGGCCCCGGCCGGAACAACAGGAAACATCCGGCATGATGCTGAAATCCGCCGTTCCGTTGTTTGATGATAACGACACGTTCCTGGGAGTGCTCGAGGCCGGAGTCCTCCTGAATCGAAACTTCGAGATCGTCGACAAAATCAACGAGATTGTTCACGAGGGCCAGGAGTATCAGGGGCACGAGATCGGCACAGCCACCATCTTTCAAGGCGACCTCCGGATCTCGACCAACGTGAGGAACAAGGACGGCACGCGCGCCATCGGCACGCTCGTCTCAGAGGAAGTGCATGGGCGCGTCCTGAGCGAGGGAAAGCGCTGGGTGGGCGAAGCGTTCGTGGTCAATGCAAGCTATATCACCGCGTATGAACCGATCAAGGACCCGATGGGTTCCATCGTCGGGATGCTCTATGTTGGTGTCCTCAAACAACCGTTCGACGATGTGCTGCAGAGGACGCTGATCACATTTCTCGGCATCGCCTTTCTCGCCATTCTCATCATCGTGCTCGTCTCGATTTTCCTCGCCAACCGCCTCTCCCGCCCCTTGATGACCCTTGAGGAGATCTCCCGGAAATTCGCCGAGGGGAACTACGAACATAAGTTTGCTGCGAAGGGACCGATCGAAATCGAGCACCTGGCGGCCTCGCTCAATACAATGGCGCGGCAGCTTGAAACGGAGAAACGGGAGCTCGAAGAATGGGCCTCCACACTGGAGAAGAAAGTGGCTGAGCGAGCCGAGGAAATGAAGAAGATCAACGCGCAACTCTTCCGATCGGAGAAGCTCGCTTCCCTCGGTAAACTCGCTGCCGGCGTTGCCCACGAGATCAACAACCCCTTGACGGGCATCTTGACGAACAGCAGCCTCTTGCTGGAAGACCTTGAGGAAGACGATCCGCACCGTGATGATGTCGAAGTGATGGTCAATGAAACGATCCGTTGCAGGGAAATCGTCAAACGACTTCTCGATTTCGCCAGGCAGACAAGGCCTCAAAAACGTCTGGCGAGCATAAACGGTCTTATTGAGAACATCATCCTCCTGGTCCGCAATCAGGCGTCCTTTCGCAATATCTCCATCGAGAAGCAACTCGACTCCTCTATCCCCGACATCCTCATGGATCCGGACCAGATCCAGCAGGTATTCGTCAATATTATTCTTAATGCCGCCGAAGCGATGACCAGGGGCGGAAGCTTGACGATTCGTTCCGGAATCTCTCCCGGGAAGCAGGACATCGTCGTAACGTTTGCAGACTCGGGTCCTGGCATTCCCGAGGAAGTCCGGGAGAAGATTTTTGACCCGTTCTATACAACCAAGGAACATGGGACCGGACTGGGGCTTTCCATCAGCTATGGAATCGTCGAGCAACACGGCGGCACAATCAGCGTCGAGAGCCTCGCGGGAAGCGGCTCGACGTTCATTATTCAGATCCCCCTTGTGACATCAGAAACATCTCCTGAAACAACATGAACGCCAGAATCCTCATCGTCGACGATGAAATCGTAATCTGCAAAAGCTGTGAAAAAGTCTTTCGCAGAGCCGGGCACACGACTGTCGTCGCAACCTCTGGACGCGAAGCGCTCGCGCTGATGGCGTCGGGGACCTTCGATGTCGTCTTTACCGATCTGAAGATGATGGATATGGGCGGACTTGAGGTGCTCCGGATCGTGCGTGAGCAGTACCCGACAACCGTAGTGGTCATTATCACGGGTTATGCGACCATTGCGTCGGCCGTGGAAACCATGCGATCAGGTGCATTTGACTATCTCCCAAAGCCGTTCACTGCGGGCGAGCTCACCGCCGTTCTTGATCGGGCACTCGAAAGACGCACACTGCTCAAAATGTCTGAGCCGGATTTTGAATATGCAGAGACCAGCGGGTTCGAAGGGCTCATTGGCACAAGCATGGCAATGAGGGAAGTGTACAACCTTATCCAAAAGGTCGGTCCGACCGACAGCACGGTCCTGATCATCGGGGAGAGCGGCACCGGCAAGGACCTCACGGCAAGAGCAATCCACGAGCGCAGCAAACGAAAAGCGAACAAGTTCTTCGCCATCGATATCACCACTCTTTCGAGCACATTGCTGGAGAGCGAACTGTTCGGGCACGTGAAAGGCTCGTTCACCGGCGCCACGAGCGATAAACTCGGAGTATTTGAGGTGGCCGACCGTGGTACCATCTTTCTTGATGAAATCGGAAACCTCCCCGTCGAGACTCAAGCCCGACTCCTGCGGGTGCTCCAAGAAAAGGAGTTTTTTCCAGTCGGCAGCACCACCATACGCAAAGTCGATGTCCGGCTCATCTTCGCGACGAATCAAAATCTCAAGCAGTTGGTTTATGAGGGCAAGTTCCGGGAGGACCTCTATTACCGGCTCAACGTGTTCCCGCTGCGCCTCCCTCCCCTGCGTGAGCGCCGCGAGGACATACCCGACCTCGTGATGCGTTTCCTCACGAAGTATTGCGCCGCCATCGGGCGATCGATGCCGCGCATCAACACAGAGGCCCTTGAAACCATGATGAACTACCATTGGCCGGGGAATGTCCGAGAGCTTGAGCACGCGGTAGAGCGGCTCACGATTCTTGTCGAAGGAGCGGAGATTGAGCCAATCCATGTATCCGCGGCGCTCTATCGCACCGATTCATCTATTCGCTCAATGACTCCGCGGACCAGCGAAGAGTTGAAAGAACTTAAGAAACAGATACGCGAATCCTCCGTGCAGGAGGTGGAAAAGCTGTTCATCGAGGAGTCGCTGATCCGGAACAACTGGAATGTGTCCAAAGCGGCGCGCGAAGTCGACATGCAGCGCTCGAACTTCCAGGCATTGATGCGAAAATACGGCATTAAGAAACAGCCTCCCTCCGTATAATCTTTTATGCACCCGCATATTTCTTGTGTGCGCTTCTCTGCATCGCCAGACCTCGTTATCTGAACGATTTCGCTGATTTGTTCTCTCCCGCAACTCTGAATAGCCACAATCTACAATGATTTAAGAAGTAATCCTGGGATAGCCATAACGATTTGAATCATAATGGCTTGCATGGTTCTGAATTATTGGCACGCGTCTTGTTCCAGATACACTGAAATTCGATTCATCCAAAATTAGAAACAAAAGAAAGTACCGGCCATGATAACTCAGAAGATTCTAGTCGTTGATGACGAAGAAAACGTATGTCACAGCATTAAGAAAGTACTCTCCCGACGAGGTTATGAGGTTTCCCAGGCTCTTACCGTTGAGGACGCAGTGAGCCTCATCAAGGAGATGTCATTCGACCTGGTCATCACTGATATGATGATCCCCGGAACCAGCGGCCTGGAGTTGCTTCAGATTATCCGCGATCACTATCCGGAGCTCGAGGTCATCATGATTACCGGACATGCGTCCATCGAGAGTGCGGTGAAGGCGACGAAATTGGGGGCCAGCGCCTATTTGCCAAAACCGTTCACACCCGATGAACTGACGAAAATTACAGAGAGTTCACTCGCAGGGAAGGCTCTCAAAGCCCGGAGGAAAGAAGCACCGCAACCTGAACCAGAAGCTGAGCCTTTGACGGACGACATTATCGATGTCGACATGCCTTTCAGTGCAAGGGAAGTCGCCAAACAGACTTCGAGGGAGTATGTCGAGGCACTGACGCATTCCGACGTCCCGCTGGCTAAGAAAACGGCAGTGAAAGCGTTCTGTTTCCTGGGTCAACGTGAGTGCCGGAAGCTCGTTCTGGAAGGGAAGGAATGCGCTGGAGAGTGTCCGATTCTGAAGAAAGAGAAGTCGCGGGCCAAGAGCGGTGCTACGGTCCGCCGCCTTTCGCACGACATTATCGATGTGGATATGCCCTTCAACATCGCTGAAGTCGAACGCATTACGGGCGCTGACTACATCAACTGCCTCACACGCTCAGACATGCCGCTCGCAGGACTCTATGGCAGGGATTTCAACGCAAAGTACTCCGTCCTTGTCGTCGACGACGAACCGATCGTATGCCACAGCGTCCGCAGAATCCTCTCCAAGCAAAGCTGCGCAGTCGAGGAAGCATTTGATGTCGATGCGGCACTTCAGAAGATGAGACTGCGCGACTACGACCTCGTCATCCTCGACCTGAAGATGCCGAAACGCAGCGGCATGGAAGTGTTGAAATCGATTCGGAAGCAATGGCCCGAGTTGCCGGTGGTCATGGTGACCGGCCACGGCACCATTGAGACGGCTATTGAGGCGACGAGACTCGGAGCATTCAATTTTCTCCCCAAGCCGTTCACGCCCGCCGAGCTCACGAATGTTGCTGTCGAGGCATTGGCGGCTTAAAAAAAACACAACGGGTGGGTGATCCGTCAAGAAATGCGGACGCACCCACCCGTTCGTCGTGAAACACCCTCCCTACTTCGTCCTCCTTGGCTTCAGGCCGCCTCTTTCAGCGCGGATCAGATCAATCGTTTCAACGGCGTGCCGGAGATGCGGGATCACAATACTTCCCCCCACAATCAATCCCACGTTCAAAGCGTCGTACAATTCTTCATCCTTCCATCCCGCTTCAACGCATTGAAGCAGGTGATAGTCAATGCAGTCGTTGCAGCGAAGCACCGTCGAGGCAACGAGTCCGAGCAGTTCTTTGGTTTTGCCATCGAGCACACCCTCGCGATAGGCAGCGGTATCCAGATTGAAGAACCGCTTGATCCCGAGATGTTCGATCCCGAAAATCCTCTTGTTCATCTTTTCCCTGTACGCGCGATATTCATTAAGGCGTGACTTCATGCGACCATCCTCGTAAGTGGTTGGTTGTGTTCATAACTGTGGAAATAAGAATGGCGATTCTCCAGCACATATTCAAGAGAACTGATGCACCGCACAGACAGTTCCGGAGATCGCTGCCAAGGACATTGACCCACATGCCCACCCGACTTAGAACTCAACTTCTGCGCCCACGACCGGGAAGAAGGTGAATTGATACACTGTTTCGACCGTTCCGTCGCTCCGGTGGTTCTCGTAGAACACATTCTTATTGTTGAGCACATTCATCAGGCCGACGAATAGATTGATGTTCCACTGGCTCAGATAGAACCGGCTCAGCCATTGTAGATCAAGCCTGCTATAACTCGGGTACCGTGCTCCGTTCCGGTCGCCCGAGGAGATCCAAGCACCGCGCGACCATTTGACGCCGCCCTCACGGCTTTGTTTCCACGTGACATATTCGGATGATGTGTAAGGACGGCCACTCTGGTAACGGTATTTGAAGCTGATTTCCATCTCATCGGAGAGCGGGAGGATGTAAGAAGGGTATTTGATGAAGAAGGGCGTTTCGTTCAGCCAACTCCGGACTCCTTTGACCACCTTCCCGGCGAGGGCCGTCAGAATCACGGGATAGTCATATTCCGAAGGGTAGTCCTTGCGGATCTGCGGAATTCGGGGGTCACCCTCGCGGGACTTCGACAGCGACACGCTCAGCGTTCCAAAATAGTCCTCGACTTGTTTCTGTTCGAGGAAGAACTCGAGACCGTACGCTGTCCGCTCTCCCACAGAGAGATTTCGGTCCGACCAAAACGTATCGACCGCCGAATAGATGAAATCCTCTGATACTGCCAGCCGTCGATACTTCTTGTAATAGGCTTCGATGCTGAGTTTCAGTCCCCGATCGAGGATATGTTCGAATCCCAGAACATAGTGATCAGCAACCATGTTCGCAAGGTTTCTGTTGTACCCAAGTTGCCGGCCGTCCCCATAGTACGGAAATGGGTGCGTTTGATAGTATCGTCCCATCGAGAACGTCGCGGTGGTCAAGGAAGGTATAATCTGGTAGACAATGCTGGCGCGCGGGGAGACAGAGCCTTGACCTGAATATGTGAAGTGGTCGTACCGCAATCCGAGTGTCAGGAACAATCGCGTTGCTGCCTCATACCGGTCGCTGGCGTAGAGATAGTATTTGCTTGCATCGCCAAAACCCTGTCGGTCATGATAGATCCAACCGGGGGTCACCACAGGCCCTGTTTCGTGGTAACCGTCATGGTTGAGATCATAACGGGTTGAGTCAGGTGCAACATAGACATCATTCTTCCACAGACGTGCGGTCTGGATCTGGGCACCGACCGAGAGCTCGTGACGCGGGTGGACCCGATAGAACAGTTCGTACTTCAGTCCAACGAATGATTCGACTGAATGGTCGTTGAAGGTGTTGACGCTGTTGATGATTCTTGATGACAGGACCTCGCCTGCGGCGCCGCGCTGCCGGACCGCAAAGTCCTCTCTCACATCAACGTCGGTCGTGGTTCCCGAGGAATAGAGAGTCAAAACAGAGTATCCATTCTTGCCCCAAAGACTCCGGAGGTTCATCCCAACAGTGTATTGTCTTGTTATCGGATAGAGACTTTCGACACTCGAGGAATCGATCGTATTCTTCCGCAGGTCATCAGCTTCCTTGGGGTCCCCCTGAAGGTTAATTCTGCTGTCCCCGTACAGTACGTTCAGGCTCAGTTTCTGAGACGATGACAGATCATAAACGATTTTCGTCTGAGCATCCCAGTACTTCGGAATTGCCGTTAGCGAAATCGCTGAGAGACCGACAATGCGATCGAGGAATTCGAGAAGGCTATTCCGCACCGAAACGATATATGACCCCTTGCCGCTCGCGAATCCCCCCTCGATGAGCGTGCCAATCCCCGCCATATTCAACGCCGTCTTCGATGCGAATGGCTTCGTCCGATCTCCTTCGCGGACCGTCAGGCTCATCACGGACGAGGTCTTGTCTCCGTACTGAGCAGGGAAACCCCCGGAGGAAAACTGCACATCCTCGACCATATCGGCATTGACCATATTAATCGGTCCGGCGGAATTGAACTGATTCGAGTAATGATTGATGGAGGGGATCTCCATATTGTCCAGGATGGTGAGGTTCTCAAACGGGGCTCCGCCGCGGACAATGAGCTCGTTGATGTTGTCTGTCGAACTCGCTACGCCCGGCAGGTTCTGAGCAATGCGTTGAACGTCTTGCACTCCCCCAGGAGAACGGAGAATCTCCGCGCGATCAAAAGCATTGGAGCTGATCGGGGCCATCAGTTGCCCGCGGCTGAAGTAGTTTGCCTGCACCGTCACTCCCTGCATCTCGATCGCTGTCTCGTCAAGCTTCACCGTCAACGATGTGGCCCGGCCGGTAGCAATGACAACGTTCGTGACCACCTGCATGGTGTATCCGATCGCGGAGACCTGAAGGCTGTACGTTCCCACGTCCAAGCCGCGAATCCGGAAGCTGCCGTTCACATCGGTCGCCCCTCCGACCCCCTGCTTTTGCTGCACAACAACGTTCACCGAAGGAATTGGCTCAAGAGTTTTGGAGTCGAGGACCTTTCCGACGATATCACCCTTGAATCCCTGCCCAGAAACTGGCAAGGTCACGACGAACAGAAGGAAGACAAGAATCGTTTTCATGGATGCAATACCCAGGATTGAAGCACATAGATTGGCAGGGGGCGCTTGAGCAGACAACGGATGCAACGCTTCGGCGGCTCTCGACGGTTCTCGCAGAATCTACGCAATCCAGCGCAAGCTGTTTCATCGGCTATCTCATCTCTGCAAAACAACGCAGAAATCGTCGCCTCGGTCCTCCGGAAACCTCTCTTGTGCGTTCAGGTTGGAAGTGAATGCGAACGAAGGACGTGTGTCTTCTGCACTACAATGCAGACATATAGTGCTCGAATACCCTTCGGAAGTGAAACCCGTAGATGGCAAAGGTGATTGCCATGGGAAACGTGCGCGGGCGTGTGAACAGAGACCAAAAGAAGAGACGCCAATAGTATTTTCGTTCCTTACCTGCGATACCAAGGATAAACACAGACTTCACCAATGCCTTGAGATACTGCGGCCTGAACCGAATGGATTTGCCCCGAATCGGCTGATACTCTTTCAGGAACTTCTTTACGCGTTGGTAGTATTCATTTGGAGAATACAGCTGACTCAAAACTCTGTGATATCCATCCTGGAGCGCCTGGAGGTCCATTTTCGGGATGAAGTTGATCGAGAAATCGGTATTGTTGCCAGTCATTGACGACAGCAAGCGACCCTCACTCAACAATCTCTTGTACAGCCGGGTGCCCGTGGGGGCATTGAGGAGTCCGACCATCGCTGTCACAATGCCGGTATCCTGAATAAACCGGACAAGCTGGTCAAATATTGTCACGGGGTCGCTGTCAAACCCGACGATGAACCCTCCCTGGACCTCAAGACCGGCACTCTGGATCTTCCTGACCGAACCTTCAAGATTGCGATTCCTATTAGGGGTTTTTCTGCACTCGCGCAGACTTTCCTCGTTGGGAGTCTCAATGCCCACGAAAACGGCGTCGAACCCCGCTTGAGCCATCAAGTGCATCAGGTGATCATCATCGGCCAGATTGATGGAGACTTCGGTGTTCAGGCTGAACGGATGATGACGTTTTTCTGACCACTCTATTATGGCCGGAAGGATCTCCCTCCGAAGTTTTTCCTTATTTCCGATGAAGTTATCGTCCACAAAGAACACACCGCCCCTCCACCCCTGTTGATAAATGGCTTCAAGCTCCTCGAGGACCTGATGACAGGTTTTCGTCCGCGGCACGCGACCGTAAAGCACGGTGATATCGCAAAAATCGCAATCGTACGGACATCCTCTCGAGTATTGGAGATTCATCGACCCGTAATGTTTGAGATTGACAAGATCCCACATCGGGATCGGCGTGCCCGTGATGTCCGCCCACCGGCTACTCTGATAGATCCGGCCTGGCTCACCGCGATGAAGGTCCAGCAGAAACTCCGGGAGCGTGATCTCAGCTTCGTTGAGCACGAGATGGTCGACCTGATCGAATTCCTCAGCGTGAGCAGTGAAGAGCGGCCCCCCGGCAACAACCTTTTTACCTTTTTCCTTGCATCGACGAATAATCTCGTTCGCCGAATCTTTCTGGATGGACATTGCGCTAACAAACACCTGATCAGCCCAATCCAGTGCCTCGTCGTGAAGCTGCTCCACATTGCAGTCGATGAGCCGCTTGTTCCACTCCGCCGGAAGGAGCGAGGCCACCGTGAGGAGGCCCAGTGGGGGAAAACTGGCTTTACGCGAGATAAACCGCAGTGCATACCGATAGCTCCAAAACGTGTCGGGATGCTTTGGATAAACAAGGAGTGTATTCATCGTGAGCAGCGCTTCCGAGGATAGGGTTGATAATCGACTATTACATGAACCATTTGTACCGTGCGTAGACCGCATCGCCAAACTGCCTCATGAAATACATTTCTTCTTCATTCAACGGTCCCTGCCGAAGCGCAGCCAGGTTTTCCTCGAGCTGACGTTGGTTGGTGGGGGCGGTCAGGCACACATGGACGTGGGGATTTGAAAGCACAAAACGATAGCACATGCCTGCTGTCGGAATCATAGCCTCCCTGGGCCATCCTTTCGGGCGTCGCGTCAGAGCAGTCCAGCGGGTGGCCGTATAGGAAACAACGCCCGGATTGTGCTGCGCGAGATGCGGAAAGATGTCCCGCTCCGCTCCCCGGTGTGCAGCATTGTAGCGCATCATCATCACATCCATGGCCCCTGCCGACGACAATCTCCCCACCAGCTTCCTATCGTGACACGACAACCCAATCGCGCGCACCTTTCCCTCCTCACGAAATCGTGCGAGCTCATCCAGCACCTTTGGCGGCAGTTGCTTCTCGTTCATCACGCCCAGAAATTGGAAAATATCAATGTAGTCCGTTCTGAACTGACGGAGGCGTTTCTCCAACGTGCGACGAAGATTCGGATATCCAACAATCAGATTGTACGCTCCGGTTGCGAGAACATAGTTTTCCCGTTTGCTCCCGAATTCTTCCCTCAGCACCTTAACAAGCTGCGTGTCGAAGCCATAGCCAAAAAAGTAGTTGACCCCTTGCCCGATTGCATATCGGATCGCTTGAACCCCAGGCCGGTACGAAGCACTCAATCCCAGGCGGCAAACGTTCATTCTAGTCGCACCGAGGGTTGTTCGGACAAACTCACCGCTGGTTGTCATCGATTCACCATGATATGCTTCTCCTCAACCGCGTTCCAGTTACAAACAAGGGTTCTGTTCCGATGCCACCTTTTGGGCGAGCGCGAGCTCAACCACGTGGCGCATCTCCTCTAGGTTGTGCGTGAGGTCCCAGCAACTGCGATCGAGCGCGACTGCCTGGGTCGGCCCTTTCAGCGCCGGTCCCGTTCCAATTCAATACATATAGTATCGACGACGGCAGAGACTGCGTCATGTACCGCAGGAGTCAAAGTATTGCCGTAGCCAAATTGTTCACCTTCGATGCCATAGATCACGACCTTTTTGGGCATTTCCCCCTGCAAACGGGCGAGTTCGAGGAGATTGCGCAGCGACAATCCGTGCGTCGATCGCGGGAGATCGGTCGGAGAGGAGCAATTCTCTGTGGCTTCAAATCGGTGAATTGTTCCCGGCGGGGAATCTGATCGCACAGCATCGATGATATAGGCCGTTGTGACACCCTGAAGATGATCGATGAGTTTCGTCAGGTCGTCACGTAATTCGACCGTCTTTATCCCTTGGATGCCGCGGTTTCCGAATAAGCGGAGCGCTGCCAACCCCGCCCCGTCATCGTTGCGGAAGTCGTTCCCCAATCCGACCACGAGTGTGTTCCAAGGCAATAGTTCAGAAGGGTTGGGCACAAAACCGCCTCTCGTTCAGAATGACCTCCGCACATCGGAGGCTTTTCAGACCTACATCTCGCGGGCTTCCACGACGCGCTTCGATTCTGCAAATCCAGCAATTACAGGTTTGGCAAGGCGACGAAAGTCTTTGAACTTCATGCGTATCGCTTTCGTGTGTGTGCAGGCGTTGAAAACGATCTCGTCGTCCTCGGCGAGCCCTTCCTCAACAAGCACCGGTAGTCCGTAAAGGTGGCCAAACGGGGGCATGGCACCGATCTGGCAATCGGGAAAGAGGAGACCCAAATCTTCTTCGTGGGCAAGGTAAACACTTTTTGCTGCGAAGGTTCTCTTGAGAAGCTGCTGGTTAATCCGCTGGTCGGCCCGGAGCACGGCCATCCAGTACTGGTCCTCGATCCTGATGAGGATCGCTTTCGCCATTTCGCTCTCCGGTACATTGGTCGTCACGGCGACATCATGGGCTGAAAAAGCCGGATCATGCTCGAGGACTTGGAATTCCACTTTGTTACTGTTGAGGTAGCGGAGAAGATCAGTCATCTTGGCCATGGGGACCTCTCTCGCGTTGAAGTATTTTACACGAAGCGTTCTCTCTCCCCCGCACTCCTCGTGCGGAGGATCGAGAAGTTATCAGCTAGTGGATGTCGAGCCGGATGAAATGCGTAGCACAGGAGATACACGGGTCATAGTTGCGGATCGTCTGCTCACATTGCCAGGTCAGCTTGTCCTGAGTGAGGTTCAGCCGCGCGGGGACGAATTCCCTCAGGTCAAGTTCCATGCTCTTCTGATTCTGGGATGTGGGCGGGATAATCTTTGCCTCGACAATCAAGCCCTTGTCGTTGATTCGGTACCGGTGATACAGAATGCCGCGCGGCGCTTCCGTGCAACCGTATCCGACTCCCGGTTTCGGTTGTACATCAACAGCCGGCTTCTCGGGCATCTCATACTCTTGGATGATCCGCAACGCCTCCTCGCACGCATAGACGGTTTCGACGCTTCGAACGATGATGCTCTTAAACTGGTTTTTGACCGGCGGGACAAGGCCCACATCCCGGGCAGCCTGTTGAGCCGTTGGCGTCAGTTTGTCAAGATTGAGGTTGAAACGTGCAAGCGGACCAACGAGATATGCACCGCGGCTCCTCAAAACAGAATGCAGTGCATTTGAATATGGAACATGCTCCTCGGCGAATTGATTCTCGTACTCCGAGATAGGAATGTCAAGCCCCCGATTGGAGACGAGTCTCCCTTCGTTAAACGGGTACTCCTGTTCGTGCCGAAGCGAAACGAATTCGTAATCCCGCTCAAAATCCGGGAACGGGAAAGTGGCAGTCAGTTTTACCGTCTCTAATGCGGCATCGCGCGCCCACTTCAGGCGGTCGACTAATCCCAGGAGTTCCTTCTTCGTGGGGACTTTATAGAAACCTCCGATCTTGAGATTGATCGGGTGAATCTCACGACCGCCAATCAGAGTCACCAGTTCATTGCCGATCTTCTTGAGTTTCAACGCCTGCTTGACTGCATCGCCGTGGTCTCGCGCCATCTGGAGAACATCCTCATAACCGAGGAAATCGGGCGCGTGAAGCATATAGACATGCAAAGTATGGCTCTCGATCCATTCCCCGCAATAGATTAGCCGGCGAAGAGCCCGAAGCTGCCCGGAGACTGTCACACCGCATGCCGACTCCATGGCGTGGATGGAACTCATCTGATACGCAATGGGGCAGATGCCGCAAATACGCGCAGTAATGTCGGGAGCCTCGGTAAAATGGCGGCCGCGGAGGAATGCCTCGAAGAACCGAGGAGGCTCAAAGATGTCAAAATGCACCTCTGTGACAGTCTTATCCTGGATCTTGATATGGATGCCTCCCTCTCCCTCAACGCGGGCGAGGTAGTCAACCTTGACAGACCTACTTTTCATGGGCTTCACTTTCTTTTCGGAACGGTTCAGCGAATGCGTTGTAGCTTCTGAAGAGGCGGAGCAGGTCGGGGTCCTTCATACCGATACTCAGCCAGTACGACGCCAGCGACGACGTGTTCGGCGTCTCCTTCGGACCGAAGCAGCCAAAGCATCCCCGGTCATAGGACGGGCAGAGAGCATTGCATCCCGCCTGCGTCACAGGCCCCAAACACGGAGGACCATGAGTAACAAGCCAGCAGACAGTTCCCCTTCGTTTACACTCGACGCAGACGCTGTACGTGGGCGTCGCTGGCTTTCGGCCGTTCAGGAAGGCGCTCAGCACTTCCACAAGCTGATGCTTGCTGATGGGGCAGCCACGCAACTCGAAGTCCACGAGCACGTGGTCCGCGATCGATGTCGACTTGTTCAGCGTTTCGATGTATGACGGCGTCGCGTAGACTATGGAAGTGAATTCACGTACATCCTTGAAGTTGCGAAGTGCCTGGATGCCTCCTGCGGTCGCGCACGCACCGATCGTGATCAGCACTTTCGATGAACGGCGCACCTGATGGATACGTTCGGCGTCGTGAGGCGTTGTGATGGATCCTTCCACCAGTGAGAGGTCATACGGACCTTTGACAACGTTTCTCGATGCTTCAACGAAATTGGCAATCTCAATATTCTCAGCTACAGCCAGAAGTTCATCCTCACAATCCAGAAGCGAAAGCTGGCAACCGTCACACGAGGAGAATTTCCAGACAGCGAGTTTTGGTTTTCGTGGCTTCTTCATACTCATTCAGGACATGTTCCGGGCATTAGTGTCGTTGCGTAGTCATGCACACAAAGCATCCGCAGCTCTCAGATTTCCCACTTCACCAGGAGGTCTTTGAGCTGTGGATAGCGGAAGACCGGACCGTCTTTGCAGATGAAAAGCGGTCCGAACTGGCAATGGCCACAGAGGCCTATGCCGCACTTCATGTTGCGCTCCATCGAGAGGTAGATAGAATCGGGGCTGACGCCCCGCTTCAGAAACTCGATCGTCGTGAACCGCATCATAACTTCAGGACCGACGATCATCGCGATCGTGTTGTGCGCATCGAATCCAGCCTTGTGAATCAGAGTGGTCACAACTCCCACATTTCCCCTCCATCCTTCCGTGGCTCGATCGACCGTGATGAAGACCTCGAGGTCGAACCGGGCGCGCCATTGCTCCAACTCATCCTTGAAAACGATGTCCGAAGGCGTACGCGTGCCGTAGAGAAGGACGACTTTGCCGTAGTTCTCCCTATGCGCAAGGATCTCATAGAGAGCAGGTCGGAGCGGGGGAAGGCCGATGCCCCCCGCAACAAAGACGACATCCTTGCCGCGGGCTTCGGCGACGGGCCATGATGTGCCGAAGGGTCCGCGAATTCCCACGCTGTCACCGCGGCCAAGTTTCGCCATTGCCTTGGTGACCGTGCCGACCGCTCGGGTCGTATGCACAAGCACGGAGTCGGAAGGATCGCCGCAGATGGAGATCGGGACTTCACCCACACCGTACAGATAGATCATGTTGAATTGTCCGGGGAGAAAATCAAACTTGGAGCGCCCTTCTCGGGGCGTAAGCTCCACCGTGAAGGTATCCTCCGTTTCCCACCGAACCCTCTTGATGACGAAGGGGCAGGGAATCATGGAGCTTGCCGCCACTTCAGTTCGCTCGGATGATAGTTCAGGAACGGACGCCATAGAGATCGAGAAGTTGTAGTCGTGTAGTTTCGAGACGATGTTCGAGAAGACTGGAGAAGCGTTTCAGCAGTTCGTATCCAAAAGTGTGATCCTCTTCGCATTTCCGGCGGAGGCATTTGCCATCGAGCGCGATGGCACGGGTCACATCGAGGATCTTCGCATCAAAGACGTAGAAGTAAGGTGGAATCAACCAGGACCATCCCAGGATGTCCCCCTCGCCCAGTGTCTCGACGGTGATTTGGCCGCGGTCCGGGGAAAAGAGCTGGAGAGCAATACGCCCCTCCCGGATGAGGTAGAACTGATTTGCCTCATCGCCGACTCGGAAGATATACTGATCCTGCTCGAACCTCACGTTCGAGGCGCATCCGGTCACAAGGGTCAAGTATTCCGGACTCAAATCTTTGAAAAACTGATGTTGGGCAAGAATGCGTTCAAGGGTTTCCATGGGTTCTCTCCTAAGTTGAACTCTTACCTCTTGTGTTCATGAGATAGGTCTCGCGAATGACTCTGAACTCTTCTGTGATGTCAATGCCAACCGGGCACCAGGTGATGCACCGGCCACATCCCACACAACCCGTCGTGCCGAACTGATCCACCCACGAAGCCAGCTTATGAGTAATCCAGTGGCGATAGCGGGCCCTCGACGAAGCTCGAACGCTTCCCCCGTGGATATAGGAGAAATCGAGTGTGAAGCAGGAATCCCATTTCCGGACGCGCTCCGCATTCGATCCGGTCAGGTCGGTGACATCCTCGACGGTGGTACAGAAACAGGTGGGGCATACCATCGTGCAGTTGGCACACGACAGGCACCGCTTGCCAACGACCTCCCACCGCGGGTGCTCGGCGTTCGAGTAGAGGATCTCCCGGGTTTGGTCCGGCTCCAGTGAACGTCCTGTGAGCTGAGCCGCCGCCCGTATAGCGTGCTCAGCACCTTCTACCTCCTCGTCCTTGGCCGGTTGCCGCTGAACACCGCTCAAGACCGCTTCTCCCTTGTCGGTCCCGACTTCGACGAGAAGGAAATGGCCTTGATCCACTACCTCCGTGAGAGCGAGGTCAAATCCCACACGCGCCCGCGGCCCGGTTCGGAGTGACGAGCAGAAGCAAGTCCCACCCGCCCGCGTGCAGTTCACAGCAACGATGAATGCCTGTTGCCGGAGACGCAGGTATGCGGGATCACGGTACGCTCCTCCGCCAAACACTTTGTCCTGGACCTGGATCGCGCTGAGATCACATGCGCGGACGCCAAGAAGGGCGTATCGCTTTGTGCTCTCAGGATTGTCGATGTCTTCCGTTACCTCGAAGGACTCCCCGTCTTTGCGAGCGGAGAACATCTTCAGGGTTGGGGGAAAGAAATACCGCTTCCAGGAATGCGGACCCACGGAAGCGCCGAAAAACGTCTTCTCCGCTTTGTCCTCGACCCGGTAGTGGGCCGGGGCCTGCTCGTCAGTTTTCCCGACGGGCAATTCTGATGCAGAGGAGATCGTATCAAGGACGATTGCTTCACCCCGAAGGGTTGGGCCAATGACCGCGTATTGTTCTTTCTGAAGTACTTGTATAAGCTCGTTCAGTGCATCCGGTTCAATCCGATACATCCGTGACGTTGACATTGGAGTCTGTTAGTTGTTCGGTATGGTGTGCTCGGGTGACTTTTCTCGGACCCGAACGCTCGTCTTCTTCCGCTCAGATCTTCTGAAATTTGTCCTTTGATGCCTTGCAAACCGGACATTCCTCGAGCTTGTCGGAGCCCACTATGTAGCCGCATTCCGGGCACATCATGTATGGCAATCGTGCAAAATTTGTTTCCAGCTCAATTGCTTTCTTCAACAGCCTTGCATGACGTGCATCCGAGTTGAGGGCCTTTTTGAACCACTCAGCGGCTTCCGTGAATTGCTCCAGCCGGGCTTTTGCAGTATCCGATGCATAGATACCTTGCTCAACATTTTCGTTGCTCAAAGCCAGCTTCAAGTACTGGCGTGCTTTCCCTGCTGGCACCGGTTCAATCGTTGGAGTGGGCACTTCGATTCCCTTGCTCTTGAGAAGTGCTGCGGCTCCATCAACATGAACCTTCTCAGAGCGTGCGAGAGCTTTGAAGAGCACCGCAATGTCACCCAAGTTCTCCTTCTGCGCCTGCTTGGAGAATCGCTCGTACCAATCGACGCGCTTTGACTCTGCAGCGTACGCAGCCTTGAGGCTCTCAACCGTGATCGGGGCTGCGGCAACTATCTGAGCAGTTTCAGGTTTTGCAGCTTCCCCTTCCTTTTTCTGGCACCCAACAAGGACGAGGAGAACAACCAAAACTAAATTGACCGCGAGGAAATGTTGAAGAAATGACTTTGAAGCACTCATGGCGACTCCCTCCAATTGGATTGAGTTGGTTAGATGCTTTTCTCTCTGCGAAAAAATCGTTACGGGAATCATCCCACGCTCACTCTGAGGGATCGGTCAGGTGCCAAGCAGGGTGAAGGAAACTTGCAGAGACTACTCTCCACCTTGGCGAACTTTGCCTTCTTCACTCGCGAGATGAATAAGCGGACTGAAGAAAGTTCACCGACTTGTCACAGGGCCTCGAGACTCCCGATCGGAATACCAGCAGCCGTTGGGCAGAATCCATCTCTATTTCGCCTCTACGCCCTTCAGCGAACCCTTGAAGCGTTCTTGAAAGCGTCAAGATCCCTTTCGCCCCTGCTTGCCGTGCATTTGCGACTCGAAGACGGCCATCGCCGTGATGTTGACGATGTCATTTACATCCGAGCCTGGGATCAGAAGATAGACCGGCTTTCTCATGCCCACCAGAATTGGCCCAATCGCCACGGCCCCTCCCAACCTCGCCAAGAGCTTGTAGGCGATGTTCGCTGACGTAAGTCCCGGGCAAATCAGCACATTCGCGGGTTCCTTCAGACTTGTGAACGGATACACTTCGGCGATGATCTCCGACGACAGCGCCGTATCCGCCTGCATCTCGCCATCGACGAGCAGTTCCGGCGCACGACGCTTCACGATAGCTGTGGCTGCACGGACCTTCTCGACCATCGGATGCTTCGAGCTGCCAAAGTTGCTGAAGGAGAGCATTGCAACGCGCGGTTCGATATCAAACTGGCGCACCTTCTCCGCTGCAAGCAGCGCGATTTCAGCAAGCTCTTCTGCCGTCGGATCGATATTGACGGTCGCGTCGGCGATGAAGACTGTCTGGTTCTTGAAGACCATCATGTAGAGGCCCGCGATGACACTAACACCGTCTCGTTTTCCGATGATCTGAAGCGCGGGCCTCACAGTGTCAGGATAGTGCTGCGTCAGGCCGGAGATCAGCCCGTCGGCGTCATCCATCTCGACCATCATCATTCCGAACACGTTGTGCGTTTTCATCTGCCTCTCTGCGTCACCGCGTGTCAATCCTCTGCGCTGACGCACCGCATAGTAGGCCGTGACATATTCGTCGAGCCGCGGAGACTTACCGGGGTTGATGATCTCGGCACCGCTGAGATCGAGGCCCAGATCGGCGATTCGCTGCTTGATCAGCGTCCTGCTGCCGAGGAGGATCGGCTTCGCCACCCCCTCATCGACGATCTGTTGTGCGGCACGGAGGATCTTCTCTTCCTCGCCTTCCGGAAATACAATGCGTTTCGGTTCGGTTTGCGCTTTGTGGACAAAGAACCTCATCACTTCCCGCGATTTGCCCAAGCGCGCCTCGAGGGAGTCACGATACTGTTCGAAATCTTTGATCGGCACACGTGCGACACCGGTCTCCATGGCCGCGCGCGCCACGGCTGTCGCCTCCCAGAGAAGGACACGCGGATCGAAGGGCTTTGGAATAATGTAATCCTTGCCGAATTCGATTTTCTTCCCGCCATACGCGCGGATAACAGAATCGGGGATATCCTGCTTGGCGAGCTTCGCAAGTGCCCGCGATGCTGCAATTTTCATCTCGTCATTGATCATCTTCGCCCGGACATCCAGAGCGCCGCGGAAAATGAACGGGAATCCCAGAACATTGTTCACCTGGTTCGGGTAGTCTGATCGCCCGGTCGCCATAATGACATCATCTCTGGCGGCTTTGGCATCTTCATAGGTGATTTCCGGATCAGGGTTCGCCATCGCAAACACGATTGGGTTATCGGCCATCGAACGAACCATATCCTGGCTCACGATGCCCTTCGCGGAAACGCCGCAGAACACATCTGCGCCTTTCATGGCCTCGGCAAGCGATCGCGCCTTGGTGTCGACGGCGAAATACTCTTTGTAGGCATTCATGCCGTCGGTGCGTCCTTTGTATACGACCCCCTTGGTGTCGACAAGTATAATGTTCTCCCGCCGCACGCCGAGCTTCTCATACAGCTTTGCGCAGGCGATCCCAGCCGCCCCAGCACCGCTGAAGACCACCTTCACCTTCTCGATCTTCTTCCCGACAACTTCGAGTGCATTCGCCAGCGCAGCCCCGCTGATGATCGCAGTTCCGTGCTGATCATCGTGGAACACAGGGATATTCATCACTTTCTTGAGCTCTTCTTCGATATAGAAACACTCGGGAGCTTTGATATCCTCAAGGTTGATCCCGCCGAACGTCGGTTCGAGCATCCTGACAGCCTTGATGATATCATCTGCATTATGGGAGTCGAGTTCAATATCAAACACATCGATGTCTGCAAACCTCTTAAACAAAACTCCTTTGCCTTCCATCACGGGTTTGCCCGCCAGAGCGCCAATATCACCCAGGCCCAGCACCGCGGTGCCATTGGATACCACAGCCACCAGGTTCCCTTTTGCAGTGTAGAGATATGCATCGTCGGGATTCACGTGGATGTCCAGGCATGGCTCAGCGACGCCGGGAGTGTAGGCGAGTGATAAGTCACGTTGCGTCTGACACGGTTTCGTGGAGACGACTTCAATCTTTCCCCTTCTACCTTGAGAATGATAATCTAACGCTTCTTGCTTGCGGATCATAGGGAGGCTCCTTTCGACCGCTTGGAGGATTTCGACTT
>Ga0315277_10000903_pt1 | contig 44860 bp, 81 predicted proteins | sample YL17G05_15_MG_FD_203695 | JGI IMG/M metagenome (GOLD analysis project Ga0315277, IMG submission 203695) | Sediment microbial communities from Yellowstone Lake, YNP, Wyoming, USA - YL17G05_15 | ecosystem: Environmental > Aquatic > Freshwater > Lake > Sediment | place: USA: Wyoming | collected... | reverse complement strand
AGTCGCCGACGGCCAAACCCGAAGGTTTTGTAATAATACAGTTCGCAGAGTTTGCGCCTGGGCTGGCCCCAACGGACCGTAATGAAATATCCAAGTAAACTCCTTACGCGTTCAGGTCTAGGTCCATATCGGTCAGGGTATAGGTTCCCTGTGCAGTAAACGCCTCGTTTGTAACATCTGCCGACCCATAAAATGTTCCCGTTGTAAGTGCCGACCATAAGCCAACATAGGAAACCGTCGTAGAGGCGGGAACATCAAATACGGGCACGTTAGAATCATCCATCGTCCCTGAACCTGCCGCGTTCCACGTGATTGACTTCCTGGCATAGGCCGGAGAGCCACCCGTGATCTCGTTCGTCCCGCTATCTCCGGGGTCTGCCGTGTGAAGTGAGGCATAAATAGCAAGCGTTCCAAGTGCATTGAGCATTGCATTTTTACCCAATGTGCTATAAGGCATTTAATCCTCCATTAAGAATAAATATAACTAAGTCTTGCCGACCATTGTTTATCGAAATTCTGAGTCCCGCTGGCCCAGGCAATAATAAGTCCAGAAGTACTATCTATTGTCTTGATGCGCCAAACATGATCGTCATCACCCGATCCCGTCGCCGCCTCCCCGATATAGGATATGGTCGCGCTGTATTCGTCCATCTTCATGGTATAAACGGGCAATTCCGTAGATACCACCCCCGTCACCGTAAGGGTCGGATTCAAAATCGTAACACCTTGATTGGCCGATTCGGTTGACCTATTATATAAATTAAAAGTTTCAGACATTAGATTACCCTCAATAGAACGTTTTTAATCCATTCATAAATACGTCTGAAAAATCCCATCTTCCGCCACGCCCCCATGCGGAAAGTAGGCATGCAAACAAGTTCGCCATAGGGTCGCTGAACTTGTTCATGGTTATGTAAAATAAGCATTATTCTGTTTTAAGATGGACATTGACCGAAAACGTAAATGTCGGTGTATCCGTCCCGCCAATCACATAAAACAACGCCATCTTTTCATCTATTCCGTGCGCCACATATCCGACATCCGTTCCCGCCCCAGTTTTTTGACTGAACGTAGCTAGAATAAACCATTTACTACTTAGTGGATCATAAACCTTAATGGTCAAATCAAGTGTCGGGTTTGTCCCGGTTGCCGCCGTAATATCAAGAAAGATAATCGCTTCTTTATCGTATTTGGTAATGATCGGGGTAGCGGAAGTGTCCCCGCTAGCACCAATCGTGCCCGAGAACAATCTGTCGGTATGGCTAATCATTTAGTATGTGTAATCACCTATCGTTATCTTGGTATCCAACTATTCAACCTTGTCTATCTGATGTTGCCGAAAAGACGTTTCCTTGTCTATTCCCTCTTTCTTTGCTATCCGTTCTAAAAACTCACATTTATCGGCCTGTTCTTCGGTAAGTCCAGCCCCACCCCATCCTTCATCTTTCAACATCTTGTGGTAATCACTTCGGCCCCGACTTTTAAGTTTAGAACGGATTATAAGAGTCAATCCCATTGAGTTCTCCATAAAATCGGGCAGGGGGCCTTTCGGCCCCCGTACCCTAAAATCATCAGGCTCCCAAAATGTTGAAGTAAATGTGTGCGAATCCAACCCCGTTTAGGGTCATATTGGATGCAATCGTAGCCGTAACACTGCCGAGATAGCAATCAGAAACCAACCCAGTAGATGCAGAGCCAAATTGAATATACAGATTTGGAGAACCACCCGTTGGAAGAACGTGATTGAACCTACAATGGTCAATCAAGATTCTCTTGACCTGAGTGCCTTGAATGTCGCATTTGGCAGAAGCAACAAGAACACTAAAATCACAATTACGGATAACCGTATCGGTTGACAAGTCGTTACTGGAAAGGAACTTTATCCCTATTGCGTGTCCACTGAAATTACAGTTAATGATGTTGTCATAGGACCCAGACTCAATCTGTAATGAATATCCTGCCCCTGCATCGACGTTTCTAAACCAAATATTGTAATAGGTATTGCCATAGGCTTGGGTTACAGTATCATTCAAAAATGATTGAGTAACCAAGCCGGTCGTAGAAGACCCTGGTTTAATGCCAAAATTCTCAAATGTGGTATATGGGGCATTAACCGTAAAAACTGGACTACCGGCAGTCGTTCCACCTTGAAGACAAGTACGGGATGCCGCAGAAGTCCCAACCCCCGTCCCAGTCCCAATCAAAGAAAGACCATATTTAGTATAGGGAATCGTCCAGTTGGTAGCCGCCACCTTCGGGGTAATGTCCCCTGGATCGCCGCCCCAATAAGGACCAGCCCCTTGGGTTCCAAGTTCGGGACGTCTCGGACGAATGTAAATTACATCATTTATAGTCGCCAGAGAAATCGCCGTGTCTAAATATTTGCAAGCATAACCCGGACTTAATCCACCCGCACCGTCAGTTCCATTGTCATAATCAACAAAATAAACCTTGCTTCCCCACATACCTTCGTAGCGACCCCCACCTACGGGCATGCCCCCATACTGAAAAACACCATCAGGAAATGTACTCAATTTAAATCTCCCAGACGAAAGTACGACTTGTCGCTCGTGAGTCCTTTCTGTCTGTGGTAAATGGGGAACGCCCTTGGCGGCATCCCCCGTTTCTTTCTTCTAAGGTATCCAAGAACCTAACTAATCAAAATCAGACGTTGCCAACATACACGCAACGAGGATCACCGACTCCGTAAGTAAAGTACTGGAGGGAGTCAACAATCGTATCGCGTGTCTGATCGGGCGAATCCTTAACCTTCAAATCCGGTTCCATCGCCGTCCAAACATTCACGTCAAAGTTCTCGTCGTTCTTGGCAAGAACACCCCACGCCGTAGTAGAAGTCAGGCGGTGGTACACGAATGTCTTGAGGTTCCAATCCGGGAATACGTTGATCGTGTTGGACATTTCACCCGACACGTTATCAGACCGCAGAATCTTGGCCGACGAAATCCTCAAACTGTAGTTTACATACAGCGTATCGGGTTTGGCAGTCATAATCTGTGCCTGATCGTCATACAAATAATCAAAATAGTTCAACGCGGATTCAAGGGCCGCGTTGCTCAAGGCCGCAGACAGAATGTTGGTGTACGTTGTACCGGCATCGTCCAGACAATGCTGACCGGACTGACCGATAACATGACCATCATAGGTCGTGGCATAGGTACTAGCCGTAACGTTATTCCAAACCTTCGCCAATTCAACATCCTTGGTCTCAACCTGAGACTTTTTCAGACTCTTCGTGAACTTCTCCATGAGTCCCCACTTATTGAACCGTTTCATGCGATCCGTAATGCGGAACCCGAGGCCGAAACTCTTCTGAGTCCAGTCCTTCGTCCCACCATACTTAGGAGCATAGATGGGAATACCTTCGCCTTCAGCTACCTCGGCACCGAGGGGCAGTCCGGCCATCCTTAATTTCCGAATATATTCCTCATTTGAAGTCTGAGTTTTGAACATATTCGGGTACTCTTTAAGTGCCTCTCTGTCGGTATTGTCGAAAATACCCTCAATCAACTTCTTAAAGAGTTCCTTATTGCTAGAACCATCCCAATTTACGCGAATAATTGAATCACTCATTGTTCATCTCCTTAGTCAGCGGCCCCGTTACCCTGAATGGCCGTGGACTTCCAGCAGAAGAGAACTCTACCCAACGACTTCACCCCATCTCTCGGGTCCAAATCGACAATCCTAACCAACGTATTGGTTGCTTCACCCAGGTCAACGGACATACTGCCGGATGTGATATTTAATCCGTAGTTTTGTCCGACATACGCATTTGAGGTTGTATCATCAAATTCACCAACCCACACCGTTTTAGGATCGGCAAGATAAATCGGAACAACCGCACTGGCAACTGCATTGTCGGCGGCGGCCACACCAAAAATACTACAAACCACCGAGCCACTAGCCGCCTTAGTGACAAGTCCAGAATTCAAATAAATCGCATCTCCCTTAACAAAGTTCCCCGTACTGGCAAGGGAAGGAAGATGTCTGGTGACAACACCAATTGTATCAAGGGGTTGAAAACCCATCGTCGACATAATTTCCTCCGAATCTTATTTTTCGGCGGAAACGACTCAAACCATATCTTTTAATTGATCTTTGGAAAAACCCAACTTCTCTCCGGTCTCATCATCCACTACGGAATTAACAAACGCATCCCGCGTCCTCTTTGGAGCCTTATTCGATCTGTCAATGTCTCTGGCCCGACGCTTGAGCCACGCGCCAAAATCGCACTTCATCAAAATCGCGTCCTTGAAAACATAGTGCCCCTCAGAATTGCGGGTTGCCCCTTCCGGGTAATACGGGTCATCCTTGGTCACGAAATCATATCCCATGCCGAAATATGTCTGTACCCCGGAAGAATCCCCGTCTGGATCGGAATGACCGATCTTGTCTAATGCCGCCCACTCAAACTTATAGGGTGGACGCGTTTGGGCATCCCTGTAATCCGCATCTGCAATATAGACCCTCTTCTTGAAAACGAACCTATTCTTTTTCTTGTCGGATTTTTCCTCGTCAATCACGGAACGGTTAAGGTCAACTATGTGAATGTCTTTAAGAAATTCAGCCATATTACTTTTTCTCCTTGCCGCCCCGGAGTGCCTCCGCCGCTTGTTCTCTGTTTTTAATCCCTGCGGCGGCCCCCAGATTCCGAATCATGGCATCTGCCCCTTCATCGAAATCCGGCATGGTTCCACCGCCCCCAAAATCCTTTACCTGAGCAGAAACCTCTCCGAATGGCGCACTTACCGGTTGTGTCTTGGGTTTAACCACCTTGTCGTATTCCTTACGTTTCAGGCGAATAATCTGAGCCGCAGTTTCCCACGTCTCCTCATCCCGCAAATCCTCAATGGACATTTTACCGCCCATGAATGTCTGCTGGACAAGGTTCTCTACTGCCGGTTCAATCCCTTCGTAGAGTGAGTCTTTCTTTGAAAATACCTTGTCGCGCCCCTTGGCGTAACTGGATACGGCCCTTTCCCAATTCATCTTTTGTTCGTACTGTTGTCGAACCGCCTCACGATTATCAAGTTCGGCCTGAAGTCTCCTGTCAACAAGTGTATTAACACTCGTAACCGGCCTCTCATAGTCAAACTGTTTCTCGTCCGGCGGTTGGTAACTCGGTTGCTGAGGAAAATATTGCGGTTGCACGTACTCCCTCTGCCTTCGATCCTGCTCAAGTGCCAAACGCTGTTCTTCCCTAGACCTCACGATCTCGTTGCGCAGGTCTCCGATGTCGTTTCCCTGCTTGGAAATCATAGTTTCCTGGTTCTTCAGCATCGAGACAAGTTCTTCTGGGGATTTCCCCGTCCACTTGTCCTCGGCCTTTGGCGTTGTGTCTGGGGCGGTAACAGTTGCTACCGGTGTCCCTTCTTCTTCAGCCATACTCTATTTACTCCTTTATTCATCAGGGGATTTCTCTATCCCCGTCAAATCGCGTGGTAATCTCATAATCCTATCTATTGAAAATATGCTCCCTTGAGCCTTTGCAATCTCCCTCTCCACGGACTCTTTCTCAAGCGTCTGTGAATAGTATTTCCTATGGCCCCGTATAGCCTTCAAGAATTCATCCCAGAAGGTAGTCTGTTCAATGCCGGATAGTTCCTGGGCCATCTTCCTCTTGAGTGCGTCGTCCATGTCATTGTCCTTGCGGCATGAGCATTTGTTCCGGCGATGCGAGTGGGGCGTTCTGTGGTATCTCCTGCGGGGGTGGCCCCTGTTGCTGGCCCTGTTGTTGCGCCTGCGCCTCCTGCTGTTGTTGTGCGATGATATCTGCCGATTGTTGAATCATCTTCTCTGTGTCAATCACCTCGGTAACATCCATAATCAAGTTTTTGGAATCTTTCATGTCTGGAAAATTTTCCAAAATTTTATTGAGAATTAGAACACTCTTATTTGAACCGTCAATCAGAACTCTCTTGAAATCACTCGGGACTTGCGGCGACGTTATCATTTGCGCCATCCCGCCGATCTTCGTCATAAAGTCACTTAGAAGTTGATATACCTGCATGAAGATTTCGCGCCGAACCTCTTTATTCAAGAGTTCGGAGGAGGCCGCCAGTTCAATCTCGAACGCATCCCTGATATATTCCACCGGGAATTGAACCGTCCTCGTCTCCGGCATTCCCTTATCGCCCGCCTTGTGATATTCAAAGTTGGGTTGATACTGGGCGATGAACTCAAGAATTTTATATCCGAGTTCCGTGATACAATCGCGCAAGTTGTCGGTTCCGAAGGCGAACTTCTTATTCGTCTCTTCCTGTTGTGCGAATGTGTCCTTAGCTACCGGCCTCTCTGCCGTCGAGATTCCCAAGGATATGGGCGTGACCCCCACGGCCCTGTCCATCATCGAAACAATCCATTGGATTTCATTCGACAGCGAAATCGTCACGTCGCTGAACCTGAACTCCTGAACGGCATCTTTAGGGGTGTCGGCGAGGGGATAGACGCGACCCGGCGTAAGCGACTTAACACCATCAAGTCCGCAACCCTCCCTAGTGAATAGGATCGGCGCGTTAATCTGGGTAACGCGGTCAATCATTTGGTTCACCAGTGTATCTAAAGTGACCTGGAGGTGTTCAAGAATCTGAACTATACCCTCGCCGTCGAAACTAAATTCTTTCGGATAGAAGATAAACTTCGTGTACGGGCGCATCCCCGAGAACAGGGGCGCGTATATCCCCCTTAAAATCTGACCGCTGGACGGATGATAGACAACCATGATGTCATCCTCCTCCCCGTCCTCATCAACGTCATACCTTAACCAGAGTTTCCACAGTTCGTATGGATCGGTATAGGGAACCGTATCAAGCTCCTTCTTGTCAATGGTCGCCCGACCCTTCCGTTGATCGCTATACTGGTCCGGGGCCGTAATCTTCCCTACCGGTTCCTTGTCATATAAATCCTGCCGAACCCTGGATTCGAGTTGTGTTTTGCGCAGATAAAACCTATTTCCGACCAAATAGGCATCCTCAATCTCCGTGGCATCCGACGACAGGATGAAATCTTCCCTCGATACCGGGTAGAAGTTCGGCCCTGCATATAACTGCTGAACGTACTTTATGCCCTTCGTGCTCGTTTTGGGGAGCGGATACTTGTGGATGGCCGGGTCTTTTTCCTCTTCCGGTGTAGCATAGCGATATACCGTACGCCGTTTCTCCTCATATACCAACTCTCCTATCCCCGTCCCCGTCTTTAACCCCTGCATGAGCGGTGACAGCAACTTCCTTTTAAGGTGCAGGATGTTTCTCTGAAACCAGTCCAGGCCGTCCTCAACCTCTTTCGCCAGATCAATAAATTCGGCCTTCCGCGCCTTTACGATCCAAACGTTCATTTTATTGAAAATGGCATCAACGATGCGCACAAAAACCGTGTCTACTGCCGACCGAGTAATGGGAACGGCAACATTTGAACAGTTCGGAAAAGGCCAGGTCTTGGACTCCTTCTGCCCGAAGTAAATCTTCTGCCACTTCGTCAGGTTATCTTCAAGAGTCCGTTGATTTGACTTCTCTTTATCGAAGATTTCCTTGATATGAATCTCAAGAACAGTCCGCAGTTTCGTCCCCTTCTCCATTATCCTGTCAAGGGGCAGTCTCATTCCGCCGCGAAAACCCTCTATCGTACTTTTCGAGGCTTCCGGGTCTATCTCTAAACTTTTCTTCTTTTTAGCCATTCGTCCTCTCACAACTTACAGTCACAACCCGCGGTCTTCTTATCTTCGGGGATCAAAAACCATTTCTCCCTTTTTGTTAGGATATTTTTAAATAGACGAGAATATTTTCTATGGCATTTCCATCCTGCATTTAATCTAATCTCTTCCCCAAGTTCTTCTATAGATTTCAAAAACCCCCCATCGGTATCTAAAGATTCCTCAAATACCCGCAATTCCCCCTCGAGAAAATTACACAATTCATCAAAATTCCTCGGTCCAATTTCAACTTGATCCATTTACTTCTGCCCCCTAAACTTAACCCCCAAATACACCCCCGCCGACCCGAAAACAGCATAGGTCAGCACGGGTATCGCCCGTTTAACACCACCCGTTTGCGTCAATAAGATAACCAGGCTTGACAGAACCGTTAAATCCACCAGTTCTATGAGTCCGTTTGCTATTGATGCCAAGAAAGCCCGGCCCCCGAAAATCGCCCGGTAATACCAGATCGCCATGGCTTCTCTTACGAGTGCGGCGACTGCGTAAAGAACTACGTAGCCAAACAAGTGGAGGTTCTCCGTTCACTTTAACTTCTCGGTCAAGTCCCTGGACCGGTCAACGTAATGGGCGCGTCTAAATGACCCCGCGTCAAATGCCACACCAAGAAGTTTACATAAGGCCGAAAATTGACCGGATAACTCATAAAATTCATCTTCTAATTCGAGAAAGTCTATCTGTAATGCCTTTTCCCTAAACATCACTTGCCCTTCTTCTGTGTACTCGGAACCCATCCGGTCTTTCTCATCGTCCCATAGATGTACTTCCGCGCCCTCTCCGACGTTGTTGAACCAAACTTCCTTCGTGCCTTCCTCTTTAGGTCTCTTTCCATGGCTTCAGGCATCAAATACCTCCTAAAAACGGGGTCTGGGAGCGGCGCATCACCGCCCCCATCACCCCTCGCCAATTTATCGGCTTCCCCATTCATTCCTCACTAGAGGCAGGGGTTGTATCAAGATCGGCCCTCCATGCGGCCTCGCAAATATCAATGAATTCCTCCGGCCATACACTCTGCACGCTCGGCAGACTGTCCATGTCCTCGTATAACGCCATCAAACCCTTCCTAGACACCACATCGTTTGTCATCCTTTCGATATCCGCCGAGTAAACTAATCCAATCCCCTCGTCCGTACTCATGTGTCTATAACCCCGTGGCGTTGAAATACCCATATACTCTGATTATAACACACTCCATCCACCAGATACCCCCATTTACGGCCCCGTCACTACGCAAACTACTGATTTTAAGACAATAAAAAATCTTTTTTCGGGTTGACAAGCCCCAATACAAAATCGCCCCCTAAATCAACCCGCGTTACACCAGAAAAACCCCGCCCCAGTAAGAAACATGGTGTCGGATGAGCCGGTGTCCCTATTTAACCCCCTACCCATATAAAGGCTCTTTTTCGCGCTACCCGTTTGTATCCAGACAGGAAATCCCGCCCCGTAATTGTACCAGTTTTCACGTTTCCCATACGAATAAATTGATATTTTTCACGCTTTCCTATACCTCCCCATATGCCTAAACTATACCCCATATGAGTAAACACCTTATGTGCGCCACACAACCTTAAATGGGGATATGGGTGTTTGGGGTTTGGGCCGGTGTCCCTATTTGTTTTAGCTGTGGATAACGCCCGCATAATCACGCCCATGCTTGATACGTGATTAGAATGAATGGGATACAAGATAATTCTAGTTTACCTATTGGGTCTTATGCGACACAATGGGGTGCTCAGGCGAGTCTGGGGGATTCGTGGAAGCCGGTGTCCCTGTTTGTCTAGGTTCGCCTGTTAATTGAGATTATAGGGGGGAAGAGAATATAATGTATAGACAATGTATATACAGGTAAGGGGTTGGGCTGGACAGGGGTTGGAACAGCTCTAGGCTGGAATGGTATGATCCATCTATTCTTTTTAGGGGGAGGGGATTTACGGGGCCGATTTACTGCGCGGCCGGTCTCCCTAGGGATACATGGGCAGGGAAAACTATTTTAGAAAAGCGCAAGAAAAGACTTGACAAATGAGCAAATAGGCATATATTGATTAGTAGGAGGAAAGAAAACATGACAAAGACGGCATGGAAAAGACATTGGGAACAGGTCAAATTTGATTCTAGGCATGATTTCAAGATGTGTCTAGATTGTCAAGCTAGACTAAGGACAAAAAAAGCCAATGAACGGGCAAAGGCAATACGCGCTGTCTATCGTGATTTAGGTATGAAAAGGGTCAAGGGAAGTCTGGGCGGTATCTATTATGAATGACATAACCTTAGTGCAATTACTGGCGGCCTTGCCCTTGCTGTGCTTCGGCGCGGTAGGGTTAGGCGGCTTGATCTGGCTTTTACGCCGTATTGGGAGCGATAAAGGCAATAATCTGTTTTAATTGACCGTAAGTCCTGACCGAAAGGCAGGCAGGATCAAGGAGAAATAAGGTGAAATATTCAAAAGAGGAAAAAGAGACGGCAAAGGAGAGCCTGTCCTTCCTCAAGCCTGGGGACACGATCTACACGGAATTGTTAAGTGTTTCCAGGTCCGGAATGACACGACACATTAAGCCTATCGTCATTGAAGACGGCGCGCCAAGATGGATCGGGGGCTATGTCGGGAAACTCCTTGACGAAAGGGTGGACGACAACGGCGGGGTTGTCATGGGCGGTTGTGGTATGGACATGGGCTTTGCCCTTGTCTATAACTTATCAAGTGTTTTATTCCCCGGTGGCTTTAATTGCTTGGGCGAAGGAAACCATTGCCCAGCGAGCGACCATGCCAACGGTAGTCGTGACTATTCCAAAACCGCCCCCCACAAGTCCGGTGGTTATGCGCTTAGGCATAGGTGGTTATAACAGGAAGGAGGAAAGACATGGAAAAGACAAAACACACACCGGGACCATGGAGGACAGATTTTAATTCTTATGATAATCAATGGCGAGTTTATGAAAAAAATGGGCCTCCTATTATCAATTCTCTTTTCAAGCCCAGCGGAGAAATCGGAGAGGCTAACGCTCGTCTGATTGCCGCCGCACCGGACTTGCTGGAAGCGTGTCGGGAACTATGGTTTGCGATTCAGGTAATTCCGGTTGACTGGAATAATCCAAAAGCAAAAGAACTTTCCGAGAAAGCCATCGATGCCATGATCGCCATGAATAGGGCCGAGGGCCGAGAATAACAAGAGAATGTATCCCCAGGTATACATGGGGCCGTAAGTCCTGAGTATCATTTACCAGGCGGGCCGAGGGAGAGAGGAAAATGTTTAACAAGGCAAACTTTAGCGTGGCAAATGTGGCAGAAAGAGAAAGAACTTGGCGGGGTAGTCATTGCGGCGTAAGTTTTGCGCCGAAATATACGGCGGCCACCGATGGGAAAGTCCTAATGCTGGTAACTACACCAAGAAATGCCCCTATTGAGGACTATCCAAACATTGAGGGAGAAACGCTCATTAAAGATTTCGAGCCGTTTATGATTACAAGAGAAGATGCGGAGAAGATCATAAAAACAATCCCCAAGGCACAAAGTATACCCATTCTTTCAAATGTCGGAGTATTAAAGACAGATAATGGGGATGTGGCCTTTGTAACTACCGATCTTTCGTCAGTCAACAAGACAACGGCCAAGAAAATTGACGAAAAATTCCCACGAATTACAGCCGTTACGCCTAGAGGAAAGCCCAAGATTAAATTTGGAATGACGTTAGATTTACTTTCAAATCTCTTGGGGGCCATGAAAAAGGCGGGTGCTAAGGCCGTTACACTCGAAGGCTGGGATGATAAATCGGCCATAAGGATTAAGGCCAATGTCGGAGACAATCAAAAGGCATGGGCCTTGATTATGCCGCGATCAATGTGATGGACGCAATGTATCCCCAGGAAGACAAATAAAGGAGAGAAAATGAGCGAACCGAAATTGTGCCCGATGAGTTTTAATCAAAATGACGTGGGCGGGAAGGAACCAAATTATTCTTGTCTCCAAGAGAAGTGCGCTTGGTGGATTAAGGACGTTATTATCTCTGACCGCATTAATCCGCAGACTGGATATCGAGATGAATTCGATAAAAGAAGTCATTGTGTTGCCCTTGACTGGGGAAGGGGGTAGGGGGATGAGGTTTCAAGCCGTGCCGTAACCTAGATGAGAGAGAAATTGAGAGAGAGCGACTAGCATGATTATCGACCTTCAATTAGGGAACGGCGAGCGATCTTTTAAGAGAGCGCGAGCCGTACTTCAAGAGAAGTATGTATATAAGTATTATGTTTATAAGTATATAAGTATATACTATACTCCATTATTTCTTTCTTTATTAAGTATGTATAGAAGAAGAAGAGGGGACTATATTGTGGATAAATATGTGGATAAGTATAGATAGGGGCTGTGGAAATCCCCCATATGCCGTAAATGGGATTTTTGGGGGGTTTTAGAATGCTGTTTGTGGAAATCTCCCGAGAAGTGAATTGTGGAAAAGTATAAGGAGCAAAAATGACAAACCTGGAAGGACTCAAAAAGAGGCGGGGGGAGCTAAGGCAACGGCTGGTATGGGATCGGAGAGAGGCCGAGGAGTACCGGCGGCTGGAGGGGTTTTTGCGGTATGCGGAACGGCTTGAGAGGGCATTCGGGGAGATGAAATATGAGAACATTAAATCTTGTTAATCATTACTATTGGCTGTCGCGACAGAATCACGGTTCAGCACTTTCTGATTATTTCTATTCTATTGCCGCTAGGTGGAATAAATACGGGGTTTCTAAATTGTGCGCCAGATGTGAAAGACCATGTAAGATTGCCGGGGCCGAAGAACCAAGCCGGTTTATTTGTTGTGATTTTATAAGAAAGCCGTAAATAAAGCTTGACTTTTGCCGTATATAGGGCTATATTGTAAATATACGAGGAGGAACAGATGAGCGAGAAGCTGAAACCGTGTCCGTTCTGCGGGAAAATACCAAGGAGATGCCAAGACAGTGGACCCAGGGGTACGGGTTGGTATCACATTAAACATCACGTGGAATGTTGGCTTTATGATTCAGACAACTGGACAGTGCACGAAGAAGATATGGCCGCCTGGAACAGGAGAACCAAATGAGCGAGAAGAATGGATCGTTCGATGAGGCATTAAGGATAATTGAAAAAGAGGCCGACATGCTTTCGCCTTATTCTCTCCGGGGAGATGATCGAGAATCCTTATACCAAGCCATCCGCGTGCTCGAAGCGGCGGGGAAGGTGGATAAGTCGGTTGAGAAAATCTGCGCCCTGCTTGAATCCCTGCCGGATGAGGAGCAGAAATGAGCGAGAAATATTCCATGAACGAATTATTAGCATGGATTGAGAAACAATGTTCCCTCGTAGATGGCGAATGGGGTTGCGCAACTTCGTGCGAGAATGAATGCAGAGGACCAAAGGATGCCATCATCGCCCGGCTCCGTGCGGCGGATAAGTTGTGCGCGGCGGCGAAAGAAGCGTGGCCCGAGATGTCTCGGCATAATTGGAACAATGAATGCCAGCGATTATATGAAGCCATCGCTGAGTATGGGGGGAGGGAGAAGAAATGAGATTAGAAGATGCTTTAATGGTTATTCCGGGTCAGCTGGACGCAGGAGAGTCTTTAACTGAGGCCAATTACAAATGGGTACTGGCGGCCTGTGAAGTGGTAATAAAAAGAATCTACTCCATGGGTTATGAGATTATCGAGAAAGATGGAATTAAAGACTTTCTTGGAAACGATTAAGGGGGAAATCATGCAAACTACAGAGAAAGAGAAATTTGAGAAACAAATTATCGTCAAGGGGATTCGTATCGAGGATCATCCAACGGTAGGGCCGAAACTTGGAATCATAGACCGAGAAGGTATCTGGTACAATACGCTGAAACGGCAGTGGGCGAGTATTCCGGATGCCTGGGAAACCATGACCAAGATTGTTTCCGGGGAACGTGCGAAAATAACTTATACAATTAGGGCTTATACGGCAAACGACGGAAGCAAAAAAAGCACTAACGATATTGTGGGTTTTGAGAAGATCATTCAAAAAGAGGATGAGATTAAACCTGTTCTTGCGGCGGCGAGTCTCTCCGGGGAGACATTAATCCCTAAGCCGTCCCAGGACATGTCTCCCAAACAAACATGCGTTAAGAGCGCGACGGACCTAGTTGTGGCGCGAATCGGCGCGGGGGAATCATTTGAGGACGTTGTGATTGTCGTAATGGAGGAGGCTAAACGTATGTTTGCGGTACTTCGAGAGGCATGGTAGGCCGACTGACATGAAGGCAAGGAGGAAGAGATGAGTAAGGCCGCAGAATTACGCAAGGATTTTGAGGATAAGCTGGCCGAACTTCAATCGTCCTGTCTGCATAAGGAAACAAAAACCATACCCTATTATTGGGCCCCCGCTCACTATGGCGGCGAGGTTACGGTTTGCCTAGAGTGCGACAAGATTCTCAATGGACCCAACTGGGAGATCGAATCCCTGCCGGATAAGGAGAAGGAGAGAGGATGAAAAAGGAAATTATAAACATAGGTCTTTTAATGATGGGTTTTATTTTGGGCATCTTGTTTCATAGAAGATGGATAAAGGACAATGACCATGATATGTAAGCCATGTGGTGGCAAGGGCTATTTGATGCCCTATATGAAACATCCGGGTGGACCACCGTGTAATAAATGCCGCGGTACAGGTTGGTTAATCTTTTGGACTCCAGCAGAACGGGCTGGACTGAAGGCGATGGGGCGCGATCTTATAAATACAATCGCAATCGACCGCAAACGAGCAAAAGAAGGGAAATGGACTCAACACGATGATGAATTAGCCATTCAAATTGAAACCAGTCGCTACATAATTCATGCTTATGTCCAAGCCGCGAGAAAGGAGAAGGAGGAGTAGATGAGCAAGCCAAGAGAATTCGATGGGATAACCGTTCGATCTCAATTATTGACGGACATCAAAGCCTTACTGATTCTGCAACTTATAACAAGCGGAATTAGCGCAAGTCAAATCGCTGGTGTTCTCGGCTATTCAAGTAAAAAAGATTTTCAAAAAGATTTTAAGTGGGTTCAATGGTAAGGAGGAATAGATGAGCGAGAAGAAGGGGCCATTCGATGATTTCATGGTAGCCGCAAACGAAGCTCTAATTTCAGCTGAACAATTTGCGGGTTCGATGATTCCCTTACTTAGGGCCACAACCAAACTGGGCGGGATTTCGATTGCCATCCGCGTGCTCGAAGCGGCGGGGAAGGTGGATAGGAAAAAAGACCTTGAAGAATTCCAACGATTTATGTGCAGATGGGGAGGAATGATATCATCAGAGCAAGAATCTTATGAACGAATCCGCGCCCTGCTCGAATCCCTGCCGGAGAAGGAGAAGAGATGACGCACGCTCAATTCGTTGAACAAGATAATTATTGCAAAAAATTCAACGTCCCCGGTGGTTCGGGTTGTGACAATTGTCCAGCCACACCCCAAGACCGAGGTATCTCTTGCGCCGATTCTTTACGCCAAATATGTGGGGAACTTATGGATGTGGTTGGGACTCCCAGATTCAATGAGGTGGCCTCGGAAATTAAGGATCAATACGGTCTAAATTCTTACAATATTCTATCCATAATGAGTGGAAATATTGAGTTTTCTAAATGAATATCTGCAAGGCCATCGCCGGGTACGAGGGAAAGGAGGAATAGATGAGCGAGAAGCGATTTAACACGGACGAACTGGTGAACATATTTAATAATCACTCTGTTGATCGTCCATATTATTTTGGATTTGATGTTGTCAACGCCATCATCGCCCGACTATGTGCGGCGGATAACCTAAAAAACAAGAGCCTGATGAAACTAGCGGCGGACTTGGAGGTATCATTTAGTGCGGCCAAGATTCTTGAAGATCACGTTCGGATAGAATATGACGCCAAAATTACCAAGGCGGACGTGCTGTGCGAGGCGGCGAAGCAAGCGGTTCTCCATCACTATACGGGGGAGGCATTGGGTAAGGCCATCGCCGACTACGAGAAAGGAGACATGACATGAAATCTACGAAAGACATCCTGACCAAGTTAGGCGCATGTACCGAAGCCGTGAAGTGGGCCGGGCGAAAGACGCACAAGAAAGCATGGGGGACATGTCAACGGGGCGATTGGCTGTTGTGGATTGCGGGCAAACTGAATGTTGACCGGAAGTTACTCGTGTTGGCGGCGTGTGGTTGTGCAAGAACGGCATTGAAGTATATTCCGGCAGGCGAAGATCGACCACGGATTGCTATCGAAACGGCTGAGGCATGGACAAGGGGCGAGGCGACTATAGGCCAAGTACGAACTGCCGCCGCCGCCGCACGGGCCGCCGCACGGGCCACCGCACGGGCCGCCGCATGGGCCGCAGGGGATGCCGCACGGGCCGCCGCATGGGCCGCCGCCGCATGGGCCGCACGGGCCGCCGCATGGGCCGCAGGGGCCGCCGCATGGGCCGCCGCCGCCGCACGGGCCGCCGCATGGGCCGCAGGGGACGCCGCCCATAAAGACATGGCTAAGATCGTAAGGAAGATTATCCCATTCAGCGTTATCTGCAAGGCCATCGCCGAGTATGGGGGGAACGCATGAAGAAGATAAAGAGGGATGAAGAAGGGTACTACCCAACACCATTCGGCAATTTCCCATCGGTAACAACAATAATCCAACAAGTTAAGAAGATACCAGGGGCTTACTACTCAAAAATGGCGGTTAATTACCTGCGCGAGAACCTGTTGGATAAAGTTTATTCCGGCGAAATAACGCTGGATCAGTTCAAGGCGATGGATTTGGATGCCCTTACAAAATATGCTAAGGCAACGGCCAAGAGGGACTACGAGAAAGCCGGAGACATCGGGACAAGGGTTCATGCGGCGATAGAAAATTACTTCAAAAAGGGGGCCAAGATAGACGTTGACCAAGACATAAAGATTCCATTCAATGCTTTTCTTGATTGGGTAAACAAAAATGACGTAAATTGTTTATTAAGTGAACACGTAGTATACAGCAGCATGGGGTATGCCGGGACATTGGACTTTATCGGGACAATTAATGATAAGAAATACTTGGTAGATTTCAAGTCGAGCAAGGGGTTCTGGCCGGATATGCCCATGCAGTTGGCCGCATACAACCATGCCCATGAGGAGATGACGGGAAATAAGATGGAGGGGGTCGGGATTTTGCGCCTGGACAAAGAGACGGGAATGCCGGAATGGAAAGAGGTACCGTTCAATAAACTAGGACACTATTTGGAGAAGTTTCTGGCACTTTTGGAATATTGGGAACTAGATCACGAGGGTGAAAGGTGGCCGGAGAAGTGAGGGGCTTGACAAACTCCGTATTTGGGTCTATATTATGTGGTGAGGAAAGAAAGGAGAGTGTCATGTGGAAACCTTATGAACGGCCCAAACGGGAGTATCGGAAGAATCTTTATGCGGCAATCAACATCAATAGGGGAGGAATGTTTTTGAACCATTTGGCCTGCGACATGATTGGTATGAAGGCACCCGAGGACACGCGTTTCTTTCGATTCCATACGGATGAGAAAGACAAGAACAGATTCGGGTTCCAAGTTCTTCTGAATACACAGCAGTATGCCAGGGACCTCTACAAGGTGAAATATCGGGACGAGAATAAGACGGCGAAGATCAATGCCAAGCAGTTTGTTATTACATATAGGTTGTTGGAACGCGCCCTGAAACTTGAACAGACCACCTTCCCGCTTATGAAAGATGGGGAAGATTTTTACTATTTTGAACTCAAGTGAGCCGGAGGTGTTATGATGCTAGGACTTACGCCCGACGAGAACGAAGTAATGGGTTGGGCCGGTAGTTTTGCTGACGCACTTACGGATTGCGCCGACAGGGTGGAGGGGAACGAAGAGGGGCAGCTTTTATATTCTTTTTATTTTAAGACTGCCTATGACTCTATTTTACAGAGTTTCCTTGATTTATTCGATTTTGATGACAGCTTAAACTAATTTATGCGGGGGATTCGGGCCGGAGTTTTCGGCCCTTTTTCCATGCGCCGATGAAAACGCCGTAATTGGGGATACGTGGAATGATTAGAATAAACTTGATGACGAATGAAAAGCACTTCGGATGGTTTTGCCGCGCCATGGACGGCCTGTTCTCCTGTCGCTCCAGGCATTGTGAGAATACGTGTTGGGCGGGTGCGTTGCGAAGTGTCCAACATAATTGCGACGGGGGCATGGGTGTGGACGCGGCGACACGGAAATGGGCGACGACGGGCCTAACGCATAAACAGGGCAAAGAGATCGTGGCCGACCTATTGAAGGTGGACGACCTAGATACCGTTCGCGCCATATTACGGTTGGAGGAGGGTGATGATGTGGAAAAGTAAAGTAAGGTTTTTCCTTAGTTTTATAGAAGAGGCTGTGTTGAATCCCGATTGGGCAGGCTATGTGGGGGGCCGGGTGGAGGTGACTAAGGCCGGAGAAGATTACGCCTCGGAAGAGATTAGGTTCTTTACAAATAAATTGTCGGATTTTTACCGATTAAGAGATGAGCTGGATTTCAAGGAGGTGAGCGCGGCGCAACTGCAACGTCTGAAAAATACACTCAATGAGATGAACGTAGGTACGGAGAAGGAATGACGACTGAGATGGTTGGAAATACGGCGTTTGATATCGACCTACAGATTCGCCAATGTAATTATAACGTCCGGGCCAACTTTCTAAAGATGGCCGAGTTACTTGTTCAGGTTCGAGATGAAAGACTTTACCTTGCCCTGGACTGTCCTTCATTTGAATCCTACCTTGGATCGGTTTCTGCGGAGGGTACACGCGGCTGGCTCTACAAACTCATTCGCGCATGGGAAAAATTCAGCAAACAACTTGGGATACCCGACCAAACCCTTATAGCTATAGGGCCATCTAAATTGGATATTATCGCCCCGATGGCCCCGGCCATGATGCTGGACGAACATCACAAGGCCGACTGGATAGGTAAGGCGGCGGAGTTAAGCAAGAGCGATTTAATAAACGAGGTCCGGCAGTGTCAGGGAAAGCCTTTACTTTCCTCCCTCCCTGCCCCAACGGGGCATATATACCCTGGATTGTCGGACCTCCTTAAATACAAGAGTTATACGGAGTACGTCAAGAATAGTCCCTGCATGATATGTGGGGCGCGGCCTGTGGACGCCCATCATTTCCCCAAGACTATCGGGGCGGGAGCGAAGTTAGATTGGGTGGTTCCTCTGTGCCGCGAGGACCATTCGGCCTATCACTACAACCCGTTGAAGTTCATGCATGACTTTAGCGGGAACTGGGCGGCATACCTATTCGGGCTGATACTGAAAATATGGGAGAAGGGAGGGGGGAGATGAACGAGACCATGAAAGGACGGAGGGAGGAGTTGCGGGCAAAACTACGTAAATGTCTTACGGGTTTATGTTTGGAAGATTGTTTAAGTTTTACTCAAGGCGATTATCAAGATCTCCTTATCTTCCTCGGTGAACCCCAGGTTCGGGAATACATCATCAAATATCATCGCCGTACTGGAAGCCGTGATTATCGAAAAACGGAGAGTTTTAGTACTTTTTCATCATCGGTCATTGTCTCTGCATTGGACGCCGAGGATGCCGTAAAAAAATTCCCTTATCAAGACCCGGATTATGTAATTGATGAGGCTTATCCGCGATTCTCATACCGCGAGGAAACTGAATGACCGATAGACAAGTCCTCCCACACGACTTCGAGGCAGAACGCGCACTTCTTGGTGTAGCGATATTGGAACCCAAGCGGATACCGGATTTAATTGCGTTGGTCTGTGACGGCGATTTTTATGGCGACAAAAACCGAGAGATTTTCAAATCTATTGTGACTCTGGCAATCGATAACAAAAATGTCGGTGTCGCCTCTATCTATGAACAACTTGGTGGCAAGGTTTCGGCTACGGAGATCGGGCAACTGGCTGACGGACTTCAGGTCGGGGCAGACATCTATGCCTATGCCAGGATAGTCAAGGAAAAGTCCGGGCTGAGAAATATCATCGGGGTCGCTACCGAGATAGCGCGGTCTGCCTATGATGGGGATACGGATGAATCCATCAGATTGATTACGGGTTTATCGGCGGTCAAGCTGATGGGCCGAAGAGAACACGCCATGGCCGAGGACATCAGAAAATGGGTGGAATCCACGAACGGAATATTCAATGTAACAGATTGTTTCAATTCCTTACAGAATGTTACGTCCAGAGATAAATCCAACGTTCGGGTGATTCTGTCCAGACTACAGGAGAAGGGAGTTCTTGAATCGGCGGGGAAGCGCGACGGGATGTATCGGTTAGTCCGGCGCGAGTGCGACGAGATGGATTGGCTTAACGCCCCCGATAGTCCCATTCCCTTCAAACTACCTCTCGGCTTAAACGAAATCATTAACATATACCCCAAGAGTTTAATTGTTTTGGCCGGGGAAGGTAGTAAAGGCAAGTCAGCTTTTTGTCTTGAGACAATCCGATTAAACATGGATAAGTTCCCCTGCCACTATTTCTCGTCTGAGTTGGGACCGGCCAGATTGAAAAAGCGGCTGTCCATGTTTGAGGAGACGGCACTTGAGGGGTGGAATTTCAAGAGTTATTGGAGGTCGGTTGATTTTCAGGATGTTATTAGGCCGGACGATATAAATGTTATCGATTGGTTATATTCGGGGACGGAGTTTTTCACGGCGGGGGATGATATAAAAAAGATATTCGATAAACTCAATACGGGTATTGCGATAATAGCACTCCAGAAGTCCGGCGGGAAGGAATATGGAAGGGGCGGCGACATAACGCAGGACTTCGCAACCCTGTATTTAAGCATATCGTCGGGGGTAATGAAGATACTCAAGGCGAAGGACTGGAAAACGAATGATAGTCCGGACGGAAAGACACTTCATTTCAAGATAGAGAACGCATCTAAATTCGTTACGGATGGGGCGGGTTGGCAATATCCGGAGAGTCGTGCGGCGGCAGATTCGGCGGATAAAAAATCATTTAGGAGGTTATTCTAATGAGATTATTTAAGCGGCGGAAGAGGTCCAAGATTGGGTTGCTTCTAGATGCCCTGGTTTCTATTCATAGGCATGATATTAACGGGGCATTCTGGCTGGATCACCTTAAAATCGAGAAATCCATCCGTGACGACATGGACATCTTGAGCAGGCGGATTACCAATGCCTTTGATTACATCGGCGATCTGAGGTCGGAGTATAAGGCGCACGAGGCCCGGTTCCATACCCCGAAGAAACCCGCCGAAAAGAAGAAAGGGAAGAAATGAAGGGCGAAGGGGCCAGACTAAGGGCGATTAAGGCATATTGCCGAGAATGTGCCGGGGGTAGCTATTTAGAGGTATTGTTTTGCCATCTGTTAGATTGCCCCCTTTACCCATATAGAACCGGATATTCAGAGAAGGAAAATGAGACAAGTCTTGCGGCGGCACTCAAGAAGCATCCCGACGTAGCCAAAGAACTTCTCCCGCTCCTTGCAGAATGGCATTCTTTTCCTGTACATGGCCGAAAATCGGCAATGAGGATGGAAAAGTCCGGCAAGACGGGTCGCAACACGCTGGTCGAAAAGGAGGTCTAATTGAAAGCACCGATTAACAGTATGAAACTGGCCGACATCAGGTGGTTGTACGGCTGGAGGTGTTCGGCGCACAGCATGGACGGCATAAGCCACTACCCGTGTTTCCTGCGCGAAAAACCACTGGACTCTCCATTCCAAGAGCGAGTCGGGATATTTGATCTTGAAACAAGCGGCCTGAATGCCGACTTCGCATACATCTTCTCCTATGCCATCTTGGATGACACGGATGGGAAGGTTTACGGGCGCGTACTTACCCCTCACGAGGTCAGGTCTAGCGTATTTGACAAGAGTCTAGTAGTCGAAATGTGCCGGGACTTAAAGAAGTTCAACCGGATTGTCGTTCATTACGGCGGGGACAGAAGATTCGACGCACCGTTTGCGAGGACCAGGGCCATTAAGTACGGGTGCGACTTCCCCCTGTACAAGGACATCTGGGTAACCGATACGTGGCTCATGTCTAAGAATAAGTTGAAACTACGGTCCAACAGATTGGCGGTCATCTGCGAGTTCTTCGGGATTGAGGCCAAGACGCACCCCCTGACCCCGGATGTATGGCAGACGGCATCGGCGGGGAACGGGAAATCGCTTGAGTTTATCTGGACGCATAACGTCGAAGATGTGACCTCTACCAGGAAAGTGTATCACCTGTTGGAGGGGTACGTGGCGAAGTCTAAAACGAGTATTTAAGGAGGATTAAATGAAACGAAAAGAGTTTTTGACCTTCGTTTTGGCAGCCCCGTTCCTAATGACCCTTAAGTCCAAAGGAATGGGGCGGGAACCAGGCGTAAGACCCACCGGACTGTGTTGTGAAGATATGGAACGGTTCTTTGATTTCATTAACCGACTCCCCGTGCATAGTAATCCAGATGGGTCTAATTTTAGATATCAAGACATGAAAGTTCATACAAGAGATGCCGACGACATCATTAAGGGTCGATATATAGACTCCCTATGGTATTGGGAAGACCCGGCAATCTCTGATTATCCATCGCCTTTAGGTAAACATCGTCGGCAAGAATGCCATTGTTTTGGTTTCGGGTTTTCATACTGCCCCTTTTGCGGACACAAATATGGTGGGTGGAGAAATCCAAGCCATTTATTACTAGACTGGTACGGACGAAAGAAATAAGGAGGATGAAATGAGAAAGAAGATTTTTTGTAAGTTCTGCAAACATCATGGCGAGACCACACTGGATGGGATTGTTAGTCGGGAATGTTATCACCCCAAAAACTTGGTTGATAATTGGCTTGATGAGAAAAACGACACCATTCGCATGGCCTACGATATTAATGGACAAAACGACTGCAAGTGGTTTGAACCACGCAAGGGGGACAAATGACGGCACTACAACTTTTACACGTGATCCGTGACGTGTTGCAGTTCATGTTCGGCGCATACGTTGCCTGGTATGGCTGGAACATGAAGCGCCGGAAATGGGATAGGACGCAAGGGGAATATCTGGCGGGCATGATACTGGGCGTTCTCGGCCTAATCATCATCATGCTAATGGGGACAAGATGAGCAAAACCAAACTGAAACCATGTCCGTTCTGCGGGAGTAAAGACGTTTCAATTAGTCACGTCTATGGAAGTCTTTATCAGGGTTATTGCGACAACTGCACGGGAGAAGGTCCATGGCGTAATTCACGCAGGGGGGCCGTTGCCGCATGGAACAGGAGGGCCAAATGAAAACAACAATTTTAATAAAAGAAAACAGAATTCAATTAATCCTAGAACCAGAAACCGCCCACGATGAAGAAGTATTAAAGGTATTAGAACGACTTCCATGCTGTTATAGGGCTTACTTTTATGATTGTGCCGGTGGTTGGACAAGGAGGACGGGCGGATATCGGGATTTAATAATTGTTTTTGACAATAAGGAAAGTGAATCTAAATGAAAATCTATATCGACCGGGACGAAAGTTCAGAGTACTCCGCGACCGACCTCTATGAAGATTGGAGAAGTTACATGGTAGAGGCCGAAATGAGTGATGCCGATTGGCTGGAGGGAAACAGGATAACCAGTGCCTATTGGAAGTTTCAGGACAAACTGCATGAGCTTTATGAGGCCGGGAGGAGAAACAAGAAATGTGGTCAGTAACGATTAATAGGGTCGGGAACGGGTTTAGGATGAACTGGGAGGAAGAGGGCGAGGACGGCATGACCCTCCACCAAGAGGAGGTCATACAAGACGACGAGCAAGACGAACTAAAGGCCGGGGAAGAACTACTCTATTGGGTCGGAGATTATTTTGGACTCTTGGGAAGCAAACATGACCCGGAAAGACTACGGGTTACAAGAGAAAAGCGCGATGAGTAGTGATCCTCAAAGGGCACATGAATGGTATTTAAAAAACCGCTTAATTAAAGGTAATTTGCCAGAGAAGAATTTCATCGATCACCTTTCTAAATTGATGGTCCATTTCACGAAGGACGCCGGAGAAACCCGATGAAAAAACCTAGAGTAATACAACATCATCACGCCATCTACTCTTCCCCGGAACACCCGGAACAAGAATGGATGCTTCCCATATTTAAGGGCGAGCACGAGTGCGCGAGTAAAATAAATCTATATACTCGTAAATCCGTCAGCAGGGGGTTTCTAAAATGGTTGCTTTTTTTCGTCCTCCGTAATGAGGATCGGGCCATCGATCTGGAGAATGTCAAAAAGGAGGAGGGAAAATGAAAAGATCAGAATTTCTGGGAATACTGGCAGGGATTCCATTTGTATTAACTGGAAAAGTTAAATTCGACGGGGAAAAAACGCCCGAGGAAATAGCAAACCACATTACCATAACGATGAAAGACGAACGAGAGTATCGCATAAAGCCGAGTGCTTTTGAAAGGATTGGTTCCGGACGGTAGGTGGTGTCTCGGTAACGTTTTTATATGTCTGGGAGGTCGCCATGTGGAAGATAGGACTGGTTCTAGTCTTTCTGGCTATCTGGTTCATGGGGATGGTGATTTACGCCGACTGGGATTATAGGAGAAAACACAAACCGTGATCGTCGCCCTGCAACTCATGGGAACCGCCTGCGTTATTCTGGGCATCTATCTTACGGCGCACAAGAAACGTGCGGCATGGGCGGTATATCAGTTGGGCGGGCTGGCCTGGATTGCGCTGTATCTCAGGAAGGAACTCTATATCGCCATCATAGCGCAGTTGATTTACATGAGCATGAATGTCTACGGTTGGATTAGTTGGGGCAAAGATAGATGACATTTTACACGCCGCGCCAACTGTCGGAGATGTGGCACGTCCATGTCGTAACCATCTATAAGAACCGGCAGTTAAGGTGGCGCAAAATCGGGCGCAAACTACTCATATCCCAGGTAGATTTAGATAATTACCTAGGTTCCGTCAAAAAACCCATCTTGCCACCCGACACGAACAGGTCTATAATAGTGCCGGGAGGACAACTCAACATGGGTAGAAAACGAGGCAACTACTACGGGTATGGGTATGGCGGCGTGTATATCCGCAAGGGGAAGCGGATCACGCGCTTCTACATCGACTACCGAGAGGGCGGTGTGCGCCGTCAAGTTATGGTCAAGTCGGCCATGTCCATAGAGGATGCGCTTCGAGAACTCCAACGGCGGGTACGTTCCCTTAACGGCGGCACAAAGTATGCCACGTTCGCGGAGTATTCCCGGAGATACATGGACACCTACGCCAAGGCAAAGCGGTCATACCGAGATGATAAATGCCGTATCGGGCCGGTAGTGGGGTTTTTTGGAAACAAGGATATGAGGGATATTGAACCTTCTCATATCGAGGCTTTCAGACAGTCCCGACTTGTCGAGGGAAACTCCAAATCCACCGCCAATAGATACCTGTCACTCGTGAAGCGTATCTTTAATCTTGCAATACAAGATGGTTATGTAGAGAAATCCCCGGCCCGATACATTAAAAAGTTCTCCGAGAAGGAATCCCTCAAAGAGCGTATCCTGACCCGTGCCGAGGACGAGAAGTTGATGGACGCCTGCCCCCAGTATCTTCGGGACATGGTGTTTCTGGCCCTGCATACAGGTATGCGCGAGGGCGAGATCATGGGTCTCCGATGGGGCTGTGTGGACCTCAAGGCCCGCGAAATCCGTGTGGAATACGCCAAGTCCGGCAAATACCGTCACGTTCCGATGGATAGTCAGGTCGCCGTACTGCTAAAGTCCCTGTTCAAGAAGGGCGAACGTTACGTTTTTGCGAACAATCGTACTCAAAAAGCATACAAGAATATCCATAAGGCATACAATCTGGCCCGCGTCGCCGCCGGACTTCAAGACGTACGCTTTCACGACCTGCGCCACACATTTGCCACACGCCTCGTAGAGTCGGGTGCAGACATAGGGCTGGTACAACTGATACTGGGGCACGGAGACCTAAAGATTACTCAGCGATACGTCCATCCGAGCAAGGTGTCCGCCCTTCAAGCTGTGGAAAACCTGAACGATAACTCCGTTTCCAGTTACGTGGGGGTGACAAATGGTTTTGACGGTTCCCCCGAAAGTGAGGTAATTAATTGATTCTAAACGCGGTGAGTGTAGCTCAACCTGGTTAGAGCATCGGACTGTGGATCCGATTATGCCATGTTTGGACTACGCCTGAAAAGGGGGATTATATGGGGAAAATCGGGTTTATCGAGAAAGCGGGAAATGGCAGGAAATAGTGGTTCCAGTTACACCCGGGTGACAAGTTTTTTATTGCACAAGAATATGTGCAGGAGGAGGATTAAATGAGGGAAATCAAGTTTCGGGCGTGGGATGCATATCGGAAAAGAATATATGAAGTTATAGAGATTAATTGGTTAAGTGAAAGCATTAAGGTTTGTGGCGATTTCGCCGGTTATAGATACACAAATATAAAAAGCGCAATTCTCATGCAATACACGGGCCTGAAGGACAAGAACGGGAAAGAGATTTATGAGGGGGATATTATAAAAACATTTGGTTTATTAGATAACATCACTGGCCCCGTCGAATTTTCGGATTATAAATTAACTTGGCAAATCCATCCATCTCATTGGAATGAAGATGTCGGCTTTGAACTTTTCGATATTCGTGTTCATCTTGAAGTCATCGGCAACATCTACGAGAATCCGGAACTACTAGAACTTGGGCCGCCCCATGACAAGGTTGTATAACTCATCGGTCTCCGTTGGCTTGTCCAATGGCTTGGGTAGTGTGGGCGGCGGGACCGATGTACCGGCCACCTCGTTATAGAGGATTGTCGCCAACTTAATCAGCAAAGGAAGCTGTTGTGGATTAACGCCGATTTTGTTGAAGAATTTCCCGCCCGCATGGATACGGTTGAAGTTATACGATTCATGCTCCGAGCCTTTAATCTTCTTGGGGTCGGAACTATAGACATCACAGAACCACAGCTTGTCATAGGGGCGATTATCCCTCTTCGTGAATCCGGTATCCCGATAGGCAAAGACGCCTTTCCGCGTCGCCGGATCAGATAAGAGCCAGCCCGTCCTGTTGTAGATCGTCATTTTGCGCGGTAATTCCATTGATTCTTTTCCTTGCTATCTCGCAATATTCCTTTTCTTTCTCAATTCCGATGAACCTGAATCCCTCAATCTTGGCCGCCATGCCCGTAGTGCCCGAACCCATGAATGGGTCTAGGATGATGCCATTGGGCGGCGTTACGAGTCGGCAGAGATAGCGCATGAGGGCAAGGGGCTTGACGGTGGGGTGGTTGTTTTTAATCGGTAATCTGTTTTCGGGATTTCTGTTATTTTCTATCAACCCTTTTTCACTATGGAATCCACCATAATCAACCCGTCCTGTCTCCTCCATCCCCTCGCACCCGCGCTCACGTTCGGCCCTTGAACTTTTAGCGCAGTAGAAGAAGCGGGCGGCGGAACCGGAGTCGCCCCAATTAGAAGGTGAAGTTGGTTTGTTATTAGGCAAAAATCCACTTACTTGATATTGTTTCTTTCCCGAATAATCATAGCATTTACCAGTTTGTCCACTATCCGGGAACAGTTCCAGCACTTCCTCGCTACCGTCGTGGATAAGGTTCGCGGGCCAGCGACCCTTGTCTAATGCTGAAACGCCAAAATTACCCCCATGTAGTGTATTGCGTGGTTTGCCCGCGTTTGAACCATTAGTTCTTGTCGTGCCGCCATCTTCGCCCACCCTGCACCCATCGATATTGATACTGCCACAACCCCACTTCTGCACGTTCGCGACTATCGTCCCCTCAAGCGGCTTGCGGGTTAGGATGATAGGCTCCCACGCTGGCTTCAGGGCTGTGCCCCAACCTTCATGTTCACCCTTGAGATTATGAGATTTCGGGAACCCGCTCCCATAGACCCACATCAGCGTATCCCGTATCTCCCAACCCGCGTCCTCGATGGCGCAGGCAAGCCGATGAAACGTCCGCGTCCCACCAAACGCGAGTAAATGACACCCCGGCTTGGCGACGCGTAGGGCTTCGACGGCCCAGGCATAGTGCCAGTCCTGTGCAGATGTACCCCTCTGGTATGAAACAGAATGGGCCAAGAAAGGCCGCTTTGACTCGACAGATAATTCGTCGGCTCGATCCCGCTTGGCATGAGCAGTATCTAGCCTATCCCATTCCTTCCCCATGAACTCCAACCCATAGGGCGGGTCGGTCACAATAGCATCAACGCTGTTCGGCTCCATGCCGCGTATCACGTCTAGGCAATCGCCGTTTATTAGTTCCATGTACTTAATATAACCTTATTTACGGCGTTTGTCAAGCCCTTAATACCCTGTTATTGGGTTCCGAGTCGTTTCCGAAACCGCCGTATCTGTGAACTTCCATTTAACGTCCGCAAGGGGTCGGCGCGTCCAATGGTATCGGCACAGTTTCCCCAAACAATCTATAAGGTCCACCGTCAGTCCGCCCGGATACGCCATAAGTTCCCCAATAAGGAACTTCATGCTCCGATGTAAATAGACCTCCCCGTTACTGAAAGGAGATAACAACGTCTGTATGTCCCCATCCTTAACGCCCCTACTGGTATCCATCGGCAGGGGATAGACGGGGAAATGAACGGCCCGCTTCTTGCGCTCCTCAAGGATATCATAGAAGATGTATTTCTGCGGCCCGTAAACCTCCACTTCCCATGCCTTCGGCGCGAATGTCTTATGGGCATCAAACAACTTTTCCATAAACTCGCTCGGCTTCTTCATCTTCTCTGCCGACGTATAGACGACAAACTTCTTAATCGAGTTTCGGGGTTGGCCCGCAATCAGGATGGTATTCCGACTCCCCTTCTTCATCAGTTTCGTATCCGCAAACCCGCCGGGGTCAACGATGCCGCGCAAGGGGATGGACTCCAGCATAAATTTCTCACCGTCCTTGCCGTCGTCCTTTTCGCACACCACCCATTGTTTATCTTCTATGGTCTCGAAATGGAAGTATCTCAGCCATACCCGGTCAAACTTAGTAAGACCCAACGCCCGTTTTGGGTTGTTTTGGTGCTGACTCCAGAAAAGTTGTTGTAGTTCCGGGTTGTCCCTCATATCATGGTAATAAGATGTGGAATACCGTTCATCGGGCGGGTCGTTCCAGTTTGATTCATCGTGTTCGGACAGGGGACTTTGTACCCACTTGATGTTCTTTTCGTCAACCAGCGTATCGTCCTTCAGGGCCGGAACGATGCGCCATTCGTATTCAGGGTTCTTCTCCATGACATAGTTCCCGTAATCCCCCGGCCCCCAGAACGTGCAGATTATGATTATCTGACTCCCGTCCGGGGACTGGGGATTGGGGTTAATCAAGAGTTCAGGCGTGTTGTCGTGCCATCTAAACACCTTCTCAAGTTCCACCGGAGAGTCAATGTGTTTGGCCCCCACCGGATCGTCGATGAAGATGAAGTCATAGTGGCCGGACTGGGCCGCCCCGCCCATGCCGATAGAGGTGATGGTCGGCTCCTTCGCGTCCAAATCTCGCGGCAAGTCCAGGTACTTTTGAGACCAGCGATTTGACTGAACCCATGCATTATCGACGCCCTTTAATTTGTCCGCATACAGCTTTCTTAAAACCTGGTTGGTCAGAAGTTGCCGTTGAATGAAGTAAAGGAACCGATTGGCAAGTTCGGCGTTCTGGCTGGTAATGAGGATACGAACATTCGGGTCTTGTAGATACCGCCACACAGACCCCCACATCGTGAAGATGGTGGACTTCAGCCATCCGCGTGGCATAAAGATAGCCTTGCGCTTTAGTTTGTCATTTTGCCAGAACCGGCATAAGGGAAGATGGATGGTTCGGTTGATTATCGCACCCTGCTCAACGGAACCACCAACCAACTTCACGAAATGGAAGAACGAACGATCACAAAGTTGGCGGTAAAACGCCAGACTTTGATTAGGTGGGATTAGCGTCATGGAGTAGGTTGTCTAACCAGGTCTGTTCATCAAGGGTCAATTCCTTGGTCTCATCTCCGGCTGTCCCCTTCGGGGTTGCTATCCGCTCCGGCGCAAGCGAACCAAGCATCCGGGCTATGGCCTTGATGCTCTCAATACGATCTTTATTGGTAGCTTCAGGGTCATCCCGTATGGCCTTGGCAACCTCAAGGCACTTCTGAGTCTCCGCAAAGTTTGTCTTGCGCCACTCAGCAAGTGTGTCTGCCTTCTTGGTTCTCATGTAAGACTACTTGTTTGTTCGGCCCTTAAACCATCGCCACGCAACAAGGAAACAGAATCCGAGTGCGAGCAGGCAACCAATGTTCAGGGGCGAAAGTTGTAGTTTCAGGGCGAATTGAATGGCTAAATACTCCTGGATGATGTTCATGGCAATCTTTCCTTATTCATCGTCTTGATCTCGTCAATGTCTTTCTCGATCCGTTCAAGTCGTCCTTCGATGACCGCGATCTTAATGGAGTGCTGTTCGCACCGTTCGGGGTTGCCGCTCAGCCCCGCCGCCTTCGTCATACGCTTCTCCCGATACTTGACCCACGCGAGGACGGCGACCAGTACCAATGTGGCAAGAGCGTTTGCAATTTCGACTAGGCTGAGTTTCATCTTATTTCCCCCTTATTAAGCCATAGACGATATACCCACCCCCGACGACCGCTAATAGGGTCGTACCCGTTTTCCAGAACTTGCTCCACCGCAAACTGTTCTCAAGTTTGCCGATGCGTTTCTCGGCCAGCAACCGACGTCTATTTTCGTTATCCCTGTCCTTCTTCCAATCATTACCAATAACAACTTGAGCATCGAACTTCACCGCCCATTTAGTATTAAGGTCAAACAGGTCTTTCTTGTGCCGTTCCTCAGCAAGCGTGAACTTTTCAGACCATGCTCTATTCTCGGCTTGCGACTGTTCGAGGGCCGCCTTATAGTCCCCCAAGGCTTTCAATCGAGCAATTTCCTTTTCTTTTGCGACGATTACTGCATCCTTTTCCTTCTCGGCCTCGGTGGGTTTCCCGGCATTGGCAAGTAGATCGGCTATCTCTTTGGTTTTGTCTTTGATGATTTTATACTGGGAGGCAATCTCCGTGGTCAATAGAACATGATCGGCGTCGGTGATTTTCTTTAACTCTCGGTATTGTCCCTTGAGGACGGAATTCTGATCGTAAAGACTACATGAACGAAGGAATAGAATGGCAATAATGATTACTGCTACGCCAATCAAGCCGTATTTAATCAGTTTCTTTTTGTCCATTCTCTTTCTCCATCCCCTTGACGTTACTGAACGTCCTCACCGTCAAATACGCCCCGACAATCGCCGCCTGAAACCCGAATGTCTCAACGATAGGAAACGCCGGGAACACAACCTTGGCAATACCCTCGACTAACCCAAGGGCTAGACCAATGATGACCGTCTTAAATCTTGTTTGTTTTACCATTGTAAACTTGTCCTTTGTCCATGCCGTTTCCTATATGAACTTGGGCTATATGTCTGCAGGCCAACGCCGAATATTCCCAAGGCACTTATCGGAAGTAGGGACGGATCGTCTTTATAAACGTCAACCAAATCTTGTATGACGATAGGAATAAGCCTTTTTGCTACTTCGTCTGTAAGTTTAAATTCTCCCCCGAAAGCCTCTTGACCCTTTAATAGACTCAAGGCAAAAGAAAAAGGAGGAGATAGTTTATATTCTACCGCCGTTCTAAGAATGTCTGCCTGTGTTCTTGGTCTATATCCCTCTCCAAGCCTGGAAACCTTTCCGGTCGTGGAACTCACAACCTCGCCTGTGAAAAGTTGTCCGGCAAGCCTAGCATACTGCACAAATCCGCCCCACACATCGAACCGGGTATTCCCAATTATTATCTTCCCGAAATCAGCACTTCTCCAATCCGTTCCTACTTTGGCTCCGGCCATCTTTGCCAAACCCAGGATTGTTAATCCAGCACCCGTAGTAGAAACAAGTTGTCTAATTGCTTCGACCCTGGCAAATTTATCCAGCGTTTTAAAACGTAGGGGGTTAAGCAATACTTCAAATCTTGATATGGCCAATTTCGGAGAAAAGATTGTAGCGTTCAAAATGGGGGCATATCTTTCAAATTTTCCAAGCGAACCCCTTCCCGTTCCACTGTTGACTACCGTAGCAATACTTCTGGCGAGTTTGGGGTCATTGAATGGATCGCGTCCTTTATCAATGGCGCGTTTAACAAGGTAATCAAATGAATCCATCCGCAATCTGTTGGCAAATCCAGAATATGCCCTATTAGATGCCCTGGTCATTTGTCCCATGACGGGAACCCTTTCGGCAAGGTGGGACTGGAATGGTTCTTCCCTAGTTAAATATTCATGTCGTCCTTTTCCCGCAACGCGATCTACATATTTTTCCATTCCGGTTAAAGAAAGATCGGAATCCACGGCTAGTTTGAAAGTATCTCTACTGGCTAATTCTATATTGGAACCCTCAAGAAACTTCTCTTTTGCAAAATATTTAAATTGTTTTGGAAAAACTTTCCAGAAAATTACCGGATGAGTAGCCGCCATAACAACACCCTGCCGCAACCCGAAGGAAAAATCGCCCGATGCCATCCACGCTCGTGGGACAGACGCTATTTCAATTCCCAATTCTTTTAGTTTTGTGAAGAATGGCTTTGCGGTTTCTATGGTTTTAATAAAATCCGGCCCCAACACCTTTTCCAACATTCGTAATTGACTGGGTTGGGCAAGTTCGCCCTCGAAAATTCTCCGCAAACCATCTCCGGCATGAACCTTATTGAACGGAGAAAGCTCCGGCGACGTTTCGAGCATGTTATATATATTATCGACATGTTCTTGCGGGATTAATTGTCTAATCGGCTTGGCGGTTTCTGCCGGAAGGGGTTTACTTAGTATTCCGTATTTCTCATAAAGACCCGCTTCCCCGGAAAGTTTTTGTCCAACCTCCGTTAGGCGTGCCGCACGTTCTTGTAATTCGGCATGACGTAATTTTACTTGACTACGTATTAATTTTGGGGATTCTTTGATGACATTTTGAACAACGGAAAGCGAATCTTCATAGGGGGATTTCGGGGCCACAACCATCTTCATCTTCCCTGGTTCTTCTACGGATGGTTCTATCCCGGCCTGTCTGCCACGGAACGCCTCGGCACGACTGATGGGGCGGCCCGCATCGTCAACGAACTCTATCCCCAGACCCTTAACCTCACCCAGCCCCGGAATAACGGGCATCTGTTCCTTGGGGATTACTCCGGCGACATCGGGGATGGGTTGTTTTGGCGCAACCCCTTCCCCTGCCTTCTTAATCCCCTTATGTAAAGCCCCACCCGCCGCCAGCATCACGAGGTCAAGAGAACGATTCTCAACCGTCCCAATGGGGTCTTTAATAACATCGGCAATTAACTTCGGTGCCCAAAGAGCAAGATCGGCCATGTTCTTTAATGGTTCCAATGCCCCACCCACCCGATTCGCCTGCGGTTCCATGCCCATCTCTTTGGCCTTCTGTGCGGCGGCCTGTTCCATACCCCGTTCCATGATGTCATGGCCGGGACGACTTATCGCACCAACCGTCTTGTCGGCCAATGTAACCAGTCCTGGAACAAGACCTTTCGCTGATTTAGCAAGGTTCGATACGGTCTTTTTAAAATGCTCCGCAGTATCAACCCTTGCGATGTATTCCGGATCACTATACTTTTTAATTAAATCCTTAACGATATTAGTGGATGGAATCCTTCCGGCCTTAGTAGCCAGTTCCATCATCTCTCGCGGGGATTTCTTGGGGGGTATGGGCGGCGGCGTTGGCACGGAATCCCATATACCGGAATACTTGTTCTTCTTGAGCGGTTCCCCGGCAACGGTGTCTACCCGGGGAGACATGGGCGAACCCGGCACGTCCCAAAGTCCGGCATACTTATTCTTCCTCTCGGGGAGAACGATTTGAGGCTCCTCCTCCTCTCGGATTTCGTTCCCGTATTCATCGAGTGGCATCTTATTCCTCGCCGTATAGATCAAACCATCTCTTTAATTGATTCTTGTTGAATAGTTTACTTCCCTTAATAAGCATGGCAAGCTCATCTTTTGCCGCCAGGAAATTCGCGAAACTTCGGTATGTTGGCAATAAGTCTTCTTTAAATTTCCTATACATTTCATCGTATAAATCTACTGTATCCTGGTCATTGGCATCGGGAATCTCATCTTCTAGGTTAAGTGTGGACACCGTATGCTCTGGAGGCATATCTAACCGATAACCTTCTGGGCTAAATGGGGGTTGCCCACCACTATCTCCAATCATTTTCCTAAGATATTCTTTATATTTATTCTCATTTCCATCTATTCCCACAGCATTAAAGGAATCACTGCGGGCCTTGGCTACCAATCCTGAATTTGCTTGTCTTGCGGCGGCGGTTTTAGCCACGTTCACATTATCCTTGGCGGCCCTAATCTTTTCCATCGCACCCTCTCGCGGGGTCATCCAACCGCTTGTAACGGCCTTGTCAATCTCCGCGTATCTCAATCGGGTTTCACTGGGTTCTCTTGGCTCTCTCGGTGCCCGATGTGCAACCTCGATATCCATTTTTCCGTGTTCAAGTTCTAGCGTACTTTTTATTTTTGCCGCTTTCTCTTCGAGTGTCTCAAGCCCCAATGCCTTGTTTCTGACTTGCCCTTCCGTCCATGTTGGGTTAGCCGACCAAATTTCCTTAACCTTAATTTCATATGGAGATGGTTCCAATAACTTCCTTTGTCTTTCGGCCTCCTCGTCCGCCAACCGCTGTGCTTCTAAATCTACGCGCCGCTGTTCAAAACCAAGTTTCCTTTCCTCAACGCCAGCTTTTCTACGTTGTTCTTCTTCCGCCCTTCTTTGTTCCTCCTGCCCCTGCTTATGGGCGAGTAAATTGTTAAGTGTATTCCTTAGTGCAAATCCGAAGTCCGTCCCCGAACTATACGGGTTATACGCCATCCCCCCAAGCCAGTCGGCTTCCTGCGGACTTGGATCATATCCCTGAATTGATTGATATCTGTTGTATGCCATTTAAGTCCCCCATTAAGTATAGAACTGGGTGTTCTGAGCGGGATATTGTTGGTACTGTCCGCCAAAATTAGCATAGGGCAAAAGTTGTCCGGCAATCCCCAACATGTTCTCCCCGAAACTAGGTTGATACGTCTGTGGCGTTCCGTAGGCAGACTGACCGCTGGCCTGTAATGCCCCCTGCATCCACGGAGGGTTATACATCTGATTCATCATGTTGGACTGTTGGTTGAACATATTATTTCCACTTTGCTGTAGTGCCTGCGCCGCCTGCATCGGGGCCTGGAACTGCAAAGACCCGATATTAGCAAGACCACCCGCGCCCGTAAACATATTAGCCGTATTCGCTAATCCAAGGTTGGCCTGACCTTGACCGAGATTAGATAAACCGGTCATGGATTCCATCATCCTCTGTCGTGCCGCCTCGTCCGCACTAATTTGCCTACCTGCAAAATCAGCCGTCAAATTCTGAAGTCCGCGACCCGTCTGTTCGGCGATGTTTGTAAGTAGAGGACTTGACCATCTCATCCCACCCATCCCCGCCTGTTCAGCCGCCTGCTTTGCGTAATCAGACATCTGGGTTTGGAATACGGGTTGCTGAGCATTCCACCATCCCGTAACATCTACGGGTTGGCCTCCGGGTAACATCTGATTATAGGCGTTCTCAGCCGTACCCCATGCCGTCGGTGCCGCCTGTGGAGCAGACGCATACCCATATAGGTCTGCCGCCCTAGACCACTGATCCATGCCCGGAGCGTTAAAGGTCTGTTGCGGCATCGTAAATGAGGCGTAAGGGTCTTGTTGTCCCGCCGAAGGAACGGCCCCCGTGGGTTGTTTAGTTGTGTTAAACTTACTCGTATCAATCAAAATACACCTCCCTCAATAGGCTGGAAATCTCATGCCCGGAAACGGAGCAGACTGATTCCAACTCCAGTCGTTCTGATATGGGCTATGTGGATTGAGGGGCATTTGCTGTGGTTGCGGTTGAGGCTGTTGGAACTGTGACATATACGGATTGCCCGTAAACCTACTTGCGGGAATACTGGATTGCTGTCCGTATCCCTGCGTGGGCTGAACATTTGTCCCATATTGGGCTTGCCCCCCACCGAACATCCCCGGAATCCCCATCATGGGTTGCTGATACATCGACTGTATAGAACTGTGTATGGGTATCGGAAATTGTCCATAACTCTGCATGGGTTGCGGCACGAATGGTTGTTGGCCCCCAAACCCCTGGCCCACACCGCCAGAACCGAACGGTCCGGTTGTCTGAAACCCGCCCCCCCCCATTCCGGGAAACTGCATTTTCGGGGATGGACTGGGCATACCCGGCATATTCGGACGCGATTGTTGTCCGTAAGCATTTCCCGCTTGTGATCCTCCGGGATAGGGTTGCCGAGACCGCTGAACACCCTGGGTCTGGGGTCTATTCGGCCTGACGGGGGGCCGATAACCACCTCCCCCGTCACTATTACCAAATTGATTCATCATCACTTCCTCCTATTCAAAAAAGTTCGTCATACTTTGTGCTTAAGTAACTTGCCATCTTTTCATCCCATGCCTTTTTCATCCGGCTAAATCCGGTTTCTAGGGGCAGTGATGGATTATGAACAAAACGCCGCATACTGGCCTGCGTCGGGTTTTTGGGGGGTAGGTTTTCAAATCGCGCAGTCCCCAACCCGTCCTTACTGAACTTACTTATATCTATCATTGTCTCTGTGGAACCCCCGTACCCTTTGCCGCCGCCATCTGTGCAAGCCACGGAGGCATCCCACCCTGACCCATTTGCCGTGGGGGTTGTGGCATACCACCGCCACCATGGGGCATACCGGGGGGCATACCAGGCATCATGCCCTGCATTTGTGGCTGTCCCTGCATTCCACCCTGCGGCATCTGCTGTATTCCATAGTGCTGATATGGCCCACCCCCATACGCATTAGACAGGATGTTCGCGCCCTGGAACATCTGGCTATTCATAGGCGTATACGGAGAAGGTTTCCCCATCATACTTTGATAGTACTGATTGATGGAGTTCTCCAAGCCCTGTGCCGCCGGAGCCTTCGTGCTCGTATACTCCGTTGGTTTCTTTTTCTTGCCAAAAAGACTTCCCCCCACACCCAACAAGGCCGATATGCCTGTTGCAATCGTTGGTATTGACATCTTTCCCTCCTAGTCCTCGCGCCTTATTTTCCTAAGCATGAAGGCTGTGTAAAATTTTCCGTCAAACCTAAAACCCATAGCTTTTGTTCCCTCTTGTTTAAAACCGCAAATCTTTCCCATTTTTACCATCCGTTCATCTACGGTCTCTACTTCCATCCTTTTAATGTGGTATTCCTGCATGAAACGGTCGGTCAGCTCTGCCAAACCCCGTGCCAACGTAGCCCCCCAAATAGTCGGGTTCCATATCTTGAACAATACTCCGCATTTATATTCAGGCATGATGTTCGTAAACCCGATCAGCCCATCGAATCTTCCAATCTCGTAATAAACATGGAACGGACGAAGGGCCGGTTCAATAGCATACGGGAATAAGTGTGCCATCAACTCGAATACCTTCTGCGGACTCCTGAGTTCATCGGGGATATACAGAAATCCTGTGGCAAATTTATTGGCTATGAACTGGAGTTTCTCAATCGTCGGGGAAAAGAGATGGAGCAATGGTGAGGGACTTTTAAGATAATTCAGGTCTAAATTCATTTATATACTCTAATGCCTTTTTTCCACGCATCTGACGCTGGCGGGAATACGGCGTAAATCGAATCAATATGAATCCAGGTGCCGATGTCTTTAACGACCTCCATCCTTAATTCTGGATGAACCATTTCCACGATGAGTCGTAATTCTTCCACTTCGGCAACACTATTGCGATCTAGGTCTAGGGCAAGTCCCCAGAGATGGGCAGAAAGCAACTCTCCTCCGATGGCATGATTGTGCGCCGGGCAACGGTAGCCGCTTGAAATTACTATCGGTTTTCCAAGTTCCAGTCGGATGTCCTCAAAGTCCTCAAAGAACCATTCATAACACGTCGGGATTTCCCCTCCCCGAAGTGCCGGAGGAAGGGCACCGCAACATTTACAGCGGTACTCATTCTCGGATATATGAGGACTGATAATCATTTTGGATACTTGCCCCAATTTTTAGGCCGGTTGCCCCATTTTTTGTAATATGCCGTACTTATTGCTTTGAATGTTTCGACGTGGCAGTTCAGGTCCGGCCCGTGTGGGATATGCTCGAAGTGGACATTCGGGTGCCGCCCTATCACGTATGTCACCATCTTGCCCCATGTCGCGGCTGAGGGTCGATAGCGTTTCCGCGCATCCACGTCGCACTTGCTGTCGCCGTTATAAACCGCATCGTCCGATACTAGAGCTACGCAGGCAGACTTAAAAGTATCCAATGCCTTAGCAAGTATTGGCCCGTAGGGACGTTTGGCATCCGGCGGATCACACGGCCCCCCGCAACTGTGGATGGGACGGATGGCGGCCATATATCCCGGCAGACCTGCGTTGATAAACGCATCAAGGACATCGCTCTGATACGAATTGGTAAGGCTGAAATCTGCTCCGACGACCAACCGCTTGAAGGCGAACTTCTTGGCCCGAATGAATGGACAGATAACCCGCGCCACGAAGTCGGGAAATCCGGAATAGACCATCTCGTTGCCGAGCGACCAGACCACATCAAAATTCTTGAACTCCGCGAGGCACTTGGTGATCCAAGCCTTCGTGTGTTTATCGGCGGCCTTTTCCTCGGGTCGCAAGATGCCCTGTACGTTGTTACACCAGGGGGACCATTTCTTGTAGGTTCCGTGGAATTGGCAATTGTCGAACAGGTCGAACATCACGGACATATTGACCGCGTTCGCCAGCTCGAATATCCGGCGCATGATAGGGAAGTATTGGGCGTGGAACGCCGACAGATTCCACTTATTCCGCGATGTGTCGAGGACGTAAGGTTGGAATACTTCTTTCTTGCTCTTATAATTAGCCCAAACATCCGCCGGAAAGATGCGGACGAAGTTTGCACCCGCATTGGATACGGCATGGAATTCCTTGCCCAAGCCGGTCTCGTCCAGGGTAAACTTTACCCCGTCGAATGAACCGAAATTCACCGGGGACATTGGGACAAACCCTCCCCAGCCCATCCCGAATTTGTCGTCAGCGAACATGATGTTTCCTCAATAAAAGAATTCCTCTTATTGCTACGGCTGTCTGAATAATCGCGCCGGGAACGATAATCAAAAGTCCAATGGTTTCCGGCACTGACGAAACCAGAAAAGATATGGCTATAATCTCAAGGATGGTAAATACCCATGCCCGCGCATCGTTGGCGACAATCCACTTCATTAGGGGGTTCAGTTCCTTGAATCCGTGATGCAGGGCGAAAAGAGTCGTCGCCGTATCGGTCATTCGGGCGAGTGCGAAAAGGATGATGATGTATATCATGCGTTTTCCGCAATCCAGTCGTTTACCGTCTTTGCCTTCTGGTACTTCGCCACGAGTTGCGTCATGGACATGGACGGGTCTTCGTCGAACAGTAGTTTCAGGTCGGCCCTTTTTTCGGGGTCGTCCAGTACGGCGATTTTCAGGGTTTCGAGTTCGGCAAATACGCGACTGTACTTGTCGAGTGCCTTCTGAAGGTGGAAGAACGCCAGTAAGATTCGCTCTCTTGTTTGCCAAGATTCTTGTGTTGCCATGATTTCTCCTATGCCGCCGCAATTAAGCCATGCGCTATCATCGCGTCCCGCAGGGCATCAATGACCCCATCGGTTGTCGCATCCCCCGAATTGATAGCATCATCGCACCGCGCATCTATGACCCTATTGGATACCACCTGCACATCATCGACCTTATAGACGCCGGTTGCGTTGATATTGCCGTCCACGTCTAGGGCTTCGGCAGGGGCGGGGTCGTTGATGCCGACGTTGCCGGTTTTTAATATCGTAATCCAATTAGTATTGTTTGTTCTTATGTTCAAATTATGATTTGTAGCCATTCCAAATGCGCTGTTATCTCCTGATGCATACATAAAGAAATTACCGGTTGCTCCGCGTACTTCCAATTGTGTTTCAGCAGTAATGGTTGTCCCGCCATAAGCATGTGCTAATGTTCCAGCTTGTAAGCCGGAAAACGTCGGGCTGTCAGCCGTCGTCAGACCAGTTATGTCTTTTTGAGCTATTAAAACATCGTCAATCTTATATCCACCGGTAACATTTATATTGCCGTCCACGTCTAGTTTCTCAGCAGGGGCAGGGTCGTTGATGCCGACGTTGCCGCCAAGGGGATTGAGAATTAACGGAAAAGACGCCCCCGAATTGTTACTTTGTTTTACCTGAATCCACATTCCATACGGGTCGGCAACGTATGCCCCAAACTGCACCTCATTAGTTATTGCGCCTTGAGTTATTGTAAATATTCCATTGTCAGTAGTTAGCGACGGCGTGTATGTCTCAACTGCCCCCTCGTAAACGTGCAATCTCGTTCTTGGTGCATATACCGCATTTACGCTAATCTTCGTTCCGTCCGTATAGATAACGCTATTCGCTAGCCCAGTCGCGTCAGCAACGTGATACGGAACATACCCGTCCGTCAACCCGCTCAGTTTTACCGTCACAAATATCGGGGAAGAGGCCGTCGTCAGGCCCGCCACCGCCGCCTGATTCAGCGTCGCCCACAACGGAGCCGTCGTCACACCACCGCTCGCCAGGTACGACCCGACCGCTACATCCGCCAGTTTTGCTACAGTCGTCGTCCCGTCGCCATAGAGCATATCGCCAACAGCAAGGGCCGGAAGATGATACCCGTCCCAGAGGCCCGCATTGAGGTTCGTGCAGACCGTCGTGGAGGTGGGAGCAAATGGAGCCGTACCGATAGCAAGGGATGAGATAAACTGATCTTCGGTCGTTATATTGCTTACCGAGTAAAATCCATAGTTGGTGTCGGCCCCGGTTACGGCAGGAAGATAGAATCCGTAGTTTTTCGTTCCGGTTCCGGTACTTCCCGTAAATGTTCCGGTACTGGCGACGTAAAGACCATATTTATTTATCCCGTCAAATGCGGTATTTGTCGCTATGTTATCTATATATAGGCCATATGTATCAATTTCCTTTTCCCCATACTGATGGACGTGAAGTCGCCCAATTGCATACGTCTGTCCTATGGCGACATCTACCTGATAGGTGTCCGTCCCGCCAAGAACCAATGTGTTATCCCTGGAAACTCGCGCATAAGCCCCTATCGCTATCCCGTTTTCTATTTCCGGCAAAGATAGATTTGAATTGTATCCATAAAGACAGTTGAGGCTCCCGGATATCGGTGCATCTCCCGCCGAAGCCCCGACTATGGTGTTCCCACTTGCCGTTCCAGCGGTTACCGTGACGGATAGTGATTTCGTTCTTGTCAGTTCATATATCTCTGCCCATTTCCCGATGAAGAAAGACCCCTTGTATTCAACGAAATTCCCAGATATATAGTGATCTTCCGTCGTTATACTGTTGTCGCATTGGACATAAGCCGAATTTTCATCGTCCCAATAATATAATTTCACATAATAATCCGATGCCGCCTGAATAACAAACATCGAATAAAATATTTTCCCATATTCTATTGATTCGTAACAAAGTCCCTGATCGGCAAGGGTAGCAACGACACTCCAATTTGTTATATCCGTTGAACGATAAACCCTGCAGTCATCTTCATAGTTTCCGCTAGTATCAATTGTATTCGCCGTGACAATAACAAAATTCCCATCGGTAACAACGCTGGAAAGAACATAATCGTCATTCAGGACTCCGGAATCATAGACCTTCGTAAACGTCGTTGTTCCGGCTTGCCAGACTTGCCAAGACCAAGAAGAATTTGTAGTGTTATAAACTGAAGCAAAAAGATATAGAACATCATTAAATTCAAGCCATCTATTCGCTAAAAATCGTCCAATATAGTTCCCGTTGATTGCCGGAAGATAGGTAGGCGTACCATAGTACAAATAACTTGCGTGAGGGTCTGTCCCGCCATCGTAATCAGTAACGGCGTTATATGTCGTTCCGTCTGCCGTCCAGTAGGCGACCCTTCTACCTGGAGTGCTCGGGGTAACATCCGTAAGAATCCATAATTTCGCGCCGGAGACAATCATCGGGCCAGCAAGTTGATTGTTCTGCGATACCGATGTTAATGCCGTAGTTACCGTATTCCCGTCCCAAACCTGGAGTCTTGGGTTTGAACTTGCGTTATACCAGTTTATATATAATTTATTGGAAAATTCCACACCACAGAAACCCTTGTAATGGGCAACGCCGTCTATGGAAAACCACTCAGCCCAGTTTACCCCATCCACGCTTTTTAGAAAATGGGTATGCCCCGAATGGATCTCCCTTGAAATTAAATAATCACCAAATTTAAAAAGATTATAAGAAGAATTATATGAACTCGTTTTTCGTAACGTAAACTGATAATCAACATCTGGGTCTATTGTATATGTCGTTCTTAAAAATGTTCCGCTTCCAGAACCGACCGATACATTTGCCGAGGCTGTCGTTGAATAATATCCCGCCTGATAACCCAAATAAGTATCATTTCCGCCCGTGGCATCTCCACCGGCTATTACATCCAGACCCAGAAACGTATTTCCCCCTAATCCCTCGCGCCACCCCCACGACAAAACCTCTTCGTCGCATTTAAACATCTCATAAAGAACACCATCCATCGGAAATACAAAGGGGTTACCGCTAGGATTAATAATATCTCCAAGGTTTATGGTGAAGTCGGCCATCACCAGTTTGGACCGCAACTTAATCAGATAATCCCTAACCTCATCCAGACTTTTAAACCCGAATGGATATGGAAGATTGGCAAGACGTCGTGCCGGTTTTGCGGTAGATACCGCCGATGGAACTACGGCTAAAACTATGGCGGTATAGTCGGAATATCCGGTAGCATTGTGCGCCCGAACCCTAAACCAAACCGATGCACCCTCGGTTAATCCGGTCGCCCCATAAGTTACGACACCCGCCGCAACTGTCGCAATCTCCGCAAAACCACTTATCCCCGGCGCGGTTGTGCTTTTTTCTATGTGAAAATCGAGTTCATTAATGGAGTTATCCGTCCACGCAAGTGTAGCAGTCGTGGCCCCACTTATAGTTACCGTGAGGTTAGACGGCGGCGCGGGAACAGCATCGGGTGGCGGTAATGGCGGAGAAGTGGTCGTTGCAACCCATGCTTCGTATGCCTCTCTAATCTTGGCGATGGTTGCCGCCTGACAAGCGGCGGATAAATCATCATACCCCGCAGGACAATGTTCAAAACTCAGACGCTTATTATCGGAACCATTGGCGGCCCCGTAAGTGGTTAAAACATCGAGGGCGGCGGTGTACCACTGCGCGGCAGATGGTCTGGCTCCACCTGGTATTTTATCGCACGTCGAAGTTCCCGAATAACAACCGTCATCGCTGAACAACATCCGTGCCTGGGTTCCCGACCAAGGCGTATATCTTGCTTTATAACCAGATGATGTCGGTCCTTCGTGAGCCTCCATGATGACCTTGTTTCTAGTCGTATCATTGGCAAGATAGGCCCTAACCGTAGTCGTCATGGCCGCCGTGTAAGTTCCGTATGTCAACTTGTCCGGGTCTAATGTACCGGCATCAACCAGGGGGTGAATGACCGCATTGAAAAGACCCGGAAACCCGGCATTGTTCATCTCGTTCCCAGGAGACCAAATCATGGACTTGCCGGAAAACTCAGAAAGATATTTATCAATCAACGCGTCATAATAGGGACGGGCATCCGTATCAAAAACAGTATCTATTCCGTTGTTATTTGAATACCATGGAGAATATTTTTTGGTCGTCGCTTTGTGGTATACGCAGTTGTCGGCAAAACATTGAATGGTTGTCAATCCCAGGGAATTTTCAATATTTATCGCCTCACCAACGGTATCAAAATACGCCTCATTAAAATCATCCAAATCCCATCCGACACTCTCGGAAACGTATCTGTATTCGCAAAACTGGCCCTTCTTTCCGTCAGGGTGGGCATCCCATGCGCCCGCGCTAGGAATTCTGCGGATGGCGTTTGCTCCGGCACCCGCGATGGCCTTGAGGTGTTCCTTGTATTTTGTTTTATTAAATATCCACCTTGTGCCGTTATAATAGTTAAATCTAGGACCGGGACAACCAAGACCCCCGAGAAGTCCATAGACAATCCAACTTTTATCAGTAGCAGACACGGTTGTTTTCCCTAAATATTAAAATGTTCGCCCCTGACGAAAAACTCTATCTCAAATGCCAACCATAAAAAGGTTCTTGCCCTTGCGGGTTTGACGGTTACGGTATCAAGATCGAAAGCCCCTGCCGCTGTCGGAGTGAAAACCAATCCGCTGGTTGAATTAACGGGCGTTATGGTTTCCGTATAAGTTCCGTTTGCCGTCCTCTGCGTTCCATCTGTTCCGCCCAGGGATACCGTAACTCCGCCCGCACTATAAGAACTGATGGTATAGACCACGATATATGGGAAACCGGGCGTCGTCGACATCGCCTGCGTCATAGTCGTAACCGTCGATGCCGACCTGCGAACATCATTGGTTTCATATGCCCAACCAGCCCCAAGTGTCCAATCAGTCGTGACCCCGGTAAACGTCCCGTTAGAAACCAGGTCGGTTATGGCGGATAGGCAATCTACTTTAAATGTAAAATTAAGTCCGGTAACATACTCACTATTCATAAAGTAAAAGTCTTGCGTCTTTACCCGCCCATCCCCGGTTCCAACCGTTGCAGACGATGTACTCCAATTTATCCCGCCATCGTTACTGATATAAGCGGTAATCGGAGTATCCGCATCAATGTCCTCGTAAATCAAACGAAGTTTTCTAATCGTTTTCATCATCCCCGCAATATCCGGGTGTTGATCCGTAAAGTCCAAGTCTTTTGTTCTTATATAGGATGAAACCGGATACTCGTTATCGGCGTGAGTCGTATCAAATTTATGTATGGCCCCATCGGTAGCCACCACATCAAAAGTATTGGTCAAAACATCTGAAAGCGTCACGGTTGTGGGAACCGTAATGACCGGGGCTTTAATAATAGTTGCATTGACCGTATCTATAATCAAGATATCCTGATGCCCGGTATTTGAAAGTGTTATCGGATAAGTTTCAGTATCCGGGTCATTTGTGGCTACGG